>SXGU01205043.1_pt1 | contig 10745 bp, 24 predicted proteins | sample 3174531 | NCBI WGS metagenome assembly SXGU01 (sample SAMN11356863, study PRJNA531348) | freshwater metagenome | isolation source: freshwater sample F1-140 | place: China: Fuxian Lake, Yuxi | collected 2017-12-25 | reverse complement strand
TTTATCACCTGGTATTACGCCGGCTTATCAATCCATAAGTCTCTGTTATGAACCGATCCTCTCCCCACTCCCCCACTTGGAGGCTGAAGTACGTACATAGGGGTGTTTTCCCAACAATCACACAACATTATTGGGTTCTAATCCAGTTGTATTCCCTGTTGGATGGTGTATACTATGAGTGTAAGGAAGTCTGGCTTGGCCAGAAGGAGAAGAGACCGTGGAAGTTATCGTTTCGCTTTACAGCTTCAGTGTCATCGGCAGGGCTATCCGTGAAGAGCGGATCCGCATCCCGTTCAAGAGCCTCGTGGAGTTCAACGCTTTCCACGGAAACAAGGGGATCCTCACTGACAACGACAGGGGTCTTTGCTTCCCTTCCCCCACTGGAAACCAGTTCATTAGTGTGGCTTCTCGGAGAGATCCCGAGGGACGCATCCCCTTCGCCGACTGAAGTCGAAACCCCCACTGGGGGTCATCCTTGGTGTCAGGGCCAAGGGTCTGAAGAGACTACCTGAAAGAGAACGACGATGATCCGTATCAACCTGTCCATCGACCCCAGTAGCTGGGGATCCTCCACCACCGTTGAAGAAGCCGCCGAGCTCACGTCCATCCTCTCCGACATCGTGGAGGTCGAGTGTGGCAACCAGGGCGTCCCTGTGACCGTCACCACCGATCTCTTCGGCTCCAACTCCTGTGATGACGGGTTCGAGGATGATCTCCTGTGGGCCGAGGGAATGATCGGTGGCCCTTGGATGGAGAAGGCGCTCGAGGAGCTCGCCGCCGAGTAGCCGCCCAGCAGCTCTGGCAGTCGGTGCATCCTGCGTTCGACCCGCAGGCAGAGCCTCCCACTCATGGGAACGTGCGCCATTGGCGCAAGGAGAACGACTGTGGACTGCAAAGACATCGAAGCCGCGAAGGCGGCTGCCAACCAGCTCAAGGCGCGCATCAACATCGACTCTATGATCTTCGCTGCGCCCGAAGCGAAGGCGCTTCTCGCCCCGGACTACGTGATGTTCCGCAGGATCAACCCTAACAACGAGATCACTGACGCCGGCTTCCGACACGCGACCCTCGCCCAGATGCTTCAGGATCTCATGCTTGAGATCAACTGCGCCGAATACGCCGTCAGGTTCGGGCACCCTATCGGCTTCCACCGCGCCCAGGTTCTCCGTGAGCTGACTACGGGCGCCCGTCAGATGATCTACACGTTCGAGCGGGTGACGCTGTGAAGACGAAGGATCTCGTGCAAGCATTCCTCGCAGCCTGCAAGGCGAATGGTTGGACGCCTTCCCTGGGCGCGACTGGATCCATTGTTCGGATCACTGCCCGGTTCACGCCGGGCAGTCTCGAAGAGTTCGCGAACCTGGACATGTCCTACTGGGGCATCCTGTCGCGGGTTCCCCAGACCGGCGCCGGATCCGTGTGGGGAACGGACGGTGGCGGCGTGGGAGCCGTTCAAGCCCTTCGCACTGGCAGGTTCGCGATGAACGTGAGCGGCGTCTCCAAGAGGTTCCTCAACCAGCTCGCGAAGGAACTCGCGAGCTCTGCCTGAAGAGCCCGGAAGGGCGAAACGCCGCAAGGCGTCGCAGGGTATCTGTGGGGCTTCAAGCCCAGGAGAATGATCGATGAAGAGGCTGGCAATGAGTGTCGGGTATGCGAAGGTCACGCGAGTCGAAACTCGCCGCGGCGTCATCCTGAACGCCCAGTTCCGAACCCAGAAAATTCAGGTTCCGTGGAACTCGCTGCAAGGCTACCTGGAGAACTTCGAGACGGGCGCCGAGCTCGCCTACAGCAGGTTCATCGAACGCGAGTGTTGTTACGAAGGCAGCTCGGACGCCGTGACCATTCAAGGCTGGATCTCAGTCTGCCCAGGGACGGTCGCAGATGAAATGCTCTTCGTGCCAATCCTTGAAGGGCACTTGTCCGCCTAAACCTCGCCCCGAGATCCGCGCCCAGCCGGTGGGTTCCTGCGTTCGATCCGCAGGCGCGGAATTGCAGCTCTATCGCTGCGAAGTGCCCCACTGGGGCAAGGAGAATGACCGTGCTTACCACAACCTTTGATGCCGTACTCACACTCGACAAGCGAGCTGGTTGTCTCGCCTTTCGCCTTCGCCTTCAACGCGGCTCCAATGGCTCGGACAAGTGGTTCTTTGAAGACGTTTGCGACGATGAAGTCCTGTCGAGCGAGTGGTGCTTGTGCTTCGAAACGGCTCTGCAGTGTCTCAAGACTCGGGCGAATGCGTTCTCCACGTACAACTCAAAGATCGCGAAGATCGAGAACGCTGGCGACTGGCGAGTCGCTCTCGACTTTATGTGGGAGAACCCTAGCGCCTTGTTGGAGTTGTAGGCGCCCACGCCCGTCCGATAGTCGCAGCCAACTGGCGGCATCGCGGGGTTCGACTCCCTGCTGCGACCATCCCCACTACTGGGGACACTGGGCACAAGCCCAAGGAGAACGAACCGAGATGAAGTACCTCATGTCTGCCGACAAGGAAGCCCGACTCCGGGCGCGCCGGTCTCGCCGCCAGGCGAAGGCGCGCGCCCATCGGAGCGGAACCCCCACCGTCGCTGTGTGGATCCACAGCGAGCCTGCTCGAAGCCCGCGGGGTTGGGACTGGGCCTGACGCAGCAGCCTCCCCAGGTGGGTTGACGCCGGTTCGAGTCCGGCGAGGAGGCATCCTCACTTTCGAGGAACGGTTTTGCTTGTTCTTCCTGCTGCCACACGCGGGAAGAACCGTGCTAAACTGTAAGTAGGAACTGACAGAGGGGCCCGACGGCCCCGCTTCTTAACAACATTCCCCCGCGAAGGGGGAAGGAGACCGAACAAATGACCATAGGGACAATCCGAGGGGTTCCATACCACGGACTCGTGCTCCTTGGTGAGCACGAATTCGAGAAGGCGGTTAAGGACGCCTGCGCCCCAGGCGCTGCCGAGAAGGGATGGGGGAGCCCGGGCGCAACCGCGAAAGTCGCCCTCAAAGGCGTGAATTTCGCGGTTGTTGAAACCCGCCGCCCCGAACAGCCGGCGGGACTGCGGATCGTGCGCCAACTCTACATCTCGCCGGTAGCAGCTGAAGGGCGCGCCCCAGTTGAGCCGCGGGAGTGGAAGCGCGTCACGCAGTCCTTCGCCTTCGATATCTGCTGCGTCCAGGAAGGCGACGACGGGGACTACACCCTGGCCGAATGGCCGATGGGCGAAGATCAGCCTCGCCGCGTTCACATCGACAGGACCCCGAACCCCTTGTCCGCGTCTGCCCTTCTCGCGGGGTATGAGACGACCGCGGAGCAAGATGCCGCCCTGATGGGCATCTTCATCGAGCTATCATCCTGGCTCTGGAAGATGAACCGGATGGACACCGACACCGAAGATGAATGCCGGCGGGTGTTCATCGAAGGCGTTCGGCTTCAGGGCCACCGCGAGCCCTACGGCGCAGCGTGGAAGGCGGTCTGATGGGGGCGAGAGCCTACAAGCTGCCCACCGAGGAGATCGCGGCCCGCTACAACGCGGGCGAGAGCATCCCCCAGTTGGCTGCCGCCTACGACTGCGCCCAGGGAACGATCTCGAAGCGCCTCGATTGGGCGGGCGTTGTGCGACGGCCGGGAGGGCGCAAGCTCTCCCCGGTCCCCGAGATTGTCCGCGCCTACAAGGCTGGGCAGAAGGTCGAACGCATCGCTGCCCGGTTCGGGATGGACAGTTCGGCCATCTGCCGCATTGCCCACCGGCACGGGTGCTCGAAGCGCCGCAAGACCGTGGCTGACAGCGAGCGTTACAGGATCGCGAGAGAACTCCGCGCCCAAGGTCTCTCGTGGGAGAAGATCGGCGAACGAATGGGCGTGTCGAAGCCCACGGCCAGACACTGGGCAGCGAGAGGAGAAGAGAACGAATGAGAAGGCAAGACATCACAGAAGACGAGCTGCGAAGGCTCTACTTCGACGAAGGCTACTCCGTCGAAGCCATTTGCAGACACCTGAACACGAGCCAGCCGACCGTTAGGGTCCGAATGGCCGAGATCGGGATCTCTGTCCGGTTGGGGCGTCCCCTGCTGCCACCGAAGACCCGAAAGGGGATCATCGAAGCCTTCAACGCCGGAGGCACGATTCGAGGGATCGCCAGACAGTGCGGGATAGCGCCTGCGACCGTGAGGAAGGTCGTGCAAGGCGAGAACCTCCTGGCCCCCCGCAAGGAAGCGCAACGCCTCCGGATCATGAGTGCCCTCAAGCGACTCGATGCCGGCGACCGTGTGATCGACATCGCGAACGACCTCGGCGTGACGAAATCCTGCGTCTACGAATGGGCGAGAGATGCCGGATGGAAGAGGGTGAAGTGATGAAGTTCGTCGTGCGCCCCCTCGTTGTCTGGGTCTTCGCGAAGGCCCTGCAATTCGCTTGGGAAGGCCGCATCTTCCAGATGGTTGCCGCAACGATCCTGGCGACCTTCCTCATCGAGCGGAATTCGATGATCAGCGAAGAGATCCGACAGGAAGCCGAGAGGCTGCGACGGCTATGAAGATCATCTTCATCTCGCAGCAGGGCAAGCCGTTCAAGGTCCGCCTCTGCTTCCCGGACGGCGGGAACCACGAGTTCCTCGAAACCGATCGCGGGCTTCCGGGCCTTGAGAATGTCCTCGGGTCCGCCTTCCCCGCTGGCGGGCGCCGCAAGGGCAATCGCACGAGCGAACGCGCCTACGACACGCTGGACGCCTGCGCCGTGGCGGATCGCCTCGCGTCGGCGATGAGACGCTGGACGGGCGTCAAAGCCACAACCAAAGTAACCCTTACCGTTGAACTGGAGACCGAATGAGACTGACAAGCGTTGACAAGATCGAGAAGCAGATGCAGGCGTTGCCTTCCCTTACGCAGCTCGATGCCGAGATCGAGAACCGCCTCAAGGAACTCGACCGCCTCAAGACCCTGCGCGTCCGGATCGCCCGGGCCCAGGGTGAAGGCGTCCCCTTCCCGTGCGCCACACGCCGGACCGTCCGCGGAACCACGACGAGCCAACAAGTCCTCGATGCGCTCGAAGGCGCGGGGGAGTTGGCCTGGTGGCAGATCGCGAACATTCTCAAGGAACGGGGGCAACTCGTGGCTGCCGACAATGTGCGCCGCGTCCTCTCCCAACTCCTGAAGGCCGGGAAGGTCCAGAGGGTCGAAGAGAAGCGCGGCTGGTGGGTTCTCGCCCCCGTGGAAGTGAGTGCCGAGTGAGACACGCAGGCCCGACCCTCGTGAGCCGTCGTTGGATGCGACGGCTCTATCGCAAATGGAAGTGCTTCCTACTCGGAAGGAAGTTCTGACGCGACGAAGAACAAAGTGATAGAACAACGCATCCGAGAGGAGCGAGAAGGAGTGGAGATGACTACGACAGAGATCAAGAAGCAGGGCGAGCCCGTGTGGATCGTGCTTGCCGACCCGTTCATTGACGGGAAGTTCTATGGCCGGTGGGCCTACCGCGACGACAGCGCGCCCCACGGCTTCCGAGTGCCATCCGAACCGTTGAAGAGCGCGCCACGCCTCTTCAACAGTCCCGCGGAAGCCGCGGCCGTCTGGCCTGCACACTTCTCCGAGGCCCTAGCCTACTGGGGTGCCCAGCAGTACGGCAGGAAGCCGACCCTGCGTTACTCCATCGTGGAGCTCGACTACACTGACCCCTTCGCCGTCGACCCCTTCTACTGCGGCGATTCCCACTACAGCGACACTCGGCACGTGGCCTACTTCCCAAGCCTCAAGTACGTGGCCGACCACCTCGCTGAACTCCGCCAAGGGCCGCGAGAGTTCGCCTACTCGACCGAACACATGGGTTGGGTGATGAAGGATCCGACCGACCGGCAAATCACACTGGTCTACCGCGTGATGATCCTGGACGACATCCTGCTCCAGGACCGGAAGAATATCTGGCGAGCCTTCCAGTCCTACCTCAAGACGGAGTTCGATCAGGATGACGCACTCCGCGGCAAGCCCCGCATCTCTTTCAACGAAGATTGGGTCGACGACAGCGACCCGGAGGCGTGAACGGAATGATGATCCACGTTCGCATCCAAGAACTTGAAAAGCGTGTTGCCCGGCTCGAAGCTCAACTCTCCGGTAATTCCGGAGAGTTGAAACCTTCACCCGTGGAGCGGCGCCGCCCGAGAACCGACGAACTCCGCGATGACCACCAGACCGTCCTCAAGCACAGAGACGCGGACAACATCTGATGAGGAAGACCGAAGGGGCACTCGTGCCCGCAACGCCGGTTCGGCCTGAACGGATCCCCGAAGAGGACATCAAGCGCCTCGAAGAGATCATCCGGTCAGGCAAGACGGTGGGGATGGCTTGCGGCATCGTTCGGATCGTTGAACGCAAGCTCTACGCGCAGATGCACTGGGACGAGGAGCTTCGCGATCGGATCGAGATGGCGAAGAACGGCGGTCTGGCCGTCCTCCACGATGCGTTTGCCGAGGCTGCCGAGAAGGACGCGAAGGCCCAACTCACCTACATGCGGATCTTCGCCCCCGAGTCGATGAACCCGGATCCACGGGGCGGCAGGGAAGTTCACGTCCGGGTCGAGCACGTGAAGAAAGAGCTGCCTGCCGAGCGGATCGACGCCGAAGGCCGCGTGATCGACGTCTCCTTCGACTTCCAGCAGGGGGATGACGATGACCTCTGAGATGATGGGGTGGCAGGCCCTCGGCTGCATTGCGATGGGGTTTCTTCTGTTCGTGGCGTTGCTGCTCCGGGCCTACGACTAGAAGCCGGTCGTGGTGTGCTAAACTGGAAGTATGGAAGACACCAACGACCTTGTAACCTTGCAGGAGGCCGCCATCATCACGGGGCGGTCTCCCTGCACTATCGAGAAGTGGCAGAAGCGCGGGTACATCGTGCCGGTCCAGACCGTGCCACGCCGCCTCTTCCACGCTCACCAGGTCGCCTTGATCGCCTCGAGTCGTCGGCCAGGCCGCAGCACCTCGAAGCAGGCACTCCTGAACGCCATCAAGAGTTGCATCGAGATCGCGAAGTACGCCGAGACCCTCGAAGAGGCCATCCACCGGATGACGAAGCTTTACGAACGGGAAGAGAACGCTCGGCTGCGTCTCGCCAGGAACTACGCCGAGGCAAAGCGCGTTGCCGCGGAAGGCAAACAGAAGTGACCGTCAAGCAAGCCGCGGACCTTTGCCTCTACATCTCCATCGGCTTGCTGGTAGCTTTTGTGCTCTACCTCGGGTGCATAGCCTTCGCCTATGTCATGCAGATGCAGGCTAAAATCCAGGACGAAGAGGACCGGTCATAGACACTTCGGGCAGTTGGCGTTGAGCCACGCCGACAACGACGCCGACTCACGACCGGCAAGCCTCATGTGCGCCCACCTCCGGATCTGCACAAGTGTTGTGTCCTTGAACCCCGGGCAGAGCGTCCCGTGGCCAGGGATGGCAACCTCCTTGTGGCCTCGGACGTTCGTCGTGGGAACCTCATACCTCTTGCAGTTCACCATGATCCAATGCCCGAGGGCGTCGAGTTGAGCTGCTGAAGGTGGTCCGGAGTATCCCGCGTCCCCCGCAGCAAAGTTCCCGATGAGGCAGACGTGGAGCTTCCCTGTGTTGGCTCCGAACACCCCGGCCCCGACTTCGGAATGGTTACGTCCCTTCCCGATATGCCCGTCAGGGGCTCCCTTCCCGTTCCCAATCACCTCGTGGTAGCCGATGTCGGCCCAGCCCCTCTTTCGGTGCTCTTCACGGATGGACGCCACACTGCCCGAGGGGCCGGCGGACTGGTGGATCACGAGAACGTCGATCTCTCGCATCAGAACACCCTCTCCGCGAAAACGTCTCTGGTCAGCGAGACGATCTTTTCGACCTTCTCGGCATCGGTCCCTTCAAGCGGGTTCGCGGCCACGATGACTTCGACATCATAGACAACGCCCCCGTCAACGATGTCACGCCACGCATCGGCGAACTTCGAGCGGAGTGGGAGTTTCGCCGGCAGAAGCAGCTTGCAGTAGTGGTAGAGGGCCTCTCGAACCACACCCCGCACGTCCTCGGGGTCCTCTGTTCCGTCCGGGTTCACAGCAGCCAAGACCCGGGCTTCAACCCGGCCGAGCATCTTGTGGAATTCAGCCTTCTGAAGGACGGCCGCCTTCTTCTGCAACATCGGCCCCACGGCCGCCAGGATCGCCTCCCGCGCCGACTTGTTCCCGATCCGTTCCATGATCAGTTTCTCGAACATCCACGTTTCCTTTCATCGTCAGAGCTCCCAATAACCCGACCAGCGCCTCCCGGGGGGCCGACGCCAGAGCGTCAGGCACTTCCTTGCCGAGAGAGATAAGGATGGCGGCGACAAGGAGGCAGCCGAGGGCTATTCCCAGGATGCCAGCCACAGCGAGTCGTTGAGGGCAGATCATCTTCATCTTCGTTGGTCTAGTTTGTCCCGCAGCCGGATCTCCAGATCCCGCATTGCCTGGTAAAACTCGTCGCGTTTCAACATCGGCTCGACAGCCTTGTCGATCATCTGCTTCGTCTCGGCGCGCATCTGCGCGACCTCTGACTCTCGGGCCTGCCACGCTCCGTAGAGAATACTCGCCACAGCGACAACAAGCGCCGCAGCAGCCCCGATTGTCGTCTTCAGCGGCGTTTTCTCGGTAAGAATGGCGGACCCCTCCCTCATATTCATCGTCGATCCCCTCTTGAAGTCTACACCACTCTTTCAAAGATACCTCCGTGACGTACTGTTTAGTTGTCTCTCGTGTTTCTTAATGTTAAGATTAGATGGCTCTCACGCTTGCGAGCCAGGAGTAGGAAATGCACGACATCGTTCGGTCGGACCCAGAGGGGAACCTGACCATCGAACAGTTTGCGGGCCACGTGTCGAAGTCCGGGTTCTACCGGCACCTCACCGACCCATCAAAGGCCATCGTGCAGATCGCGATGGGTCACGCCCTCGGGCTTCCCGCCATCACGGCGGTCTCAAACATCCACGTCATCGAGGGGAAGCCTTCGATGGGCGTTCACATCATCTCGGGCCTCATCAAGAAGTCCGGGAAGTATGACTACCGGGTGAAAGTTCACACTTCGGCTGAGTCCGTGGTCGACTTCCGGGAATGGAACGGCACCGGGTGGGAAGTGATCGGAACGAGTTCCTTCACGATGCAGGACGCGCAGCGAGCCGGTCTCACTGGGAAGCAGAACTGGAAGGCATACCCGCAGGCGATGCTGTTTGCCAGGGCAATGAGCCAGGGGGCTCGGATGTACTGCCCCGATCTGTTCCTCGGCGGCATCTACGTTCCCGAAGAGATCCCGAGCCGATCGGCCAACAACATCCACCCCGACCCCGACCCTGACGACCCCTCGACGATCATCGACGTTCCCGGCCGATCTGTTCGCGCCGAAGAACCTGCCAGGATGCCCGAGAATTCGCCTTCAGCCCCGAGCCGACCCGAGAGGCCCGCCGCACCGCAGAGGCCGTCTGTGCCCCAGCCTGCCGCGGCCGTCGCCACACAGAGCGCGATGTGTTCCTCGTGCCACGCTCCCGTCGGGAAGAAGCACACGATGAAGTGCTCCACAGGGATGGGTGGGCAGGTTTACGGCAGCGAAACCATCATCCCTGTTCAAGCCACCATCGTTGAGGAAGTCGATCCGTTCGAGGAAGAGGCCGAGGAGACCGACAAACCCTACGAAGTCGGCGGTGATCTTCTTTCGGGCTATGACGTGCCCGGAGCGTTCAATTGAAACCGTTCAGGAAAGGAGAACGGCCCCTCAAGGCGTCGTTCTCCATCAGCCTTCAACCAGAGACCGTCGTGAGGATTGACGCCTTCGCTGCACTCCTCGGCACCACGCGGTCGCAGCTCATCAACAGACTCTGCGAAGAGTACCTCGCAGACCACACCGAGGAAGTGAAAGATGATCCTATCTGACTGGGAGATCCTGGAACTCCAGGACGAACATCAGGTCATCAGCCCGTTCGAGGAAGAGAGCCTTCAGCCGGCGACCTACGATCTTCATCTTGACGACAAGTTCATCTCGTCGCTGGGCAGTCGCCGTCCTTCTGAGGATGGGCTTGTTCTTATGCCGCACACCTTTCTTCTGGCTTCAACAGTCGAACGCCTTCGAATTCCGAAGAACATTGCCGCCCAGATCAAAGGCAAGTCGTCGATTGCCCGGCTCGGCATCCTGGTTGAGTGCGCCGGTTTTGTCGACCCTGGCTTCGGCATGGACTCAGGCGCCGGAAGCAACGTCACGCTGGAGATCAAGGAGTTGGCAGGACGCGAAGCAAGGCTCACGCCGGGAATGCCAATCTGCCAGATCCAGTTCTTCAGGCTCAAAGGGGACTGCATCTCCGGCTACAGTGGACACTACCGCGGAATGAACGGGTGCGGCCCCGTGCCCAGCCGTTACGAGGACGCGGTTCGTGTCGGTTTCCGGAAGTCTTCCGATCAAGTCTCGCGGTGGCGCGAGTGGTTCAAGAAGAACGGCGGTGCGTCGTGAACATGGAACTCTACCGGAGGCTCGAAATGGCGATTGACTACGTGAAGCAGGTCCACGACGAAACAACCATCCCACAGCCGAAGGTCTCGGCCTGGGAGAACCTCATTGAAGAGTGCGCTCACGTCCTCAAGTCCTCGGGGTGGTGCGTGTTCCATCCGGTTTCCGGGATCACCTTCGCCGAGATCGAGATCGGCGCTGACCCTGACCACCCGCACTACCGGCCACCGTGGCACGACGCGCCCGGCTACGAGGGAATGATCTGATGAGGAAGCCGTGGCATCTGATGCCCTGCGTCTCG
>SXGU01180885.1_pt1 | contig 10746 bp, 8 predicted proteins | sample 3174531 | NCBI WGS metagenome assembly SXGU01 (sample SAMN11356863, study PRJNA531348) | freshwater metagenome | isolation source: freshwater sample F1-140 | place: China: Fuxian Lake, Yuxi | collected 2017-12-25 | reverse complement strand
CGGCCTGCCCGGCGACGTCCGCGTCGACCGCGAAGTGCCGTGGAGCAAGGTGCCCCGCAACTGACCGGCATCCCGCTGTCCTGACGTTTCGAGGGTTTCCTGCCCACCTGTGGCGCAGGAAACCCTCGAGACGCGTGTGGGCCGTGATTGCCGATAGGTTCCGGCTCGGCTTCCCCCTCCTTCCCTTCCGTCGAAGGAGGTGCCGTGCGGCAACTCACTGCACCGGCGCTGCTGACACTGCAGCGTCAGCAGAATCTCATCTCGTTCCAGCAGCTCGCCGACGCCGGCGTGTCGAGACGAGTGCGTGACCGGCTGGTGGCCGAGGGTGCGCTCGTGCCGGTTGCCAAGTCGGTGCTCACCGTTCCTGGCAGCACCCTCACGGTCGAGCGGCGCGCCATCACCGCGTGTCTCCAGCATCCGCAAGGCCACGTGTCGGGCCCGGCGGCCGGTCGCTTCGTCGGTCTCCGGCGAATGCCTGCGTTGACCGACATCGCGTTCGTGGTGCCGCACGGCTCTCGGATCGACGTGCCGCCGGGCATTCGGCTCCGTCAGTCCAGCTTGATTCCGCCGGATCATCGAAGGTGCCTCGACAACGGACTGGTGGTCGCACACTGGGCACGGCTCGCCTTCGATCTCGCAGTCGACCTCCCGTGGATGGACCTTCTCTCCGTGATCGAACAGATGCTGCACGAGGGGCACACGTCGATGGCCGAGCTCGCCGCCGTCGGTCGCCTGCTCTGCCGTCCGGGACGGCCCGGTTCAGGACGGTTCGCCAGCGTGTTGGCACAGCGCGTGGCGCAGGCGCCGGCGGAATCGCATCCCGAACTGAGGGTGTTGCACGGACTCCAACGGCTCGGTGTGCCGGTCATCCCGCAGCTCCGAGCGTTGCACCTGCCGAATGGACAGAGGATTCGCATCGACATGGCGGTCGAAGCGATCCGTTGGGCCGTGGAGGTGGATGTGCACCCCGATCATGCACAACTCTTCGGCACGACAAAGGACAAGCGCCGCGACCGGCAACTGCACCTGATCGACTGGCAGGTCGAGCGGGTCACAGCCCTGGATCTGCTCGATCTGCGCGGCGTGCTCGATGAGCTCAGGTCGCTCTACCTCGCCCGTATCGTTGCCGTCAGCGGCCGCTGACATCCCGTTTCGAGGGATCGCAGCCCACCAGGGTTGCAGGAAACCCTCGAGACGGCTGACCCAGTGGGTCAGGCACCGGTGTGCAGCAGCACGCCGAGGAACATCGCGGCCAACGAGGTGAGCAGACCGAGCGCCCCGCCGACGGCGAGGGCGACCTTGGTCTTGCCCACGGTGTGCACGGCAGCGAAGACGCCCGACAGGATCGCGAGCGCGATCTTCAGCAGCACTGTCGCCTGATAGGCCGAACTGGCCTCCGTGATGTCGACGGCCATCAGGTTCCACATGCCCGTGAGCACGGTGATGGCGAACGCCGGCCATGCCACGCGGGCGAACGCCTGCGCCGCCGTGGTGAGCGCCTGCGGGTGCGACCGCCGCAACGGGGGCACGAGGCCGGCCAGTGTGAGCTGACCGCCCACCCAGACCGACGCGGCGAGGACGTGCAGGAAGATGCGGATGGTGGCTGCCGAGGGCGAGAGCATGCGACGAGGTTAGGAAGCGCGCAGGGTCGCGAGCACATCGCTGGCGGCGAGGCCGCGATCGTCGAACGACGACGAGGCCTCGGCGGGGCCACCCAGCAGCGCCGCTGCTGCCACGCCGACGGCGCTCTGCAGTTCGCGGATGTTGCGCGGCGGCGGAAAGTATTCGTCCTCCTCGGTCACGCGAACGGTCTCGACGCCGTGGGCTGGGGCGAGGAAGGCGATGATGGCCTCCACCAGCTCCTCGGGCGCCGACGCGCCGGCGGTGACGCCCACCGTGCCGGTGAGTCCGGGCGGCAGTTCGTCGACACTGTTGACGCGGAACACCTGCGGGCAACCGGCCTCGATGGCCAGTTTCTCGAGGGCGCGCGTGTTCGACGAGTTCGACGAACCGATGACCACGAGGGCATCGCAGCGGGGTGCCATGGCCATGAGGGCCGACTGGCGGTTCGTGGTGGCGAAGCACAGATCGCTGCGGCCGGGCGACCAGGTGTCGGGGAAGCGACCGCGAACCGCCACGGCCACATCGCTCCAGTCGCGGTGCGAGAGCGTGGTCTGCGCCAGCAGCGCGACCGGTTCGTCGAACTGGGGGAGGGCGGCCACTTCCTCCACGCTCTCCACGCGGCTGATGGCGTGCGGTGCCACGGCCATCGTGCCGACGGCCTCCTCGTGTCCTTCGTGGCCGACGTACACGATGCGGAAGCCCTTCCCGGCTCGGACCTTCACCTCGTGGTGCACCTTGGTGACCAGTGGGCAGACCGAATCGACCACGTACGAACCGCGGGCACGCGCAGCGGCCACCACCTCGGGGGCCGACCCGTGGGCCGAGAGCATGATGGGGCGGCCCTCGGGCACGTCGGCGATGTCGTCGACGAACACCACGCCCTGCGCCTCGAAGCGCTGCACGACGATCTTGTTGTGCACGATCTCGTGGTAGCAGTACACGGGCGGCTCGAAGCTGCGCACCATCCAGGCGAGTGCCTTGATGGCCATCTCGACGCCGGCGCAGAAGCCTCGGGGCTCAGCCAGCAGCACGTGGTCGACGGTCACGCAGGGCAGGCTAGCGGCGGGCCCACCTGCCCCGCCGGTAGCCTGGGTGCCCATGTCATCGCCCACCGTCGTCGCCGTTGTGCCCGAGTCCGCTGCACAGCGGGCCGGCATCGCCGTCGGCGACGTCGTGCTGTCCGTGAACGGCTCCGTGCCGCGCGACATCATCGAGTGGCGCTACGCCGCCGATGACGCCGAGGTGACGCTCGAAGTGCTGCGCGGCGGACTGGAACTCACCATCGAGGTCGACAAGCGCGCCGGCGAACCGCTGGGGGCCGAGGTGTCGAGCGCGGTGTTCGACCGGGTGCGCACCTGCGACAACCACTGCGAGTTCTGCTTCATCTACCAGTTGCCCAAGGGCCTGCGCCGCAGCCTCTACCTGAAGGACGACGACTACCGCCTGTCGTTCCTGTACGGCAACTTCACCACGCTCACGCGGTTCACCGAGGCCGACCTCGAGCGCGTGGTCACCGAGCGGTTGTCACCGCTCAACGTCAGCATTCACGCCACCGATCCCGAGGTGCGCAACCGCATGTTGAAGAACCCCCGCGGTGGCATGAGCCTGCGGTGGTTGCGTGCACTGCTCGACCACGGCATCGCCGTGCGCGGCCAGATCGTGCTGTGCCCGGGCGTGAACGACGGCGTGGTGTTCGAACGCACCATGGCAGGGGTGCTCGACGAGTACCCGGAGCTCGAGTCGGTGGCCGTCGTGCCGCTGGGGCTCAGCAAGTACAACGCCGAGTCGGCGATGCGACTGCACACCGTCGACGAAGCGCGCGCCATGGTGGCCGCCATCCACGACTGGCAGGACGTGTTCCTGCGCGTGTTGGGCAAGCGCATGGTGTTCGCCGCCGACGAGTACTACCTGATGGCCGACCTGCCCTTCCCGGAGGCCGAGCAGTACGAGGGCTTCCACATGCACGAGGACGGGATCGGCATGGCCCGCACGTTCGAGCTCGAGTTCCTCGGCGAGGCCGCCGCGCCCACCGGCGTGCAGAGTGGCTTCTTCGCCTGGGTCGACGGCGCACCCGCCGCCGGGTACCGCGCGCCACGCAATCCGGCCGGCGACACCGGCCTGCGCGGGCCGTCGGCCGCAGTGGAGGTTGGCGTGCAGCTCACGGCGCGACGCGACGCCCCCATCGGCATCCTCACCGGCGAGTACGGCGCCCGGGTCATCACGCCGCTGGTGCAGTCGCTCGGCCGCGACGACGTGCGAGTGCTGCCGGTGCGCAACGAGTTCTTCGGTGGCAACACGTCGGTCACCGGTCTCATGGTCGGGGAGGACATCGCCCGCGTCCTCGCCGACCAGCCGGCGGGCCACCGTTACCTGTTGCCCGACGTGTGCCTCAGCGAAGGCCGTTTCCTCGACGGCACGACCATCGAGTCGTTGCCGCGCCCTGTCGAAGTGGTGCCCACCGATGGCATCGCCCTGCGTCGCGCACTCGGTGCGCCCATTCTGGAGTCCGTGTCATGAGCCTTCCCACCGTGGTCGTCGTCGGCCGCCCCAACGTCGGCAAGAGCACGCTCTTCAACCGCATCATCGGCGAGCAGGCCGCCATCGTCGAGAACCGACCTGGTGTCACCCGCGACCGCAAGGAGTTGGAGGCCGAATGGCTCGGCACCCGCTTCCTCCTGGTCGACACCGGCGGATGGTTGCCCGGCGGCACCGAGCTCGACGAGAAGGTCAGCCGCCAGGTGGAGGCCGCCGTGAAGGAGGCCGACGTCGTGCTGTTCGTGGTCGACGCCTCGGTGGGTCTCACCGACGACGACCAGTCGGTGGCGCTGTGGCTGCGACGCATCAAGTCGCCCGTGGTGCTGGTGGCCAACAAGGCCGACAACGACCGGCGCGAGAACGACCGCTGGGAGTTCATGGCGCTCGGCATGGGAGAGCCGGTTCCGGTGAGCGCGCTGCACGGCCGCCGCGCCGGTGACCTGCTCGACGAGGTGTGCCGACTGCTGCCCGAGCAGGAGGCCGACGACGCCGACGATGGCATCCCGCTCGACGACGACGGCGAGGCACTGTGGAAGATGGGCGACACGCCGCCGCCCCGTGTGGCCATCGTCGGCCGCCCGAACGTCGGTAAGAGCACGCTCTTCAACCGCCTTGTCGGTGAGGACCGCTCCGTGGTGCACGACATGGCGGGCACCACTCGCGACGCGATCGACACCCTGGTCGACACGCCCGACGGTCCCATCGTGTTCGTCGACACGGCCGGCATGCGCCGCCGTTCGCGCATCGACGACTCGGCCGAGTACTACAGCATGGTGCGTGCACTTCGGGCGATCGACGGTGCCGACATCGCGCTGCTGGTCATCGACGCCACCGAAGGCGTCACCAGCCAGGACCAGCGGTTGGCCGAGCGTGTCGACGCCTCGGGTTGCCCCATCGTGGTGATGCTCAACAAGTGGGAGCTCATCACCGACCCCGAAGCTCGCGTGGAGGTCGAGGCCCAGGTGCGGCGGATGCTCTACTTCGTGGGCGACGCCCCGTTGCTGAAGATCTCGGCGCTCACCGGGAAGAACGTGCACAAGCTGCGCCCGGTGCTGCAGGAAGCCATCGAGCAGTACCACCGCCGTGTGCCCACCCGCGACGTGAACAAGGTGATCGCCGAGGCGCAGCAGCGCCAGCCCGCCGGCCATGGCCTGCGCGTGCTGTACGCGCTGCAGGGCGCCACCGATCCGCCCACGTTCACCCTGTTCGTGAACCGGGAACTGCCGCAGACGTACATGCGTTATCTCGAACGCTCCATCCGCGAGGCGTTCAACTTCGGCTCCACGCCCATCAAGCTGCGCGTCCGGAAGCGCAGCGAGTAAGGCGGCCGACGATGCCCTGGTGCGAGGAGTGCGCGAAGTACTGGACGCCGTCGGCGATGAACGAGGACGGCACCTGCCCCAGCTGCGGTCGCGTGGTGGAGGCCCAGAAGGCCACGCCGAAGAACATCGACGTGAAGAAGCTCGCCGCCGGCGACGACGAGGAGGATGCGACGGCACCCTGGCACTTCAAGCTGCTGATGGTGTTGCTCGCGCTCTATCTCGGCTGGCGGGTGGTGGACCTGTTCCTCTAGTCGGTAGAGTCGACCGTCGACATACGGGCTGTGGCGCAGCTTGGTTAGCGCGCTTGTCTGGGGGACAAGAGGTCGTGGGTTCGAATCCCGCCAGCCCGACACTGAAGCAGATCCCACCCGGTTCGCCGGGTGGGATCGTTTCGTTTTCCCGGGAGTGCTTGACTTCTGTGTAGACAGGCGTAGAACAAGAAGCAGACAAGTGCACTACAAATCCACTTCGTCTGGTGTGCCGGGAAGTCTGGTCGGCGAACACGCTCCACCTACGCGGGGAAACCCGAGAAAGGGGGTGAGCGATGTCGACCGTCGGCATCGTTCTCCTTGTCGTCATTGCGGTCCTCGTCGCGAGTCTCGTGCTCGTGGCGCTGCGATCCCTCCACAGCATCGGCCCGTCGGAAGTCGGGCTCGTCAACAAGCGCCTGGCTCGGCGCAGCCTCGACGAGGGCAACCCCGTCGCGTTGCAGGGCGAGGCCGGCTTCCAGGCCACCCTGCTGATGCCGGGCCTGCGATTCAAGCTCTGGCCGATCCACTCGGTGTCGAAGCACCCGTGGGTGCAGGTACCCGCCGGCGAGATCGGCGTGGTCATCGCGCAGGTCGGTGAGCCGGTGCAGATCGGTGCGAAGAGCGCCGAGTACCAGCCGGAGTTCGGCAACTTCAACGACCTCGGGGCCTTCCTGTCCCACGGTGGCCAGAAGGGCGTCCAGCGTCCCGTGCTGCCTCCGGGCACCCTGGTGCCCATCCACCCCGCTGCGTTCCTGGTGATCACTGCGAGCCGCGTGTACGGCGAGCCGGTGTCGAGCGAGCTGCAGGCCGTCGTGCGTCAGTACGGCGCGATCACGCCCGAGGTGTTCGGGCTCACCCCCGAACAGCTGCAGGTCACCGTCATCGCCCCGAACGGTGCCGTGGACATGGTGGGCATCGTCACCACGCTCGACGGCGAACCACTGCCGGCCGGCGACATCGCCAGTCGCCTCGGTGGATTCGCCGACGTCGAGGCGATGGAGGACGGCGGTGCGACCGACGCGGAGATCATCGACACCCTGCTCGGCCGCAAGAACGAACTGCACAACAACTATCAGGACTTCCAGGCCTTCATGGCGCACGGCGGACGCATCGGCCTGCAGCACGACCCGCTGCTGTACGGCGCATACCTGTTGAACCCGTTCCTGGTGCGTGTGGAGATGGTGCCCATGCTCGTGGTGCGCCAGGGTGAAGTGGCCGTCGTGAAGAGCTTCGTGGGTCTGCCCACGCTCGACACCAGCGGTGCCGAGTTCAAGTTCGGCTCCATCGTGCAGCCCGGCCGTCGTGGCATCTGGCAGGAGCCGCTACGCACCGGTAAGTACCCGATCAACCCGCGCATCTACGCCGCCGAGATCGTGCCGACCTCGATCCTCACCCTCAACTGGGCGAGCGCGACCAGCAAGGCGCACGACCTCGACTCCTCGCTGAGTGCCATCGACGGCAAGAGTCGTGAAGGCTTCGTGTTCTCCATCGACCTGCAGGTGCAGATCCACGTGAGCGACACCAAGGCCCCGAAGGTGATCTCGATGGTGGGCACGATGCAGAACCTGGTGAACGAGGTGCTGCAGTCGGCGGTGGGCAACCACTTCCGCAACACGCTGCAACGGCTGGAAGCCGTGCGCTTCATCGAGACGCGCGACGAGGTGCAGCAGGCGGCACTCGAAGCAGTGACGCGCTATCTCGCCTCGTACGACGTGGAGACGCGTGGTGTCTACATCCAGGACGTGGTGTTCCCGGTGGAACTGGTGCAGGTGCTGACCGAGCGGGAGATCGCCAAGCAGGAGAAGGCCACGTTCCACGAGCAGCGGGAGGCGCAGTCCGCTCGCATCGAGGTGGAGAAGGCTCGTGGTACCGCCGACATGCAGGGACAGCTCGCCAGTTCGCAGGTGAGCATCGAGATCAACCACAACGCAGCCGAGGCTCGTGCCGAACAGGCGCGTGGCGAGGCCGCGTACGTGGAGACGACGGCGCGTGCCGAGGCGACGAAGGTGGAGGTGATGGGCAAGGCCGATGCCTCGCGCATCTCCAACATCGGTCTCGCCGAGGCGACGAAGGTGCAGGCGGTCGGTGCTGCCGAGGCGAGCCGCGCCGAGGCCGTGGGTCTCGCCGAGGCCAAGGCGGCCGAAGCGCTGGGCCTGGCTCGAGCCGAAGGGTTCGAGAAGCAGAAGGAAGCGCTCGGTGCGGCGGCAACGGCCATCGTGGCGGCCATCAACGCCATCGCCGAAGGGGGCGTGGACGTGATGCCGAACGTGCTGGTCACGGGCGGCGGGTCGAGCCTCGATGGGCTCGCGGCCACGCTGATCCAGCGGCTCGGTCCGGACGTGGCGACGATGCCGGCCGTGCTGGGTTCGTCGGCGGAGGTCACGCCTGCGGCGTGACCCGAACTCGGGCGGCGTGGGCGCGCCCAGCGCCCACGCCGCCCGCCGAGGGTGATCGCGCCGGAATGTTTGTCACAAAATGGTGAAGAAACCTCGCAGAGTGGCGGAATCGGGTGTTCAATGGAGGTGCGAGCTCATGCGACGGGCGCGCGAGGAGACTCCATGGCGGCATTCGAGTCAGTCGACATCCAGAGCGAGGCCTTCCAGCTGCGGCTGGCGAACCTGCTCGTGGCCACACGCACCCGCAACGGGTTGGGCGTGGGGCAGATGGTGCGCGCGAGCGAGGGGCGCTTCTCGAAGCGCGACCTCAAGGAGTTCGAGGCCGGCACCCGTGCCCTCGACGACGTCACGGTCGACGAGCTGGCCACGCTCTATCGGTGCGACCTCGGTGTCATCCTCCCGCTGCGGCTGCCGGTCGTGATCAGCGCCAACCGAGTCAGCGCCGGCGGTGTGCACGAGGACTACGACAACAGCGATCCCGATGCCCTCCTGGCCGCCTACCTCACGCTGGTGCGCACGCTGCGCCGTCAGCGTCGGGCCCCGGTGGTCGACCTCCGCCGAGACGACGTCGAGGTGCTCGCCGGGTTCCTGCAGCAGCCGCACGAGAGTGTGGTGCACCGCCTCGCGACGCTGATGCACGCAACCCAGACCAAGCGCACCGCGATGGTGGGTGTGCTCGCCACCGGTGCGGTGGTGGTGGGTCTGGTCGGCACGGCGGCGGCTGTCGGCGTCGGCGACGCATCACCGACCGATCCCACCGACACCACCACGGTCGTCGTCGAGACCACCGTGCCCGACACCACCACGACCGTGGTCGAGACCACGGTGCCGGTCCCCGACGAGACCACCACGACCACCACGGTCGCGCCCACGACCGTGGTCGAGACCACCACGGTGCCGGTCACCACCCAGCCGCCGGTCACCACGGCGACACCGTCGACGGTGGCACCGCCCACCACGGTGCAGAGCATCGAGACCAACCTGCCGCCCGAAACCACGCAGGTGGGCACCGGCGGCCCGCCGATCCCCACGCCGCCTGCTCCCTGACGTCGGGGAGTCTCTGCGGGCGTCGGCCCGATGCACAAGAGTTCCTCAAATCGTGCGTTCTCCGTGCTCAAGTCGAACCCGGTTTCAACCGATGTTGATCCAGGCTTGACATTGGGAGTGGGCACATGGACGAGAACTCGATGCTGGATCTGCGTTCGGATGCGTTCGCCAAGCGACTGGCGAATCTCATGGTCGCGACGCGTTCACAGCAGGGCCGGTCGGTCCGCTCCATGGCGAAGGCCAGCGATGGTGCGTTCTCGGTCGCTCAGCTGAAGGCGTTCGAGCAAGGCGTCGTACAGCTCGACGACGACACGGTGGAGCGCATCGCCGAACTCTACGGCTGCGACCTCGGCGTCATTCTCCCCACCCGGTTGGCCGTGGTGATCGCCAGCGGCGTCATCAGCGCAGGCGGCGTGTCGACCGCCTTCGAGCCGAACAACTCCACCGCATTGCTCGAGGCGTACCTGAAGCTCGTGCGCACACTCCGCCGACAGAAGAAGGCACCGGCGGTCGATCTGCGTCGCGACGACATCGAGGTGCTTGCCGGCTTCCTCCAGCAGCCCGGCGCCACGGTGGTGGATCGCCTCGCAGCACTGATGGGTGCCAGCCGCTCGCAGCGCACTGCGATGGCGGGTCTGTTCGCGTCCGGCGCAGTGGTGATCGGGCTCGTCGGCACGGCAGTGGCCGGTGGCGGGGGCATGACCTCGCGCAGTGCGCTGGTGCGCGGACCGTTGCACGACTCGATCGGACGACCCGGTGTGCATGTCGACGGCAGCGACCACGTCGCCGGTGCCGGCCACGGCCGCGATGTCGGCGGCACCGGCTGGACCTACGGCGACGGTGGGGAGGGCGAAGGTGGTTCGGGCCAGGCCACCGGCCGGGGTGGCGTCGAGCAGACCTCGGTGCGGCCGGGCGGCAGCAGTGGGTCGAACGACGTCGATGATGACGGTGCGGACGACCTGATCGACGAGGACCTCGGTGGCGACCCCGAGGTCGACACCGACCTGGGTCTCGGCGACGGCTCCAACCCTGACACCCCCGACACGAACACCGGCGACCAGGGCACGCCCGACGGCAGCCCGGCCGGTGGCGGCGCCTCCCATCAGGGTGGCGGCGGCGGTGACCAGGGCGGCGATGACGAGTCGGGTGACGACGAGTCCGGCGATGACGAGTCGGGCGATGATGAGTCCGGTGACGACGAGTCGGGTCACGGCGAGTCGGGTGACGGCGAGTCGGGTGACGACGAGTCCGGCGATGACGAGTCGGGTGACGACGAGTCGGGCGACGACGAGTCGGACGGTGACGACGAGTCCGGCGATGACGAGTCTGGTGATGATGGCGAGTCGGGCGATGACCGGGGTGGTGACAACTCCACGCCCGATCACGTCGAGCACGACCACCAGGGCGGCGATGACGAGTCCGGTGACGACGAGTCGGACGGTGACGAGTCCGGCGATGACGAGTCGGGTGACGACGAGTCGGGTGATGACGAGTCGGGTGACGGCGAGTCGGGTGATGACGAGTCGGGTGACGGCGAGTCGGGTGATGACGAGTCGGGTGATGACGAGTCGG
>SXGU01298545.1_pt1 | contig 10750 bp, 6 predicted proteins | sample 3174531 | NCBI WGS metagenome assembly SXGU01 (sample SAMN11356863, study PRJNA531348) | freshwater metagenome | isolation source: freshwater sample F1-140 | place: China: Fuxian Lake, Yuxi | collected 2017-12-25 | reverse complement strand
GAACGGGCGGCAAACAGATGGGGCTGTCGCTTGCTGAGTTGGCAGCGGGCGTCGTCGCCGGAGAGCGTTCGGCATTGGCGCGGGCGCTGTCACTCGCCGAGCGGGATACCGCCGCGGCTGCGGATCTTCTTTCCAGGCTCGAGGGCAAGCCGGGCAGGGCGCATGTGATAGGCATTACCGGCCCTCCGGGGGCCGGCAAGTCCACCCTGGTTGGTGTCCTGCTGCGGCAGTTCGTGCAGATGGGGCGGCGCGTCGCCGTGCTGGCGGTGGATCCGTCGAGTCCGGTAACGGGTGGGGCCTTGCTTGGGGATCGCTTTCGCATCGGCGAAGCGGCTTCCGACGAGCGTTCTTTCGTCCGGTCGACCGCCACGCGCGGCAGTCTCGGCGGTCTGACGAGCGCCGCGCGGCAGATGGTCGAACTAATGGGCGCGGCCGGATACGACCTGATCATGGTTGAAACAGTGGGCACCGGCCAGTCGGAGATCGATGTCGCCAGACTGGCTGATTCGACGCTGGTGGTTTTCCCGCCGGGTCTGGGCGATGAACTGCAGGCGATCAAGGCCGGCATACTTGAACTGGCGGATCTGCTGGTCGTGACCAAGAGCGATACGGCAGGAGCGACCCAGGCTTGCCTGGCTTTGCAGACGGTTGCGCCCCTGTGGCGCAATGCACCGCCCATTCATTCGGTCAGCGCGCTGACCGGCGACGGGATTGCCGCTCTCGCCGAGTCCGTTCTTGCGCTTGCCAACACTTCACGGCAAGCGGCGCGGCGAGCGACGCATGTCACTGAACCAGGGCGTTGCTCACTGGCAGACAGCTTTCAGAAACTGCGCCATGAACTGGACCTTCGCCTGGTCTTCAATCCGGCTGCCGGCGTAACAATGGAGTTGCTGAATGCCGAACACGATTTACCGGCATCCGGTTTGCAGATGTTGGTCAGCGTCCGGCCCGATGGCAATTTGTTTCAGCTCGGTGCCGTGGCGGGAGCGCTGGTTGTGCTTGCGGCAGAAATGAACCTGAAGTGCATCGTTCAGGATCTGGACATGGCGGGCGGTCGAATGCACCTGCTGCTGGAGCAGGCCGCTTAACAAAAAGTCGGCGCTGGCGATACGGCGATCAGGCGCAACTGCTCTTGATCACCAGCGTGCGGTGCAGGCCACCGGCGGGGGTTGCGCATTTGGTGTCGATGGTCTGCTGGCGCAGGGAAACGAGTTCGAGCTGATTGGTCAGGGTATATCTTCCGTTGCGTGCCAGGTCTCTTTCCTCTCTCTTGATGAGAAAGTTCAAGCCTGGAACGACCCAGAAGCGTCGCTCCAGGCGCGTGCCGACATTGGTGATCCAGCCCTCGCCTTCGATGCGGAAGGCATCGAACTCGCCGGCCATGACCCGCACCTTCTCGAAGGCGACGATGCGCAGCTTGAGGTCGTAGACCAGCTTGCCCCAGCGCTGATGTTCCGTGGTCCAGCCGGCCGCCCATTTCTTGCCGACTTGCAGTTCGCTGGGCACGATCTGCTGGGGAACATCAGATGAGCCCCAGGGGGTGCGCAGCACACAACCCATGAGGTCCAGGACCCATTCGCCATTGTTGAGTTCCACCCGGTCGGTGTCTTCATCCACCCGCGTGACGGTGAGCTTTCCGTTCCAGGTTTCGAGCCCGGTCAGCAGGTCGGTGATGCGAAAGCCGGCTTCATCGCCCCCCGAAAACTTGCGCCCGAGCGGGTAGCGGCCGGCGGAGTAGGGATTGACCGAGGTTTGCAGCAACTGCGGCACCTTGCTGCCGGCGGCCAGTTCGATCGCCGGCATGGTCGAGGCGGGGGCCGGGGCGGCAACTGCGGCAAGGGCGGGAGCCGCGGCAGACGGAGCGCTTGGTGCCACGGTGGCAAGGCTGACGGCGGCGGCCTTTTCCTTTTCCGCCAGCAGTCGCGCCAGGCGTGTCTGGGCGATTTCGGCAAAGCGGCCGTTGGGGAAGGTGCGCAGATAAGTGACCCAGTCGTCTATCTTCTTCGAGGACTTGATGCGACCCCATTCCGCCAGATCTGCTTCCAGCAGCTTTTCCTGCTCGGCTTCGGTAAGCTTTTTCTGGCCGTCGTTGAGGATGAACACGTCGCTTTCCAGCGAGGTGGTTTCCCAGGGAATCTGCGCCCCGCTGGAGGCCAGCCGCACATTGAGGCGCACTCGCTTCAGGGCGTCTTCGATGCGCGTTCCCGGCTTCGACAGCTCGCGCACCAGGTTCTCGGTGTAGAGGCCGTTCTGTCCTTCGCCGTCGGAGGCAACGTTGCCGGGCGAGGTGGCATAGGCCAGCAGGCTGCCGACCGGGGCGTCGAACTGCGAGAGGCCCTTCTGCTCCGGACGGTAGGACTTGCCGAAAGGATTGTTGCGGCAGGCGTCGAGGATGACGATGAAGGTCTTGTCCTTGGCCGCATTCAGTTGGCCGAGCAGCAGGCCGAGGTCGACGCAGCGCTGCTTCATGTCTTCCTGTTTTTCGACCACAGCATCGACCGGCAGCAGGTAGTTGCGCCAGTCAAGCTGGGCGCCGTGGCCGGCATAGTAAAACACCACCAGTTTGGTTTCCGGCCGCCTTACCGCCGTGCCAAAGCTCTCGATGGCGGCCATCATTTCGGCGCGGCTGGCGTTTAGGCGGGAATCCACGGTAAAGCCGGCCTGAGTGAATAACCCGGTAACCGCTTTGGCATCATTGGCCGGATTGACCAGCGGCGCGTCCCGGTAGGCGCTGTTGCCAATGATCAAGGCCAGCCGAGAGGGGTCATTGGCCGCCCAGCCGTGTCCGCAGTACAGTGCCGGCGGCAGTAAGGCGAGTGTCTGGAGAAAATGCCTGCGTGTGGTCATTTTTGCTCTCCCGGAAACACGTTTTCGGGGACGACGAACGACGCATGTTACCCAATGCTCTATGCAAACGCAATTACCTTGGCCGGGGCCGGACAGCCAGAAGTCGGCGATGGCGACACGGCGATACGGCCAGCAAAACGGAGACCGCAGTCTTAAGTGGTCCCCGTTTTCAAAGCAGCGAACTCCGCTGCGGGCTGGATTGAGTACGCGCCCGACCTATGCTCGGCCCGTTACCAGGACATCATCTTCATAGGTCAAGGTTGCAAACAGGTCGTCCAGTGTTTCTTCCCGCCGGATCAGTTCAACCCGTCCATCCGCACGGAGCAGCAGTTCCTTTGGCCGCGCCTTGCCATTGTAGTTAAAGCCCATGGCGTGACCGTGGGCGCCGGTGTCATGGATATAGAGGATATCGCCATCGGCGATGCGAGGCAGTGGGCGCTGGATGGCAAACTTGTCGTTGTTCTCGCACAGCGAGCCGGTCACATCCACCGTTTCATCGTGCCCCTGTTTGCCCAGCACGCTGATGTGGTGATAGGCGCCGTACATTCCGGGGCGCATGAGCGCGGACATGCAGGCATCGACCCCGACATAGGTGCGATAGATCTCCTTGCGATTGATCGCACGGGTGACCAGCACACCATGGGGGCCGGTCATATAGCGTCCGCTCTCGACAAACAACTTTGGCGCATAAGCGTGTTGGGCCTTGAAGGCGTCAAACAGCGCCGTAATTTCGGCTGCCATTGATTCAATATCCAGCGGGGCATCTTCCGGTTTGTAGGGTATGCCCAGTCCGCCGCCGATATTGATGAACTCGAAGCGGATATCCAGCTCGCTGGAAATCCACTCGACAAGCTCCAGCAGCATGCGGGCGGTCTCAACCATATAGCGGTAATTGAGATCGTTGGACGCCAGCATGGTATGGAGCCCAAAACGGCTTGCCCCCCTGGCCTTGGCGAGGCGGTAGGCGTCGAGCAATTGATCGTGGGCGACACCGTACTTGGCCTCTACCGGCGTGCCGATGATGCTATTGCCGGTACGGCGTTCCCCGGGGTTATAGCGGAAGCAGATCAGCTCCGGCATCCCCGGCACCTTGTCGACCAGGGAGATGTCATCCAGGTTGAGTACGCAGCCCCCATCGGCGCCGGCCGCCTGGAAATCGGTCTGACTGGTGTTGTTGGAGGTGAACATGATCCCCTCGCCGGTGACGCCAGCCTGGCGGCTGAGCGTCAATTCGGCCACCGAGCTGCAATCGAAGCCAAAGCCCAATGACTTCATGATCTGCATGATGCGCGGGTTGGGCAGGGCTTTTACCGCAAAGAACTCGCGGAAGCCGTCGATGCCGGAAAAGGCCTGGTTCAGTGCCGCGCCGGTTTCACGTATGCCTTTTTCATCATAAATATGAAAGGGCGTACCGTAGTGCTCGACAATCGAGGCCAGTACGGGTGTCAGGCGATGTTCAAAGTCTTTTGCGATGGGCATGATGTTTCAAGCTCTTGTGAAATGGACGGTGATCAGGCGCTCGGGAAAAAATGCCGGCGGCCCAATCAAAGTACGGCGCTGATGCGCTCCATCGCCTCTTGTACATTTTCAAAACTGTTAAAGGCGCTGATTCGAATATAGCCTTCGCCGCACTTGCCAAAACCGGCGCCCGGGGTGCACACCACCCCGGCCTCGTTGAGGAGCTTGTCGAAAAACACCCAGGAGTCGCTCTTGCCGTCGATCCAGATATAAGGCGAATTGTCACCACCGATACAGGCATAACCCAGCGCCGTCATCTTTTCACGGATATATCTGGCGTTATTCAGATAGTAGGCAACCAACTGTTTGACCTGCGCCTGCCCCTCCGGACTGTAGATGGCTTCGGCCGCGCGCTGAACCGGGTAGGAGACACCGTTGAACTTGGTGGTATGCCGACGATTCCACAACGCATGCAAAGCAACGGCCTCGCCTGATTCGGTATAGGCCATGCACTCTTTCGGGACGACGGTATAGGCACAGCGGGTACCGGTGAAGCCCGCCGTCTTCGAGTAACTGCGGAATTCGACAGCCACTTCGCGCGCGCCTTCCACCTCATAGATCGAGTGCGGAAGGGCGTCATCGGTGATAAAGGCTTCATAGGCCGCATCAAACAGAATCAGCGCCTTGTTGGCCTTGGCATAATCCACCCACTGCTTCAGCTGCACCTTGGTAGCCGTTACGCCGGTCGGGTTGTTGGGAAAGCAGAGATAGATCAAATCAACCGGCTGAGTCGGTAACGCCGGAATAAAACCGTTTTCCCTGTTTCCATCAAGATAGACCAGGCCATCGTAACGCCCGGTCTCCTTGTTCCATTTACCGGCGCGACCAGCCATGACGTTGGTATCGACATAGACGGGATAGACGGGATCGGTCACGGCCACCTTGCAGTCAAGCGAAAATATCTCCTGGAAATTGCCGGTGTCGCATTTGGCGCCATCGCTGACAAAGACCTCGTCCGGCTGAACATTGGCGCCACGGGCCTGGAAATCGTATTTGGCGATCGCCTCGCGCAAGAAATCATAGCCCTGCTCCGGCCCATAGCCACGGAACGTGCCATCACTGGCCATCTCGTCGGTGGCGGCATGCAATGCCTTGATGCAGGCATCGGGCAAGGCCCGGGTTACATCTCCAATACCCAGTTTGATCAATTTCTTGCCGGGATTGGCCTTCTGAAAGGCGGCGACCCGTTTGGCAATATCAGAGAACAGGTAGGAGGCCTGCAATTTCTGGTAATTCTCGTTAATCCTGATCATTCAACACCCCAAACATACAGGGCCAGAACAATCTGGCCACTATTCACAATAACAACGGGATAAAACTACATGGCGCGGTACAGCACAAAGCTGTATCGAACCAGTTGAGCGGTCATGTCCTGCAATAGGCCAAGGATTTCCGCCGTAGTTTGAGACGCGTAGTATAAGACATGGGCTCGCGGCTGGCCAAGTCTCATGGCGGCGGAGACGGAGACATATCGCTGGGATACCGTCTCCTCGCTTTCGCTCGGAGACATAGAAAACGGGGACCGCGGTCCCCGTTTGCACAAACTGAATCAGTGATGTGGTGCTTCAGTCTTCGTACTTGAACGACATCGAAACGCGGGCGCGATAGGCCACCACCTTGCCGTTCTCGATCTTCATGTCCAGTTTCGTAACTTCCGCGACACGCAGGTCGCGCAAGGTCTTGGCGGCCGATGCAATGGCCGAACTCGCGGCATCTTCCCAGGAAACAGGACTGGAGCCTACGACTTCGACGATCTTGTAGACGGGATTATCGTTCTTTGATTTCTTTGCCATGGTTGCCTCCGATGAACTAGTGGTTGAGCCGATTCCTGAAATCAGCAAATCCATCATAGTCCAATCGACTGCAACTGCGGTAAACCGTTCCTCGCGGCCCCTGCCTTCCGGCGGTCATCCCCCGGCGATGATCGGCACCAGTTGCACGCGGTCGCCGCTGTGCAGCATCTTCGCCATCTCGCCGGACAACAGCATTTCGCCATTGACCGTGATATTCCAGCTTGGGTCGTCCAGCGCAGAACCGGCTTCGGGCAGGTGTCGTCGCAATGCGCGGCGAAACTCGGTGACGTTGGCTACCGGCGTGTCGATGACAATGGATTTCTCCGGCGCGCCGGGCAGTGGCTTTGGCAATTCGACGCGCAGCGCAAACCCGGTGGCGACCAGCGCCAGTTGCTGGTGCCAGTCGGCACGCGGCACGCCTTCGCTGTTGAGGCCGGTCAGTTCGTAGAAGCGCGCCTTCATGGCGTCGAACTGGGTGCGGTCGATCTTCTCACCCTTGAACGGACCGGTGTCGATCGATTCCTCGAACCAGCGGCGGGGCAGGGTGTCATCCCTGGCGCGCAGCCCGAGGCGGAAGTTCAGCAGATGTTCGAGGCCCGTGATGTTGCGACCGATTTCGTCGAGTTGCTCGGCGCTCACCGGCTGTCCGGTCAGCGTACTCAACTGAATCGCGAAATCGCCGCAGTCGGGCAGGGTGGGCGAGTTGAACAGCTTGGTGTTGAAGCGGCACATGCCGATCGAGTCGCCGACGGCAAAGGTGTTTTCGCAGCGGCGCACCGCCACTTCCTTGCCCTCGTAGCTATTCGGCTGCGGCGCCACGGTGCCTCCATAAAGCTGGGCCTTGAACGCCGCATCGTCGTTGATGCGGGCGTTGATTTCCAGCGTGACGCGGTTGCGCAGATGATCCATGCCGCGCGTGGCGACCGAGAGGCCGAGGGCGAAGGCCTTGAGGATGCGCGAATCGTGGGGGTCGGACTGGAACAGACCTTTTACCGCCATGCGGTAGTCGAGCGCCGCCGCCGGGTATTTGCCTTTGTCGACCGCACGTGCCGAGTCGGCGATGGTGTCGCCGAAACCTTCGCGTTTTGCGGTCATGAACAACAGCTTTTCGATCGTCTCGTAGTTGCCCCAGGACAGGTCGAGGCCACCGGTATGGCTGGCGTCGATGATGCCCCGCTGCCACAGTTCCATGGCCCAGGAAATGGCGCTGCCGGTCGAGGCCGAGTCGAGGCCGAGGTCGTTGAGGATGTTGTTGAGACGCAGCACCTGCTCCGGTTCGCGCAGGCCGATCATCGGGCCGAACTTGCCCAAGGTTACATATTCGGGGCCATCGCCCTTGTCGTACTTGTCGAAATGGCCGTCGCCCTTGATGCCCTGGTAGGTGCGCAGTTTGTGGTGGTCGATGTCGGCCTGGGCCTTGTCGTAGCTGGCATTGCCCTTGAGCCCCATCAGCGCGGCCGAGCCCCAGCCGCCCTTGCCTTCCGGCGTCATGTCGTTCTGGTTGCGGCATTGCACCGGGCACTTGAAACAGCCATCCATGCCGGGCCGGTAAGGATCGAAATTGTCGGCGTCGAGCGACTCGTGCCAGGCGGTGGTCTGGTTGTTGAGCGTGCCCAGCGCGCCGAGGACCCGTGAAGGCTTGTAGAGGAATGGCGTGCCCACCTGCTTCAAGGCGTTCTTGATTACCGAGGTCGAGGTGATCTTGCGGCCGATGATCTTGTTGTGTGCCTTGAGTTCCTTCACCATCGGCGCCTCGGCGGGCTTGCCCTGGATCATGATGGCCTTGAGGCGCAGCGCGCCCATCTTGGCGCCGGCGCCGCCGCGCGCCCAGATCGACTTGATGCCGCCCATGATGCCGCTGCACAGGACCAGATTCTCGCCGGCCGTGGTGATGCGGGCCAGCGCCATGTCCTTGCGCTCGGTGCAGTGGAAATCGCGCTCGACGGCCGCCGCGGTATCCAGATTGTCGAGCCCGACATAGGGCGTCGCGTCAAGGAATTCGATCGATTCGTGGGAGATTTTCAGCAGCGTCCATTGCGCCGCCAGGCCGTAGAGCACGATATGGTCGTAGCCGAGGCGCTTGGTGAAGGCGGGGAAATAGTCGCCGGCGCTGGCATCGAGGAAGGCGTAACTGTCGGGCGAACGGCTGGTGAAATTGCCGCGCGTGGCCGAGGGCATGCTGCCGGTCAGCGTGCCGGCGCCGAAGATCAGCGGCACCTCGGGATCGAGCGCATCCTTGTCCTCATCCAGCAGGTTGTAGAGCAGCACCATGTTGGCGCCGCGGCCGCCGAGGAAGGTGCGCATGATGTCCGCCGGCAGGTACTTGCTGCGGGTTTCGCGGCGCTCCAGATCGACGAAGAGCACTGCGCCCTGGGTTGGGTACTGCGGCGCATCGTGCATGCGCGCGCACAAGAGATCCACCTTGGTTCTGACGCTCATCGTCCGCTCTCCATGGCCGTAGTCCGGCAATGGCGATTAGTCTACAATATGAATGATTGGAAGTCCATCAATATTGGACGCAGCAGATCCATGGCCATGAGGCCGTGGCCCGGATTCAGCGATGCTGGGGAAAAACTTTCTGCAGCAGCGCGGTGAAGTTCGCGCGCTCGGCCTCGCTGAAGTTTTCCAGCAGGCGCTTTTCGTGCTGGCTGACCTGGCGCTTCAGTTTGCGCAGCAGCGTGGTGCCGGCGGTCGTCAGGCGGATCGCATTGGAACGGCGGTCGTGCAGGGCGACGCGGCGTTCGACCAGGCCGCGTCGTTCCAGATTGTCGATCACGGTGACCACCGTCGAGCGATCCAGATGCGTGGCGCGGGCCAGTTCGCTTTGCTTGAGATCGGGGTTGGCCTCGATGATGACCAGCACGCCGAACAGGCCGGGCGTCACGTCTTCGCCTCCCGGACCCTGGGCAAAGTCGCGGAACAGGGCAATCTGGGCCATGCGCAACTGGTAGCCGACCAGGTCCGGCAGCATGCCGTAGTTGATGGCGGATTTCTTTCTGGCAGCGGAGGTGGCGGGCATGGCGTAGCCTGGTCGGTTCGGGGAGGTATGCGAACGAGCTGAATTCGCAGCCGGATTATGGCCGCGCCAAATACCCCGAGTCAAATAATGGGGTTTCCAGCAAAAACGTGCCGGTGGATTTTCAGCGGATGGCCGCGCACTGAGACAGGCTCTGATTGCCGTATCGTCGGCGCCGACTTTCCGTCTGGCTGGTGCGAAGCAGCCAGACGGGCGGCTGGTTTCGGATGGTCGCCGCTTGCGCCTCTCCGCGGCCACAGCGGCCGGCGGGCGGACCGAAGTCCGCCTCGCAACCAGCGGTGACTGCTTAATCCAGCTTCACATGAAAGCGCTTGGCCTTCATTTCGAAGCGCGGCAGCATGTTGCGAGCGACATGGTGCACGCGCGGGCGGAAGGCCAGCATGGAATCCAGCTTGATGGCGATTTCATGCACCACCTCGGGATCGGCGCCTTCGCAGAGCTCGACCTCGATGTCCATTTCGTCCATCTGCTTGACCTTGTTCACCGTAATGCGGAACTCGTCCACTTCGGCGAACTTGCGGATGATGTTCTCCACGCCGGCGGGGAAGACATTGACGCCGCGCACCGTGACCATGTCGTCGGCGCGGCCGAGGATGCCGCCCTCGAAGCGCAGCGAGGTGCGGCCGCAGTCGCAGCGGTCGAGGTTGATTCGGACCAGGTCGCCGGTGCGGTAGCGGATCACCGGGAAGCCCCAGCGCCCGAGGTTGGTGATCACCAGTTCGCCGCGCTCGCCCGGTGCCACGGCCTCACCGGTCAGCGGATTGATCACCTCGGCGATGTACTCGCTTTCGATCAGGTGCGTGCCGCCGGGCTGGACGTGGCATTCGAAGGAATGGGCGCCGACTTCCGAGGCGCCGGCGTGGTCGAAGCACTTGGCGGTCCAGGCCGTCTGGATGCGGTGCTTGGTCGCTGGTATGTTGGCGCCGGGTTCGCCGGCATGCACCGTGGCCTTCATCGGGATCGTGCTGATGTCGAAGCCGATTTCGTGGGCCACTTCGGCCAGGCGCAGGGCATAGGTCGGCGTGCAGCACAGCACCGTGGCACCGGCTTCGCGCATCAGCTCCAGGCGTTGCTGCGAGTCGCGCCCGCCGCCGGGAATCATCACCGCGCCAATCTTGCGCGCGCCTTCGACCGCGGCCCAGAAGCCGATGAAGGGGCCGAAGGCGAAGGCCATGAACAGTCGGTCCGATGCCGTGACACCGGCGCCGGCCAGTACATGGCCCCAGCAGCGGCCCCACCAGTCCCAGGACTCGTTGGTGTCCATCACCTTGAGCGGGACGCCGGTGGTGCCCGAGGTCTGGTGCATGCGCACGTAGGCTTCCACCGGATAGGTCAGGTTGCTGCCGAAGGGTCCGTTCGCGGCCTGGTCGTCCATCAGCTCGCCCTTCTTGGTGAAGGGCAGTTTGCCGAGGTCGTCGAGCGACTTGATGTCGGCGGGCTGCACGCCGGCGGCTTTCCACTTGGCGGTGTAGAAGCCGTTGCGGCCCCATAGTTCGGTCATCATCGCCTGCAGCTTGTTTACCTGCAGCGCCGCCAGTTGCTCGCGCGGCAGGGT
>SXGU01235592.1_pt1 | contig 10753 bp, 10 predicted proteins | sample 3174531 | NCBI WGS metagenome assembly SXGU01 (sample SAMN11356863, study PRJNA531348) | freshwater metagenome | isolation source: freshwater sample F1-140 | place: China: Fuxian Lake, Yuxi | collected 2017-12-25 | reverse complement strand
TTCGGCGGTGGCGGCGCGGGCGCTGCTTCGGCGGCGGGCTGCGGCGCGGTCGGCGGGGCGGCAGCTTGGGCGGCGCGGGCGAGCTTGCGCGTGCTGATTGCCAGCGTCCGGCGTGTGGCGCCGAGGGAGCAGAGCGCCGCGTAGGCGTAGACCCGGCAGTCGAGGGCCTCGGCGCGGGCGCCTTTGTCGCGCACCCAGGATGTACGCCCGCCGGCGATGTGGGGGCGCTCGGAGATCAACTGCCGGTACCACTCGCCGTCAGGGCCGGGGCTCGGCGTGTGGACGTAGCCCGGCCCGGGGTCGGCAATCTGGACTTGGCGCCAGAGCGACTCCTTGGCCGCGGAGACGCCGATGACCCAGACCGCTTTGCCGCCCTTGCCGCGGCTCGACCTCGGCGGCCACACGGCGCGGGCGGTGTCGGCGCCGCCTTTGGTCGCCCACACCCGCAGGCCGCGGCGCTCGGCGCACCACGCTTGGACCTGCTGCGCCCAGGCGCCGGAGTCGACGCACGACGCCGAGACGCCGAGCGGCGCGCCGCTCTCGTGCGTCCACCGCTCGCGCAACATGGCGTCGAGGGCGGCCCACGGCGCGGGCGTCGTCGGGTCGCCGAGGATGGCGCGGTGCTCGATCAACCAAGACTCCTCGCCGGCGCCCCAGCCCCACACGCTCGCCTCTAGGCGGTCGGCCTGCACGTCGACGCCGGCGGTCAGCAGCACGACGCCCGCGGGGCACGGCGCCGGGTAGATCTCGCCTCGCGCCTGCAAGCCCGTGGCGTCGACCGTCGCCGTCTCGGTCTGGTCCCACGGCAGGCCGTGGGCGACGTTGACGAACACCCGCCGCGCCTCGGTGTCTCGCTCGCTCGCCTCCCAACGGGCGGCCAGCGACCGCCAAGAGGCGCCGAGGCCGAACGGGGCGATCAACGACGTGGCGTGGTAGCCGTAGGTCCGCCCGTCCTCGCGCTCAGGGTAGAGAGGCACCCAGCGCCCGAGCGGCAGGAGCTCGCGCTTGTCCCGCTCGTCGATGGCCGCGCCGCAGCCGCGACAGTGGACGGCGGCGGTCTCGGGGCGCCCGCGGTCCCAGCGCAGATCGTCCCACTCCCAGGGGTGGGCGTGGCCGCAATGCGGGCACGGGATCTCGTAGACCCGCCAGCCGGTGCGTTGCATCTCGCTCTCGATGCGCGAGCGCCCCCGGACGGTCGGCGTCGAGGTCATTAGGATTTTGCGGCGGGCGAAGGTCACGGTCCGTTGGATCGCCAACTCGACCGGGTCGCCCTCGGCGCCCGCCGAGACCGGGTAGCGGTCGACTTCGTCGAGGAGCAGGACGCGGATAGCGCGGGAAGCGAGGCCCGCCGGCGACTGCGCCGAGACCATCGCCACCGAGCCGCCGACAAACTCACGCAGCGCCATCGACGCGCCGCCGTCGCGGGACCGCGGATCCGCGAACCGGCGGCGAAGCTCGGGGCTGGCGCGAATCATCGGCGCCACCCGCCGCCGCGAGTAGTCGCGCACGTCGTTATCCCGCGGCTGCACCATCAGGATCGGCCCCGGGCAGTCGCATACCGTGTAACCGATGGCGTTTAGGATCGCCTCGGTTTTGCCAAGTTGTGACGCCAGCATCGCGACGACGCGCTCGCACGGGTCAGACGCGGACATCCGATCTGAAATCTCGCGCATGTAGGGCACCGTCGAGGTGCGCCACGGTCCGGGCATTGCCGCGGACTCCGAGGTCAACACCCGCTCGGCGTCGGCCCACTCCGAGACGGTGCGAAGCGGCGGCGGGCGAAGCGGCGCCCACCAGCCGGGCAGGCGGTCATGCCGCATCGTCGGCTTCGTCGTCGATGGGCGCGGCGGCGGTGACGGCTCGGGCCTCGATGTCGGCGTCGGAGAGCAGTTGCGCCGCCGCCCGGTCGAGGGTGTCCGCGCAGTCGCCGAGGGCGCGGCGCAGCTCGGTTGCGAGCCAGACCTGCGCCACGGCGTCGAGGTGCGTTGCGGACAGCGGCTCCAACGCAAGCAGGCGCTCGCGGATGCTGACCGAGGCTTGGCCGCAGTAGTCGCGCACGGCATGGGCTGGCAGCAGGGTCCGCCGAGCCTCGGCCAGCCGGACCTCGGCTAGCGCGGCGTTGGCCAACTCGCGCCGCGCCCGCGCCGAGTAGTAGTCCGCCGGCGTCGCAGCGCCCGGCTCGGTCGGCGGTTGGGCGGCGGGCGGCTCGGGCGGAGCTGCGACTTGGGCCGGCGGCGTGGCGCGTCGAGGTTGGCCCTCGGGCGGCGGCGCGTCGAGGTCGTCGGGCTCAAGCGGCGAGGGCGGCGAGGGCGGCGAGGGCAGGGCGGCGAAGGGCGCCGGCTCAACGTCTTCGCCCGCCCACACCCAGTCGGGCCGCCCGCTGCGCTGGATCGTGGCAGGAACGTCGACCAAGAAGCCGCGGCCAAGCGGCTCGCCGACGATTGCGCCCTCCGCCCGGAGTTGCGACATGCGGGCGGCGTCCAGACCGACCGCCCGGGCGAAAACGCCAAGCCTCATGCGTGCGTGCGTCAGTCGGTGGGTTCCAGGCTTGAGGATCACAGGTTTTGCTCACTAGCCGAAAAGTGCGGAGCGGCGTAGCCCGCGACCCCTTCCACCCCCGGAAGGACCCAAGAGGTCCGGGCCGGCCTACCGACGCCGCGCTCCGGCACTTCGAGGCCGGGCAGCGCCTCCCGAAGTAGCGCCGCCGCCGCCGGACTTGGCAGAGACGCCGCGCTGCGCCAGTGCTGCACCGCCTGCCGCGTCGCGCCAACCCGCCGCGCCATCGCCGCCACCGACAGGCCATAATCCGCCATCGCCGCGACCAGCGCAGCGGCGAAGCGCTCCCGGTCCGCCGAGGTCAGCCCGGCCATCCGCCGACCACACAGCCGAGGAGGAACCCCGGCAGCGCCAAGACCAGCGCCAAGACCAACAGCCATCCTCTCACGTCGCACCCCTTCGTCGCCGAGACCGGCGACCGTCACGCGCCGCGCTCACACCGCGGGCGGCCCATCCGCCGCTCCGGCACGTCGAGGCCGGGCAGCACCGAGCGAATCGCCGCCGCCGTCGCAGGACTTGGCATCGAGGAACCCGACAGCCACGTCACCACCGCCTGCGGCGAGACCCCGACGCAGACGGCGAGGCGACGCCCGCTCATACCATCGGCGGCGAGGCGGGCAGACAGGCGGGCGGCAAAGTCGGCGTTGCTCATAGCCGCAAGGTAGCCGCCGAGGTCGCCGCCGTCAACAGTTATCGCGCCAGCCGCAAGACGGCGCAGCCGCCGACGAAGCGCAGCCGCAAGACGGCGCAGCCGCCGAGCCCGCACAGCCGACGACGAAGCGCAGCCGACGACGAAGCGCAGCCGCCGGACCGCCACCGAGAGGCACCAGCCGTCACCAGCCCGCGAGCCGACGACGAAGCGCAGCGCCCGCGCCACAGCCGCCGAGGAGGCACCACCCCCGCGAGCCGCCACAGCCGCCGAGGCGAAGCGCAGCCGCCCGCCGCAGCCCGCGCCACAGCCACCGAGGAGGCACAGCCAGACGCCCGACGCAGCCGCCGAGGAGCCGCCACAGCCGCCACAGCCGGAACTCCCCGCGAAGTCGCGAGCTTGTCTCGCGACGCCCTCCCGCAAAACCGCGCACCTCATACGCGCACACGAGGCGATCACGTGCGTGTCACGCCACAGCCGTTGGGGTTGCGCGGCGGGGGAAAGTGAGCAATGTCTAAGGTGTGGCACCACTGTTATAACGCCGCCACAGAATAAGCCAATGATTTCTAAGCTGTGGCACTGTGGCACCACTTTTCCAAAAACGAGTGGTGTGACACGCTCGCATTGGCCTCGTGCGCGCGTATGAGGTGCTTGGTTTTGCTCGGCGGCGAACAGCCACTTTGCCGCGCAATCCTCGGCGGTTTGCGCTCTGTGGCGGCTGTGGCGGCACTGTTGCGCCTCGACGCCGCGCCATGCGCGCTTTCGTCGAACTCTTGACACGCGCCGCCGCCCCGCCCATGCTTGGCCGGCGGGGTGAGATCCGCTAGGCATGGAGGCACCACCAGACGACATCGCCAGCCGCCGGGACCGCGCCAGCGGCCCCGCCATGCTCGGGTTTCTCACCCCCGGCGGCTGGCATGTCACCCTCGGAGGCGCCCCTGCGACCACCAGCACCCGACGGGCTCGTGCAACTGCTCCAGAGCCCGCGCAGCACGTTCACGGTCCTCTGGCGCGCCACGCGCAACGAAGCGGGCCTCCCGCTCGTGGCGTCGGCCCTCGCCGATGCGCGGTGGCAGCCCTCCGACATTTCGGCGGCGCTCCAACATCACGACTGCGCGCCGAGCGGCGAGACCGCCGACGCCATCGCCCGCGACGCCGCGGCAAGCCGAGCCGCCGCCCGAGCCGCCGAGGCCGAGGGCACGCCCGCCGTCGTCGGGGTCTACCTGACCGACCCGCCGCAGGTAGACATCGCCCTCGGTGGCACGACGATCCGCATCGCCATGCGCGAGGTTTTGTCAAGGGCCTTGCTGCGCCAAGTCTGCGCCGAGCGGATCTTGACCATTCCAGACCTTCCGAAGCCGAACAAGTACGACGAATGGCTAAGCGCGGCGCTGGCTTCGGCGCCACGCATCGAGGCACCACCGTCGGCCAGCGAGGCAGAGCATGAGCGGTGGTACATCGCCTCGGTGGTCGCCAGCCTCGGCTTTGCGCCCACGCTCGCCGGCACCGACACTGACCGCGTCTTTGTCGACGCCGAGGCCGGCAGCGCGTACCTGCGCCTAGAGCCGCTGCTTGCGAATCGCATCCGCCGAGAGTACCCGACGATCACGGCCCGGCGGGCATCCGAAGTGCTGCGCGAGCTCGGCTGGGAGCCCGCCAAGCTCCGCGACGGCGACGCCACCGCCCGGTTGTGGCGTGCGTCCTCGGCGCCATTCGCGGAGCGCGTCGCCGCCTGGGAAGCCGTCGACGACACGCTTCAAGAGCGGTCCCGCCGCCGCGTCGAGGCCCGCGCAGAGAGCCGCCGCGACGCCTCGACGCAGGGAGGCGGCCAATGGTGACGCAGACCCGCACCGTCATCCTCGGACCGCCGGGCACGGGAAAGACGACCGCCCTAATGGCCATCGTCCGCGACCTGCTCGCCGAGGGTTTCGCCTCGCACGAGATCGCCTTTGTGTCCTATTCCCGCGCCTCGGTCGCCGAAGCGAAGGCCCGCGTCGTCGCCCTGACCGGCATCCCCGCCGAGCGGTGGCCGGCGTTTCGCACGCTGCACTCGACCTGGGCGCGGGCGCTCGGGCTTGGCCGCGACGCCTACTTGACAAGCGCAGATCTGCGACTTTTCGCTGAGCGCGACGGCGGCTACGACCTCGACGCCCGCGACGAGAGCACCGACGACGCCTACCTAGACGCCGACGCCGAGCCGGGCCGCGACGCCCCTTTGCGCGGCGCGCTAGACTGGTGCCGGGCCTCGATGCGCCCGCTGCGCGACGGCATCGACCGGCTGCGCGACCCCGCCCGCGACCGCGACCGCTACCTCGCGTTTTGCATCGCATACGACGACTTTCGCCACGATGTTGGCAAGCTCGACCACACCGACATCCTGGAGGACGCTTGCACCGCTCGCCTCGCCATCCCGTGCCGGGCGCTGATTGTCGACGAAGCGCAGGACCTCTCGCCGTTGCAACAGGCCACCCTCGCGCCGACCCTCGCGACCGTCGAGCGCGCCTGGGTTGCCGGCGACGACGACCAAGCCATCTACGAGTTTCAAGGCGCCTCGCCTCGGTGGCTGATCGACCTCACCCGCGACCCCTCTTGGACCACGCAGATCCTCGACCGCTCCTGGCGATGCCCCGAAGAGGTCCGGGCGCCAGCCGCCCGCGTCGCCGCCCGGCTGTCCGAGCGCGCACGCAAAGACTACCGCAGCCGCGCCGGGGCCGGCGTCTACCACGTCGGCGCCGAATGGGCCGCCCTGCTGCCCACCCTGCGACCGGCGACCCGCAGCGCGTTTGCCCTGGCGAGGACCAAGAAGGGATGCGCCAGGATGCGCGCCAGCCTGCACGCCGCCGGCGTCGCATACGTCGCCGAGCGTGGCGGGCGCTCGCCGCTCGACCCGCGAGGGCTGCGCGGCCTCGTCGACGTGCTGACCGCCATCTACACCGACAGCCCGGTCAAGGCGTCCGCCGCCGCCGCCGTGCTGACCTCGCCGGTCTGCCCGGGCGAGCGCGGCAAGGCGCGGACCGGCATCGTCGGGCGCGGGGGCAAGACCGCCATCGAGGCGTGGGCGGTCCGCCACGGCGACGCCGAGGTCCAACTAGACCGCGACGCGGCTACCGCGCTCGGGCTCGACCGCGCCTACAGTACCGAGCCGTGGGCGCTGCTCGCCAGCGTCTCGGCGTGGCCGACGGCAGCCGGCGACGCAGCCGGCGACCTCGCATGGCTTCGCAGCCTGTGGGACCGCCACCGCGGCGCTTGGCCGGCGCACCCCGTCACGGTGACGACGTGGCACGGCGCCAAAGGCCGCGAGGCCGACATCGTGATCATCGACCCCGCCCTCCCTTGGCCAGCGGCGCGGGCGCTGTCCGCCGGCGGCGCCACCGCCGACACCGAGCACCGCTGCGCGTACGTCGCCCTGACGCGGGCGCGCCACACGGCGATCGTCCTCGTCGACGACTACGAGGCCAAGGCCAACTACCGGTTCCCGTCGCCCTGCACCGAGCGCCGCTACCCGCCGCCGGCGACGGAGTGGGCGGCCTTCGCCTCGCCGGACTGGACCGCGATCGACGCCCTGCGCGAGACGATCGCCACCCGGCTACCAGACGCCGCCGCCGCCGGGGTCGTCGACTCGATCCTGTGGGCGTGGATGGGCTGGCGCGACCAACTAGAGACGCTGGCGCCCACCCTGCGCGAGGCGGCGGCGCTGCGCGAGGCGGCATCGAGGCTCCCGGCGCCGGGGGCCTCGCGGCTCGTCGAGGCGCTCGCATGACGCCGATCCTCGCCGCCGCCCTCGACTACGCGGACGCCGGGCTGTCGATCCTCCCGTGGTCCTACGTCGACGGGGCCAAGGTGCCGGCTGTGCGCTGGGCAGAGCTTCAGGATCGCCGGTGGACCGCCGACGAGGTCGCGCACTGGTGGAGGCGGCGCCCAAGCACCAACGTCGGCGCTGTGACCGGCGCCATCAGCGATCTGGTAGTCGTCGACTGCGACGACGACGAGGCCTTCGCTTGGGCCTCCGAGCACCTACCACCGACGCCGTGGATCGTCCGCACCGGGCGCGGTGCCCAACTCGGCTACCGGCACCCGGGATCCCGCATCGGCAACCGAGTCCGTATCGGCGGCATGGCCCTCGACCTGCGCGGCGACGGGGGCTATGTCTCGATGCCACCGAGCGCGCACCGCAGCGGGGTGCTCTACCGCTGGGGCTCACACGGCGACCACCGCTCGCCCCGGCCCGTGTTCGATCCTCGGTGGCTCCCGCAGCCGCCGCCGAGGCAGCAACCCATCCACGCCCCCGCCTGGACCGGCACCGAGCGAGCCTACCGCGGCGCGCATGCATGGATGGCGAGGCGCGAGCCCGCCGTCGAGGGCGCGGGCGGCCACGACCATACCCGCGCCACCGCCTGGGCGCTGGCCCGCATGGGTCTGACGTGGGATCAGGCATGGCCGCTGCTCGCCGACTGGAACGCGACCTGCTCGCCGCCGTGGTCAGAGGATGCATTGGCAGATCTGCTAGTGTCGGCGCTGCGGAAGTGAGGCGCGGCGCGGACTTGCGAGGCCAAGAAAAAGTTTTGTCGCGATGAAAAAAAACTCTTGACAGACCATCCAGGCTCGCTATACTGAGGAGGCGACGCGGCAGTCCGCCGCCGACCATCGAGCGAGGAGGCAGGGATGAGCGAGGCAGAGTGGGTGCCGATTCAGAATGTCGACGGCGCCTTTACCCGCAACGCCAAGGCGCCGGGCGCGAGGATCAACAGGTACAGCGACGGCATGTATCAGGCATGCGCTAACGCCTTCCGGCACCACGGCGCAAGTCCGTCGATCAGCGTGATCCTGCACACGAACACCGAAGAGGACGCCGAGCGGCTCGCCGTGATCGCGGTCGCGATCGTGACGCAGGCCATGGATGCCCTGATCGCGACAGAGCGGCAGAATGACGGAGGAACCCGATGAAAATCAGCATCCGACGCGCCGATCTGGCGCAGGCCCTTCGGGCGGTCAAGGGCGCCGCTGGTGGCGATGCGGCATCGGTGCTCGGCTCGATCCGGCTTGTGACCGGACCCGACTCGGTGACACTGACCGCGACCGACCGTGACTTGGTCGCGGTGGCCACCTGCGCCGCCGAGGTCGGCGAAACGGGCTGCGCGCTGATCGCCGGCAAGGCCCTCGTCGACATCGTGGCAGCGGTACCGCCCGGCGCGGTGATGTCGATTGAGTCCGGTGGCACGAAGACCACGATCCGCGCCGGGTCGGCGCGCTGGGCGCTGCGCGGCCTCGACGTCGAGGAGTTTTCGGCGACCGACAAGGACGAGGACGAGGCGCTTGTCCGGTCCGCCGGCGTCGTCGGCCTGCTGCGCTCGGTGGCCTTCGCCGCGTCATCCGACGAGAGCCGGGCGATGCTGTGCGGCGCGCTCCTGGAGCTCGACGCCGAGACGCAGACGCTACGCGCCACGGCCACCGACGGCCACCGCCTGAGCACCGCCGAGGCGTCCGGCGTCGAGTGTCTCGGCTCGTCGTGGGCTGGCGTCGTCCACCGCCGCGGTCTGTCCGAGGTGCTGCGCGTGTTCGCCGATGGCGAGCCCGTGACGGTCAGCGCGACCGGGCGGCAGGTTGCCTTCGCCGCCACCGGGCGCCGCTTGCTGGTGCGGGAGGCAGAGGGTCAGTTTCCAGACTATCGCCGCGTCGTGCCGGCCTTGGGCGAAGTCGCCAGCGTCGACGCCGCCGAACTTGCCGCCGCGGTGGCCCGCGTGGGCGTGATGGCTTGCAATCGCGCCACGACGCCGATGCGCGTCGAGCTCGCCGACGGCTTGCTGCGCCTGAGCGTGACCAGCGTTGAGGTCGGCGACGGCTACGAAGAAGTCGCCGCCAAATGGGACGGCGACGCCGTCGAGGCCGCGGTCAACCCGCGCTACGTCCTCGACGCCCTGGCCGCGACCCAGCCCGACGAGGAGGGCAACATCACGCTCCAGATCGGGCGCGACCCGTTTACGCCCTGCGTGCTGCGCGGGGCGGGATCAATCCACGTCATCATGCCGATGCGGCTCTAGGAGGATCAATGAATAACGGACTGTGGCCGGCCCTGCTGCAAGTGCAGGGCGAACTTGGCGCCATCGCGAGGGATTCCCACGCAACGGCGGGCGCAACGTACAGCTACGCCAGCCTTGGCGCGGTGCTCGCCGCCGTGCGGCCAGCCCTTGGCCGCGCCGGGCTGGTGCTGACCCAGGACACGACCGCCCGCCCGGAGATCGGCCTCGTCGAGGTGACGACCCACATCGTCCACGCGGCGAGCGGCGAGCGGGTCACGGCGACCGTGTCGGCGGCGCCGGCCTCGCCGACGCGCAGGGACGGCACGGCGGTCCTCGCCGAGCCGCAGCAGGTCGGCGTCGCCATCAGCTACGCCCGCCGCTACGGGCTGCTCTGCATCCTCGGGCTGGCCACCGAGGACAGCGACGGCGCGGCCTCGTCGCGCCACCAGCGCCACACGCCGGCAGCGCCCGAGACGCCCGCGGACGTGCTCGCGCCGCGCAAGGCCGCGTTTCAGGCCTTGGCCGCCCGCGTCACCCGCCCGGAGGTAGAGCGGCGCCTCGGCGTCGTCGCCGCTACCGGCAGCGACCCGGACGCGACGCCGGAAATGGATCGCCTCGCGCCAGTCAGGGAGCGCCTCGGCGCCGCCATGGGAGGCAACCCGGCGGCGTGGCGCAAGCTGACGGATGGCGAGTTTGCCGAGTTGGTGGACGCGCTCGACAAGTGGCCAGAGGGCCTTTAGCCGCCGGCGCCGCCGGCAAGGAGGGCACATGCCCAGCATGATCACAGTCACGGGACACCTCGGCGCCAACGCCGAGACGAGGCGGGCCGGCGAGCACGACGTCGCCTCTTTGCGGGTCGCCTGCGACACCGGATGGGGCGAGGCCAAGACGACGACGTGGTGGACCGTCGACGTGTGGGGCAAGCCCTCCGAGTGGATCGGCAAGCTCCGCAAGGGCGCCGGCGTCACCGTCATCGGCGAGGCGTACCTGCGCGAGTGGACCGGCAAGGACGGCAAGGTCGGCGCGACCGCGACTATCAGGGCAACCTCGGTGATCACGCATGAGCGCGCCGAGGCTGGCGACCGCGGCGGTGCCGGCGGCGGCAAGCGGACCTCGAACCGCGACGACGACGGCGGATGGGGTGGGCGATGAGCTACGACCACGCCGACAGCCGCCCAAGCTGGTCCCGGGTCAAGGGCGTCCTCGACTGCCCAGCCGAGGCGCGGTGGAGGGCCGACCACCCGATCAAGGAATCGCCCGCAATGGCGATGGGAACCATGATGCATTGCGCGATCTTGGAGCCTCACGAGCTCGCGCAACGCTACACCTTGGCGCCCGAGATCGTCCGGCTGCCAGGGTGGGAGATGGTCGGCCAGCGCGGCGCGGGCTACTCGTGCGCGGCAATGCCGGGCGTGGTCCACCCGACGAAGCGGGAGGCCGACGCCGCCGCCCGCCCGTGGGGCTGGCTCGACGGCCCGGCGATGCCGGCAGGTCCAGACGGCGAGGCGCCCGGCTACCGCACGCAGGACGA
>SXGU01164434.1_pt1 | contig 10753 bp, 4 predicted proteins | sample 3174531 | NCBI WGS metagenome assembly SXGU01 (sample SAMN11356863, study PRJNA531348) | freshwater metagenome | isolation source: freshwater sample F1-140 | place: China: Fuxian Lake, Yuxi | collected 2017-12-25 | reverse complement strand
CGCGGTGTACCGCACGCTGAACGCCGACGTGGTGCTCGCAGCGCGGCTTCGCGTCGGCGCTGTCGTCGGGCCGAGCCTCGGGTTCTCGACCGCGGCGTTGTATGTCCCTCCACACGAGCGGCTGTTCGCCGGCGGACCAACCACGGTGCGCGGCTTCTCGCAGAACGAGCTTGGCCCGGCTGTCTACATCGCCTCGTCTTATGACACCGTGCGGGTCAACGGATTACCCGGCGGAAATCCGGCCAACCCGGCGGACACGGTGTTCTTTCGTGCCGTGGCGGACGGTCCCGGTGAACGCACGGTGCCAACCGGCGGCAATGCGCTCGTGGTCGCCAACCTCGAGGCGCGGTTCCGGAGCCCCATTCTCCCGAACCTTCTGCAGTTCACCGGATTCGTCGATGTCGGCGAAGTCTGGAATCGCGGCACGCCGGGCGCGAACCTCGGGTTCAGTGCGCTGCGGTGGACGCCCGGGGCGGGCGTGCGTGTACGCACGCTGATCGGGTTCGTGCGGCTCGACCTCGCGCACAACCCGTACCAGCGTCCGGGCGGCGCGGCCTACTTCGACACGCCGGTATCCGTTGGCGGCGCGCTGCTCTGTGTGAGTCCCGGCAATACGCTGCGGGTCTCGAGTACCGCCGACGGGCAGACCACGCAGACGGCGGGAGCCTGCCCTCCGAGTTTCGTGCCGCCGCGGTCGGCCGCGTTTTTTCGCCGCCTGAATTTCAGCATCTCCATCGGGCAGGCGTTCTAGCATGTCGCTTCGACTGCCGATTCCATGACGAGCCTCGGCCGACGTCAACTGGTCGTCATCATCAGCGCGCTCGCAATGGTGCTGATTGGCGCGGGCGTTGTGGGCGGCCTTGTGACGGCAACGCAGAGCGAAGGGGGCCGCGAATGGATTCGCGCGCAGGTGTCGCGCGAGCTGAACCGCGGACTGCAGGGGCGACTGCACCTTGGCAGGCTCTCCGGGAGTTTCCTCACGGACATCACCGTGGACTCGATCGAGTTGCGCGGGCCCGAGGATTCGGTCTTCCTCGCCGCCGGGCGCGTCTCGCTGCGCTATGACCCGCGTGACATCGTGGACGGCCGGTTCATCTTCCGCAGCGTCGAGGCAGAGCACCCGTTCATCGTGATCCGCAAGGAGCTCGACGAGAGCTGGAATTACAAGAAGGTTTTCCCACCGGGACCCGATGAGGGCAAGCCGAAGCCCAATCGGCGACGAGGGGCATTCGGTTCGCTGATGCTCTTCCACGACGTTCGCGTGAAAGGCGGCGAAATCCGGCTCACCAAGCCCTGGTCCCCTGCTGACTCGCTGAAGGGAGCCAAGCGCGACAGCGCCATCGCCTACAATCTCGCAGACACCTACAACGACATTCGGCGGGTGAACCTTCGGGGGCGGCGCGGTTTTCAGAAAACCTGGCGCTGGAAGGACATGGACGCCGTCATGCCGTACATCCGGTTCCGTCACCCCGACAGCACGGGGCGGCGCTTCGAACTCGCAAACCTCGACGTCAACGAGACGGTGCCGCCGTTCAATATCCGCGGCATGGTGGGCGGCTTCCTCTGGCGCGGCGACACGGTCTGGTTCGATATGCCGCGGTTCTCGCTTCCCAACTCGACCGGCGGAATGAAGGGCAAGATCGAGTGGCCCACGGGCGACACGTTCTGGGACGTCCGCGTCACGAGCGACTCGACCGCGATGGAGGACATCCACTGGATCTATCCCACGCTGCCGCGAGTCGGTCACGGCTCGATGCTGCTGCATATCAAGACGAAGCCTGACAATCGCGAGGTCACGGACTACGCCATCACGAAAATGGACTTGCGGAGTGCGGGCTCACGCCTGCGCGGCGACATGACCTACCGCGTGGGCGGGCCGGTCCTGGAGGTGCGCGACGTCAATCTCTCGCTCGAGCCGGCCGACTTCACGCTCCTCGAGACACTCAACGGCGTGCCGTTCCCATACCCGTGGCGCGGCGCGCTTACGGGCAACATCCTGGCCTCAGGCGGGCCGGTGAATCGGTTTCAGGTAGAGCGCGCCGACCTGTTCTTCACCGACCGGAATGTGCCGGGGGCAACGGCCAAGGGTGTCGGGCGCGGAGAGCTCGACATTCTTTTCCCCGCGTTTGCGAAGTTTCACGGCTTCCGGCTTGACCTCGACCACTTTGATCTTCGCACGGGTCAGTTTCTCAACCCGCTCTTTCCGCGGTTGAACGGCTACCTCTCCGGCACGGCAATCCTCGATTCCGTCTGGACGGATGTGCGCCTGCGCGAAGGCGACTTCACCCACCGCGACGGCGACGACACGCCGCCCACGCAGATGCGCGGCGCCGGACGCATCACGCTTGGTGACGACTTTGTGTCCGTGGATCTCACGGCCGCTGCGCTGCCGCTCTCGGCGAGCACGCTCGCCAAGTCCTACCCGATGCTTCCGCTGCGTGGGGAATTTCGCGGGCCGCTCCGCGCCCAAGGCACGATTGCGGACCTCGCTTTTTCCACCGATCTCGTCGGCGAGGCCGGTCGCGTGCAGGTGGACGGGCGTTTCGATGGCTTTGAGCCCGGGTACCGTGGGGTCGCACGCGGTTCGGTGAGCGGGTTCGACATCCGGCGCGGGTTTGGTTTGCCGAAGGCCCCGGAAAGCGCACTCGACGCGCGCTTTGTGGTGGACATCGCCGGTGACTCGCTGCACAATCTCACGGGGACCGCACAGGTGACTGCGGAGCGCTCCATGTTTGACGGTGTGCGCCTCTTTGGCGGTCAGGCGGCGCTGCGGTTCGTCGACGGTGCCGTGCAGGTGGACTCGGCGCGCCTGGAGAGCACGGCTGGCCTGCTCACGGCGCGTGGTGCGCTCGGGCTCGTGCCCTCGGTGAGTGAGGCGCTTCGGTTCCAGTACGCCGGCGATTCGCTCGGAGGGCTGCGCCGATACCTCGCGCGGGTGGCGGCACCAGGGGCCACGGCGGCCGCGGACTCCCTCGAAGGCACGCTCCGCGCGGCGGGACAACTGACCGGGCACATCGGTCGGTTTGCGCTCGATGCCACGGTGGACGGCACTGAACTGCTGTTACGTACCACGTCAGCGAGGCAGCTGCGGGGCACTGTGGCACTCTCGTCGCTTCCCGATTCAGCGACCGGCGCACTGACGCTGCGGCTCGATCGGCTGCGCTCCGGAACCGTCACATACAACGACGTCAGCGTTCGCGCGGACGTGTTGCGCGGAAACGAGGCTCGCGCCAGCGCGACGTTGACCGCGCCGATGGGGACCGGCATTCGGGGAGTCGGAGACCTGCGCCGTCGGGGTGACACGACCTTCGTGCGCCTGGATACACTGGTCGCGCGGACCGTGGCCAACGAATGGACGCTGCGCAGGCCAGCGCTGATCGCCACGTCAGGGGGCGGGTTCCGGCTCGACACGCTCGTGCTCGCCGGCGCGCGCGGCGGGACACTCAACGCCACCGGTCGCACGAATTCGCTCGATACCGTTGCGATTGCGCTCCGCGCCGACTCGGTGCCCCTCGCCGATGTCGGCGAGATCATGCAGGCAGCGTCGCCGATGTCCGGCGTGGCATCACTCCGCGCCGATGTGCGTGGGACGCGCTCGCGCCCCGATTTCTTCTTCACCGGTTCGCTCAATCAGGCCCGCGTCGCGGGCCTCAGGCTCGACCGCCTGGACGTGGACGGCCGATATGCAGAGCGGCGGCTGACCGCCGCGCTTGGCCTGGGCCAGGGGTCGAGCACCGTCCTGCACGCCGACGCTGCGCTCCCGATCGACCTGGCATTCGAGCCTGCCGGGTCGCGGCTGATCGAGGAGCCAATGGTTGCCCGGGTTCGCGCGGATAGCGCGAGCCTCGCGGTGCTGGAGTCGTTCCTGCCGTCGGTGCGCGACGCCAGCGGATTGCTGCGGCTCGACATCGACGTTGGCGGCACCTGGCGCCACCCGCGTGCAACGGGTTCGGCGTCGATCAGCGGCGGCTCGATGCAGTTGCGCGAAATGGGGCAGGCCCGTGTCGAGGGACTCGATGCGGACATTGGGTTTCTCGGTGACAGTATTGTCTTTCGCCGGTTTACGGCACGCAGCGGTGCGGCGCGCAGCTCGTCCGCCAGCATCTCCGGCACACTTGGTTTTCGTGATGCCGCCGACGCGACATTCGGTGTGCGTCTTGACCTGGCGGGATTCAATGTCTTCCGTGACCCGCGCGTTGCCGACCTGGACCTCACCGGGAACCTGCTGCTTTCCGGGCGGCGAAGCGCAGCCACGCTGAGCGGCGGTTTCACGGTGGATCGCGGCGAGATTCGCCTTCCCGAGCTCTACCAGAAACGGCTGATATCGCTCGACGACCCGAATCTCTACCGCGTCGTGGACACCACGGCCCTGGTCAATCGCGCGCTGCTGGCGAGTGGCGATACCGTGTTCATGAACAACCTGACGGTGCGCAACCTGCCCATCCGCATGGGGAACGACGTTTGGCTTCGCTCGGAGGAGGCCGACATCAACCTCGGTGGATTTGTCTCGGTTACGCGCACCCGTCCCGACGCCGATGGCCGCGGGGGGCGAAGCGGACGGGCGCAGCTCGTACTCGAAGGGCCGCTGCAAACCGTGCGCGGCACGTACCGGCTCAACCTTGGACCGGTGCAGCGCACGTTCACGGTGGAGTCCGGCGACGTCCGGTTCTATGGCGATCCCGATCTCAATGCCGCGCTGAACATCAACGCTGGCTACGTGGTGCGGCAGGTGGCGCAACAGGGTGCACGCCCTGACGTGCGCGTGCATGTGCGCATTGGCGGCACGCGACTCTCGCCAACGCTGGAACTCTCCACTCCGGACTCTGCGCGAGTCACGACCGCGGACCTCATCAGCTACCTCACCACCGGCGGCCCGAGCAACGCAATCAGCGGGCGCGGCGGTGATTACACCTCCACGGCCACACGATTCCTGCTGACCAGCGTCGGCAGTGTGCTCGGCGGCCAACTGTCCGGCGGCCTGTGCGACGACGCACAGCTCTCCACCGCCGGGCTCGACGCGTATCAGGGGCGACTGCGCGGCTTCAGTGGCCAGGTGCTGCAAAGCACACGATTCAACTGCGCAAAGCAGCTCACCGATCGTCTCTTCGTGCGTGTCGATGCCGGGCTCTGTCAAGTCGGCCGCCTGGTGGATGGCGCAAACTCCTCGGCTTCCACGGCTCCCATCGGCGACACCTTCGGCGCGAAGCTCGATTATCGCGTCCGCAACGATTTCACGTTGTCGGTCGGCGTCGAGCCGCCGACCAGCGCGCTGTATTGCAGGGATGACGCTGGCGCACGCGGCTTTGCGCCGACCCCGCGTCAGGTGGGCTTTGACTTGTTCCGGCTCTGGCGATTCTGATGTCCGAACAGCCTCCCAGCCCTGGCGTGCCAGCGGCCGAACCGGACGGGCGCGCCGATCGGCTCATCGACGCACTTCGCCGGTTGCAGGAAGCAAGCACGGCGATTGGGCGCGCTGCCGAACGCGATGCCATTAGCCGCGAACTGGCACGCCACTCCGTGCGGATCTGTGAGGCCGCCGGCGCCGTCGTTTCGTTGACCGCGGCTCGTGGCGATGCCACAGTCGACGAGTCCGGGATTGTGGCGCACTGGGCGGGTGCTGAGGAAACGGTGGCCTCGCCGCCGCCTGACGCGCTCGATGCGCTCCTCGACGCCGGGCACAGCGGTCGCGCGGCGCACCGCGCCGGGGTCGATGGCAACTTCGCGATCGCCGTCCCCATACGGTCGGGGCATCGCGCAGACGGGGCGATCACCGCCTACGGCGTGCACGAGTCCCGAATCGCCGACGCCGAGGCACTTCTGGCGACACTCGCCGCCACGGCTTCGGCGGCGCTGGGAACGTCGGCCGTGCTGGCCGAAAGCCTGCGCGACCGGCGTCAGAGCGAGGCGCTGGCCGAGCTGGCGCGTGCCCTTGGCACGACGCAGCGACTTGGCGAAGTGCTCCACCTGGGACTGCGCCATTCCGCAGCGATCCTCGGCGCCGATGGTGCCGACATCGCGCTGGTACGCGGGGACTATCTGCACATTGTTGCCGCGCTCGGGTGCACGGCGCCCTCGCAGGGTCTCTATTTCCCCACCGCCGACAGCGTGACCGGTCGCGCCATGCTCGACGATCAGGCGGTCATCGTCAACTCGATCGGCCCCGAGACGCGCGTGAATGCCACGATTCAGACGCTGGCCCACGTGAAAAACTTCGTGGCTGTGCCGATGCGCACTCCGAGCGGCCCGATTGGTGTGCTCAGTGTCGTCAATCGGGCGGGCGGTTTTTCCGATGATGACGTTCGAGTCATTGAACGGCTGGCATCGCAGCTGGCTGTTGCCGTCGTAAAAGTGCGGCTATTTGAAGAAGCGGACGGCGCCACGCGCGACCTTCGCTCGGCGTTCGACGCCATCGCAGGCGGTATGGCCGTGGTGGACGCGGACGGCTTCATTCTCAGGCACAACGCGCGATTGGCGGCGATTGCGGGGCGACCGGGCGATACCCAGCTCGACGGGCATTCACTGTATGAAGTGATCCTCGGTACTCCACGCGCGCCGTCGGCCGACGAGCCCATCGGCGTCGCGATTCTGAACCGTGCGGTCGGCCGTGGAACCCTGCATCCGGAATCGAGCGAACGCGTCTTTGAAGTCATCGCGTCACCGCACCCGCAGGGTGGCGCGGTGGTGACCGTGGATGACGTCACGTCGTTTCTGTCGCTCGCTGAGCGGTATCGCCTCGTGGTGGATTCGACGACGGATGCGATCGTAATCGCGGATGCGAGCGGCGTTGCCACGTTCGCCAACGACGCTTCGCGCACGCTGTTTGGCAGGGAGGTTGGCGGCGTCGGACTTCGGCTCTCTGTCCTGGTCGCGCCGGCGATGCGCGATGCCGTGGAGGACGCTGTGTTACGCGCAATTGCCGGCGAGCCGACGCACGCTGATGCCGAGGTCGAGCGCCCCGATGGCGAGCGCCGCACGGTGTCGATGAGTCTCGCTCCGATTCGTAGCGGACTGATGGTGAGCGGCGTGGTCGCGTCGCTCCGTGACTCGACGGCGGAAGCACTGGCGCGTAGCGCCATGGCCGCCGCCGATTTGCGTTATCGCAACCTCTTTGAGACGGCCGCCGATGCGATCTTCACTCTCGATTCCGCCGGAGTGATGACGTCGGTGAACGCGGCCTGCGAGGGAGTGTGTGGACTTCCGCGCGATGCGATCATCGGTCGGCGGCTTCTGGCGATGGTCGAGCCATCGGACGAGGCGATCGTGGCACACTGGATGGCCGCGGCGCTCGCCGGGCACCAGGCCCAGTTCGAGTGTCGCGTGCGCCGGACCGACGGCTCGCTCCGATTGATGGCCTACTCCTTCAGCCCCGTGGCCGCGGAGGGCGAAGTCACCGGCGTTCTCGGAATCGCCCGCGACGTCACGGAGCATCGTGCGCAGGCGGCCGCACTGGAGCGAGCGGAGTCGCGCTACGCGAACCTCGTGGAGTCGGCCGAGGACGGCATCTGTACGTTGGATGAGGAGGGGCGAATCACATCGGCCAATCGCTCATTCCGGCGCATTGTGCGCATGCCGCGGCAGGCCGTCATCGACCTCCACTTCGCGGAACTCCTCCCCGAACACCAGCGGGCGGCAGTGTGGCCGCTTTTCACCGGGGCTGTGACCGGCGCGCGCCAGCGCGGCGAGATTCGATTCACCTCGGCCATCGGCATACCCTCCGTGCTCAGCGTCAGCACGGCACCACTCGTCGAAAGCGACCGCGTCACCGGTGTGTTGGCCATTCTTCGCGATGTCACCGAAGAACGGGCGCTCTTCGAGCATGCGGCTCGCCGGGACAAGCTCGCGGCACTGGGAGAACTCGTGGGCGGCGTGGCGCACGAAGTGAACTCGCCGCTGACGGGGATCATGGCACACGCCCAGCTCCTGCAGGCCGACATCGCCGACGATACCGACGCGCGACGTTCGGCCGACACGATTGTCAACGAGGCACGTCGTGCCGCGCGTATCGTCGGCAAGCTGCTGACCTTCGCCCGCCAGAACCCGACCGAACGCATCCCCAGCGATATCAACCAGGTGATCATGGATACGCTGGAATTGCGCCGCTACCCGCTCCGGATGCAGGACATCGACCTCGTGGTGCGCCTTGCGGAGGGACTGCCGCTGGCCTCCGCCGATCCCTTCCAGCTCCAGCAGGTGTTCATCAACCTGCTCGCCAATGCCGAGCAGGCCGTGGTGGCGCGCGGTGGGCCGGAGCGGCGGATCGAGGTGCGGAGCGAACTGCGAGGCTCCGAAATCGCAGTCAGCGTGACGGACAGCGGGCCCGGGATTGCGCCCGAACACCTGCCGCACATCTTCAATCCGTTCTATACCACCAAGCCCCGCGGCGTGGGCACGGGACTCGGGTTGTCCATCAGCTTTGGCATCGTGCGGGAACACGGGGGCCAGATTGAGGCCTCATCACCGCCCGGTCACGGCGCTACTTTCACAGTTCACCTTCCGGTGCGCGACGTGCGGACTCCGGGCTCTTCGGGCACTCAGGCAATTTCCCGCTGACCGATGGCAAGCATCCTCATTATTGACGACGAAATCGCAATCGCCACCGCGTTTGCGATGTTCTTCCGACACGACGGCGCGCACGTGGTGTACGAAGCCCACTCCGGTGCCGAGGGAATCGAATCGTACGAGCGGCTCAAGCCGGACCTCGTCCTGCTTGACGTCCGGCTGCCGGACATGACGGGATTCGACGTGCTGTCGCGCATCCGGGCAGACGAACCCGTCGTGATCATGGTGACCGGCTATGGCGACGTGACGATGGCGGTGGAGGCGCTGCATAAGGGTGCCGAGAACTTCCTGACAAAACCGGTGGACCTGAGCCATCTCGCGGCTGCAGCGGCGCGTGCGTTGGAGAAATCGCAGCTCAAGCGGATGAACCGCTACCTCGCCGAGCAGCGAGGTGCGAGCGGGGGAGTCGTGTTTGGATCGTCGCAGGCCATGCGCGATCTCGCAGCCAATATCGCCGTGCTCTCAGGCAGTGATCGCACGACCGCATTGATTGTCGGCCCACGCGGTGCCGGGAAGGGACGTGTTGCCGAGCTCATTCATGCGCAGGGTCCACGCGCGTCCAGGCCCTTTGTCGAAGTGAACTGTGCCGCGCTCACGGCCGAGTCGCTCGACTCCGAGCTGTTCGGCGTCGAGGCATCGGCCGAAGGCGGCTCAGGCCCCACGCGGAAGGGGGTATTCGAAATCGCCGATGGCGGAACACTCTTCCTCGATGAGATCGGCGATCTCGCCGCGCATCTCCAGCCCAAGTTGCTTCGCGTGCTCGAGGGCAAGGGTTTCCGCCGCCAGGGTGGAGCAACCGAAATCGAGCCTGATGTCCGGGTGATTGCCGCGACGAGCCGCAACCTCGGCGACGAAGTCGCGGCCGGCCGTTTCCGTGAGGACCTCTACTACCGCCTCTCCGTCATGCCCATCACGCTGCCGCCGCTCCGCGAGCGCGCACGTGAGGACATCGTGGAACTCGCCGCGCATCTGCTCGATGTTCTTTCCAAGTCGCTTACCGGCGCCCCAACGGCGCTGTCCGACGAAGCGCTCGATGCGATTCTCCGGCACGGTTGGGCGGGGAACATTCGCGAGCTGCGCAACGCGCTTGAGCGTGCGATGCTCATGGCGCGCGGCCAGCCTCGCATCGAACTCGGTCATCTGCCCCGCGAAGTGCAGGGCGCCAGTGGCGCGGATGTCATGCACCACACACCCAAGTCGCTCGCCGAGGTCGAGAAGGCGCATATTGACCGCACGCTCAAGGCCAATCAGCAGAACCGCACGCATGCCGCGCGCGAGCTTGGCATCTCGCGCGCCACGCTGATCAAGAAGATTCGCGACTATGATCTGTCCGAGAAGGGACGTTGACGGGTGAGCACCTGATCTGGGGGCGACGATGACCGCAACAGACGCGATGAAATGCCGGGCGTGTGGGCGCGAGGAGCGGGCCTCGGAGGGTTATCCGTGTCAGTCCTGCGGCACCTTCATCTGCCAGCCGTGCAACATGCGTGGCGTCCTGATCTGCAAGAAATGTCAGGACGCCGACACAGCGCCCCGGCCCATCGCCAAGCCCGCAGCGCAGTGACCGGCAGCGCAGGTCGGACGTGAATCCGCGCGACGCGGGCATCGCGGACGCCGGATTCGCCATTGCCGTCGGTCACGCCTCCGATCCGGCCGGCGCGACGGGATGTACGGTCGTGATGGCGGCAACCGGGTCACTCCGCGCCAGCGCATTTGCCTTCGGGCGCGCGACCGCCACGCGCGAGTTCGCACTCCTCGATCCGGTGGCGTCGAACGATCGCGTGGATGCGATCCTCCTCACGGGAGGGAGCGCCTATGGTCTCGACGCCGCGGCGGGCGTGATGCGCTGGATGGAAGAGCGGAACCGCGGCTATGCCATCGCGTACGGCGTGGTCCCGATCGTTCCCGCCGCCGTGGTATTCGATCTGGCTCCGCTTGGCAAGTTCTCGTCGCGTCCCACCCCGGACATGGCCTACGCTGCCTGCGAATCGGCAACGGCGTCCGGTTGGGCCGAGGGAAGCGTGGGCGCTGGCACGGGCTGCACGGTAGGCAAACTCTACGGACCCGCGCATGCAATGAAGGGTGGGCTCGGCGTCGGATATGCCGGCAATGATCTCGCCGCCACCGCCATCGCCGTGGTGAATGCCGTGGGTCACATCCGCGACCGCAACGGAACGATCATCGCCGGTCCGCG
>SXGU01220650.1_pt1 | contig 10757 bp, 9 predicted proteins | sample 3174531 | NCBI WGS metagenome assembly SXGU01 (sample SAMN11356863, study PRJNA531348) | freshwater metagenome | isolation source: freshwater sample F1-140 | place: China: Fuxian Lake, Yuxi | collected 2017-12-25 | reverse complement strand
GTGGATCATCGGCTGGGATCTCATCCTCGAATATGCCATGAGCGCGGCGACGGTGGCGTCGGTCTGGTCCAATTATCTCAACAAGTTGCTCAAGGTGCTGCACATCCCCCCCGTGCCCGACTATTTATGCAGTGATCCGTTCTCCAATCCCGGCGCCATCATGAATCTGCCGGCCGTGCTCATCCTCATGGCCTGTACGACCGTGCTCGTCATCGGCATTCGCGAAAGCGCCGCGTCCAACACGGCCTTGGTGTTGCTCAAGCTGGCCGTCGTGATCTTCGTCATCGTCGTCGGCATCGCCTATGTCAACTCGCAGAACTGGTTCGGCATCCCGGCCGAGGGACGCAAGCTCCCCGAACAGGGCATCATTCCAGGAATGGCGAACGCTCACGCGAAGCTGGAGCACGATCTGTTGCAGGCGTCCGAGGCCTGGGCCAAGCAATTCGCGGCGGACGAGAAGCTTGCCAAGAAGCTCGAAGCAAAATCAGTTGTCGTGGACACCAACAACTCGTCAACAAAGACGCTGGTGCGCGACAAACCGCCGGAAGCCGTCAAGAAAGACGACAAGAAAAAGGCCGACGAAGAAGAAGCCAAAGACCCGGTCAAGGCCCGCGCCAAGACGCTCCGCGAACAGGCGCTGGCGAAGTTCATCGTGGACATCGCCGACAAGAAAGAGCACAAGGAATCGAAGCACTGGATCGCCATGCGCAAGGAATATGAAGGCCGGTTGCCGAAGACGGACAAGGACAAGGAAATCGTCCAGGTCATCATCCGCAATGCCAGCAAAGAGGCGCCCGGCGAGGTCGCGAAGAAATGGGGCATGGTTGCCCAGTTCGGCATCACCGACACGCTCACCACCATCGACGACAAGACGCGCAGCAATTTCATGCCCTACGGCATCTCCGGCGTCATGCTCGGCGCGGCACTCGTCTTTTTCGCGTTCATCGGCTTCGACTCGATCTCGACCCATTCCGAGGAAGCGATCAAGCCGCAGCGCGACGTGCCGATCGGCATCCTCGCGTCGCTGGGGATTTGCTCGATTCTTTACATCGCCGTCTCGGCCGTCATAACCGGGATGGTCCCCTACTACAACATCGATACGTCGGCGGCGATCGCGTCGGCCTTCACCGACGAAGGGGAACGCACGCAGAGCGGGCTATTGAACGCCGCGGGCGGTTTGATTGCGGCCGGGGCGCTGGCGGGCATGACCAGCGTGCTGCTCATCACATTCTTGAGCCAATCGCGCATCTTCCTGGCCATGGCGCGCGACGGCTTGATGCCGCAGAGCATCTTCGGCGCGGTGCATGAAAAATTCAAGACGCCGCACGTCTCGACGATAATCACCGGCACGTTGATGTCGATTGTGGCGGCCTTCACGCCGATTTATGTTCTCGAAGAAATGGTCAACATCGGCACGTTGTTCGCGTTCGTCGTGGTGTGCGCGGCGGTGCTGATCTTGCGCATCAAACGGCCCGAAGCGCCACGGCCGTTCCGCTGTCCGCTCGTTTACATCGTTGCTCCGCTAGGCATTGCCGTCAATCTGACGCTGATGTTCTTCTTGCCGGTGGAAACGTGGGAGCGGCTAGTCTACTGGCTGCTGCTCGGGCTGGTGATTTACTTCCTGTTCGGCTACCGTGTCAGCGCTCTACGCGGGTTGGAGAAGAACCCGGCATCGGGTGCAACGCACACGCCAACGTCGCCCGGCGGCACTGGCACCTGAGTGCACAAGGGATGACGCTCGTCAAACAGGCAACTGACCTCGCGTTGTGCCCAGTGCGGATGTTAACGTGGCATACGATTCCAATCGTGTGATGCGCATTCCCAATCACACGATTGGAATCGTATGCCACGCGATCCAGGGTCAGCGCCGTGCTCGATCTCATGCAACCGAACCTATTTCAAGAACCCGAAGACGCCGTCACGATTAGCGAGCGCGGCTTCGCGGAGATCGTTTTCGATCGGCCGCTCGATCATGCCTACTCGTATGCAGTCCCTCCTGCTCTGCGCGACGCGATCGGCGTCGGCAAACGGGTGCTTGCGCCGTTCGGACGCGGCGACCGGCAGACCATCGGCTTCTGCGTCGGCGTCTCCAACTCGAAACCAGAACGCAAGGTCAAAGCGATCGTCCAGGTGCTTGATGACGAAGCGTTGCTCACCGAACACATCCTCAAGCTGACGCGCTGGATGGCGGATTACTACCTGTGCGGCTGGGGCCAGGTGCTCAACGCGGTCGTGCCAGCAGGCGTCAAGAAACTCGCGGGGACGCGGCCGACGCCGATGCTGGAACTTGTGCCCGAAGCGCTGCTGCCCAATCCGTTGCCGCACCTGTCGCCGAAGCAGAAGCGCGTTCTCGAGTACCTGCAAACACATGAAAACCCGCTTGAATTGCGCGTGGTGACGGAGCAGACGGGTTGCGGCGCGGCGCCTATCGAGGCGCTCGTTGACAAAGGCTACGCGCGCCGACGCGCCGGGCGCGTGGCGACTGAGACCACGATTTCACAGCCCGTGTTAGCCGGACGCGCCAGCGACGGAAACGCAGCCGACCCATCGCTTGCGCGTCCGGCTAACACGGCGCTCCAGCTCACTCCCGATCAGGCCGCCGCGTGGGCTGTACTCGAACCCGCCCTCACCGACGGCGGCTTTCGACCCTTCCTCTTGCACGGCATCACCGGCAGCGGCAAGACCGAGCTTTACCTCCGCGCCATCGAAGAGGTCGTCCGCCAAGGCAAGGAGGCGCTCGTTCTTGTCCCGGAAATCAGCCTGACGCCGCAACTCGAGGCGCGCTTTCGCACCGCCTTCCCGCAGGCACGCATTGCGCCCCTGCACAGCGGGTTGGAGGACGTGGCGCGCACCGCGGGCTGGATCTTGGCCGCGCGCGGCGAGGTCGACATCGTGCTGGGCACGCGGCTCGCGGTGCTCACGCCCCTGCCGCGGCTGGCACTGGTGGTCGTCGACGAGGAGCACGATGCCTCTTTCAAGCAGCAGGAAGGCCTGCGCTATTCAGGCCGCGACGCCGCGGTCTACAAGGCGAAGCTGGCGGATTGCCCGGTGGTGCTGGGCACGGCGACGCCCTCCCTGGAGACCTGGCACAACGCGCGCCAGGGCCGCTACGAGATCCTCTCCATGCCGCAGCGCGCCTCTCCCGGGGCGGTCCTGCCGGCGGTGCGCGCGGTGGATTTGCGCGCGTCGCCGGCGCAGGACGGGCTGTCCGCCGACCTCGTCCAGGCCATCCGCGCGCGCCGCGCACGCGGCGAGCAGAGCCTGGTCTTCATCAACCGCCGCGGTTACGCGCCCGTGCTCGCCTGCGAAGCCTGCGGCTGGGCTGCGGGTTGCGCGCGCTGCAGCGCGCGGCTGGTGCTGCATCAAAAGGAAGGCAGATTGCGCTGCCACCACTGCGGCGCCGAGCACCCGGTGCCGCGCGCCTGCTCCACCTGCGGCAACGTCGACTTGCGCGCCGTCGGGCGCGGCACGCAGCGCGTGGAGGAAACCCTGGCGTCGCTGTTCCCCGACGCCAGCATCGTTCGCATCGACCGCGACACGGCGCGCCGCCGCTCGGACCTCACGCTCGCGCTCGAGGAAGCGCGAGCGGGCCGGGGCGACATCCTTGTCGGCACGCAGCTGCTCGCCAAGGGCCACGACTGCCCGCACCTGACGCTGGTTGGGGTGCTGAACGCCGACGGCGCGCTGCTCTCGACCGACTACCGCGCGGCCGAACGCCTGTTCGCCACGCTGATGCAGGTCGCGGGGCGCGCCGGCCGCCGCGAGCAGCGGGGCGAGGTGCTGGTGCAGACCATGTACCCGCAGCACGCGCTCTACGCTGCGCTCGCCCGCCACGACTTCGCGTCGTTTGCCGCCAGCCAGCTCGACGAGCGGCGCTCGGCGGGCTTTCCGCCCTTCGTTTCCGAAGCCGCGCTGCGCGCAGAGGCACCGCGGCTGGAGGACACCATGCGCTTTCTCGCCGGGGCGCGCGAGCTTGTCGCCGCACCCGTAGGCGTGCAGGTGTACGACCCGGTGCCGCACGTGGTCACGCGCCGGGCGGGGTACGAGCGCGCGCAGCTCGTCGTGCAATCGGCGTCGCGGGCGGCGCTGCTCGGCTTCCTGCGCGAGTGGAGCGAGCAACTGTTCGCCACTGCGCCGCGCGCAATCAGGTGGCACCTTGACGTGGACCCGATCGGCTCTGACTGACAACGCACAAGTGCGTTCCTGCGCGACGGGGGAGCGATATAATCGCGCCCCCTTCATGAGCTTCGACGCCAAGACCCATCTCACGGCCCTGCTGCGTGGCGCCGTTGCAGCAGCGGTGCCCGAAGCGGCGGACGCGGAGATCCTGCTCGAGCGGCCGCGCGACCCGTCGCACGGCGACTTCGCCTGTCCGGTGGCGATGCAGCTCGCCAAGCGCCTGAAGCGCAATCCGCGCCAGCTCGCCGAAGCCATCGCCGCCGCGCTGCGGGCGCTGCCCGCCTTCGCCGAAGGCTACGTGTCCGCCGTCGAGATCGCCGGCGCCGGCTTCATCAACCTCCGGCTTGCGCCGCGCGCCAAGTTCGCCGCCGTCGAGGACGCCCTGCGCCTCGGCGCCGATTTCGGCCGTGGCCTTCCCGCCGCACGCGAAAAGCTGCAGATCGAGTTCGTTTCCGCCAACCCCACCGGCCCGCTGCACGTCGACCACGGCCGCGGCGCGGCCTACGGCGCGAGCCTCGCCAACCTGCTGGAATTCGCCGGCGCCGACGTGTCGCGCGAGTTCTACGTCAACGACGCGGGCCGGCAGATGGACATCCTCGCCGCCTCGGTCTGGCTCAGATACCTGGAGCAGCTCGGCGGCACGGTCGCCTTCCCGGCGGACGGCTACCGCGCCGACTACGTGCGCGACATCGCCGCGCGGCTGCACGCGGCACACGGCGCGCTCTTCGCGCGCGACCTCGCGCGGCTGCCCGCGCCGCAGCCGGTCGATGCGGACGCCGAGGTCGACGCGCTGGTCGAAACCGCCAAGTCGTTGCTCGGCGATGCGTGGGCGGCCATCCACCGTTTCGCGCTGCAGGCGATGCTCGCCGACCAGCGCGACGACCTCGGCGGCTTCGGCGTGCGCCACGACGTGTGGTTCTCCGAGCAGTCGCTCTACGATACCGGCGCGGTCGCGCGCGCCGTGGAATCGCTGCAGGCGCGCGGCGAGCTTTACGAGAAGGAAGGCGCGCTATGGTTCCGCTCCACCCGCTACGGCGACGAGAAGGACCGCGTGGTGCGCCGCGAGAACGGCCAGTTCACCTACTTCGCTTCCGACATCGCCTACCACGCGGACAAGTTCGCACGCGGCTTCGAGCGGGTGCTGGACGTATGGGGCGCGGACCACCACGGCTACATTCCCCGCGTGAAGGGCGCGCTTGCCGCATTGGGCCTGGACGCCGCCCGGCTCGAGATCGCGCTGGTGCAGTTCGCCGTGCTCTACCGCGGCGGCGAAAAGGTGGCGATGGGCAAGCGTTCCGGCGACTTCGTCACGCTGCGCGAGTTGCGCGAGGAAGTCGGCGACGACGCGGCGCGGTTCTTCTACGTCATGCGCAAGTCCGACCAGCACCTGGACTTCGACCTCGACCTCGCGCGCAGCCAGTCGAACGAGAACCCGGTGTATTACGTGCAGTACGCCCACGCGCGCGTCTGCAGCGTGTTCGCGCAGCTGGGCGAGAGGGCCGGCGTGCCGGCGGGCGGCCTGGAGCCGCTCACGCACGAGCGAGAACTCGCGCTGATGCAACGCATCGGGGAATTCCCCGACCTTGTGCAGGCCGCCGCGCGCGACCGCGCGCCGCACGCGCTGGCGTTCTACCTGCGCGAACTCGCAGCCGACTATCACAGCTACTATAATGCCGAGAGGATTCTCGTCGACGACGAGGCGTTGAAGGTCGCTCGCCTGCGCCTGTCGGCGGCGGTCCGGCAGGTGCTGGCGAGCGGTCTCGCGCTGCTGGGCGTATCCGCACCGGAAAGGATGTCGCGAACCAACGATGGCTAAAGCAGCACGCCCGCAAGCCGCACCGCGCAACAAGTCCGGCGGCGGCTTCCTGCTCGGCGTCTTCATCGGCCTGGTGATCGGCCTCGGCGTCGCCATCGGCGTCGCCTTCTACATCAACAAGACGCCGATCCCGTTCGTCACCAAGTCCAAGCCGTCCGCCGGCAAGGACCTCGCATCCGACGCGGCGAAGGCCCCGGCGGTCGCCGGTATGCCCAAAGGCGGATCGCCCGCCTCGCAGTCGGCCGCACCGCCCGACAAGGCGCCGGAAAAGCCGCGCTTCGACTTCTACAAGATCCTGCCGGGGGGCGAGGAGCCGGTCTCCGACGGGGAACTCAAGGACCGCCTCAAGGCCGCCAAGGCCCAATCCGGTCAACCGGAATCGACCGCGGACATTTACTACCTGCAGGCCGGCTCGTTCCAGAATCCGGCGGACGCGGACAACCAGAAGGCGAAGCTGGCGATCCTCGGGCTCGAGTCGAACGTCGAACCCTCCACGCTGCCGGAAAAGGGCACCTGGTACCGCGTGCGCCTGGGACCGTACCGCAAGCTGGACGACATAAACCGCGCGCGCCAGACCCTGGCGCAGAACGGAATCGAGGCCAGCCTGGTCAAATTGAAGGACGCCGCCAAGGCCAACTGAAACCCGGACAGAGAAGACGACATGAACCCCATCCGCCGTTCCGTGCTTGCCGCCGGCACCCTCGCCGCGCTCGGCTTCCGTCCTGCCGCGCTGGCCCAGGACACGCCCGTCGCGGGCCGCAACTACTCGGTGCTCAACCCGGCGCTGCCGGTCGAAGCTCCCGCCGGCAAGATCGAGGTGCTGGAGTTTTTCTGGTACGGCTGCATCCACTGCTACAACTTCGAGCCGCACGTCGAGAAGTGGCTGAAGACGGCGCCCGCCGACGTGGCCTTCCGCCAGGTGCCCGCGATATTCAACGACCGCTGGCTGCACGACGCCAGGATCTACTACGCCTTCGAGGCCATGGGCCTCACCGCGAAGACGCACATGCCGCTGTTCGATGCCATCCACAAGTCGCGCCTGGACACCACGAAGGCCGAAATGCTGCTGCCCTTCCTCACCAGGATGGGCGCGGACGTAAAGAAGTTCGAGGAAGCGCTGAAGTCCTTCGGCGTGCAGACCAAGGTCAAGCGCGCGGCGCAGATGACCGCCGCGTATCACATCGACGGCACACCCTCGCTCGCCGTGCACGGCGCGTTCACCGTCTCGGCCGACCAGGGCGGCACCGCGGGCGGCATGTTCGCCATCGCCGACCACCTCGTCGGCCTGGTGCGCAAGTCGGGTCCCGCCAAGCCGGCGGGCGCCGCAAGGAAGTAACGCCCGCTACTTCGGTTCCGGGCGCTGCCAGGTCATGCGCATCGCCGCGAGTTCGCCGCCTGCGGCCAGCCAGGCGTCGATGCCGCCGCGGTACCAGCCGACGACCTGGTAGCCAAGCTTCAGCGCCCGCAACGCGGCGTTGTACGACAGCCAGCACTGCGTGTTGGCGCAGAAGAAGATCATCGGCCGCTTCATGTCGCTGCGCGCGAGGAACGCGAGCGTGCGCGACATCCGTCGCTGCAGCTCGTCGTCGAAGCCGCTGCCGCGGCCGGCATCGGCCAGCCAGATCGCGCCGGGGATGGAGTCGTGCCCGGGGCCGCCGAGCACGTCGAACAGCAGCGGACGCTCCTCGGGCGGCCGCGCCAGTAGCGCGCGCAATTCGGCGGTGCGGATGGTGCGCGCCCCCGGAACTTCCCGCGGCGTCGGCCCCGAATGCGTGACCAGCTGCAACTCGAAGGTGGGCGGTACGCCGAAGTCGCGCCCCTCGCCATCCGGATCCGGCACGGGCTGCGCGAGGCACGCGCCGGCCAGCGCCCAAAGCAGCATCCCGGCCCGGTATCCGCGTCGGTCCATTGACATAGAGTAAAGGCTTCGCGGCGCGCATACAACGCGCTAGACTTCGCCCCATGCGCTCCGGAAATCTTGCCGCGCGCCTAGGCGCGATCCTCCTGTTGCTGCTGCCGCTCACGACGGCCGCGCAGGCGCCCAAGCTCCCGCTGCAGGGCCGCGAATTCCAGCTGCTCGAGCCGCCGCGCCCGGTCTCGACCGGCGAGCGCATCGAGGTGATCGAGTTCTTCTACTACGGCTGCGCGATCTGCTACGAGTCCCAGCCGCACATCGCGCGCTGGCTGCTGAAAACCGGCCCGGCGGTGACGCTGAGGCGCGTGCCCGCGGTGTCCTCGGAGGGCTGGGAACCTTTTGCGCGCACCTTCTACGCGCTGGAGGCCGTCGGGCAACTCAACCGCCTGCACTGGCCGGTGTTCGACAACCACCATTTCGACGGCCGGCGCCTGCACGAGGAAAAGAGCCTCGTCGAGTGGCTGGGGCAGAACGGCGTGGACACGGCGAAGTTCCGCGAAGCCCTGAACTCCGCGGAAACGAAAGCCAAGGTAAGCGCTGCGCAGAAGATGCTCCAGACCTACAACGTGCGCGGCGTGCCCACCTTCATCGTCGACGGCAAGTACGTCACCTCGGCGCGCATGGCCAACGGCGTCAAGGAAGTGATGGAGGTCGTCGAGTACCTGGTGCAGCGCGCCGCCACCGAGCGCAAGAAGTAGCCGGCACCACCCCATGAAGGTCTTCATCACCGGCGCCTCCACCGGCATCGGCGAAGCGCTCGCGCGCCGCTACGGCTCGCAGGAACACACCGTGGGGCTCGCCGCGCGGCGAGGCGATCTCCTCCAGGCGCTGGCGAAGTCGCTGCCCGCCACCTGCTCCATCCACCCGCTCGACATTTGTGACACGCAGGCCGTGGAATGCGCCGCGCAGGACTTCATCGCGCGCCATGGCGCGCCCGACGTGGTGATCGCCAACGCGGGCATCTCGGTCGGCACGCACGGCGACGAAATCCGCGACATCGCCAAGCTCGAGCGCGTGATGGCAGTCAACGTCACCGGCATGGCGGCCACGCTCGCCGCCTTCGCACCGGCCATGAGAGAGGCAGGGCGCGGCACGCTCTGCGGCATCGCCAGCGTGGCCGGTTTCCGCGGTCTGCCCGGCGCCGGCGCCTACAGCGCCTCGAAGGCGGCGGCAATCGGCTGGCTGGAGAGCCTGCGCGTCGAGCTGCATGGCTCCGGCGTCTCGGTGGTCACCGTCTGCCCCGGCTACATCGATACGCCGATGACGCAGGCCAACCGCTACAAGATGCCGTTCCTCCTGAGCGCGGACGAGTTCGCGCGCCGCTGCGTGCGCGCCATCGAGGGCAAACGGCGCCTCGCGGTGATCCCCTGGCAGATGGCGGTCGTCGGATCCCTGATGCGCGCGATGCCGGCGTGGCTCTACGACCGCAGCGCCGCGCGCGCGCCGCGCAAGTCGCGCGACATCCCGATCTGAAGCGCCTTACTTCTCCAGCTCGCGCTGGAGCTTCTCGACCCCCTCCATCAGGCCCGAGAACTTTTCGCCGAAGGCAGTGAGCCGGTATTCCACCCGCGGCGGGACTTCGGCGTAGCTGCGCTTGGCGAGGATGCCGAAGCGCTGCAGCTTCCTCAGCCGCTCGTTGAGCACCTTCTTCGACAGCCCGGGCGTCGCATGCTCCATCGCACCCGGACGCCGCACCCCGTCGCGCACCAGCCCGAGCACCGCCAGCGACCACTTGCAGCCGACGATGTCCTCGACCATGCGCGCCGCCGTGCGGGCGGTCGGAATATTCTTTCGCTTCGCAATCATGGATCGTCACCAAAAAGTGCCCGGGGCACCGTCCCGTTCCTGCTGGTCCGGCGCGCGCGCGGCGGGCACCATTGTGCAGGAAAGGAGATCCACCATGAAACTTCTCGCCGCACTGTTGCTCGTCCCTGCTGCCGCACTCGCCGCCGATCCCGCGCCCGTCGCCTATCCCGAAGGTTACCGCGACTGGACGCACGTGAAGAGCATGGTGATCAACCAGGGGCACCCCCTGTTCGACGCCTTCGGCGGCATCCATCACCTGTACGCCAACAAGAAGGCGCTGCAGGGATACAAGACGGGCACGTTCCCGGCCGGCTCGGTGATCGTCTTCGACCTGCTCGAAGCGAAGGCAGCGGACAATACGGTGCAGGAGGGCGCGCGCAAGGTGGTCGGCGTGATGGCGAAGGACGCGAAGAAGTGGAAGGAGACCGGCGGCTGGGGCTACGAGGGCTTCAAGGGCGACTCGAAGTCCGAACGCGCAGTCGGCAAGAACGCCGCCACCGCCTGCCACCAGTGCCATACTCAGCAGAAGGACAAGGACTTCGTGTTCTCCAGCACCCGCAAGTGACGGCCGCACTGCTTCCCCCGGGACGCCCGGCGGCGGACTGGCGCATATCCGAGTGGATCGGCGCCGGCGCGCCTGCGGGCATCGCCGCGCTGCGCGGCAGGGTGATCGTGTTGCACGCGTTCCAGCTTCTTTGCCCCGGTTGCGTTCATCACGGCATCCCGCAGGCGCAGCGCATCCAGGCGAGCTTTGCCCAGGAAGATGTCAGCGTCATCGGCCTGCATACCGTGTTCGAGCACCACGACGCCATGACACCGACGGTGCTGCGCGCCTTCGTGCATGAGTACCGGATCGCGTTTCCCGTCGGCGTCGACGCACCTTCAAGCACCCGCGGCGATCCAACCCCCGAGACCATGCGCGCCTACGGCATGCGCGGCACGCCGACCCTCGTCCTCATCGACCGCAACGGGCATCTGCGTCACCACGGTTTCGGAGCCGAGGAAGATCTCGTCGTCGGTGCGGCCATCGCGACGCTGTTG
>SXGU01115259.1_pt1 | contig 10757 bp, 6 predicted proteins | sample 3174531 | NCBI WGS metagenome assembly SXGU01 (sample SAMN11356863, study PRJNA531348) | freshwater metagenome | isolation source: freshwater sample F1-140 | place: China: Fuxian Lake, Yuxi | collected 2017-12-25 | reverse complement strand
CGGCCTCCTCCAACGCCGAGCCTACGGCTACCGCCGCTACGACCACTTCAAACTCCGACTCCTCACGCTCCACCACGCCAAGTTCACACTCGCTGGATGAGCCGCTATATCACCAGCCCCCAAGAGTCCCGTTGAACCGAAAAACGTACCTTGTGCCGTGGCCAACAGGATCGCACCTAGCAAATTGATGGCCAGACCAGCGACACCGAGGATCATCGCAATCATGCAGCACCCATCAAAAAGCAAGAACTCACGGCGGAAGCCTCAACTGTAGCCAAGTGAGGGCTACTGCGGCACGCAGTCACAGCAACCCTCGGATTTCCTCCAGGCGTGCCTCAACCGCATCCCAGCTTGGGAACGCTCCGAAGCACAGCACTCGGCATTGCGCTTCAAAACCATCAGCGATGATTTTCCGCAGTTCCGCCGGTGGAAACAGAGCGTCGCTTTTGGCGAAACTCATGCCCGGAGGAGCTACATAGCTCTTGTCGAAATGCTCTCGGCTGATCCGGTCATAATCGGCTTTGATTGACCGATATTCATCAGAATGCAGCATCGCCACGACCTCCGGACGTTCGGCCAGGCAGAACAGGTCATAGTAATGCCGGGCGTATCCGCCAATCGGCTTACCCAACAGTCTGAATGCTTCGACCTTGGCATGGATGGCGAACATTTTCTCCACGAAAGTCCGCCGAAAATGCAGCAGCCGCATCTCGAACGGCCCTTCGTCGTCGGCTCCAAGGCTTGCGCTGGTTTCCTGGAGAAATTGGCCCACATAGGACTGGAGCCTGATCCGGTCGGTCGGCTCCCTGCCGCTGGCAGTGCCGGACTCTACGAACACGCGGTTACGGATGTCACCGGTGCCTGCGAACCGTTGGACATACTCGAAGCGGTCATTGCGGCCGAAGCCGCCGATGGTCTGGCTTTCCTTTTCGACGAACTTCAGCCCCGAATGGCCTTCGATAGCTTGCCGCAGTTTCTTCAATTCGCGGTCAATCGCTTTCTTGCCCAGGGGCGGCTCGAAAGCAGTCGGGTCAAGGAAGATGTCGATGTCTTCGGAAAACCGCTGGATGAGGTTCCAACCCTTCGACAGGCTGGTGCCGCCCTTGAAGATGACCTTGCTGCCTGCCTCGTGCTCGATGATCCGCAGCGCTTCCGTGACAAAGTAATCCTTCTCGATGATGGACTCGCGCAGGCCCCGCGAGCGGAAATGCACCGCCGCGCGGATGATGGCTTGCTCGAAGTCCGGGTGCTCAAACAGTTTCACGACTTGCGCTCCTTCGCTTGCCATTGCCGTGCGTGTTCCAGCACGGCGAGACTGCCGAAGTCAAACCGGGAGAGAGAATTCAAACTCTCCCGCAGCGCCGAGAGCCGGCTTTCCGGCTGGCCGAGTTGCTGGCCGATGGCACCCAGTATCGCCCGGACGCGCGGAGGTTCCGACGCGGCGATCTTGAGCAGTCGCTCGAATCGCCCCGGCTCGCGGAAGTATTCGAGCAGCTTGTCCACGGTTTCCTCGGGTGGCAACTCACTTGACTCCCCCCGCTTGCGAAGGAAATCGAGAAGGGCGGCATCCGTGTCCGAGAGTTCCCGCCAGGATTCCGGCCGCCGGGTATGGATGACCGTCTCCTTGCCGACGATCAGTCGTGGCAGGCTGAGGCCATCGGTCGCCACTTCCACCCGTGCCGAATTCTGCGTGGTGAAGCCAAGCAAGTTGGCCGCTGCAACACCGGCGGGAAAAACACCCCGACGGCGAACCGGCAAGGATCGGATTTGAGCGCTGTTGGGCTTGCTTTCCCCGAACGCCGTTGGCCGTGGCCGATAGTACAGCCCCTTACCCAGACGCTGGATCACGCCTCGCCGAGACAGGCGAGACAATGCCTGTGCTACCGCCGTGAACGGCATGCCTTCAAAGTCGGCCAGACGCCAGACCCGCTCCCCGCTGGCCTCGATTCGTCTGCGAACGGTTTCTGCCGTGTTGGCTGCGTCCGATCCGGTTTTCTTGTGGTTGCTCCTCATGCCAGAATTATCGCCCAACCGCCGCCGTAAGTCAAGTTTTTCTGCTGTAAAACTTGACACATGGGCCGCAAGCGACGGAGAATACGCAGGAAAAGTCGAATCGTAACATTCAATCCTGCTTCGATTTACCGTCATCCAGCCGCCGCCGCAGCCCGGCTTCCCAGCCCCGGATGCCCCCGATAAAAAGTTCAATAGCCGTCTTGTCGCCCCGACCTGAGAAGCCTTGCTCGCAAACCCTGCGGGCAAGGCTTTTTCGCTTGGTATTGTGATGTTTGCACTGTCCCATTGTGTTGAGCGGGAAACGGTGGTCTGAGTCCGACAAAATGTCAGCGAGCGGTTTGAAAGAGCATTGCTTGTACTGATTTTACCAAGCCCTTGCCCAGTCGAACTTCAGGTGTGATCCGTCTCGGTCGCTCTGGCGGATTCACGATTTAGTATCGGAGAGTCGGACTGCGGCGAAGATAGCAGTGCGCCCAATGCTCCTTGGTTCTGAAGCCTCGAAACGGTACAGGTCACCGTGCAGGTCTGCTTGGATGATTTGGTTCGTCCTACTTTCAACAACGACCAATCGGCTGTCCGCGAATTGCGGACACGCATAGACCTCAGTCTTCGCCGGGGTCTTGTCTTTCCGCCTTATCTGCTTGGACGGAGTCACCTCGACGGCACCGCTGGTCGCGCAGCCGCGGGAGACGATATTCTGTCGCGGCGTCATTGCCTCACACGCCTTTCAAAGGAATTCGACAACGATGCCAAACAAACTTCTGGTCGCTCTGGCTGGGTTGGTTATCTTCGCGGCACGATTGGGTTTCGCCGCTGAGGCTGCGGACTGGCGCTCGTGGCGCGGGCCGCTGGGGAATGGGAGCGTCGAACAAGGGAGCTATCCCGTCTCCTTCGGCGCGGACAAGTATCTCTGGCGGACTCAGTTGCCGGGCAAGGGGTGTTCAACTCCCATCTTGCTCAATCGGATGATCTATCTGACATCCCCGGCCGATGGGAATGACGCACTGCTCTGCTACGACTTCCAAGGTGCTGAGAAATGGCGAGCGGTCTTTGGCAAGGAGAACGCTGGCAAGCATCGCAACGGGTCGGGAAGCAATGCGTCGCCGGTCACGGATGAAAAAACGGTCTACGTCTTCTTCAAGAGCGGCACGTTCGCGGCGGTGGAGCTCAATGGAAAGGTCCGTTGGAAGACGGACCTCGTGGAGCGATTCGGGAAGGACACGCTGTATTGGGATCACGGCACGTCACCCGTGCTGACCGAGAAACACGTCATCATGGCTCGAATGCACGAAGGGGAGTCATGGCTCGCGGCATTCGACAAAGTCAGCGGCGAGATGGCTTGGAAGGTCGCTCGCAACTTCAAGACTCCACAAGAGGGTGATCACGGATATTCGACGCCGCTGGTCATTCAACATCAGGGGAAGGAGTCGATCCTAGTTTGGGGAGCCGAGCATCTCACCATTCACAATGCGAGCGATGGGCAGGTCTCCTGGTCGTGCGGCAACTTCAATCCCGACGCCAACAAGTTGTGGCCAGCGATCGCCACTCCAGTGATCGTGGGGGACATGGCCGTGATCGCCTACGGCCGCAACGATCGAGGAATTCCGCGACTGCATGGAGTTCGGCTGACGGGCAGCGGTGATGTCACGCCAACAAATCATGTCTGGAAACGCGACGATATCGGCACGTTCGTCCCGACTCCGGTGGCCTACAAAGGCCGAGTCCTCCTGGTCGGAGACAAAGGAGATGTCACCAGTATCGACCCCGCCACCGGCAAGTCGATTTTGACCGGCACGTTTCCCAAGAGCCGATCGAACTTCTACGCCTCGCCATTGATCGCCGGAGACAAGCTATTCGCGCCGCGCGAAGATGGCATCGTGTTTGTCGCCAGCATTGCCGCCGACAAGTTTGAACTGCTGTCCGAGAACGACATGGCCGAATCCGTCATCGGCTCCCCCGTGCCATCCTCAAACCGCATCCTTATCCGTGGCGAAAAGCATCTGTTCTGCATCGCCGCCGAGTAGGCGTCGCCGCATCCTGTTTCATCAACGCGGATTGCGTCCGCCTGGATCATCCGTAGTCCTTCTGAAATGAGGTCAGCGATGACGAATTGGAAATGCTTGGTCGGTTGCTTGATCGTGTTCGGAGCCGTCGCAGTGGCTCAGGAGATCGTCGCTCCGAAAGAACGAGCGGCGGAGATTCTCAAAGCGACCGGGATCAAGGGAGGGATCGTCGTTCATTTGGGGAGCGGCGATGGAGAACTCACCGCCGCACTGCGGGCGAATGACAGCTATCAAGTCCAAGGACTTGATCCGGATGCGGACGATGTGGCGAAGGCTCGCCGCAATCTGCGAGCGAAGGGAGTCTACGGGCCGGTCTCGGTCGATCGGCTCAGGGGAAAGTCGCTGCCGTACATCGACAACTTCGTAAATCTGGTTGTCGCGGAAGACTCGCTGGGAGTCTCGACGGACGAGGTGCTGCGCGTGCTTTGTCCGAACGGCGTCGCGTACCTCAAACAGAACGACAAGTGGACCAAGACCGTCAAGCCGTGGCCCACGGACATCGACGATTGGACGCATTACTTTCACGACTCGACGGGGAACCCGGTGGCTCACGACCGCGTGGTCGATGCGCCGGAGCGGTTGCAGTGGGTCGGGTCGCCGCGCTGGTCGCGGCATCACGATCGCATGGCGAGCATGAGCGCATTGGTCTCGGCCAAGGGACGCATGACTTACATCATGGATGAAGGCTCGCGGATCTCGATCCAGCTTCCGTCGAAGTGGAATCTCATTTCGCGAGATGGCTTCAACGGCACGATCCTGTGGAAGCGGCCGATTGCCAAATGGCACAATCAAATGTGGCCACTCAAGAGCGGGCCGACGCAGTTGGCTCGGCGGTTGGTCGCGGATGACGAACATGTCTATGTGACGATGGGGATCAAAGACCCGGTCAGCCGGCTCGATGCCGCGACGGGCAAGACGGAGTTGATCTACGAATCGACGAAGGGGGCCGAAGAGATTGTGCTGAGCAACGGCGTGCTCTTTACGCTGGTCAATGCAAAAGAGTCCGAGTTGGACGAGTTCGCTCCGAAGCTCAACACCGGCGATCAAGGCCGAGTCGCCGGCGAATACACTTGGAACGAAGGTCCGCGCGAGATTCAGGCTCACGACGCAGCGACCGGCAAGCGGCTGTGGAAGATCGAAGGGACCATCGTTCCGCTAACGATGGCGGTCAACGACCAACGGCTGGTCTATTCCAACGGCAAAGAGATCGTCAGCCTCGATCGCGCGACCGGCGAGAAGCAATGGGCCAGCGATCCGACGGCGCGCCGCAAAGCGTTGCCGTTCCACTTCGCGCCGCGGTTGGTCATGCACGGCGATGTCGTCCTGCACGCTGGCGGCGATGGGCGAATGCAGTCGTTCTCGCTGGCCGATGGCAAGTTCCTGTGGGAATCCGAGCATGCTCCGTCCGGTTATCAATCACCGCAGGATTTGATCTGCACCGGCGGGTTGGTGTGGGTCGCTCCCACGACCAGCGGCCGCGATTCGGGCATCTTCACCGGGCGCGATCCGAAGACGGGGGACGTGAAATCGAAGTTCGGTCCCGACATCGATACCTACTGGTTCCATCATCGCTGCTACATCGCCAAGGCGACCGATCGCTTCCTGATTCCGTCGCGTACCGGCATCGAGCTGGTCGATTTCAAAGCCGAGCACTGGGACATCAACCACTGGGTGCGCGGCGGCTGCTTATACGGGGTCATGCCGTGTAACGGTTTGCTCTACGCGCCGCCGCACGACTGCGCGTGCTACCCTGAAGCGAAGCTGTATGGGCTAAACGCGCTGGCTCCGCCGTTGAAGTCGGCCAAGTTGCCAAAAGAGATTTCCGAAGCCGATCGTTTGGAGAAAGGCCCGGCGTTCGACTCGATCAAAGAGCGTGACGCGACGGCCGAAGAATGGCCGGCGTATCGGCACGACAACGCTCGCAGCGGCTCATCCGGCCAAGAACTGCGCGAAGACTTGAGCCTGGCATGGGAGATCAAACTGCCGGGTCGCCTCTCCGCACTCACGATTGCCGAGCGGTTGGTGTTCGTCGCGCAGATTGATCAGCACACCGTGCATGCGCTCGACGTGGCGAATGGAACATCGCGTTGGACCTACACGGCCGGCGGGCGTGTCGATTCGCCGCCGACGTATTGGAAAGGCCGGCTGCTGTTCGGCTCGGTGGATGGCTGGGTGTATTGCCTGCGCGCGTCCGACGGCGTGCTGGCTTGGCGCTATCGAGCCGCACCGGTCGATCGCCGCTTGGGTTCGTTCGAGCAAATCGAATCGGTCTGGCCCGTGCATGGCTCGGTGCTGGTCGAGAAGGACATCGCGACGTTCGTCTGCGGCCGATCGAGCTTCCTCGATCAAGGCATGCGCTACATGCGGCTCGATCCGCGCACCGGCACGAAGTTGTCTGAGACGGTGATGGACGACCGCGATCCGGTCACTGGCGAGGACATTCAAGTTCGTCTGAAGACGCTGCAAATGCCCGTCGGCTTGAACGACATCCTCTCGTCCGACGGCGAGTTCATTTTCCTGCGGTCGCAAAAGTTCGACGCGGCAGGGCAACGCATCGACATCGGCCCGATCTCCGGCAATGCCGAAGAACAGGGGGGGGCTCAGAAAGGCCCCGGCCGGCACTTGTTCGCTCCGATGGGATATCTCGACGACAGTTGGTTCCATCGCTCGTACTGGGTCTACGGCAAGAGCTTTGCCGGCGGACACAACGGCTACTACCAAGCCGGCAAGTTCACGCCGTCGGGACGGATCCTGGTCTTCAACGACAAGGACGTCTTCGGCTACGCGCGGCAGCCGCAGTACTACCGCTGGACCACGACGCTCGAACATCAGCTCTTCTCCGCCAGTCGCGATGCCGCCGGTGATGCACCGGTCGGAGCTGCTGCGAAACCAGGTGCGAAAGGCAAACGCGTAGCCGGAGATGCCTTCACGGTCTCCTTCGAGAAGACCGATTCGCTCGATCCCGCCAAGAAAGCATTGACGGTCGAGGCCTGGGTGAAGGCCGACGCTCCGGCCGGAGTCGTCGTGGCGCATGGTGGCCCGACGAACGGATACGCCTTAACGATCGAGGGACGCAAACCGTCGTTCCACGTCCGAGCCGACAATGAACTCGCAACGGCGACAGCCGACATTCGCCTGCCGAACGGCTGGTGCCATCTCGCCGGAGTGCTCGGTGCGGACAAGTCGCTGAAGCTGTATGTGAACGGCAAGCTGCAAGCGAAGTCCGAAAGCAAATCGTTAATCGCGACCAATCCCGCGCAGCCGCTGGAGATCGGCGGCGACAACGGCGGCTCAGTCGGAGATTACAAAAGCCCGTCCCCCTTGGTCGGAGCCGTTGATGAAGTGCGCATCTTTCATCGCGAACTGACCGCCGCCGAAATCACGGAATCGCATGACGATCCCGAAAAGTCTCGGCGACTGTCGTCACAAGCTCAGGTCGCGCTGACGTTTGATAACGGCTCAGCGCGCGATGATTCGGGACACAAGAACGACGGCGATCTCAACGGCCAACCGACCGGCCAAGGTCGCATCGGCACCTGCGTGCTTTTCCCGAAGCTGGCCGCACCGGCTGGCGGCAACGCGAAACCACCCAGCCTGCACTTCGAACATCAATGGACTCAGTTCAGCCCGGTGTTCTGCCGCAGCATGGTGCTCGGAAAAGATTCGCTGCTTTACGCCGGCCCGCCGGACTTCCTCGACGAGGAATACGCCTTCGAACGCCTCGCCGCGAAAGACTCTGCTATTCACGCACAGCTTCAGAAACAAGACGACGCCCTGGAAGGCAAACTCGGATTCCAATTGTTGGCCGTCTCACTGAAAGACGGCCGCGCCGTCAGCAACGTTCAATTCAAGAGCACGCCCGTCTGGGACGGCATGTCAACCGCCTACGGCCGCATCTTTGTCGCGACCATCGACGGGAAAGTGCTGTGCCTTGGGCAATAGGCGTGTCGCGACGTTCGCCAGATGGATTGAGAGTGCAAAGTGCAAAGTGAAAAATGTCGAACAAGCCATCGTTGCGTCGTCCCAACTTTGCACTTTGCAGTCTGCACTCTTCACTTTGCACTGATTTGAAGCTTCGCCGCGCTATCCACTTTGCCTGTCAACTTAGGTTGCGAATCATGTCACTGCGTCTCTTCGCTCTGACTCTGCTGGCATTCTTCGCGTCGCTGCAATCGTTGCCCGCGTGCTCGATCCCGGTGTTTCGATTTGCCCTGGAACGCTGGTCTCCCGACTTGTTTGAAGTCTCCGTCTTCTATCGCGGCCCCTTGAACGACACGGATGCGAAGCGGCTAAATCAACTCGAGGATTGGGCGATTCACAACGGCGGCCAAGTCAACCTGGAAGTCGTGCGTTGCGATTTGGACGATCGCGTGCCGGACGATTTGCTCACTTTGTGGACGTCGCTGAAAGACGTCGCCTTGCCGGCGGTCATCGTACGAACGCCACGCAAAGCGACCGGACAATCCATCGTTTGGCAGGGAGGATTGAGCGACTCGTTCTTAGACGTCCTCACGACGTCCCCCGCGCGGCATGAAGTCGCGCAACGCTTGCTGCAAGGGGATGCCGTCGTTTGGCTGCTCGTGCGAGGCACTGACCAACAGCAAGCCGCCCGCGCAAGAATTGCATTGGATGCGGCCCTCGAAAACCTCGCCGACCAGATCGAACTGCCTCCCGGAGTCGGCCAACCCGGCTCCGAGTTGCGGGCCAGGATCCCGCTGCACCTGAAGTTCTCCGTCGTCGAACTCTCCGCGAACTCAGGCACCGAGCAGGCTCTCATCAAACTGCTGCACGGGGGGTTCGCGAAACCGCCGCTTGCCAACGAATCATTCCTCGCCCCAGTCTTCGGTCGTGGCCGAGTTCTGCAGGTGCTCTCCGCTCGCGAAGCCGACTCGGACTCCATCAGCGACCTGACGCGGTATCTGTGCGGTGCCTGCTCGTGTCAGGTCAAACAACAAAACCCCGGCTTCGATTTGCTCTGCGCGATGAACTGGGAAGAACGCCTCTTCGGCGAAGCTCCCCTCACTTCGCCGGACGACGCGAGCGATTCCACAACCGACTCCGATCCAACGTTGATCGCGATCCCTTCCGGTCACACTGTGCGCGTCGCACTGCCAACACGGGACAACTCGGCGCAGGCTCTTCCCACCGGAACTCACAATCGCATCTTGCTCGCATTCGGGACGCTGTCCGTGATGGCGCTCGTGATCGTCTGGAACGCCCGTCGTCGCGCCAGTTGATGACGTCTTGCGGATTCGTGTCTTGGTAGGCCTCTATGACTTGGCCCATACTATTTCTGCAACGCGACCAGCGGTGTGCGAAGGAAGAAGACACCCGACCCACCGGGTTGGTTGGGATCGACGTCGTAGAACACGGTGCCGAGCGTGTCGTTGTCGAGTTGGACGGTCTTCGGACAGGCTCGGCCGCCGATGGGGCGGCCGGGGTTGTAGAACTCGACGGTGTGGTCGAAGTCCCAGCTTTGGCCGTCGTCGCGCGAGACCACGAAACGCCACCTGTCGCCGCCGACGCCGGGGCCGATCACTTCCGCCGTCACCAGCCAGCCGTTGTTGACCACCATCAGATCGAACCGCCAACCGTTCTCTTTGATGTTCGGAAACGGCTCGACCTTTTGCCACGTCTTGCCGCCATCGGTCGAGCGTGTCCCCGTGCCGCTGATGAGCGTCCCCTTCGGCGTCCGCACGATCGGAGTGAGGCCGTGACTGTGGCCGTCTCCGAACGGCGAGACCGCGTGCGTCATCGGATCGTAGAGCACCGTCTTATCCATCAATGCAAACAACCACTCGCGCGGGCCGAGTTCCACGACCGGATGCCGCAGCACGCTTTCCATTTCCGGGTTCTTCGGCAGATCGAACGGCTCACTCCACGTCAGGCCGTCGTCGCTGCTGAGCGAATACTGCGGGAACCGATTCTTGCCGCTCTTCAGGTTCTTGTCGGGATACCAAGTGTTCCAGACGTGCAAGACTCGGCCATCGCTGAGCGTCGTCAGCGCACCCGGATAGATGGAAAGCTTCGCGGTTGGAAGATACGCGGCCGGCTCGGACCACGTCTTGCCGCCATCCGTGGACCGGCACAGCCGCATGTCCTTGGCTTCCGTCTGACAGAAGGTGACCAGCACCGTTCCCTTCTTGGTCACGCACGCGGCCGGATGAATGTGCCCGCTCATGCCGCTGCCCAATCGGACGTAGCGCGGAGCCTCGTCGGCGAAACTCACCGAGCACATCCAGAAACCTACTACCACGACAGGCCACGACCACCAGAATCGAGCGTGCATATTCGGTTCTCCATCAAGCGTTGAATCAAACGAACGGCATCGTCTTTAACGCCGGACCTCCCCTGCATCAAGCGGTTCGCAGAGAGCGCCCCTACCAAAGCCATCAATCTGCCGCAGCGGACCTCGATCCCGCAATTCGGAGCCATTAGAAAGCGACTCTTCTCACTGACGCCGACTGATTGTCAGCACCAAAGGTGCGAAACTCGATAGCCCAGGCCAGCGGCCTGGGTTTGAAGTTCAAGACGACTCTCAGCCCCAACGGGCAACGCCGTGAAGAATTTTTAAGCGGCGATGTTTTCATTCGTGAAGTTGGTGAGTTGCTTCTTTTCTTGCGGAGAGAGCTGGCTGAGTTTGGGATCTCCGAGAGGTTTTTTATCAGGGTTGGGGGGATG
>SXGU01374788.1_pt1 | contig 10758 bp, 9 predicted proteins | sample 3174531 | NCBI WGS metagenome assembly SXGU01 (sample SAMN11356863, study PRJNA531348) | freshwater metagenome | isolation source: freshwater sample F1-140 | place: China: Fuxian Lake, Yuxi | collected 2017-12-25 | reverse complement strand
CGACGCTGGGCTGGTACGACGATCCGCTGCTCTCCACCTTCAGCCGCTCCTCAGACGCCGAGCTCGCCCGCCTGCTGTTCCACGAACTCTCGCACCAGGTGGTCTATGTGAAGGGCGACTCGACCTTCAACGAATCCTTCGCGGTGGCGGTGGAGCGCGAGGGCGTGAAGCGCTGGCTGCGCCATACCGGGCGCGAGGCGGAACTCAAGGCCTTCGAGGATGCGAGCCGGCGAGGGCGCGAATTCCTGCGGCTGCTGGACGGAACGCGCGCGCGGCTGGACGAGGTGTACCGGCAGGACCGGCCCCGCGAAGCGAAGCTCGCCCGCAAGGCGGAGGCCTACCGGGCGTTGATCGCGGACTACGCGGCGCTGAAGCGCGACCGCTGGGGCGGCTTCGCGGGGTATGACCGCTTCATCGTGGAGAAGGCGCCGAACAACGCGCTGCTGGCATCCTTCTCAACCTACACGCAGCTGGTGGAGGGGTTCGAGCGCCTCCTTGCCGCGGAAGGCGGTGATCTCGCTCGCTTCTACGCGCGTGTCGCCGAACTCGCTGCGCTGGACCGGGAGGCGAGGCGCGCGGCGCTGGGGCAGCGGTAGGTCGATGACCTTCGCGCGAGGGGTCGCGGCCGACCGTGATAATGTCACCCGATGCACTGCAAACCGCATGCCGGGACGCCGGACCGGAGCATCGACGCACGTGGGGGGCCTGGTGGCTGACGGGCGCGAGGGCGGCCTGCTGTTCGCCGATTGGCTTCGGCAGCAGATCAAGGCCGAGGAGTATTGGTTCCATCGCATCGAGCTGCCGGGCGGCATCGTGACGCCGGGCTGGAGCGATCCCCGCGCCGACAAGCTGCCCCATTTCGGGTTGCCCGACGACATGCGAGGCATGCGCGTGCTCGACATCGGGCACGCCGAGGGCTTCTTCTCTTTCGAGGCTGAGCGACGCGGCGCCGCCGAGGTCGTGGCGATCGACAACTACGCCCCGATGATCCGCAAGTTCTACCTGTGCCGCGCGGCACTCGGCGCCCGCGCCCTGCCGTGTCGCATGAGCGTCTACGACCTGGATCCCCGCACCCTCGGCACGTTCGACCTGGTCATGTTCTTCGGCGTGCTGTACCACCTGCGCCATCCGTTGCTCGCGCTCGAACGCATTCGCAGCGTCTGCACCGGCACGCTGCTGCTGCAGACCGCGACCGGCGCCGCGACGACCGAGCGGGCCGCCGCGGATTTCCATCCCTTCGGACTGGAGAGCGGGCCCGCGCAGGCGCGGCAGCGCGACCCGACCTGCTTCTGGTTCCCGAACCCCGCCGCCTGCGAGGCAATGCTCGCGCACGTCGGGTTTGCAGGGGTCGAGCGCCTGTCGCCCGGCTGGGAAGGCGGTGCGGTATTCCGCGCACGGTCGCCGGAGCAGGTCCCGGGTGCCGCACCCGACGAAGCGACCGCGCCCTGGTCTTGACTCGAGGACCTAGGACAGCGGCAGGTCGACAACCTTCCTGAACGCCGGCCGCGACTGCAGGCGCGCGTACCAGGCCTCGAGGTTCGGCAGCTTCGGTCGCTCGATGGGCAGGTTCAGCCAGACCTGCATGTGGCAGCCGACAGGGATGTCGCCCATGGTGAAGGCCTTGCCGGCGACGTAGTCGCGGCCCGCAAGTGCGCCGTCGAGGATCGTCGCGAGCTCGGCCGCGCGCGTCTTTGATTCCTCGATCGCGGTGGCATTCCGTTTTTCCACGGGCGTGCGGATGAGTCCCCAGAACGCGTTGCGCAGCCCGCCGCCGAAGGTCGTGGCCCAGTCCATCCAGCGGTCGGCGTCGGCGCGCACCTGCAGATCGGCGGGCCAGAGCCCGGCCGCGGCATGCTTCGCGCCGAGGTAGCGGGCGATGGCGTGCGACTCCCAGAGGATGAAGCCGTCGTCGTCGATGACGGGCACCAGGCCCATCGGGTTCATCTTCAGGTACTCGGGCGACTTGTTGATGCCGAACGCCATGCCGGCATCGATGCGCTCGTGCGGCAGCTTGAGTTCCTCGATCGCCCACACCGCCTTCTTCACGTTGACCGAGTTGATTCGTCCCCAGATCTTCAGCATGTCCAAGTCCTTCCTAGAAGCCGACCGCTTGGCCGTCGCGGCGCGGGTCGCTGACCGCGAGATAGCCGCCGTCCAGTTTCCACGCCGCCTGGCAGCTGCCGAAGTCCATGTAGCCTTCCTTCAGCTCGGTGAGCTGGTGGCCGCGCTTCGCGAGTTCCTCCAGCACCGAGGGCTTCAGGCCGCCCTCGACATTCATCTCCATGCCCTTCACCCAGCGGAAGCGCGGGCCATCGCACGCGGCCTGCGGGTTCTGCCCGTAGTCGGCGATGCGCACCACCACCTGCGCGTGGCCCTGCGGCTGCATGGTGCCGCCCATCACGCCGAAGCTCATCACCGGCTGGCCGTCCTTCGTCAGGAACCCGGGGATGATGGTCTGGTAGGGCTGCTTGGACGGGCCCACTCGGTTCGGGTGGCCCTCCTTGAAGACGAAGGTGCCGGCGCGGTTCTGCAGCGATATGCCGGTGCCCGGCACCACCACGCCGGAGCCGAAGCCCATGTAGTTCGACTGGATCATCGACACCATCATTCCCGAGGCATCGGCCGCGGTCAGGTACACCGTGCCGCCCTTCGGCGGGGTGCCCTCGGTGAAGGACTGCGCGCGCTTCATGTCGATCAGCTTGGCGCGGCCCTTCAGGTACTCCGGGTCGAGCAGGCGCCCGGGCTTGAACGGCATGTGCTCGATGTCGGCGACATAGGCGAGCGCATCCGCAAAGGCGATCTTCTGCGCCTCCATCTGCAGGTGCAGGCTGTCGGCGCCGTCCACCGGGTGGCTGCGCATGTCGAAGTGCCCGAGGATGCCGAGCGCGATCAGCGCGACGATGCCCTGGCCGTTCGGCGGGATCTCGTGCAGCGTGTAGCCGCGGTACTTCATCTCCAGCGGCGTCACCCAGAACGAGGTGTGCGCGGCGAAGTCGGTGGCGCGCATCAGGCCGCCGTGCTGCTTGGCGTGCGCTTCCATCTTCTCCGCGAGTTCGCCGCGGTAGAAGGCCTCGCCCCTGGTCGCGGCGATCTTCTCGAGGGTCGCGGCGTGGTCGGCGAAGCGGAACACCTCGCCCGGCGCCGGCGCGCGGCCGCCCGGCATGAAGGCTTCCTTGAACCCGGGTTGCACGTGTAGTTCGGCGGCCTGCTGCGCCCACTGCCGCGCGATGGTCGGCGACACCATGAAGCCATCGCGCCCGTAGCGGATCGCCGGCTCGAACAGCTTCGCGAAGGGCAGCTTGCCGAAACGCTCGGACATCATGCGCCAGGCCGAGACGCAGCCCGGCACGCTCACGGAGTCCCAGCCGCGCTGCGGCATCGACGGGTACTTCTTGAAGTGGTCGGTGGTCCACGCGGCGGGGGAGCGGCCGGAGGCGTTCAGGCCGTGCAGCTCCTTGCCGTCCCACAGGATCGCGTAGGCGTCTGAGCCGATGCCGTTGGAGACCGGTTCCACCAGCGTCAGCGTGATCGCGGTGGCGAGGATGGCGTCGACGGCGTTGCCGCCCGCGGCCATCATCTGCAGTCCGGCCTGCGCCGCCAGCGGCTGGGTGGTGCAGACCACGTTCTTCGCCAGCAGCGGCTTGCGCGGCCAGGCGTAGGGGAAATTCCAGTCGAAGGGCAGGGGTTGGCTCATGGGCTCTTGCGCCTGACAGCGGCGGGGAATGGACGTCGAAAGGGAGGTGTATTCTAGGGTTTCAAGGGGTATTTGGGGCAGGGGATGCAGGCCATTTCAATACTTGGTCGGATCATCGCCGGCTTGGCGCTGGGGTCGGTGCTTGCCTTCGCCGCGCACGCGGAGCAGACCCGTGCCCTGACGCCGGTGAAGCCGGCCCCGAACAACGAGCGGCGCACTGCGCTGGTGATCGGCAATAGCGCGTACAAGAGCTCCCCGCTGCGCAACCCCGTCAACGACGCACGCGCCATGGCGGCGGTGCTCACCGAGACGGGATTTTCCGTGTTGCTGATCGAGGACGCTGGCCGCGCGACGATGCGCCGCGTGATCCGCGAGTGGGGCGACCAGCTCGCCCGGGGCGGCGTGGGCCTGTTCTACTACGCCGGCCACGGCATGCAGATCCGGGGCAAGAACTACCTGATTCCGGTGACGGCGGACGTGCAGCGCGAGGACGAAGTCGAGGACGAGTCTGTCGACGTCAACACCGTGCTGTCGAAGATGGAGAGCGCGAAGAACGCGCTGAACCTGCTGATCCTCGACGCGTGCCGCAACAACCCGTTCCAGCGCAGCTTCCGCTCTGGTGCGCAGGGCCTGGCGCAGATGGACGCGCCGACCGGCACGCTGATCTCGTTCGCGACGGCGCCGGGCTCGGTGGCCGCGGACGGCACCGGGGAGAACGGCCTCTATACGCACCACCTGCTGCGCGCGATCCGCACGCCGGGGCTGCCGGTGGAGCAGCTCTTCAAGCAGGTCAGGAACGGTGTCATGGCGGACACGAAGGAGCGACAGGTGCCGTGGGAGAGCTCGTCGCTGCGGGGTGATTTCTTCTTCCTCGTGCTGCCCCCCGGGATGCAGGCAGAGGAGCAGAAGCGGCGGCAGAAGGTCCTCGTGGACAGGGCGGTGGAGGACGCGCTGAAGGTCGAGCAGGCCCGTGCGGAGCGCGATCGAGCCGCGCTTCAGGAACAGATGCAGCAGATGGTCGCGGTCATGCTCGCCAAACAGCGCGCAACCGCCAAGGCCGGCGGCGACAACCGGAGGCGTGCTCGTCCCCGATGTCAGGCCGGTAGGGCCGCCGGGCGCTCCATCTGCGCCGCCTGCCAGCCGGCAGACGACAACGCCCAAGGGAGGGACGCCTGCGACGCTTGCGAGCGCCCCGTCTTCGAACGCCGGTTGGCCGAAGGTCGGCGATTCCTGGACTTATGGTTCGCGTCGCCTGAGCGAACCAGCTCGGCAGTACAAGCCGAGTTTCCGCATCAAGGCGGTCACCAAGGCGGGCATGATCAGCACGCTAGTCGATGCCGGGGGAAAGCAGCATGACTGGGCCCACGCTCCCGGGCCGTATTTCGTCGCCCAAGGCCCCTTCTGGGTGTTTTCTCCTTTTCTCGGCGTGTTCGGAGGCCTGAAGGAAGGCGCGTCATGGCGAAACTTCGACTACCAGAACGTCGGCCTGTGCAGCCGCAATCCGACCTGCGATATCCGCGCGCGGGTCGTCGGTCGAGAGAGAGTCACCGTCGCTGCCGGCACGTTCGATGCCTGGAAGGTCGTGGTCGACTACAACGCGCCAGGCTTCACGCGGGAGTTCGTCTACTGGTATGCCGAAAGAGTGAAAACCTTCGTCAAGCACACAGTCCGGGGGATCCGCCTCGACGAGGAGTGGGATGTTGAACTTCTAACCTACAAGCTGAACTGACTCAGCCCCGGATCTTCTCCATGTCCAGCACCACCCGCCCGAGCACCTTGCCGGCCTTGAGCTTTTCCAGGATGTCGTTCAGCTCGTCCGCGGGCCGCGTGGTCACCGGCGTGGCCTTGAGCTTCTTCTTCTTCGCCAGCGCGACCACTTCCTTCAGCTCCTGCAGGTTGCCGACGTAGGAGCCCATGACCGCCACCGCGCGCTGCGCGATCGGCGGCATGGCCAGCGTGATCTCGCCGCCGAAGAGGCCGCACAGCACGTAGCGGCCGCCCTTGCGCAGCGCCGGGTATGCCACGCCGTGCGTCGCCGGCATGCCGACGAGGTCGATCGCCGCGGCAAGGCTGCCCTTGGCGAGCACGCCCAGCTTTTGCGCCGCGTCCGGGGCGCGCGTGTCGAGGACGAGCTTCGCCCCCTGCTTGCGCGCGGCGTCGAGCTTGGACTCGTCGACGTCGCAGGCGATGATGTTCTTCACGCCCCTGGCGCGCAGCACCGAGATCGCGACCAGGCCCAGCCCGCCGCAGCCGATCACCGCCACCCAGTCGCGCGGACCGAGTTCGGGAAACTTCTTCAACGCGCTGTACACGGTCAGCCCCGAGCAGGCGAGCGTCGCGGCGAAGGCCTCGTCCACGCCGGTGGCGTCGACGAGGTATTTCGGGTGCGGCACCGTGATGTGCGTGCCGTAGGCGCCGCGCATGTAGACGCCCATGAAGCGCTGGTTCAGGCAGTAGTTGTCCTGGCCGTCCTTGCACACCGCGCACTTGCCGCAGCCGATCCACGGGAAGACGATGCGCTTTTGGCCCACCCTCACGCCGCCGGCCACCTTCTTCGCCGCCGGGCCCATCGCCTCGACGACGCCGAAGGGCTCGTGGCCCATGGTGAACGGCGGCACGCAGCCGCGGTCCTTGACGAAGAATTTCTTCCCGCCGCCAAGGTCGAAGTAGCCGTCCCAGATGTGCAGGTCGGAATGGCACACGCCGGAGCGCGTCACGCGCACCAGCACCTCGGTGCCCTTGGGCACGGGGGTCTCCTTCATCACCTTCTGCAGCGGCCTGCCGTGTTCGACGACGTCGTAGCTGATCATTGCCTCTCCTCCATTGTTCAATCCGCGGGAACCGCGCGCTCCTTCGCCCACGCGCGCAGCGCGGCGATCTTCTCCGCCATCACCACCGAGATCGGCCGCGTGCGCCCGAACTCGGTGCGCAGCATCGAGGTGTCGACGGGCTTCTTCTCGGCATGCGCCTCGTACAGCGACGAGACGATGGCCTGTTCGATCTCCGCGCCCGAGAAGCCGTCGCAGGTGGCGGCGAGCGCGGGCAGGTCGAACGCGGCCGCGTCCAGCTTCTTGCGGCCGAGGTGGATCCTGAGGATGTCCATGCGCCCCGCCTCGCCGGGCAGGTCGACGAAGAAGATCTCGTCGAAGCGGCCCTTCCTCAGAAGCTCGGGCGGCAGGTGCGAGATGTCGTTCGCCGTGGCGACGAGGAACACGCGCGAGGCGCGGTCGTTCATCCATGTCAGCAGCGTGCCGAGCACGCGCTTGGAGACGCCGCCGTCGGATTCGCCGCTGCCGTCGGCCGAGATGCCCTTCTCGATCTCGTCCATCCACAACACGCAGGGCGACATGGCGTTGGCGACGGCGAGGGCCTCGCGGATGTTGCGCTCGGTCTCGCCGTGGAACTTCTGGTACAGCGCGCCGAAGTCCATGCGGAAGAGCGGGAGCTGCCACGCGCCCGCCACGCACTTCGCCGCCAGGCTCTTGCCCGCGCCCTGCACGCCGAGCAGCAGCACGCCCTTGGGAGCGGGCAACGGCGAGGCTGGGTCGGGACTCATGAACGGCTCGCGCCGCAGCTTCAGCCAGCGCTTCAGGTTCGCCAGCCCGCCGAGCTCGTTGATGTCCGGCACGCCCGGCTCCAGCACCAGCGTCTCGCTGGAAGCGAGCACCTCGTGCTTGGCCTTCAGCACCGTTGCGATGTCGGCGGCGGTGACGGCGCCGTCGTTGATCACCATGCGGGCGAGGCGCCGCACGTCCTGTTCGGTAAGGCCGCCGAGGTGCTGCACCAGGACGCCCAGGGCGTCGCGGTTGGCCTTGACCGAGTCGCCGGTGTTGTCGCGGTGGCGCCGCGCCTCCTCGTTGAGGATCTCCGAGATGCGCTTCGCGTCCGGCAACGACGGGCGGAAGCGCGCCGTGAGCCGGTCGATGTCCCCGGGCACCTCCATCTTCGCCGACAGGAACACCAGCATGCGGTGCGTCCACTCGGTCTTGGAGGCGATGTCCTTGATCTGGCGCAGCACCACCGGGTCCTCGATGAAGCGGTGCGCGTCGAGGAAGAGGTAGATGGCGTTGGCGGGGGATTTCTCGATGTGCCGCAGCGCGTCCTCGATGCGGATCGTGTTGTACGCCGACTCTCCGCCCACCGCGCGGCGCAGTCCCTCGGTGACGCTCCAGCGCCACAGCGTGCGGTCGTTGAGCGTGGCGAAGCGCTCCAGCATCTTCAGGATGTTGCCTTCCTCGTGGGACTCGATGGCGACGATCGGCATCTTCGCCGCGAGCAGCGCCTCGAGTTCCTGGAAGTCCTTCACGCGGCGGCCGCCTGCTCCAGCGCCTGGTCGATGTCCCAGAGGATGTCGTCGAGCGATTCGATGCCCACCGACATGCGGATCATGTCCGGCTTCACGCCGGCCTTCAGCTGCTCTTCCTCGCTCATCTGCCGGTGCGTGGTGGACGCGGGGTGGATGATGAGGGTCTTGGCGTCGCCGATGTTGGCGAGGTGGCTCATGAACTGGGCGGCGTCGATGAACTTCTCTCCGGCCCTGGCTCCTCCGCGCACGCCGAAGTTGAGCAGGCCGGACTGGCCCTTGGGCAGGTACTTCTTCGCCAGCGCGTGGTACTTGTTGTCCGGCAGGCCGGGGTAGTTCACCCACGCCACGCGCTTGTGCTCCTGCAGGAACTTCGCCACCGCAAGCGCATTTTCGCAGTGCCGGTCCATGCGCACGTGCAGCGACTCCATGCCCTGCAGCAGCAGCCACGCGTTCATCGGCGACAGCGTCGGCCCGAAGGTGCGCATGATCTCCATGCGCGCCTTCATCGTGAAGCCGAAATCGCCGAAGGTCTCGTAGAAGCGCACGCCGTGGTAGCCGGGCGAGGGCTCGGTCATCTCGGGGAAGTTGCCGTTGTCCCACTTGAACCTGCCGGACTCGACCACCGCGCCGCCCATGGTGGTGCCGTGCCCGCCGATGTACTTGGTGGCCGAGTGCACGACGATGTCGGCGCCCCATTCGAACGGGCGGCACAGGTACGGCGAGGGCACCGTGTTGTCCAGCACCAGCGGGACGCCGGCGTCGTGCGCGATCGCCGCCACCTTCTCGATGTCGACGATGTTGATCAGCGGGTTGCCCAGCGTCTCGGCGTACAGCAGCCTGGTGTTCTTCTTCAGCGCGCGGCGGAAGTTCTCCGGGTCGTCGGGGTCGACGAAGGTGGTCTCGACGCCGAGCTTGGCGAGGTTGATGCCGAGCAGCGTGTGCGTGCCGCCATAGAGCGTGGAGGCGGAGACGATGTGGTCGCCGGCCTTGACCAGCGTGAGCAGGGCCACCATCTCGGCGGCTTGCCCGGTCGCGGTGGCGAGCGCGGCGCGGCCGTTCTCGATCGCGGCCATGCGCTCCTCGAACACCGCCACCGTCGGGTTGGAGATGCGCGAATAGACGTTGCCGAAGGTCTGCAGGTTGAACAGGCTCGACGCGTGCTCGGCGGAGTCGAAGACGAAGGAGGTGGTCTGGTAGATCGGCGCGGCGCGCGCGCCGGTGGCCGGGTCGGGGATCTGCCCGGCGTGCAGGCACAGGGTTTCGATGCCGTAGGGGTGGTCAGCCATCGGGGCAGGGTACCAAAAAAACTACAGGGGAGAGACCGTGACGCGCACCGCCAGCTTCTGCTCGCCGCCGCCGAGGATCACGCCGCGCATCGGCGTCACGTCGCTGAAGTCGCGGCCCCAGGCGAGGGTCACGTGCTCGTCGTCGACGAGGCAGTCGTTGGTCGGGTCCATGTCCACCCAGCCGGTGAGCGGGCAGTAGACGCCGACCCAGGCGTGCGAGGCGTCCGCGCCGACCAGCCGCGGCCGGCCGGGCGGCGGCGAGGTGAGGATGTAGCCGCTGACGTAGCGGGCGGCGAGCCCCAGCGTGCGCAGGCACCCGGCCATCAGGTGCGCGAAGTCCTGGCAGACGCCGCGGCGGGACTTCAGCACGTCGCGAAGGGGAGTGGCGATGCTGGTGGCGCGCTGGTCGAACGTGAAGTCGGCGTGGATGCGGTGCGCGAGGTCGAACGCCGCCTCGAGCACGCCGCGGTCTTTCTGGAACGAGGGCGCGGCGTAGGCCGCGAGCTCGCGCGAGGTCTCGATGTGCGGCGACTCGTAGAGGAACTGCGCCGGCTCCAGCAGCGGCTCGCCTGCGAGCCCGAGCAGGCGCTCCCGCACCTCCTCCCACGGCGCGCCCGCTTCGCCCTCGACGCGGCCGAGGCGACGCGACGTGCTGACCGTGGACTCCGCGCGCACGGTCAGCGAGCCGTGCGGCGCCGCGAGCAGCATGTGCGACACGGGATTGCCGAAGTAGTCCATGGCGTCGCCGATCTCGCCCGGCGCCGGGTCGATGTCGACGCGGTGCGCTTCCAGCACCTGCCAGTCGAGGATGCGCGGCGTGAGGTGCAGCAGCTGCTGCGACAGCACCACCGGGCTCTCGTAGGTGTACTGCGTTTCGTGGACCACGTTGAGGCGCATGGGGAGGTCGCCGGCCCTCAGGTTGCGAAGGTCTGGCGGTTGACCTCGCCGACGAGGCTGAAGAAGCGCAGGCCGAGCTGTTCCGAGAGCCGCGAGCTCGCGCCGTACCAGTCGGCCAGCATCGCCGGGAGCCGCGTGCTGCCGTGCCGCAGGTCGGCCGCGGGATCCAGCGACTGCAGCGCCGCCAGCGCCGGACCGAAGTCCTCGCCGATGCTGTCGCCGTAGTCGCCCTCGATCCGGCCGATGAAGTCGTTCAGGCCCTTCAGCTGGAAGGCCACCGAGCGCGGGTTCGACGCATCGAGCACCAGCAGGTCCAGCACTGGCAGCCACTCCGGCCGCGCCATGTAGCGCGAGCGGTAGGTGACGCTCGAGTCGGCGAGCTCGAGCAGCCATGCCGGGTCGGCCTCCTCGGGGCCGGCGAGCGCCTCGCGCAGCATGCCGCAGAGGAACTGCAGGCGCTCGATGCGACGTCCCAGCGACAGGAACCGCCAGCCCTGGTCGCGCGTCATGCCGTCCAGCGCGAACCCGGCGAGCGTCATGAAGGCGGCGATGTCGCGGTCGAGCTCCGCCAGCGG
>SXGU01265518.1_pt1 | contig 10758 bp, 12 predicted proteins | sample 3174531 | NCBI WGS metagenome assembly SXGU01 (sample SAMN11356863, study PRJNA531348) | freshwater metagenome | isolation source: freshwater sample F1-140 | place: China: Fuxian Lake, Yuxi | collected 2017-12-25 | reverse complement strand
CTCATCGCTTTCAATTTCTGTACAGCCACAATCAACAGCAATTTGCATGAGAGTGAAGGCATCTTCTTTTGAGCCACTTGCAAGAAACTCAACCCACATGTCAGTCATGTTTTCTTGTATCCACTCTCTCGCTTGGGTCAAGTTGGTGAGCTGTCCTTCTGGTGCATGGTATTCGTCTTGTGTATCAAATCCACTGCCTGATACACTATCTGCATGAACAGACACACTGTATTTTTCATTGCTCAAAGATACAAACCAAAGGTTTTCGCTATTCTGTTGGATAGCACCCATTCTATCAACCAAGTCTTGGGTATCTGTTGCACTTCTGATGATACGAACCATATCTAAAAATTTGGTCTTCTCTGTGATGGCATTTAAGAAAACTGACATGCCTTGTGAGCTACCAAGTAATCCACCAAAAGGCTTGGAGATACTGACCCAAGTCACACCATTTCTTGAGACTTTTGTTTCAACAGTATAGCCATTGATATCCATTTCACCACTCTTGATTTCTACTGCATCAATTGTAGCTTGCTTTTCAGCTTTTAAGCTTGCAAGCTTTTCTTCAAGTACTTTGATTTCATCATCGATTGTGGCAACTGTTTCTGCTTGAGCAACGACAGCAGGCTTTTCTTCTACAAGACCTTGTGACTCACAGAGTAAGAAACACATGCTTGCAGAGTATGCAACAGGCACATACATGAAGCCATCATCTTGACGAACAACAGAGTAGACACCTTCAATGTGCAATTCCACATTGTACTTGCGACCAGTCTTGTCAACATAGGTGCGTACTAAGGTGGTTGGGTGGGTTTCTTGAGCTTGAGCGATGAGTGCGTTGAAGTCGATCATTTTTATTTTCCTTTTGGGATAAAGTTGTTTTGTTTGCTTTGTATATATATGTATATAGTATGTATAAAAATAAGTCAAGGGAAAAAGTAAAATTTTTTAACTTTTTTTAAAGGTGCAATCTGATGACAGAAAAAAATATTTCAAGAGTAGGCCAGCATATCTATTTTTATGATGAGGTTGACCCTGAGTCAATTCATGCTCTGGCTATTTTACTAAAAGAGGTAGAGAGAGAGAGCAAGACCAAGTGCATTCAAGATGAGCTAGACCATCCCCAAATCATCCATCTTCATGTGCATAGCTATGGGGGTGATGCATATTCAGGGTTAGCAGGTGCGAGTGCTGTCTTGGGGTGTAGTGTGCCAGTGTATACATATGTAGAAGGTGGTGTGGCAAGTGCTGCGACACTTATCACTATGGCAGGCAAGAAAAGGTTTATCCATAGCCTTGGCTTTATGTTGATCCATCAAATCAGCACCTGGACACAAGGCACATATGAAAATTTACTAGATAGTAAGGACAATTCGACACAGCTCATGGACACATTCTGTCAATTCTATGAGAGCAAATCTAAGCTCAAGCACAAGCAAATCAAAAAAATTCTAAAAAGAGATTTGTGGTTTAGTGCATCTGACTGTAAGGCTTTTGGCTTAGTAGATGAGATACTATAAAAGCAAAAAGCCACCTTTTACAGTGGCCTTTTAACTCTTTGTCAACTCAACCCCAACCATGTCTATCCCAAGACTTTAAAACTGTGCCTCTTCCCAACAAGCACATTCTTCATCAAAGCTTACCATATCCTCATGAATTGTGTCAAGGAAGCTCAACAAATTTGTTTGGCGAGTTGTGTAGGCATTCTTGCCACCAGCTCTATCATACCACTGACACAAGGTAAAATCTTCGTCATCACTTGCAATCAATAGATACTCAGTCTTGCCATAGGTCACCAAGAGTCGATCTTTGATACCTGGTTTTCTATCACGATTGTAAGGCATCATGAAGGTTTCATCCTTGATTTCACAAGAGAGACCAAGAATTTGAGCCTTTTGGTAAGCATCTGCAATCGTTTCTTCTTTGATACGAGTTTCAGCTTGCTCAGAAGTCTCAAAAAGCTCAGCCACTTGCACTTCAGAATAGGCATCATCGAGCTTGCTCATGCACTTATCAAGGTTGTGTGTCAAAAACTTGAGGCTTGCTTGCAATTGGTCAACCATCTTGAAGCTATCTCGCACCATGTTTTTGAGAGAAATGACTTGATCCACACATGGACAATCATCATCTTGCATATTTTGGATTTCAATCGCAGCAGTTTCAATGACTTGAGCTACTTGACCAACAGTTTCAACCACAGCGTCAACGAGTGCATGCACTTGATTGGTTGTTTCTTCTGCCACTTGTTCAAAAACGATTTCAAATTGCTTGATACCTGTCATTTTGTATCCAAGTTTTTTAGCAGTCATAACGAGGATGGGGGTAAATGGTGAGCTTGTGATTTCATCTTGAGCCACAGGAAGACCTTCAGCATTTACGAGAGAGAAAATACAGCCTTCAGCGATGATATGAGCTTGTGCATTGGTGGTGGTGTGTGTGAATTGAAAAACTGACTTCATCATTTTTTTTCTCCAAGGGAAAAAGTTTTTTTGGTTTGCTTGTGCTTTATATTTATCACCATACAAAAAAGAAGTCAAGTAAAAAAGTAAAATTTTTTAACTTTTATTTATCTCTTCATCCCACAGCCAAAAATTTTGATCGTTTTTTTGCCTTGTTTTGCGAGCTGGTAGACCCAATTTTTTAACGATTGCACAGATATAAGAGATTGATACCTCAAGCTGCTGTGCTATGTATCGATTGGGATAGCCTTGCTCTCGCATGTTTTTTATTTTATCCAGTAGTAAATGAGTTTTATATTTATTGATAAGAAAGTGATTTAGTTTATATGTATAAATATATGATTTAATTGTGCTTGGAGCTTTACAGAGCATGTCTGCAATCTCTTCTACACTTAAGTTTTGCTCAAGTAAGCTTTTGATTTTAGTAGCAGGCACAGCCTTGTATGCAGGTGCATCCATGACCTTGATTTGATAGCTACATAGATAAGTTTGAATTGTGCGATGAGATAGACCCAGCTCACTAGCTATCTCTTTAGCACATAAACCTTCAGCCAATTTTGCAAAGAAATATTCTGCTGGTGGCTTTTTAGTCTTCATGGTAAAGCCAGTGGTGTGTCTAATTTTTGCCACATAGCAAGCTCTTGTCCCCACAAACTTTGCCAGCTGTTCATTCGTGAGGCTTGTGTCTTTCTCAAGATACTCAACAATCCTTGTTGCCTTGCTCTTCTTGCGATTTTTATCATATAGCTCAACATATCCATATTTAACAATCGCTCTTCTGACTGAGTCACGATGCACACCTAGCTTTTTAGCCATGTAAGCAGTCGATTTACCTGCTAGGATCATCTTATATAGATCCTTGGGGGATATTGCCTTGGGTTGTGGCTTGGTCTTGACTTGTCCCAAGTACACATAGAGAAGTCGTAAAATTGTGCCTTCAATCTTGTGTATCTCTCCCCATGCATCAAGGCCAATTTTCTTGACGATTTTTGACTCAACCTTTTCGTCTAATTCCATCTTGGCAAGTACAGGCTGACACCTTTGTGCAAGCTCCATCTTAACCAGTGGATCATCTTGCATCTCGATACAGAGTGCAAGTAATTGTAGATCATCCATGTTCTTGTTTATCCTTTGTGTGAGTTGGATTGACTCATGATAAACAATTTTTTTTAGTTGATTATATCAATGAAATGGAAAAAGTTTTTTTAACTTGAATTTAAATATTTTTATAAATATCAACTTGACTACTTAGATCTAAAATTGTTTGCATAAATCGTGGTGCTGTGCCAATCAAGGCTTTTAATTCATGAATAATAGCACTCAATTTTATACCACCCTCATCTTCTAGGGATAAAAATTCATGCTTGCCTAGCTTGGTTACTATCGCAGGGATTTTATCTGTGCCTATGGAATAGGACATTTTGAGCCTTTTGGGTGTGATAATCATCCTTTTTACTCTTGTGCGATACTCTTCAATCTCAAGATCATCCACATAGAACCAGGCATTGAAAACAAAAAATTGATTTGTGTCAATTTCAAGGCTTGTTTCAAATTTGATATATGTGTTTGGACATGTCATGCCAACTGTAGTGCATACATAGCAATATGTCTTAAAATCAAAAGCTTGCTTGATTAAATTCGTGATTTGCCAATGGTAGTCAGTTGCATAAGCATGGTCATCAGCTGTATCTTCAGGGGTGCTTGATACAAAAGAGAAGACCTTTTCACTATCAAAAAGATCAAGCATTGGTTGTATCCTTCTTCTCTCTGGCACAAGCTAGTATACCATAGCCAGCTAGATCTAAATAAGGTGACTCACCCATTGGGTCATTGTCCCTAGCAATTCGTGAGATTTTATCTAGCATACGAACGATAACATGCACATCTTTGTACTGAGCAATTGAGATACCATGTGGATAGAGTAGCTCTAGTATCTGTGTTGTCTTTGCAAAAGCATCGCCATAGGCTGAATTTTTTTGCTCAAGGAGCTGTCCAAGTTGCTGTGCAATATCCATGAATTTGCTATTTGCCATCTTTCTCTTCCTTGTATTCAGTGCCTCTAATGGTCATAAATTTTGCTCCATGCTCAATAAAGACTTCATCTGTGCTTACATTAAATTTGGGTGGCACTCTCTTGTGAGCAATCCCCTTGTCATCAATGAATGTGAGCTTGCCTTGTTTTGTAATCAATAGTTTCATGTTATTTTATCCTATAAAGTAGAAAATAGCGAGGTTAGACCAAAGCATAAGAAAAAAAGGAATGCTTTCAAAGTCAAGAAGTTGTGCATAGTCGAAGCCATAGCTTGTAAAGCGATTGTTATCAAGATTGTACTTTAGAGAGTTGTCTCCAGTCAATCTTTGGACACAAACCCAATCGTACAACCATTGATATTCATTTATCTTCATTTTGATACTGCATTCAAGAGATATGAGTGCACCCATTAAAAAGCTAAAGATCATAAAGTGCCTTGTGGATGAAGGTAAGAATAGGCTGAGTATGCACAAGGCAAGACCAATCGTCTTCAAATACATTCTTTTTTGTTGTTCTTGGTCAATCAAATGGAAGGCAAAATCTAGCTCTTTGTGAAAGGTTTCTTGATCTAGGTATGCATCAGAGACCTTATCATCTTGTGCAAGCAAATCTTCAAGGTCAGTTAGTGTGCTTTTTTCTTCACTCATCATAAATCCTTTGTGTGTGGGTGGCACATATAAACACACACAAGTAAATATTTTATAACTTTATTTTTTATGAGTGATACAGCCTTGTTCATCTGGCTGAGCAGAGTAGTCTCTCTTCTTCACTTGGTCAAGCTTGTTTGCCACAGCTGTTCTCACATCAATGTCGCAGAGTGCAGCAAGGTGCATGAGCAAAATATATAGATCTGCAAATTCTTTCTCTTGCTCTTCTGTGCCAACTTGTGTCTCTTCAAATTCAGCGATTTCATTTTTCAAGTGGTTGAGTACACCAGAGATAGAAGCTCTCCCATCAAATTGTGTTTGCCACTGCCACACTTCCTTTGTAATAGAGTCAAGGCTTGGGATAAGAGGCAAATAAAACCCCACTTTATCAATCGCTTTGAGTGACTCTAAATCTTCTTCTGCCACACCCATATCTAAAAAGTTGTACATAGGTTTGATTGTGTTATCTGCGTTTAATTGGATACCTTCTAATGCATTGTCATATTTAGCCTTGAGAAGAAGAGGCTCTTGGTTGCAAGCTGTGAAATGCTCAGCGATTTGTAGTTTTCTCGCAACATTGTTGGCCACTAAATAATCAATCAAATATTTTTTTACAGTATGGGGGACAGCAACTTCAATTTGCATAATTTTTTCCTTTTTTTATTTTTTTAGTACAGACACTAAAATTTTAAATTTTTTGATACCTCATACATATGTATATGTCTATATAGGTATGACATAAGCATAAGCATAAGCATAGGCATATATATATAAAAATAATAGAATTCAACCCAAATTTATTTATGACAGATAAACCCTTTTGCTCCTATTGTATGTCCCAACTCATTTCTTACAGGGTCAACTTGGAGCAAGTCTGCTCGCTCAGGGAAAGCCATAAAGACCATAGCAGACACAATATAATATACACCTTCTTCAAATGGGGGAAGGTCAACAACCACATCAAAAGGCTCTTTATAGGTTACCTTGGTTTTAATGATTGGTAGGTAAAAGCCATTCACATCCACAGGTGCAACAACAAAGCAATGATTTTTTACATCGTCTTGTTGCTTACTACTGCCAGCTCTGTTTGTCATTCTTGCCACAAGACCAGATGGCTTGATTGTGCAAAGAATTTCTTTTGTAATATCATCCATAAAGTCAATAGGGTGGGGGGTTGCATTGTAAATGCACCTTGTATCTTGCTGCACTTCAAGGAGCTTAACTTGGTCTGCTGTGGCAAGCTTTCTGACTTCAATCCCATCCTCAATCTCTTTGGGATTTTCTGAGAAGGTGAGAAAGGTCATGCGATTGATGAGCTGTTGATTTTCATTGATTTTGGTATCAATCAGGTTTTTGATGGTTTGTAAATAAGATCTAAAGTCACTCATTTTTTCTCCATATTGTTTGTTGGGGTTTGCTTTGAATAGAATGCTATCAAAAATATTTTAGATTGTATAGATAATTATTTATATTTTATTTTTTATGAAAAATTTACTTGCACCGATTTATTACCATCCCCATTCCCCTGTCATACCTGAAGCACTATAATCTGTGACAACTCCCTCAAAGAAATTTTTGAAAGAGACACCATTCACAATCCAATCAAGCCAAGGGAGTGGGTTTTTTTGAATACCAAAAAGAGGAGAGCAATTTAATTGGTGCAGGCGTCTATCAGCTAGATACCTAATAAAGGTTTTCACATCGACTTTAGTTAAGCTCTCCATGACTGTGATTTCCCCAAAGATCATGTCAATCACTTGGTCTTCAAGTTGGACAGCTGACTCAAATAAACCCTTGATATCGCTTTCACTCACTTGCACATTTGTCTCTTCTACATAGGTATGATACAGCTTAGTCATAGCCTCAACATGGACAGACTCATCTTTGATAGACCATTCCACAACCTCGCACATACCCTTCATTTTTCCATGCTGTTGGAAGTGGAGGAGCATGACAAAGGCACTAAAAAGACTCATGCCTTCATTACATACAGCTTGAGCCAGTGCATGAGCTGTTTGAGTGGTATCGCTAGGGTTGATAGCTTGCATATTGTGGATCTTGTCAAGCATAGGTTTATGACTAAGGAAATAGGCGTATTCGCTTTCATCCAACCCCAAGGTGTCATTGAGCAACGCATAGGCTCTTTGGTGAGTGCCTTCACGATTGGCAAAGGAAAGAAGCATATTTCTGATTTCATTGTTCCTAAATATAGGTAAAAATTGATTTACATAATTGTCAGCCACAGCAACATCTGATTGAGTAAAAATTCTTAGGATTTGTGTAATAAAGAGCTTTTCTGTATCACTCAACCCCTTGCTTTTCCATTGCTTTACATCTTCTTGAAGCTTTGCCTCCCATGTCCCCCAGTGCATCTTTTCATGCTGTTCTGCATATTGCATAGCCCAAGGGTAATGGAAGGGTTTGTATGTCTTGCTCTCTTGTAATAATCTGCTCATATCTTTATCCTTGGCAAGCAATACATTCGTCAAGTTTTGCCACTTCCTTGACGATAGGTTTCGAGATTTTTTCTGCTTGTGTGCCAGCACTACTACGAAGATAGTAAACTGATTTTAAACCATCTTTCCATGCTTGAAGGTGGCACGCATTTACATACGATTTATCACTACCTGATGGGAAAAAAAGATTTGTTGATTGACCCTGACATATAAACTGTTGCCTATCCCCAGCATGTGAGATTACCCAACGCTGATCAATTTCATAGGCTGTTTTAAACACTTGTTTTTCTAAGTCTGTGAGCTGTGCAAGATGCTGTACTGATCCTTCATGGATAATAATGGATTGCCACACATCCTCATATTCAGACTCACTTAAGCCTTTGCTCCTCAATAGATCATCAAGATACCTATTCTTAGTAAGGAATGTGCCTGCTCTTGTCCTATGTGTGAAGGCATTGGCAACCCAAGGCTCAATGCTGGGGGAAGTATCTAAGATGATGCTTGAGTTTGAGTTGGGAGCAATCGCTAGTAAATGTGCATTGCGTCTACCAGTGCCTTCACCATCAGGATATTCTCCTCGTTCGGTCGCTAATTTTTGAGTTTGTGCAATGGCTCTTTGATTGATCAGTTTAAAGATTTTGAGATTTAAGCTCTTAGCAACCACACCCTCAAAAGCCACCTTCTTTCTTTGGAGGTATGAATGAAAACCCATAGCACCAAGACCCAAACTTCTTTCTTGTCTTGCACCATGTATCGCATTCGCAAGTTGGGGGGGTGCATGGTCAATAAAATATTGAAGCACATTGTCTAGGAAAGTAATGCAATCCTCAACAATGCTTGTGTCTTTCCAATCATCAAAATACTCCAAATTGAGGCTAGATAGACAACAAACAGCTGATCTATTTTTAGCAGTTGGCAAAAAAATTTCAGAGCATAAATTTGAGCTATGTATTTGTAACCCTTTATCTTTTAGTGCCTGTGGTAAAGCTCTATTTGCAGTATCCTTGAACATAAGATATGGCTCACCTGTTCTAAATCTTACCTCTAAAATCCTTTGCCATAGCTCTCTCGCTTGTACTGTTTCTCTTGTCTCTTGTGTATGTGGATCAATCAAATCCCAAGATGAGTCATCGAGTACTGCTTGCATAAATGCATCACTTAGACAAATTGCATTGTGCAAATTAAAGGCTTTTCTATTGGTATCCCCCCCAGTTGGTAGTCGTAAATTTAGAAACTCTACAATGTCAGGATGACTCACATCTATATATGCTGCATAGCTTGCTCGTCTAGTCTTCCCTTGTCGATAAGCCTCTACATCACTATCAATGGTCTTGATAAATGGAATTGGCCCAGGTGCTTTTTGAGATACTGCTCGCACATGTCCCCAATACCCACCAACCCCACCACCTAGCACACCAAGCCAACGATTTTCTGTTGTATGGGATATGAGGCCATCTAAATCATCACTCACATAAGTAAGATAGCAAGAGATAGGTAAACCAGCTTTTGCCTTTTCTTCCTCCCTAATCCTTGCATTTGATAAAATAGGGGATGAGAACATAAACCACCCCTTTTTTACATAGTCATGGATACGACTAGCAAGATCTAAATCCCCTGCACAATATGCCTTACTTGCTCGTGCAAATGCCTCATCTATTTCAGTTTCATATGGTAGTAGGTAATAGCTCTTCAACAGCGATAGAGCATGATCAGAAAAATTCATTTTTGTCTCCTTGTGAGTGGTTTTTCACTATATCCAAAACACAAGGAAGATGAGATAATTTAAATGGTGTAGAAATCCCACCATTTATTTTAGAGTTTGATAGGTGCGTTGGTCTTAGCAGATTTGTGCAGTTACCATCGGTCGATGCAGAAAATTAAAAGCCTGTTAAACAAGGTATTCTAAAATTGTTCAATTAAATCAATAGGTTATATCAAAAAAAATGACTATTTATGAAGGCAACCAGGTTAACAGCAGAGTTATTTATGACAAGCAAGGCACACCTTAGCAGATCCATAAACATCATCTGTATCTAGGGAACAGCTCCCCCCTTGAAGCAAGTTATTTCTTTTTTTCTTTGCTTGTCGCTCTTGATATTGTTGTTTTCTTTTCTCATACTCCGACTTGATTTGAGCCACTCGTTCAGGCTGTGCAAGCTCCTCCAAGCTCTCATTTTCTGACCATGTAAAGAAATACCCATCTTTGATACTACTCTTTTCATAATCAACAGCCTCTTGGAAAGAATGGGGGTGTCGTTCTAGTAATCCAACCCATTCAATCTTGCGTTGGAAGAAGCAAAAGGTGCAACCACTTCGACTTCTCCATTCATAGTACTCTGGTAACCCAAGACCTGCATCGTTTAGAAGGCTCATGACTCTTGGCTTATCAATGCCATTTTCCCTAAGAGGTAATTTAATGATTAGGTTTGAGTCTTTGGATTGATACCCCTCTCTAAACTCTTCATCTGCACGAATAGCCACATATGAGTAAACTGTATAACCCTCATCCAAGAAAGCCTGCACCCATTCTTCAAAAGGCTTTAGTTTCATTTTGATAGTACACCATCTATCTGTGGCACTTGGCAGATAATTCCCATGCTGTCTTAGCCAAAAATCAAAATCTCTTTTAGAGTCAAGTCTATTGATTTTCTTTCTTAGATACCCCTCTAAACGATTTAGAAAATCATAGGTTTCAGGTAGCTCTTTGCCAGTGTCTGTGAAAAAATATTCAATATCAAGATCAGGGTGGTATGTTCTCATATAGACTGCAAGGCCTGCACTATCTTTACCCCCAGATATCCCTAGTACATGTTTTTCTTTTTTTAGCATGCTTAAGCTCTTCTTGGCATAACTAGCATTTTAGTCTTAGTATCACTCGATTGTAAAACGAGGGGTGTAATTTCACTAAGTGAGTGATAGGCTAAATCTGTGTTTGAAAATCCATGCCATAGGTAATCAAGTTGAAATCTCATGGTATAGATTGGGTCTGCGAGCAATGTGTTATATTGGTACACCTCTTGAGCCTTGACTGTGCAAATCAGTTTGAAATTATTAAATTCGTCAAGAGATAGGAGAATAGTTGAGTCACCACCCCCAACCTTTTTACATTGACCAAGAGCCTTCTTCATGTCATCTGTGATTTTATAATCAAAGCTATGCTTTTT
>SXGU01303785.1_pt1 | contig 10759 bp, 9 predicted proteins | sample 3174531 | NCBI WGS metagenome assembly SXGU01 (sample SAMN11356863, study PRJNA531348) | freshwater metagenome | isolation source: freshwater sample F1-140 | place: China: Fuxian Lake, Yuxi | collected 2017-12-25 | reverse complement strand
TAGAGCTGTGCCGCGAGAGTCTTGTTGTGTGACATCACCAAGGTCGGCCTGCCTACGTTCTTGATGACGTTGGCAATCGTGAACGATTTGCCGGAGCCGGTGACACCGAGAAGCGTTTGATGGCTCGCGTTGGAAAGCAGCCCCTCGGTCAGCTTCGCGATGGCCGTTGGCTGATCACCGGCGGGACTATACTGGGAGACGAGTTCAAACATTTGACGGCATTCGTAGGATCAAGAGCGGGGAAACTGACGCCCATGCGATCTATCCACGTCCTTCGCGATGCGCAAAAGCCAACAGCAGCACTCCAAGTTTAGTGTATTCCTCAATCCAGCCTCCACAGTCAGCGAGGCGCTGTGGAGCATCCTCGGAATCGATGGCCGATTCGCTGCGCGTTTCAGTAATCATAGAGCGCATTGTCACGCTCGTAGCCCTGATGATAGCCGCCTTCGGGATCATTTGGATCGCCCATCATGTCGCCGAGAACGTCTCCCATGTCCGCTTCAATTTTCTCAGGGTCTTCACCGGCTTCGAGGCGTTTGATGGCGACATCCAGTTCCTTGGGCATCATACCGGAGGGCATCAGATCCTTCATCTTCCGCATCATGTGCGCCATGTGCTTGGGATTGTTCTCGTCGATGTGCGCCATGTCCCTCTCCAGTTCGCCCATGGCCCGCATCACACGTGGATCATCCATGTCTGGCATGGGTGGTTCGCCCTCGCCTGCTTCTCCACCGGCCGCAGGCGCGGCAGGCTCTTTCGTTCCACGAGGCATGGCGAACCGGCTCATCTGTTTGGACATTTTCTTATTTCCGCACTTGGGGCAGACGGGGAGATGCTCCGGATTCACTCGCTTGGAGAGGAAATTAAAAACAACCCGGCATTTCGGGCAGGAAAATTCGTAAATCGGCATATCAATTCAAACTCGTTTCGACCTTGTAAATACTGCATCCGGCCACGTTCGCAAGACGGGAAACTGTTCTCGACGCAATGCTGGAGTGAGCGGGCAGCAAGCCCGTCATTTCAAGTGCCCGGAACTGTCAGAGATCGTCCGTTATCCCGGGCGCTCAATTGGAGAAGAAATGGAACCGCCACCTTCGCCCAGGCTTCCGGCTTGGGATAGGCTGCCGCGGAACCTCCAAAGCAACTACGGAGCATCGCCGTATCAATGATGCCGGGATTGAGCGGAATCGCAGCCAGCCCGGCTGGCAATTCCTGAGCAAGCGCCTGCGTCAATCCTTCAATCGCCCATTTCGTCGCGCAGTAGGGCGCGACTTCGCCATCTGTCGAACGACCCCAGCCGGAACTGAAGTTCACAATGATTCCCGTGCCGCACTCGATCATTGCCGGAACAAAGTGACGGATGATGTTGGCGACACCCTTGAGGTTTACATCCACCACCCGCGAGAAGGTCTCTGAGTCCACCTTCCAAAGGGGTTCGTTGGGATTGATCACTGCGGCATTGTTCAGGATGAGATCTGGCACGCCGTGGTCACGCAGCACAGATTCAGCCCAAGCCGCAACCGCCGTATCCGATTTCACATCCACGACGCCGAAACTGTGAGGAGAACCGAACTGTCGGCTCAGTCGTTCGATCTCATCCGCCGTACGCCCACAACCCACGATGACGTGCCCGCGCGACACGAATTCCTCGACCATTGCCCTCCCCAGGCCGCGGGTCACGCCAGTGATAAGGACAAGTTTTCCTTTCATAAAATCAAACACGCAGGCGGATAATGAGCTTTCATCGGCCTCGCGTCACCTGATCGTATAAGCGGCTGAATTTCTCCGTCACACGCGCCGCGGAAAGTTCGCGTACACTTTCGCGAATTTCCGCCGGAGGAACTGGTGTCACTCGCGCGGCCAGAAGATCACGTAATTTCGCAGCCAGATCCTCATGGTCGTCCGGCTTGAACAGAACCCCGGTCCGCCCGGGACGCACGATATCCACATTGCCACCGCTGGCCGAGGCGAGCACTGGTACGCCAAGCGCCAGTGCCTCGCTCAAGGCAACGGAACAGGGTTCGTTGGTCGAGGGCAACACCATCCAGTCCGCTTTGCGCAGGCATTCGCCCACGGAATTGCTCATGCCGCAAAATAAGAATTGCGATTCAAGCCCCAGTGAAGCCACCAGATGGCGCAGTTCCTTTTCATAGGCCACCGAGTCGGGGTCACTCGGGCGCGGACCCCATAGTGAAAAGCGGATGCGGTTCCGCTCATCATCCGTCAAACGCCGCATAGCGCGCGCCAGAAGATGCCAGTTCTTCCACCGCATGATATTCCCCACTCCTGCCAGATGGAGCGGTTCGCCACCGGCGCGGTTTCGCCTGGTCACCAGTGGTTCCGAAAAAAATCGATCCGCGCAACAATCAGGAATGATGCTGACCTTGGGAAAACTCTCAGCCAGTCCGTAATGTCGCACCATGTTGGGAGTAAGCAGGACGGTGTGAAAGTTCCTGAGCCTGGCCGCGCGGCCATACAATTGCACGCGCCGCGCATAGGAATGATTGGTGAAGATCACCCGCCGGCGCTGAATGGCGGCAAGTGCCATGACCACAAAGAGTGATCCCCGTGTATGAGCATGGATCACATCGAAATGCTCGCCAGCCAGCAGGCGGCTGACTTCTAGCGTCATCAGTGACGCGCGGGCAAGGATGGCGAAATGGTTCGGGAGATCGGCACATCCGTGCCGGGTATGGCGATAATCCAGACGCGGCAGTCGGGTTTCGCGGTAAACCTGGTGGACGAGGACCGAGTGTTGCCAGCCGCGCCCCGCGCTGGCGGTCTGCACATTACGAATCACGGAGAGAATGCCACCCATATCCTCCCGGTCGCCCGTGAGGTGGAGGATTCTCATTCCGCAACCGGTTCAGTTCCGCGTTCCTGTTGAGCGACTTCGAGACGTCTCTGCAACGCGGCCCAGCAGGCTAGGAGCAATCCGGCGAGCAAGGAAAACGTCTTCATCGCGTACTCGCTGTCGCCGTGGAGAAACGTGAATCCAAAAACGTAAGCCACCCACATGCCGCCCAACACGGTACACATGCGCGAGAAATTGTCGTCACACCCATGACTCCGGACATGCATCAGGATCTTATAGGCGATCACGGTGCCTGCGATGAGAAAGAGGCCCATGAAAAGAGTGCCCGGAATTCCAGTATTGACCATGAGCCCGATGAAACCGTTGAAGAAACGTCCGCTGTTGGCGTGCATGGTGACAGTGCTGGGATCCCACTGCCATGAGTAATCATTCATTTCCAGGCCGAATCCGCGTCCCATCCAGAAGAACTGCGGCATCATATCCATCCCAAGCCGGCGCAACTGCCGCCTCGTTTCGAGGGTTGCATCCCCGTCCTGCCTTGCCTGCGGGTCCACATGGATTCCAGGAAGCACCGACGCGGTGCGTTGCACGGACAACGGCGCATGTTCCACGTAAGCGTATGTCAAAAACACCAAGCTGACGGTTGCCACCAACAGGAGAATGGTGTTCTTCAGGTCGAAAAATTTCTGGGCTACCGCGCAAAAAGCCAGCACACCAAGCACCACCATGACCAGAAAGCGATGTCCGCTCAACATCCCGAGCATGACAGTCCCCATGGCGGCCGGGATCAGGATCAGGGCCTTCTTGCCTAGAAATTCGCGTATGTTGTACCGAAGCAGCAGCAGGAAGAACATTCCACTACCCACCACGTAGAGAGATTGGAACCGACGGATGCCCATTCGCGCCGACTGATACTCAAAATTCACCGCGTCACCCGGCAGCTCAAAAAACTGGAGCAGGAAGAAAAGGCCTTCGGGAGCGAAGGAGAATGCGAAGTCCGAGACGAAGTAGGTAAATGTCAGAAGCATCTGGATGACGAACAATCTATACAACGTCTTCTCATCCAGCCGGTACATCACGAAGAGGAATGGAAAGATGACGCATGTCATCTGCTGGAAATAGAAACGCCCTCCCATCTGGCCCGAGCCCAAGATGCGGAGTCCTACGCCGCGGTACATCATGGTGGCCATGAGTACGGCGCAGTAGCCCAGCATTCCGATAAACAACCATCGATTCTGATGAATCACTTGCGCGGAATCCCTGGCGTACTGCCTCATCATGACCGTGATGGTCAACCCGGACCACCCTAGAAGCGCGGCAAACTCCCAGACATACGGACGGCCCGGAAACAAAGGCACGATCAACGCCGAGCTGAACGTGGCCACGGCCAGGTAACTGGAGAGTTTCGAGTGGTACGGCAGCGTCATCATCCAGGCCCCGCCAGCCACTGCCAGCGCCAGCATGAGCTGATCCGCAGCCAGCAAATAACCCATCCCCAGCGCGCCGAGGATGATCACGCAAAACCAAAAAGCCTTTTGAACCTTGATCTGTTGATCAATGGACGCCGTAAGCATGGCGGTGGTTATAGCGAAGAGTCACGCCAGCGCAACGAAGTTCATCAGGCGTACAATAAAGGATAGGTGTCGGAGTTCTGGCCAGATCGCAGGTGACGGTGCCGGGCAACCTGCACGCGTTGACACCCTCACTCTCGCCGCTAGATTTCGCGCGCCATGCCAAATTCCACGCCAGTCATTCGTCTGAGGGGCGTGCGCCACAACAATCTCAAGAACTTCGATCTCGATCTGCCGACGGGCAAGCTCGTGGTTATCACCGGCCTGAGCGGTTCCGGGAAAAGCTCACTCGCTTTCGACACGCTTTATGCCGACGGCCAGCGCCGCTACGTGGAGACTTTCTCGCCATACGCGCGACAGTTCTTCGACCGGATGGACAAGCCACAGGTCGATAAGATCGAGGGGATTCCTCCCGCCATTGCCATCGAGCAACGGAACAGCGTCAAGAGCACTCGCTCAACCGTGGGCACGATGACAGAGATTTGCGATCACATGAAGGTGGCGTGGACGCACCTCTCGCAGTTGCATTGCCGGAATTGCGGTCAGCCGGTGCGGAAGGAATCGCCGCAACAGGTTTGGGAGTTGATCCGAGCGATGGATGACGGGACTTCCGTTGTCCCGGATCGTTTCAGCCCGCGGAGTGAAACACGGTTGCACGAGGTTCTTGTAGCTTTTGAACTGCCGCTCTCAGAGAAACTTTCGCTCAGTGATTCTTTGGCGTTGATTTCCAAACAAGGCTACCAACGGCTGCTCGTGCGAACTCTGATTGGTGGTGCTGTTGAAGATGGCTTGGCGTTGCGGGAGGTGATGACCCCGTATGGCTCCGCGAAGACACAAACCTGCGGGGATCTGGCAATAATCCGGATTGAGGACGCCGCTACAGCGCTGGCTGCCGGGAATCCGGGATCGCTGACCGTGATTCAAGATCGCGTCAGGCTCTCGCCACAGAACCGGGCCCGGTTCGTGGAGGCTTGCGAGCAGGCATATCACTTCGGCAAAGGCCGGTTGTTGATTTTTTCGGTGCAACAAACCGAAGGACGATTGGACGGAGTTTCAATAGGGTCGCCGCGACGATTCTCTCGTGGGCTTCATTGCGCCGCTTGTGACATTGAGTACCGCGAACCATCCCCCGCGCTCTTCAGCTTTAATCATCCCGTCGGTGCCTGCCCCACGTGCAAGGGGTTCGGACGCACGATCACGATCGATTACGATCTGGCAATTCCAGACCGTTCTCTGTCACTGGCACAGGGAGCTGTGAAGCCTTGGCAGACCGAAACCGGCGCTGAATGCCAGACAGATTTGACCAAGTTTTGCCGCCGTCAAGGCATCCCGATGAATGTTCCCTTTCATGAACTTGAACCCAGGATGCAAGATTGGGTGATCCAGGGAGATCCCGAATATGGAAAGGACGACGAACACCAGTGGCCGCGCGCATGGTACGGCGTGAAGGGCTACTTTCGCTGGCTCGAATCCAAAGCCTACAAGATGCATGTGCGAGTGCTCCTGTCTCGTTATCGTGCTTACACCAGATGCGGCGACTGCAAAGGTAAGCGGCTCAAACCGGATGCCCTGTTGTTCAAAGTTTCGACGACTGCCACCTCGTCAAGAAACGAATCAACATCAAACACGGCACCAAATGCCCCTGAATTGACGCTCTCCGACTTTTACCAACTCTCCGTCAGAAGCGCGTTGCAACTGATCCAGGCGCTCATATCGAGGCACGGTGCCCGTAAACCCAATGATCCCCTCGCTCTTGTTTTGGAAGAAGTGCGTTCGCGCCTCAGTTATCTTGAGGAAGTGGGGCTCGGTTATCTCACATTGGATCGCTCGACCCGCTCGCTGTCCGGAGGCGAAACTGAGCGCGTGAATCTCACCACATGTCTTGGTTCGCGCCTCGTGAACACACTCTTCGTTCTCGACGAACCAAGCGTCGGCTTGCATCCACGGGACACGGCAAAGCTGGTCGGCATCCTTGGCAGGCTGCGTGATGCGGGCAACACACTCGTCGTCGTCGAGCATGAGGCATCCGTGATGCGAGCGGCTGATCAAATTGTGGACCTCGGACCAGGCCACGGAGAATCCGGAGGCGAGATTGTCTTCCAAGGCTCCTTCCGCGATGTTCTCAAGTCAGCAACTTCCATCACAGGGCAGTATCTGAGCGGCAGGAGGAGCATTGAGATTCCACAACGTCGTCCGGTGAACGGTGCCAGCGCCCGGCTTGTTCTTAGTCATGCCTCGTTGCACAACTTGAAGAACATCACCGTCGAGATTCCGCTCGGACGGCTTGTGTGCGTCACCGGAGTCAGCGGCTCAGGCAAAACAACGCTCGTGCGTGAAGTGCTGATGCCACTTCTGACCAGCAAGCTCGCAGGCCCGGCACCCCACTCCTCATCTCGCGGCGGCGAATCCGAAGACGAAACCACTCCGGAGGGCCCGGTTGATGGCAGCAATCGGGCTGTTCAGTCGGCGGAATTGCGTGGATGGGAGTCATTGGGCCGTGTTGTCATGGTGGATCAATCCGCACTGGGCCGAACCCCTCGCTCAAATCCCGCAGTCTATACCGGCGCATTTGAGGACATCCGTGAACTCTTCGCTCATTCCGAAGCGGCCCGGCAACGCGGCCTGGGTGCGAGCGCGTTCAGTTTCAATTCCAGCCACGGCCAGTGCGAGACTTGTCGTGGCGCTGGTTTCGAGAAAATCGAAATGCAATTCTTGAGCGACGTGTTCATCCGTTGCCCCGAGTGCAATGGACGCCGCTACCGTCAGCACATCCTGGAGATCACCATCCGCAACGAAAGTGGTGAGGGCGATGAGTGGAGCATCGCCGATTTGCTGGATGCCACCGTGGATGAAGCGGTTCATTTCCTGCGCTCATTTGCAGCCTCTCGACCGGCACAGCGGGCCGTTTCGTGCCTGACGCTTCTTCAAGAAGCAGGGCTCGGTTATTTGCGACTGGGGCAGCCGATTAACACGCTTTCCGGTGGCGAAAGCCAGCGGCTTAAACTGGTGAGCCACCTTGTTGAGTTTCGCCATGCTGAAACAACCGACGTTAAACCAACACTTGTCCTTTTCGACGAACCCTCGACGGGCCTGCACTTCGATGATGTAAGAATGCTGCTTCAGGTGTTCCATCGGCTTGTCGATGCGGGGCATACCGTGTTGATCATCGAGCACAACATCGACGTCATCAAATGCGCGGACTGGCTGATCGATCTCGGCCCGGAAGCAGGTGAACAGGGCGGCGAGTTGGTGATGAGCGGAACGCCTGAGGATGTCGCGGCGACCGCTTGCAGCCACACAGGCGCCGCCTTGCGTGACGCTTGATGTAAGGCACGAGGAGTCTCCAGTTCAACTTCGCAGGCTCGATTTGCAGACGAAGTCAGTTTCTCCTACCGTGATTGCGTGTTGATCGCTTTCCACAAACCTTATGGAGTCCTTTCGCAATTCACCGCTGATGGTTCGGCGAACCGCACTCTGGCGGACTTTGGATTTCCGCCACTCGTTTACCCGATCGGACGGCTGGATGCGGACTCTGAGGGACTCCTGCTGTTGAGCGACGAAGGAGAACTCAACGCCCGATTATTATCTCCTGAACGTGGACATCCGCGCCGGTATTGGGTCCAGGTGGAACGTATTCCAACCGACGTAGCGCTCAGACAAATCGAAGAAGGACTTGTGATTCACAAACGCCGCACAAAACCTTCTCAAGCCTGCATACTCGATCCACAACCGGAAGTCCCCCCTCGCAATCCACCGATCCGTTTCCGCAAAACGGTACCCACATCCTGGATCGCCATGGAACTGGTTGAGGGCAAGAACCGTCAGGTGCGGCGCATGACAGCCGCGGTTGGCCATCCCACGTTGAGGCTTGTGCGCGTGCAGATTGGCGCACTGGCATTGAGCGGTTTGTCTGAAGGCAAGTGGCGGGTTCTTTCCGAAAACGAGCGCAAACTCGTCTTTGCCTGACGCTGGAATCACGGCTTATTGTTTCGCAGTATCACCAGCAGAATATCGAGCGGGTCGGCTGGGACCATTTAGTGACAGGCTCCAAAATGTTGTCGCTATGGCAACAGCCGCACGCTCGCGTAGCTGATCGTGTTGCCGGCTCCCTCGCGCGGCCCAAGCATCTCCAGTATGCGCGAAGGCGGCGAACCAGCCCGTACCGTGGTGGTGAAGTAACTCGTGAACGGCTTCGCCAAAGGCAGTCGCACCGGCTGTCCAGCCGAGCCGTCCGGCAGAATCTCGATGATGCGATTCTCCGCCACCCGCCGCCCGCCCGCCTCAGTGCCGGATGCGTAACACACTACAAAGAGCCGGTGGTCCGGTGTGACTTGGAACCGGCCTGCTGATCCGATGATGTCTGGCTTGTCCTCCGTCGATTCCATGAGAGCGCGGCGTCGAACCACCTTGCCCTCGCGGACTACCGCATAGTTCAAGGTGTGACTCTGCCTTGCCTCGGGAAAGAATTTCGCGCGCAGCCGTTCGTCGATGGCCCGCTCGCTCCAGAGCAGATGCACCTCGCCGTTCGGTGCCAGCCAGAGGTCGCCCGGAGAAACCCAACCGCAAGTCTTGTCGCGGCTCGCGATCTCAATCCACTCCGCGAACGGCTTCCCGGAAATATCAGGAGTCCAGGTGTAGAACAGCCGGCGGAAGTCGTAGTCCCAATGTTGGCCGGTCAGCTCGCGCTTGAACTCGCGCCACGCTTTGTAAGGCTCGACAACGTCGCTGACGCCGAAAAAATGAACGGCACGATCGCGCAAGGCCACGTTGGGATAGCAGACGCGGATGGGTTCAGGCTTGTCGTATTCCGCGCCCCACGGCCACTTGAGCTGGCCTTGCGCGCTCCAGTTGCCGGCACGGTCGCGAAAGGTCCATTCGGCATGCGTGTAGCCGATGTTCTGGAACAGCACGAGTTCCCCCGCCTCACCATCCGCCGCGAAGCTGCGATAGGAATGCTCAGCGAAAGGTGGCGTGCCTTGCCACGCTGGCTTCAGGGACAACGGCACCGACTTGAGATTGCTCGTGGTGAACTGGAACACCTCCGGTCGGGCCGGACCGCCGTTAGGTTGCGGCACTGAACCCAGGGTGGGGTTCGCGGAGAGGAACACTCGACCGTCCAAAAACGCCGCGAGCGGGGACGGCTCCCGAGTGCGACCATCGTCCACGCGCACCTGTTCCCAGCGCTTGGAACCGCGTCGGAACAGCACCCAACGGCAATTGTTCAGCGGCTTCGCGTCAGGAACCGTTTCCAAACCACTGGCGAACACGTCGTCGCCCACCCGCACCAGCGAGGTGGACCCAGAGCACCACATCGGCCCGGCGCCATTGTTAGCGTTGGTGTAGGTGTAAACGTCCTCCTCGATCTGGACCACCGGTGCAAGGCCGGTTCCACGCGAGAGGAGCGACGAGCAGAGAATGATCGCTGCGAGGGTAGTTTTCATGGACATGCCCGACTGTTTTGAGGCCATGGCGGCAGACGTCAACATTTCAATGCGACAGCGTGTCATCGGAAGTGTCTTAGCGAAGGTGCGACGGGCATCCTGCCTGCCGATATTGGCGGCGGCTGTTTGAGCGAGGCAGGATGCCCGTAAACCGTCAGGCAGGCCGCGCATTCACAAGTTGGCGGTAGCAGAGCACGGAATCGTTACGACTCAGCAGATCTCCAAATAAAAGAGGCCCGTCTTGCGACGGGCCTTGAGAATCAAGCTTGAGCTTGAAGAGTGGAATCAGGCGAGCTTCCGGCGGAGGCCGGCGAGACCGACCATGCCCAGGCCAAGGAGGGCCGCAGTGGTGCCGCCGTCTGGGACTCCTTGAGTTTCACCAGGCCGAGTTACAGCTTCCAGCGTGGCCTTGACGAAGATGAAATCTCCAGTGGTTCTCGTGACGGTGTAACTGATGTCTCCGCCATTATTCAAGTCTGCGACCATCGTCAAGTTAAGAACCTGATTCAATGGGTTCAGCGGGTATGACCACGTAATGAGCGTAGGACTACCAGACGCGAAAAATTGTCCTCCGAGATCAACGGTGAATGATTCACCGGCTGTATCCCCAAACAGCCCATCATCTTTCATCCAAAACTGAGCAGCAGCACCCACGACCACGTCTCCGTTCGGGATGGTAATGTTGAAGGTTCCGGTTTGAGTCAGATTACCGGCATTCATTAGGGTGTTATGAATGTTGATGTCCCCGACGACTGCGCCAAACGCGCTGGTGGAGCCAGCCACCAGAGCCGCCACGCATGGCCCTCGACAAGGAGGGTGGAATGAAGTTTGAGGGCAAGGAGATGGAATGAATTTGGTGGCGCGCCGCTGTGGACTCTGATTGGATTGGCGCATGTCCATCGCGCATGCGGATCAAATGTTGGCAGGATTGC
>SXGU01486840.1_pt1 | contig 10760 bp, 9 predicted proteins | sample 3174531 | NCBI WGS metagenome assembly SXGU01 (sample SAMN11356863, study PRJNA531348) | freshwater metagenome | isolation source: freshwater sample F1-140 | place: China: Fuxian Lake, Yuxi | collected 2017-12-25 | reverse complement strand
GGCCCATGCGTCGGGTGTGGCGGGCGTGGCTTCGCGTTCGTTGAGCGCCTTGCAGAGCGCATCGCCTCTTTCGTCTGCGAGCCGTAGTTGTGACTGGAGTCCGCTGATCTCGAATTTGAGGTCACTGATCGTGGCATCTCTCTTGAAGAGATGCGAGTTCTTGTCGTCAATCCCACGATTAAGATCCTCGACCTGGGCCTTGAGCGCGGCGTTTGCGGCGTTGAGTCCGTCGATGCGCCTTTGCTCGGCCAATAGGGTGAGGACGCTCATGACTCGTTCACCTTCGCTTCGAGCGCAGCTAACCGCTCGTATTGCGCTGTGGCGAGGCGAGTTATTTCTTTCATCGCCTCGACAATGCGTTCCATCGCGCCCATGTGGGTTTGGTCGGCTGCTTCGAGTGCGTTGACCCGCTCCCACAGAGCCGTGTGCAGGGCCAGCATGTGTGTCCCGCTCTTGTCGGCGTCATGCTTGTACCGCTGAAACTTGAGTTGCAACTGGTCCACCGGATCGAGCGGCTCGGTGACCGGGCGCTCTTTGATCTTGGCGATCAGCTCGCGGACTCTTGCTCTCCTTGAGCGCGAGATGTCGGTGAGCGATTCGACGTCTGTGCCGCCGATTCCACGTATAGCGGTCGCAACATCGCGGATCTCTAGTCCGATCTCCACGGCGGCTTCGTAGTCGCTCATGACGCCTTCTGGCCGTACATCACGATTTGCAGCCGGGCAAACGCGCCGATGCCGAGTCTGTCCAGTTCGGCATACGCCTGATCGCGGGCCTGCAACACCAGCGCCTTGCCTTCTGCGGCGGTGAGGGTGTCGGTCGCGAATTGCTCGAGCGACCGGTCGCGCAGCGCGGTCAGTGCCCGGAGGAACGTTGTCTGCGCATCGACGCATTGACGCGAGAACTGGACGGTGCGAATATCGTCGGCAATGGTGCCGACCTGCGTCATCGTGGCGTTCTCGCCCAGGGCGGTGGAGGCAAACCGGACGATCTCGTCGTCGGTCAGGTAGTTGCGGTTCGGCGGTGTCTGGATCGGTGTTGGCGTTAGGGTCGCGTCAGAGGCGACGGGTGTTGAGTGACGAAACGTAACGGAAGTGGTACTATTCGCAGGCATCGGGGTCTCCTCCTGATGTCAGCCTTCAACCGTTCTCTCGGTGTGAAGGGAGTCGAGCGGTGCCGCCGTGCAGAATGCAAACTAACACACGGCGGCTTCTTTATGCTCTGTTAATTCTTGGTTTCTGTCAGTCCGTGCTCCTTTTTGCTTTCTGGCTTACGAGAACGGTACCTCTGGACAACGAGACTTGAGTCTGGTCAGTCGATTTACGCGAGCGATTTACGCGAGCAATGAGACGGCAAGTGTAGCCGACTGCGGATGGATGTTACTCGATGTGACTTTTCTTCACCTCCTTCGTGACTTTCGGTGCGATGGACTTCAACGCCAACGGCAGAAACGACGGGATCGGGTGTCGCCCTGATTCCCATCGGTAGATCGTGTTTGCTGCGACACCGAGACGCGCGCTCAGGCTTTCCTGTGTGAAGCGGTTTGCTTCGCGCCATGCGCGAAGATCGGTGGGAGTCATGCTGCGCGGGTCGCACTGACGACGGAAAGTGGAGTGATCCACTCTGCCGGAATGCCTCCCTCGAGCGCCGGGTATCTTTCTCTCGTCAAGTGTGGTCCACGGATAAATTGGATCACCGGTCTCGTAGCTCGGGCCTGCTACGTGGTAGAAGCGTGTCATCGTTTCGATCTCCCCTACGCTGTGTAGCGTGAATATACAGACTCGGCATAGGGTTGTCAAGAGGCAATTTCAGAACGGCAAAAACGGCCGTTGTGACGTAATGACGTAACGTACCCAAAGTTGGGGTTGTTTTTGTATACATGCGCGTTTGTAGCGTATATAGGGGTGTTTTAGGTACGAAACGTCACTACGTCACAAAGTGAGATCAAATCACAAAAAACTTACGTCACAAAAGTGACGGGAAGTGACGTAAGTTTTTCGAGGATTTTGGGTGATCTCTGAAAACGGCAAAAACTTACGTCACTTTGGAGCACAAAAACGGGGCTTGGAGTGACGTAAGTTCGGCGGGTCAAGCCCGCCGTTTTACGGGTTGATGCGGGTGCCCAGGCCGATCGAAAGCTCGGTGACTAACCCTGATCTTGCGCATATTGCCACTTGTTACAAATGGTCGCGTTGTGTCATATTTCTGTGACTAAACCGGTTTAGTTCTGCGCAGGAGTTGGCACTTGAGCGGAGCCTTAGGCAGTGTTGAGGCGTGTACGGCAAAACGTACACGGTATGGCAAAGAACCCGATCCACGGCGCGATCTGCAGCACTATCTGACCGGCGAGTTTGCCGCTGGTGAACCAATGCAACTGGCATCGAGTCGGCCAGACACGACTGGCCGACGACTGACTGACCGCATGGTGTCACGGTTGGAGGTCCAGGTTGCGGTGAAAGCGCTGCCGTATCGACTGCGGCGATTGGTCGAATTGCGGTACGAACATGGGCAACCGATCCAGACGGTCTGTGGGTTACTGGGCTTCAGTCGAGCAACGTATTACCGGCACCAGGAGGACGCATTAGCCGCGCTGGTGGCCGGTATTTACGAGTGGAATCACCAATCTGTAAATTGATGGGACGTATGAGACAGATGGGACCATTGATACATAACCCGTGTGATATCACTAGTCTGTCCTTCCCCTGTTCTCTGCGTGTCTCCATCGCGGTCCATCCAGCGGGAGCCGGTCGTCGTCCTGTGGTGCCAACCACAGCAGCGGCAGGGTGGTCGGCTCCCGACTGGGGCTATTTCAGCAGTTCAACAATAAGCGGTGATTAAGTGACCTTCGTCAAAGGCGTTGTGACGAATCCAGCTGGCCGTCCTCGAAAGAACGAGACCATGAAGGACGCGCTTTTGCGTGCTTTGAAGCGCGCGAATCGCGATGAGATCGCTGTTGCCGTTGTTGATCAAGCGGCTAAAGGCAACATTGAGGCGATCAAGTTCGTGTTCGACCGCATTGACGGCAAGGTCAAAGACGAGATAGCCGTGGAACAATCTGGACACATCAAGGTGATTGTTGAGTACAGCGACCCTGCGAATCCCGAGGCCGCATCCGGCCCAGATTCGTATCAAGAAGGTTACGACTCGGTTTAACGTTCTCGCACTCGGCAGACGCTGGGGTAAGACAACACTGGGCATCGATGTCGACATCGAGCCAGCACTCAACGGCTTTCCGGTCGCCTGGTTCGCTCCGACCTACAAGCTCCTGGCTGATCCGTGGCGGGTGTTCAAGGCACTATTAGCACCGATCACCAAAGACAAGAGCGAGATCGAGCACCGTATCCAGTTGATCACCGGCGGTGTGGTCGAGTGCTGGACGCTCGATGGCGGTGACCCGGCCCGCGGTCGCAAGTACAAACGCATCGTGGTCGACGAGGCCGGCATGGCCCGCGACCTCATCAACAAGTGGGACGCGGCGATCCGGCCGACACTGACCGACTATCGCGGCGATGCGTACTTCCTCGGCACACCGAAGGGACTGAACGGTTTCCACACCCTGTATCTGCGCGGCCAAGACCCGGAAGAACGGGAGTGGTCAAGCTGGCAAGCACCAACGATCGAGAACCCGTTCATCAGCCCGGACGAGATCGAGAGCGCACGGCACGAACTGCCGGAGCGCGTCTTCGCTCAGGAGTATCTGGCCGAGTTCCTGATCGACGGCGCAGGCGTCTTTCGTCAGGTCAATGAGGCAACCACAGCCACGCAACAGAGCAACCGTATAGACGGCCACAACTACGTCTTTGGCGTTGACTGGGGACGCACAAACGACTTCACGGTGATCAGCGTCATCGACACCACAACGCTCGAGCAGGTGGCACTAGAGCGGTTCAACCAGATCGATTACCACGTCCAGTTAGCCCGCCTCGCGATCCTGGCGCAGAAGTTCCTGCCGAGCCTGATCGTGGCCGAAGCAAACAGCATGGGAGCACCACTCATCGAACAGATGCAACGCATGGACCTGCCGGTCTGGGCCTTCACCACGAGCAATGCGACCAAGGCCGCTGCGATCGAGAGCTTGGCACTCGCTTTCGAGCAGCGGACCATTCGCATCCTTGCGGACAAGGTCCAGACCGGTGAGTTGTTGGCATTCGATGCCGAACGACTCGCCTCCGGTCTGCTGCGCTACGGCGCTCCCGAGGGCCAGCACGACGACTGCGTGATGTCGCTTGCTTTGAGTTGGGTCGGTGCATGCGCGGGCGAGCAGCGGTCCGTGATGCGGGAGTTTCGGGTTGGCTAAGCGCACCCCCAAATCACCACCACCCACAGCCTCCTACGTCAAAGCGCTCTGGGAGTCGAAGCGCTCCGACGGCGACGAGATCCGCTTGCGTGACCTCGCGGCCAGTTTCCGCACGTTGACACGGATGGAACACACCATCGATATCCCGACCGAGTACCGCGCCACCACCAAGGAGATCCGCACACCGTTCATTCGTGACGCATGGGAGCGGATCACCGCGTCACTCACCCACAACCCGGTGCTCTACCACTTCGAGCCGAGTGACGACAGCGACAAGGCGAAACGTGCCAGTGGCATCGGTGAACGCTGGATACAGGCCGCGATGGCCCGCATGGACAAAGAACTCGGCGAAGACACGAGCTACGAAGCCTGTCGCTCGATGGTCCGCGACACCGAAAGCGTGATGAAACTCGTCCATCGCCCAGATGCATGGGCCACGTTCCCCAACCGCGCACGCGACGAAGATCCTGGTGAGTACGTCAAGCGTGCCGAGAAATACAAGAAGGGATCACCACTGCCCTTTGCCCGTCGCAACGTTGATCGCCTGCAACTTGTGTTTGAAGACGGGGAGTTTGGCGATAGCTGGTGCATCGAGTACGGCGAGTATCCCCGGCCAATGCTGATGCGCACCTATGGCATGCGCTACGACGACTCGCTTGGCATGGTGCCGAGCCAGATCGCGCTCCACAACAACAACACGACTGCCGCTGACGTCACGCCACAGGATGTCCTCGGCGGCGAGCCGAAGCCCGAGGGTCACCTCAACACTGGCACCGGCATGAGCATCAAGATGGAATACTTCGACAAAGAGTGGTGGCACGTCACGATCGACGGTCGTGATGCACCGGGCTACCCGAAGCCGAACCCATACGCGCCGTTCCTGCCGTATGCACGCGCCAAGCCGAGTGCCGAACCTGAGAGCGTGCTGTACTCGCTCCTGTTCCTGGTCCCCGGTCTAGACGCGATCCTGACCGGCATGACGAACTGGATGTGGCTCGGAATGTTCCCGAACCCAACGCTCCAAGATGTGCCGAACAGTCAAGCGGTTCCGGGTCCGATGATGCCGCCAACCGGCATGGACCAGAAGAACTCCACGTTCAACTGGCGACCGGGCAAGATGCTCGAAATACCGCGCGGTAAAGCCTTCAGTTTCATGCAAGCGCCGCCGGTCGGCCGTGACGCAATCGAGATGATGAACATCATCAGAGGGTTGATCGACATCGCCGGTATTCCGTCCGTGTTTCGCGGTCTCAGTGGCTCGGGTGATAGCGGCTACCTCGCCAACCAGATGACCGGCGCGGTTGAGATGATGTATAAGCGCCTCGCCGCAGCCCGCCAGCGTCAAGAGGAATACGCGGTCGAGTTCTTCGTCAACTGCGTCGGCAGTATCGTCAAGCAGACGGTCTACGTCATGGGTCAGGGCGCGGAAAACTCATGGCTCGGTCTGCGCTCCAAGGGCGACACGACCGACACGCTGGCATCGATCGATCAACTCGGCTCGATCAAGGTCGAAGTGCGGCCAGACCAGTCGGTGATGGCGCAGGCCCGCATGATGATCGCCAAACAGGGTCTCGAAGGCCCACCAAGCGCTCGAGTGTTCTCGCAGCGCCGGGCAATGGAATACATGGGTGAAGAAGACCCGGATAGCGTCATCGACGAGATCTGGCTCGACGAGGTCATGTCGAACGATCCAACGCTGAACAAGCTCGTGATCGACAACGCGGTGCGCGAATCAGGACTGCTCGCCACGCCACCAAGCAATCCGATGGACGGGATGTCCGGGCCAGACGGGGCACCAATGATTCCCGGTGGTGTACCGGGCGCGCTGAGCGGTGGTCTGCCGGTCCTGCCTGGTATGGGCATGCCGATGCAGCCACCACCACCACAGGGTGCGGGTGGCATACCGGGTGGCCCCGCGGGGATGTTCCCCGGTCAACCGCCGAACTCGCCAATCGGAGTTTGAGATGACCGTCGCTGAGTTGATCGAGCGGCTGCTCGCGTAGCCGCCCGGCGCACTGGTGGTCGTGTCCACGCACGATTACGGCAGCGCATGGCCGCATCTCGAAAATGTCATATCCGGCGAGTACTTCCTTAGCTACGACGACGAGCATGGATGGGACTCCCCCTACTTCTACGAACAGACATGGGTGGACAAACCACATGCCGCACCGAAGCCCAACGATTGCGTGAAGGCAGTACTGCTGCAAGGCAAGGAAGGCTAACGACATCACAACACAACAGATCGGCATAGGCGGGCAGAAGGTCGAACTGAAGCCCACGTTTAAGCCCGCGAAGGCTTCAAAGAAAGGCAAAAAGTAGATGCCACTCGACGATACGGCAATGGATCGTCTGAAGGACTCGTTCATTCAGACGATCGCGGCTCAGGCCGGTGGCAATCCGGCCATGCAGACGGTTCTGGTCAATGTAAGCGGTGTACCGATCTTCTCGTCCGGCGTTCCGGGTCGCGTCACGATCGATGCTTCTGGCGGCGGAACCCCGGTTGCGCCGCAGTTGTGGCCGCTCGGCAACGATGTCACACCCGCGTCAGCGGTCTACGGCATCCCGGTCACCGCGTCCCTTATGGGATTCGACGGCACGAACAATCCGCGCCTGCGGGTCTCGACCGTTGGCACGGGGTTCCTAGTCGCCGCCGAACCGGACTACTCCTACACGCACATCGGAGCTGGTCAGGCAACCACGGTTGTCAAGGCTAGCGCCGGGTTCCTGCATAAAATTTGCTTCAACGGACTGGGGTCCGCCAGCGCTGTCGTCACCATTTACGACCACGCGAGTGGTGCAGGAACTGTCGTTGCGATCATCAACCCACCGTCATCCGGGTCTCCCTTCACGCTGACATACGACATCAAGATGCCCATAGGGATCACGATCATCGGGACCATTGCCAACGGCGGCGATATGACGGTTTCCTGGCGCTAGGTGAACGCCACACATCGCCTCGAAAAGCGTCAGCAGATGCTGACTAGCCGTCTCAAGGGCACAACGACCGCTCTCGCCCAGCAACTCAGCGGGCGACCCTTCACCGAGGCGAAAACACGCAACGAGGCGCTCAAGTGGTGGACGGCCCACCGGCACGACCAGTACGGAGCCAAGGCGGTGCGCCTGATGCAGCCGGTCACGATTGCCGAACTCGACATGGCACTGAACCAGTACGTCAACGAACCGATGATCGGAGGACAACACGATGGCTAGTCGCCAGGGTCTCGCACAGCTTGAGCGCATGCAGGGCATCATTCATGGGGACGGCGCGCGCAACGACCATGCCCTGTGGATCGAAGGAGACCGGCTGTACTTCGATGGCATATCCATCAAAAAGTCGGGGCCATCGTTCAGCGCGGTGCCGACCACCGGCACGTGGCTGCGCGGCGATATCGTCTGGAACAGCACGCCGTCTCTGAATGGCGCACCCGGCTGGGTGTGCGTGGTCGCGGGGACACCCGGTACATGGTGCCAGTTCTGGCCTCTCGCGAACGGTGATAACGAGACCGCGATCACCGCGCCGAACCCGTTGATCTGGCCGTACAGCGCGAGTGATGGCGCTCCGGCGATCTATGCAAAGGACCGGGACGGCGACACGCAGAACCTGATCGCACAGGACGCGGAGAGCACGACGATTGTCGGTGCGTCGTCCAAGTTATCGCATACCAGCATCTTCCAGTTGCCTCTCAACATCTTCAAGGTGCACGTCCAAACACGGTTCAATAAAAGAGCGCTTGACCCGGATTGGGGCGAAGACCACTTCGGTGGCTCTGTGTATATCGGGTCGAACGGAGAGCAGATTCTCACGACCACATCCACGTCTGGTCGGTATTCGCGGATATACCGGCCTAACTCCGGCATGCAGGGCAACGCGGGCAGCGGTTCGGTCGCTTACTTCTATGTGACTGCGATGGACACGTTGAACCAGGAGATCACGTTCGGTCTTGAGGACGAGATCAATCCGACCACGATCTTTGTACGATTCCGACTGACCGAAGCGGGCAGTGCGGGTGTGTGGCAGGCAGAATCCGCCAGAACAGGAACCACGACGGTAACGACCAATCAGAGTCCGACCGTTCCCGTTGAGCGGACAATGTTCATCATCGATCTACGAACCGCCGGTCATGCGTACTTCTGGATGACGGACATGGCCGACGGGTCTCGCACCCCCGATCTGGTGGCCGATATCGACGTTGTCGCGAACCTTCCAGCAAGCACCAACTACCTTCGTCCATTCATGAAGATCGCCAACACGGCATCGGCTGATAAGCGGCTCTCCCTCTCCCAGCAATACCTGCTGGCGAACGCCTGATGGCCGGAACACGCGCCGACTGGCAACACATCCCTACCGAAGTTCTCACCAAGCAGCGCCGTGACGAAGAGGCGAAGTCCTGGGCCGACTCGCAGCGGAAGATCCTGTCGCAGTCCTGGGCCGATGCGCAGATGCGCGACCTCGAAGCGTCGTATCCACAGATGCAGCAGCAGCCCGAACCGCAGTACGCAGCGCCGCAGCAATCCGGCGGCGAAGCGATGACGAAGTTCCGCGATCTGTACAACGAGATCGGCGGGTTTCAGCCACAAGAAGCGCCAGTCGAGATGCCCGCGATGCCGAGTCCGATGGGCATGCCTGCGCCGCGTCCTGATGAGGGGATCGGTGATCTAGGCAAGGCGTTCACGCAGCAGCCGGTCGAAGCGCCGCCCGACCTGAGCGTGCCACCGATGAACGATCAGATCACGAATACAAGCACAGAACCCGAACTAAAGGATCAGGTCTTCAATACGCCGCGATGGGCAGGCGCAACGATAGACCCGAACGTGCAACCGACACCTGAAGCGGTTGAACGGGATGCGGAGTTTGGACAGGGCATCGCGGCGCTGCCCGGCCGAGCGGCTGATGCTGTCTCAGGTGCTATCGAAGGGCAAATGATGGAGACGCTGAAGCTGGACGCCAATAGACGCAATGCGTACCGAGAATACCTGGATACGAAGTCCCCGGAGGCTCTTGACCGCTACGTGGTTGCGGCGGGAGCCTCCGCCGAGACCCTGTTTGGCGTTGGGGGGTCACTGGCACTGCGCAAAGCAGCAAAAGTTGTCGGTCCCGCGACTGCCAAATCCATCAAACTCACCGCCGAGGAACAAGCCAAGCGCCTGCGCCTCGACAAGTTCCCCGAAGCGGTGCGCGACACGATCCAGAAGGCCGCTGAGTTCGGCGATTACTGGCACCCACAGCGCCGAGGTGTGATCCCTGACGCGGTAGCCAATCAGATGGCCGATGACCTCGGGCGCTCCGTCGATGAGATGATTGCTAAAGGCAAAGCCGGCAAGGCATACAACACCGAAGAGACCCGTGCCCTGCGTAATGCCCTGGTGTCGCAGAGCCTCAAGGTCAACGACCTGGCCGACCAGATCACGACGAGCGGCACCCATGCAGTGACCGACCAGATGCTGGCCAAGCAGTTGGCCGAAGGTGCTCGCCTCGTTGACCTGTCACGCATTGCCGAGGGAGCTCGCGCCGAGGCAGGCCGCACGCTGCGGTCGTATCAGGCGTTCGCGCGTGACTTCGCGGCCGATCCGGCCAACGCCACGCAGCGGATCGTCAAGTCGGTCGGTGGCCGTGATGCAGCGATCGAGGCGGTGCAGGAGTACACCAAACTGGTCCAGAGCGGCGCGAGCCCATTCCAGATGGCTAACTTCTGGGCACGGATCGAGAAGCCACCACCGGGGTTCACGGACTGGTTCGCATTGTTGCGCTACAACTCGATGCTCTCGGGGCCGCGCACGATAGAGATCAACGTACTCGGCAATACGTCCGAGATCCCGTGGCGGTTGGCCCGTGACACGGTGGCGTCGACGTTGCGCGGTGCTCCCCGTGAAATGGGACCGGAGATATCCGGCATGATCGAGGGGGCCAAGAAAGGCATCGGATCGTTCATGGACGTACTGACTCATGGACTCACGTTAGAGCAGGCAGCGGCGAACCAGCTTCCGACCAGCATATCGGCGCGGGTCAAAAACCCAGTATCGAAGGGCATCGCAAAGGCGCTCGAACTGCCTTTGAACTTGCAAGCTGCCGCTGACGAGTTTGGGAGACAGACCGCGTATGGCATGGGAATTGGCCGATGGGCGGCGGTGAAGGCGACCAAAGAAGGCCACAAAGGGCAGGCATGGGGCGCACGTGTCGAGGAGTTGCTTGCCAACCCAACGAAGGCCGCGATGGAAGGCGCTGACGCGATCGCGCAACGCATGACCTACAAGGGCGATATGGGAAGTCTCGGTCAGGGACTTGAAGGTTTCCGTGAGAAGACCGGGGTGTATGGCAATATCGTGCTTCCGTTCCTGCGCACCGTCTACCACATCACGAGTCGTGGCATTGATCGCTCGCCATTGGGTGCAGCGGGGACGCTGTGGGATGTGGGGGCAGGGAAATACGGGCCGCGCACCATGAGCAATCTGGCCGAGCAAGTCG
>SXGU01556483.1_pt1 | contig 10761 bp, 7 predicted proteins | sample 3174531 | NCBI WGS metagenome assembly SXGU01 (sample SAMN11356863, study PRJNA531348) | freshwater metagenome | isolation source: freshwater sample F1-140 | place: China: Fuxian Lake, Yuxi | collected 2017-12-25 | reverse complement strand
GTGTTCGACCTTGGTGGTGGCACACTGGACATTGCGCTTGCAGAAAGCATTAGTGGTCGTGTCAGTTTGCTGGCCCACGGTGGCGTTGCTATGTGTGGTGGTACCGATTTCGATCGCGCCATTCTTGATAACGTTGTGAAACCGTGGCTCCTTTCAAACTTTGATCTACCCGACGATTTAAGTGCTAACGCCAAGTACAAGTCACTCATGCGAATGTGCCTTTGGGCTGCTGAAAAGGCAAAAATTGAACTATCAGCGAAGGAGGAATCGGTAATCAGTCTGACCGAGTCCGACCTCGGTGTTACAGATGAGTCCGGCGGGGAAATCTACGTCGACATCCCATTTGGACGAAAACTTCTTGATGATCTGATCTCTGGCAAGATCGACGAATCCATTCAGTCCGCTCGAGAAACCCTTGAGAAAGCTGGGCTCAGTCCGCACGACGTTGAGCGGGTAGTGTTCGTTGGTGGCCCAACCCAGTACAAGCCGCTTCGCGACAAAGTTGCTTTTGAACTCGGCATAGCGTCTTCAACGGACGTGAACCCCATGACTGCAGTCGCTGAGGGGGCAGCCGTCTTTGCCGAATCAATCGACTGGTCGTCGCAAACTCGTGGCCGCAAAAATGCTAGGGGAGCAATCAGTGCGGGAGGTACGCTAGATATTTCCTTTAACTACATTGCTCGAACCCCAGACTCAAAGGCCAAGGTGGTAGCCAAGCTCGGAGGAAAGGCTGCTGTTGGTGCTGAATTCCAGATTGACAGTCTGGATACTGGTTGGTCGTCTGGTCGCTTGGCGTTGAAAGATGGAGCCTCGGTCGAGCTTAATCTAGCGAAGCCAGGGGAGAACGTATTTAAGGTCTTCGTCTTCGATTCTAAGGGGGGGCCTGTTGTTCTTGGTGAAGACAAGATTGTTATTTCCAGGACAGCTGCCAGCATCGATGCAATTCCTGCCTCTCACTCCATTGGCGTAGAAGCGCGCGACAAACTGGGGGGACGAATCGTCCTTGATCACCTTGTCCGCGAAGGAGATCAGTTACCCAAGAAAGGCAAGAAGACCTTCAAGTCCGAGGAGTCCCTCAAGGCCAGTAGCGCTGGGTCTATCAAGTTCAAGCTGTGGGAAGGTGAAATCTCTGATCCGGTCACCGATAACCGTTTCATCGGTATGTTCGAAATTAAAGGCTCAGACTTTGACGACGGAGTCATTGCCGCTGGCGCAGAACTTATCTGTGATTACGAGATTCTGGATTCCGGGAATATCAAGATGGAGGTTTCGGTACCTTCAATTGGTGGCCTGTTTCATAGTGGGCGCAATTTCTACTCTCGCCAGGACGGCCAAATCGATTACACCAAAGCTTCCAAACTGGTGGAGGAGCAATCCGAGCATGCGATGGCGCGCTTGGAAGAGATGGCATCGAAAATCAATGATCCGAAATTGGATCAAGCTCGCGAGAAATTAGAGCAAGCGGAATCAATGAAATCAGGAGAAACAGATCCTGAGGCGGCCAAGCAGGCAATGGACAATGTCCAGGAAGCCAAGAGACTACTGGCGCTGGCTCGCAAGGAGCATCTGAAGGAAATTCGCCAGCTTGAGTTTGATAAAGCAGTGGAATTCTTCGATAAGCATGTCCGGGAACACGCCCGCCCAACCGAAGCGAACGCTTTCGACAATCTAGCCAAGACAGCACAGCGTTCGATCGACAACAACAGCGGTGATTTTGAAAGCCACCTAGACGAATTGCGCGGGAAAAACTTCTTGATTTTGTGGCGGCAGGACTGGTTCGTGATCGATCGATTTAAATGGCTGGCCCAGGACTCATATCTTTTCCCGGATGCTCACGAGCATGCGCAGTTGGTTGCAGCTGGTTCCGAGGCGCTGAAGGCAAACGATATCGACAAACTGAGGGCGGTAGTGGCGCATCTCGACTCTGTGCGTATCGGCTCGGCGGGTGACGATGAAATGATGGCCAGCACCAATATCGTTCGGAGTTGATTTATGGTATTTGATGCGTGGCTTCCGATTGGTTTCAAGTTGCCTGACGGCGCGAAGACGCGTGTCGCGCTATTCGAGGGGTCTAATTGGCAAATACTGGAAACACCAGGCGGCGGCCGTGCACTTATTGTCCAGGACGATCTTGCCCATCGGTGGATTGAAGCTGGACTGATCGATGCGGGGCTATTTGGCTCGTTCAACTTTGGCGAGCAGCTTCTCTGGGAGATTTCGTGCGGATCAAGCCAAGTCCTTTGCCCCGTTTCTGATGGTGACTCACCAAGCACCAAGGCAGAGGCGCTTTCATTTGCTCTTGCGCTGAAGGCTACGCGCGAAATCGATGCGGAGACACCTCTTCAGGATGCCTTGTACGTCGAAAAGATCAGTCGCATCCTGCCGACCTACAGCATCAGCTCAAGAACTGATGATGATGTGGTTCTCGGATACTGGCTGACTGGTGGGGCAAGTGTTTCTGCCAAATCATTCCGGCGTTTACGTCAAACATTGAGTTGGCTTGGGGCAAACCACCTTAAGGATGTCGTTCAAGCTGCGGGAATCGAAGTTACCGAAATAATCCCGTCCGATAGGCATCCAGCACCTCACGAGCGCACTGAGGCCAAACAAGCAGAGCAAATTGAAACTAAGACAGAAACGCGCGACCCGGAGGAGGCTGCCCCCAAGGTATTTGAACTTGCTGGGCGTCCAGAGCTAGCTGATTTTTTCAACGAACATATTGTCGATATCATTCAGAACCGCGAGCGCTATAGGGCATTAGGTATCGAATTCCCTGCTGCGGTAGTTCTACATGGTCCCCCAGGATGCGGAAAGACTTTCGCAGTCGAGCGCCTTGTCGATTTTCTGGGATGGCCAAGTTTCCAGATTGATGCTTCCAGTGTCGCAAGCCCGTACATTCACGAGACGAGCAAGAAGGTTGCTGAAGTGTTCGACAAGGCGATGCAAAACTCGCCATCCGTCCTCGTTATTGATGAGATGGAAGCCTTCCTTGCTGATCGGGAAATGGGATCTGGACACCACCGCGTCGAAGAAGTCGCAGAGTTCTTGAGGCGTATTCCAGAGGCAACAAAGAACGACGTGCTGATTATCGCCATGACAAATCGTGTTGACATGATCGATCCTGCAATTTTGCGGCGCGGTCGATTTGATCATGTCATCAACGTCGATTTTGCGAGCGAAGGTGAAGTCTTGTCTTTACTTGAAAAGCTCTTGTCCACGTTACCCAAAGAGGATGACGTAGATCCCAAGCCCTTAGCGAAGGAATTGGCCGGTAGACCCTTGTCCGACGTCACGTTCGTTATCCGCGAGGGGGCGAGACTGGCTGCTCGTGCTGGTAAAGACAGATTGGACCATCACAGCCTGTTAGACGCGATGGAGGCTGCTCCCGCAAGGGAGCGCGAAGGTGGATCGCAACGGCGAATAGGGTTTATTTAGGGGATAGTCCGTGGCATCAGGGGAAGAACAAAAAAATGAAGGAGCGGGTCAAGGATTCGCAGGGCTTTCCTCGATGGTTTCTGACGTCGATGTGACCGTAGAGCCTCCTGAGCAGAAAGCACAGAACACACCTGACCCCGCAACAAATATTCCGCAGCCTCGCGCCACGTCGTCCCAAGAGGAGGTTGTCGCTAAGCCTGTGCCACAGACATACCAAGCACCTGTTCAGCCTAGTGGAGGATCTTCCGGAGGCAAATGGCTGTTGGGTATAGGTGCTGCAATTGGTGTGATCTGGATTGTGGGAGCCTCTGGCAATAAGGGCACATCATCACCGTCGAGTTATACCCAGAGCACAGATGCCACGGCACCGACATCCCGGTCTCTGGCAAGTGAACCTCAAGCGCCAAGACGTCCAACAGAGGAAATGCCTCCGGTCGGAAGAGATCATGTGCTTGGTGCTGCACAGATCCGATATTGCCTAGCTGAAGATATTCGGATGGAGGCCGTCAAAGGCAGTCTAAACAACTACGCGGAGTCTGATGTCGACCAATTCAACGCGATGGTTGCTGATTACAACAGTCGTTGTGGTGCCTTTAGATATCGGTCTGGGGCCTTGGAAAGCGCCCGTTCCGACATTGAACCATTTCGATTCGAGCTCACAGCTGAAGGCCGAAGCAATTTCGCAGCAAAGCCAACAACAGCGTCAGCAACTCCTTCACCGACAATCATCAACGATCCGGTGCCGCCTGCGGTTGTGCCGGAACAAAAGGTCTCTTCAGCAGCGAACTCACAACTTTCAGGGCCCGAACGAGAGTCTATAGAGGCCGCCTGTTCTACCGACAAATACGTCAACGGGCCTGCGGCCTATAGAAACTGCATTGAAAATCAGATGACCGTCTTGCGGAATGGCGTAAGGCGGCCTGATCTTAGTCGGCTCTCCGGTGCTGAGCGGGAGTCGATCGAAGCCGCTTGCTCAACGGACAAATACGTCAATGGCCCAGCTGCGTACAACGCTTGCCTGACACAACAAGTTTCAGCGCTCACACCACAAAACAGAAGACCTGATCTTTCTCGCTTATCGTCATCCGAGCGTGAGTCTATTGAAGCTGCCTGTTCCACTGACAAGTACGTCAACGGTCCTTCTGCCTATAACAACTGCCTTTCATCGCAATTGCACGCATTAGAGCGACAAGGCTCTAGGCCAAATTTATCAGGGCTATCTGCGTCAGCTCGGCAATCTATCGAGGCTGCCTGCTCTACAGACAAGTATGTGAATGGACCAGCAGCCTACAACGCGTGTCTGTCGAGCCAATTGGCGCAACTGCGTAATTGAGGATTGGTAATACGCAATGACCAAAGCAATCTGTTTTAAGTGTGGCGACGAGAAGTTTGGTGCGCTGACCGCATGTAAATCCTGCGGAGCTAGTCCGAAGGGTGACCATGAGTTAGTCCTGTCGCTAGTGCTGTGTGAGCATCTTTCCACGAAATCTCAGCTCGTAAGTTATGCGCATGAGATCAAAAACCATTTAAAACTCACTGTGCCAGAGAATTTGCTCGCACAGGCGAGGGAGGCTTTGAAAGATCCTCAACTCTTGGCGATGCTTGGTGGCCGGTGCGAACCAGATCCTCCGATAGCCGAAAAGCCAAGTACCCCACCAAAGCCGGCGGCTGCGCCACGTCCGCCGACAGCCACAACAAGTACCCGCACGCCGTGCTCCATCCAGACAACGGCGTTACACAAGAATCCATTCGCCATTCTGGGCGTTACGACCAGGGATGATCGGAGAAAGATCGTCGAACAAGCAGAGGAGAGATCGCTTGAACTTGATCATGAGATTTGCCAAAAGGCGCGAACTGACCTTACCAATCCACGAAATCGACTGTCTGCAGAAATAGCCTGGCTCCCGGGCGTTTCTCCCAGAAAAGCGTCTCAGCTACTGGAGGGGCTGCTACGTGATCCTATGGGAATCCGAGAGGAGTCCGGATTGCCGACTCTCGCTCATTGCAATCTCATGGCCGCTGCGTTTGAGGCTATTAATGCAAATGATCAAGCAGAGGATGTTGCCGAGTTCATTCAGGAGTTGGCGTATCTCGTTGATGAGATCGATCTCGATGAGATAGTCCGGGACATTAACGAGGATCGCGCTGTATCTGGCTTTCCTGAAATTAAGGATGAACAAGTCGAGCACGAAATACTGGAGCGTAAGCGTTACTTCAGGACTGCAATTAAGGATGCTTTGAATCGGCTCCCGCCCGCATCCCTCTTGGATGCGATGACATTCGCTGTCGATGGCGCAACTTGCAATGGTGAAGACCATGCGCCGGAACTGATTGACGACCTGGTGGATAGCTATGCGGTAGAGGTTCAGGGGGTCCTCGATAGGGAAGCAGAAAATGTCAAAAAGCTTGTTCAAGCCGTCAGGAGTTCCGCCGAATCAGGCGAAAGCGCCATCAAGCCACTGGTCGACAAAATCGAAAATGTTGCACGTAACTGGGATAGGTTTGCTCAGCCTATTCAGTTAAGCGCCAAGGCACGTGGCATCGACCATGACCACAGCCACGAATTAGCCTATTCGATAAGAAGTCTTGCGATCGATCTTTTCAACAATCATGACATGTTGGATTCGTCAAAGCGACTGACCACTCTTATTCAAGAGTTGTTTGCCGAGTTGCCCGAGGTGGCTGAGCGAGTTGAACAAGACGCTGAAACCCTCGCAGACATCCATACGAAACGAACGCAGGCGAAGGCGCAAGCGCAAAAACGTGAAGCCGAATGGACACGCGCCGTAACGTTCAGCGCCGATGTCGGACTAGTCTTCAAAGACACGCTCAGTATTTCACCTGATGGCGTGGTCTGGAAAGGTAATCAATATCCACTTGACGCCATTACTGCTGTTAGATGGGGGAGTGTTCGTCACTCTGTTAACGGTATTCCAACTGGCACCGATTACACGATTGCATTTGCAACACGAAGCAACTCGACAGAGATTAGCCTGAAGAAGGAATCGACGTTCTCTGGATTTATTGAGGCAATGTGGCGCGCTGTGTGCGTTCGATTGTTGATCGAGATGGGCGAGGCGCTTGAAGAAGGGCGTGCGTTGCACTTCGGAGACATGCTGGTCGAAGATGGCGCAGTCACTCTGACTAAACATAAGTTTCTGGCCAATGAAAAAGTCCGTTTGCCTTGGAGTGAAGTGCAAGTCTGGAGCGCGAACGGTGAGTTTGTAGTTGGATCGAAGAGCGATAAGAAAACTTACGGATCAGCGTCCTATATGAGCCATTGGAACACTCATCTCCTCGATCATGTGGTCAGAGCTGGGTTTAAGAAGGGATTTTCCAAGCTGAGCGAGTACTTCAGGAATTAATCCGTTATCAATTACGGCCGCCGGGCAATAGCAATATTTTCAAGGGAGATGTTATGGGTTTCTTCTCAAATCTCTTCGGAGGTAACAAAGAGCAGAAGGCTCTTCAAGAAGTCTTTGGCCAGATCCAGAGGATTATGGAGGATGAAGAGTTTCAGCTAGAAATGCTTCATCCAGCCATGAAGGAAATGATCAAGTCCAGTCAGGCCTATGACCGTGATCCCAACGGAAGTGGTCCGTTTGGTTTCACAGCCACGAATCCAATTCCGGTAAACGGCCCCATTGGACAGCTTGCCTACTTATCGAAGCTGGAAACAAATAAGGGAGAGCGCGTTCTTTTTCATCGTATTGGAGCAATTAATACAATCGATGTTTTTGAGGCGGTCACGTTTTCGGGTAGTGAATGGTTTGTCTTTTTTACCGATCTCTACCATCCCCGTCGCTCGCGTTTGACGCCTGACGGTTTCCGTTTTACGCAAGAGGTACCCCAATTTTGTGGGTTCCATAAGTTCTGTCAGAACTTTCCCTATGACTTTGTCGAAATGAAAGCGTCTGAACAAGAATCTGGGCTAAGTATGGCTTACATCGCACTCAGCAAAGTGACGAACCAAATCCAAAGCAACGCATTTCAGCGCCCCCTTGCGCACAAGGCAAAGCTTGACCTCGTAAAGAGTCAGCTTACAAGTTTTTCGGCGCAGTAATAGCTTTCAGTTTTTGGACCGCCGTGCGCTAACGAAGGAGTACCTGAGCAATAGTAGATTTTTGGAGATTGGCTTGTGAATTCGGAAGGAGATCAAAATAGAAAAACAGCGGGTTTTGCTGGTCTTTCCTCACTCGTCTCAGACGTTGAGGTGGTTGCGCCTGCCGAAAAGCCACGATCTGAAGCTCCACCGCTAGTTCAAAACACTAGTCCGTTCCCTGAAGAGCCTAAAGGCGCAGTAGACGCTCCTAAACAAGCTGAACCAAAGCCTGCTGCGCAAAAGGTGCAGGTCTCCAATCAGGCAGATGCAGATGCGACAACCGGCAAATGGATGCTAGGTATTGGTGCGCTACTCGGACTTCTTGTAGTGATATTCGCCGGGAATAAGGGGCAGCCCCCCCAACAACCAGTAGCACCGGTCGCATCGTCTCAAGAGGTTATTTCCTCGACACCACACCGGCAGGATTCCTTAACCACGCCAGCTCGGCCGAGCGAGCATCAGGTAACACCTGATGTTTCGAGATCGGCCCAGATTCGAACAGAAACGATCAATGTGCTTGGTCAACAGATCAGCTTCTCAAATCCAAGCGGTTATTGCACTCCTGGCGACTCTGAGCGCGAGAGAGAACTGATGGCAATGAGTGCGCGGTCAGTGGGAAGCAGTGCCCGTTTGGTTCATGCGGCGGTTCAATGCTCTGAGTTGAAGGATTACCGGGATGGGCGAAGAGATATGCTCGATCACTGGCTTCAAATCCAGTTTATTGGGTCAAGAGGAGAATTCAAGCGACTCGAGATGGGACGTGAAGCCTTTCTTGCAGGCATCGCCAAATCGACTCCACGCGTGGATGCGGCTGAAATCAACCGACGTCTTAAAGGGGCGCTTGAAAATCCGGGCCTGAGCATGTCTGAAATGAACGTCGAGCCTCTTGGACGCGACGGTAATGCCGTCTATTTTTCCGCTCGCATGAACCTGAACATCGGCGACAGTACTAGACCGGTTACTGGCCTCAGTGCCATCACGCTCCTTAATTCTCTCCCACTCACGATAAATGTTTACGAGGGAACCGGTACAGGCAGGAGCCGCGATCAACTTCAACCGGTTTTGCAGGAACTACTGCAAAGCCTTTTCACGGAAAATTGACAAGGAACTATCGGCATGACATCAAGGCATGTTAATCAATGGTTCCTGCATATTTTCTGTGCGCTGCTGATGATGTTTGGGGCAACTGCGCCTACAGCAGCACAGGCTGTTGGTTATACCAAACTCAACATCAAAGGTCGGGTCCAGCTTGAGTTACCCGATAACTGGACGATTAACGATGCCGAGCACCGTAAACGCGTCAAAGAACTAGGAGAGAAGCTAGTAGGCATGCAGGCGCTGCATACGGCATCGCTAATTGCGCAGTCATATCCAACCCCATCAAGAATGTTCGTGCGGGTGTCGTTTATCCCGCAGACGCCCCCGATTTCTCAGGCAGATGTGCGTCAAGAGGTTCAGGCCAATCGTCAGCAGGTACTCAAGGATCTCGCTGATACATGGAAGGAGGAGTCCCCGGTCATGTGGGCTGGGCTGGCAAAGAATGGGGTCAAGGAAGTGGGCCGAGCCAGTGTTGCCGTGGAACCGCTGGGTGGCCAAACAGCCCTGGTCATCCGCTACGGTCGCTCGTCTTCAGTCAATTCAACCGAAACCATGAAGGTTGCTCAATACCATGTGCCTTTGGGGGCTGAGAAAGCCCTCATTACTCTGTCGTACATTGATGGTGATCGGGATGCCATGGCTGCCCATGATCGCTTGAAAAACAGCATCACAATTCGTTAATTTTTAGGGGAGCAAATCATGGCTTACGAAGACCCAAACGCACCGACGTCTGCACCAACTACTGCGCCCGCACCAGCAGCAAACGTATCTGAAAAGAAATCCGGTTCTTGGGATTGGATTTGGCCATCGATTCTGGCTGTCATCATCGTCAAGTTATTTGGGCTTGTCGGGGGACTTGTCACGCTCGGAAGCTATTACATGCTCAAACCGAAAATCGGAACGTGGGGTGCAGTTGCGGCCTCAGGAGTTATCGGCGCCGTCGTAGCTGTTGGTTTGTTGGCGATGATTCGCTGAATCGATTGATGGGTGGGGCGTATGTCATCTGAGGACGATAAGAACAAGAACGCGGCGGGTTTTGCCGGCCTGTCTTCACTGGTATCAGACGTTGAGATAGACACTGATGCTCCGAAGCCAGCACAAGCACCAGCGGCCCCAATTCCTACAAAGCAGGAAGTTCCTGGTGAGGAGCAGAAAAGCGCAACAAGCCCACAGCCACAACAAAGTAGCCAGCCGCAATCAACAGCACAACCATATCAAGCACCAACTCAACCATCCGACAACTCTGGCTGGAAGTGGGTTCTTGGGATAGGTGCGGTAATAGCGGTTATCTGGATGGCGGGATCGGGGAACAAGAATCAGCCGCCGCCATCCTATTCTTCAAACCCTTCGGTCCCTTCGTATTCACCGCCCGCAGCAACACAATCGACCACAAGCCGGCTATCTGAAGAGTTACCACCAGCAGGCACCAACAGCGTTTTGAGCGGTGCTCAACTACGCTATTGCTTGGCAGAGGATATACGACTTGAATCTGCAAAGGCAGTGGTCAACAACTACATTGACTCCCACGTCGATCGTTTTAATGGGATGGTTTCTGATTACAACAGTCGCTGTGGCCAGTTCCGTTATCGCAAGGGGGCATTGGAAAGCGCGCGAAGCGAAGTAGAGCGCTACCGTGCAGATCTCCAAGTTGAGGGGCGTGGAAGGTTTTCAACTGGAACGTCTGCGCCAAGGGTGAATCCGCAAGTCGTTAAGCCGACACCAGATCCGACCGTTAAATCCATACAGCAACGGCTCAATGCACTGGGCTATGACGCCGGTACGGCTGACGGGTTCATAGGAGGTAAGACCCGTTCGGCAATTAATTCGTTTCAACGTGACAGAGGGCTTACGCAAGACGGTGCGGCTGATGCAGCACTTCTTCAGCAACTTACTCCATATTCGAGTAGCCCTAGCAGGGGTGAAATCAGGAGTGAAGTCAATTCTATCCCGAAGCCAATCGACCCAGGCCCTAAGAAATTTACTCCCCCAGCCAACGCATTTGTTTCGGGGACGAATTGGTATTGCAACGAAGGTTTCCGGAAAGTCGGCGACCAATGTGAGGCAGTCATTGTCCCCGCCAATGCGTTTGTGTCCGGGGCGAATTGGTACTGCAAAGAAGGATTCCG
>SXGU01361442.1_pt1 | contig 10762 bp, 12 predicted proteins | sample 3174531 | NCBI WGS metagenome assembly SXGU01 (sample SAMN11356863, study PRJNA531348) | freshwater metagenome | isolation source: freshwater sample F1-140 | place: China: Fuxian Lake, Yuxi | collected 2017-12-25 | reverse complement strand
TAGACCGGGTCGTGGTCAATGCGGGCCTGGTCGACGACGTCGGCCAGGCGGGCGCGTGCGTCACTCAGGCTCATCTCGCTCATACTCCCAACAGTACGTCTGTGCCGCGTAAAAGTACAGAAACGCGAGAAAGTACAAAACGGCCGATAACTTATCTTATGTCAATCTGTAGTCTGCGTATTGCATCAGATGAATCAACGCGGCGGCGGCCGCCGTAGGCGTCGCTCCACTGCCCCGCCCCCGACGGTGACCGGCCACGACCAGTTCGGCCCGGTCTTCGACGCGGGGCTTTCTGGGGCGGGAGTCCCCCCGATCGGCAGATAACTTCTCAGACATGCCTCAATCCCGGGTAGCCGTTCGGATCGTCCTATTGGACCCGTCCTCTCGGGTGCTGCTGTTTGAGGGGCGGGACCTGTCCGACACCGGTGACACCGTCCGATTCTGGTTCACCGCCGGAGGCGGAATCGACGCCGGCGAGTCACTCACGGACGCCGCCGAGCGCGAAGTGCTCGAGGAAACCGGACAGTCGGGACTGACCCTGGTAGGGCCGTTTCACCGCCGAGAGTTCGACTTCCTCAATCACGGCGAACCGCAGCACCAGGTCGAGCACTTCTTCGCTGCACGGACAACCAACGTGGCCCTCAGCGATGACGGCTGGACTGAGCTCGAGCGGAGGGCGATGACCACTTGGCGTTGGTGGTCGGCCGACGAGCTCGCGAGGAACGGCGTTCACTACTTCCCGAGCAACCTCGTAGACCTCGTGCGGCTCGCGGACACGCTCGTCTAGCCACGCTTCACCGGGCCGCAATACGCACGGACGTGATGCGCAGGCTGCCCACTCGAACGCTGCATCGACTTCCAGGGCCCTCCCCCTCCTCGCTTGCATCGCCGCCCAGCCTGCCCACAAGCCGCTGCTCTGATCCGGTGCTGCTCGGCGAGGAGGCCGCCGGGTAGGCCGCTACGGTAGCGCCGCCGCTCCCCGCCGACCCGTGGTGCGCCCATCCCCCGTCGGCGTGCCTCCCCCCTGTCGGCGGGGCGCGGTGCGACGGCCTTTCGCCGTACGCCCGTCCTCCTTAGGAGTTTCCCCCGCCCCCGCCCCGGCGGCCGCCGAGGTGCACCAGGCTGCGGCGCCCACTCAGTGCCTTGTGCGGTCCACGGTCGCGGTCACCGGTGCGTCATCCCGGCGGCGTCGGGTCGCGGACTCCGGTGTGAGCGCTCTTCGTGCAGTGCGGGCAGATAGCACAGCGCTCCGGCCAAGCTGATGATCCCGGCAGTGACCATGGCTGTCTGGTTCGAGGCGGAGGCGGCTAGGAGACCGAGGAGTGGCGCGGTGAGTGCGAAGGACGCGGAGGCGGTCATCGAGTTCATCGACAGGATGGTGGCTCGGTTGTGCGCCGAGGCTTGGCGGTGAAGGAGGGCACCGTGCATCGGGCCAGCAGAGCCGTGCATCGCATAGGTGGCCAGGTAGGCAACCACCAGTGCGGTCGGTCCGGACACCAGGCCCATGGTGATCGCCCCGAGACTGTTGAAGACCCTGGCAAGGATGGCGGACCTGGCCACGCCGATGCGCCGGGAGGTGAGTCCGGCGAGTCCGGCACCGAGCGCGAAGACCGCCCACCCGCTTGCCGCGACGGGGCCCATCCACGTCCCAGCGCGGGCTTCGTCCCCGAGGAGCTCGCCCAACCGGATCGGTTGGAACTGCTCGAAGACGACCATGGCGATCGACCAGAAGACCTCGACCAGCACCAGGCCTCTCAACACCCGGTTTCCGCGCAGCAGGATCAGCCCTTCGAGCACTACCCCGGGTGCCTGCTGCAGTGACGTCAGTGCTCGTCGCGCGCCGCCTGCGGCCTCAGCTCCAAGGGGTTCGCGCATGAGGATCACAACGGCCAGGAGGTGGACCACGTTGAGCACCGCGAACACCGCGACGGGCAGGGTCAAGGCCGACATCACGGTCAGCGGGTGCCACCAGACCAGACCGCCTGAGACGAGCGCGCCCGAGGCGATCGCCGTACCCAGCACCACGCCCTGCCGCGCAAGCGCCGCATCGACGTCCGCGCCCGGTTCGCTGAGATGGACGGTGTCGACGTACCAGGCTTCGAGCGGTCCGGAGTCCAAGGCTCGGAAGGTGCCCATCAAGCAGGCGCCGACGGCGAACATCCAGAAGGTGTCGGCAGCCAGGTAGACGCAGGCCGCGGCCACGTTGACGACGGCGGCGGCGAGGTAGACCGGGCGCCGTCCGAACCCGTCGGAGAAGCTGCTCGTCGGCAGCTCGAGCACCAGCACCACCGCGCCGCCGATCGCGCTCACGGTTAGCGCCTGCGGAACGCTCAGGCCCCGATCAAGCTGGTAGAGCACCAGGATTGCGACCGTCAGGCCCACCGGGAACCAGCGGGTGAACGTGAGCAGAAGGAAGGCGCGACGAGCGGCGACCGGCCCGAGAGACTCTGGTGTCACGAGTCGAGCCGGAGGTCTCGCGGATAGGCCACCTGGTGCAGAGCAACCGGTCGCGCCGACGGATCGCCGACGCCGGTGCCCCGGTAGCGCTCGATCACTGCCTGGATCTCCGACCGCAACGCCCGCAGCTGCTCGGCGGTGAGGTCGAGCACGTCGTCGTCGAGACTCGTCGCGTCCCGCCACTCGGCCGGCCAGCTGTCCTCCACGTCCAGCCATTGCTGGTACCTGGTCACCAGCTGAGCCAGATAGTCACGCATCAACCAGTTCAGAGCGGTGGTCGCGTCCTCGTCGCCGGCGAAATCGCTGGCCTCCCAGGAGTGGCTCGAGCTTGCGGCCCGCCACACGCGCCGCTTCCCCTCCCCCTCCTCCGTATCCACGACCAGACCCACGGATGCGAGCTTGCGCAGGTGGTAGCTGGTCGCGCCGGTGTTGGTCTCCAGCTCCAGGGCCAAGTCGGTAGCCGTCGCAGGCCCTCCACGTCGGAGTGCGCTCAGGAGTCGAGAGCGAAGCGGATGTGCCAAAACCCGAACAGACGCTGCGTCGAGGCGAAGAGAATCAGGCATGTATGCACACTATCTGTGCATAACTATTGTGCACAATGTCTCTGCGCAGTCCTCCTGCCTGCGCCCCGGGCCAAACGCTGGTGGGCAGCCGCAAGTGAGAGCGTCCCGCCGATCACCTGGACCGAAGTCTGGCCAGACAACGATCCTGCGCGAAGTTTCCTAGTAGCCGCGATGAGTGCGCGTAGCCGCTCCGCGGCGCCGCCGTGACGACCCAACGGCAGGCGGGATCAGGACCTATAGGCGTACTTCCCCGCGTTCGCGGCGATGATTTCCAGTCGAGATCCCGCGCTACTGGGAACCAGCGGGACCAGAGGAGTCCGTCCAACTCGCCCGACAACGCTTGCCCGACGAGTGACGAACAAGACCTGTTCGGGTGAATCCTCGACGATGGCGTCCCAAGGCACTCGGTACTCAGCGATGTAGGCGCCTTGGTCGAGGAGCGGTTGAAGGTAAGCGCCGAACCACTGCTCTAGTAGGAACCGGGAGGCGCACCCGCATGAGAGCCGGTCCTCGCCCCCGAACGCCTCGAAGATCGCGGGATCTTGTGGATGGGGATGGGTGACCTGGTGTTCGGCCTCCATGTAGCGAACGATCTCCTCGGCCTCGGCCGTGAGCCACTGCGAGGTGTACGGCCCCAGCCACGCAATCTTCGAGCCGGGAGGCTGTGCGAACTCCAAGCGCCAGACACTTACGAACGCTTCTCCCACGGGGACGACGTTAGAGTCCGGCACGGACAGGGCCCGTCATAGGTGTTGAGCGTCGCACCGTTGTCGTCAGCAATGCGTCCGAACTGCCGCAATGAGTGCTCTCAGCGTCAACAACGTCATGAAGGGAACGCAGGCCGGCCTCTGGGGACTGCCGAGGGCGGCGGGCGGTCACATCCAGAATTGCTCGGGTGACTGGTACGGGAATCGTTCGCCCTCCCCGAACCCGCGTGCCAGCGCGGCCATCAAGTGCTCGGTGACCCACTCGGGTCGGTCAATCAGGTCCCCCCGTGTCACATCCACCACCTGCCGGTACTCGCGGTCAGCGTAGGCCGTCGGGTACCCGTAGCGCCCCGAGCGCTCCGAGGTCGCGGCCGGCTGGGCGCCTTTCAGACGGGTGAGCCGCACGCCCACGCGCCACGGTCCTGCCGCGCCGACAGTGGTCGCGACCACGCCGGCGAGCCGGACGCAGTGGTCGGCTCGCTCATACAGAGCCGATGTAGGCGTGCGGAGGGTTCCGTCCCTCTCAGTGAAGGACGCCAGGTGGACCACATAGGAGATCCGACCTTCGTCCTCGACGACCATCCGCTGAATACCGTAGGCATAGTCGCCTTCGAGCAGCGCCCGGGCGCCGTCGGTGCTGGGGGTGAAGCTCTGGGCGGCGATACCTCGTGGGTGTTGCGTGGGGTAGGTGAGGCCAGATAGGTCGGGCCATCCGTGAGATCCGCGCGGCCGGCTCGTCTCGGACACGAGGTGGTGAACGCCGCGTCCTCGCCAGTCGTCAACACGTGGGCCAGCCTGGGCCGGTTCCGCGAGGAAGAACAGTCGCCCGTTGGGAGACGTGTCGCCCTCAACCGGGTCGAGGTCGTGCTCAAGCTGGGTGAGGCGCTGGAGGAAGTCGTCGTCGCGGTTGCGGCGCTTCGCGAAGAGATCAGCCACCTCAGGGTCAGCTAGCACCCGCTTACCCTCGGCTCCGCGGCTCCAATAGCGGTCGTCCGCACGATGAGGGGCGCTCGCGGAGGGAGGGATCTCTACAACCACGCAGCCCTCGCCCTGACCGTCCGGCCGCTCGAAGACGTACAACTCACAGGGCAGCGACGGCTGAACAGAACCGTCTGCGATCGCGACCACCCGCGACCTCACAGCGGCGGGATCGGCGACGCCTGGCGCTTCGCCGGCGCGGCCGCCGCCGGCATCGCGGATCCCAACCACCAACACGCCGCCCATCACGCCGAAGGAAGCGAGGTCCTTCGCAGTCTCAACATTGCTGCCCGCGGGCGGCAGGCCCTTCTTGAGCTCGCAGTACGTGTGCTCGTCGAGCAACCCCTCCTCGGCGGCGGTCATGAGGTCCTGCCAGGAGTCGATCGACACGCGAGAGGGTCCGAAGTGGATGACCGGCATGCCGCGGAGACTACGACGTCTGTCGCGAGCGACGCGCGATCATGGTCGAGCGTTCTACAAGCAGACCAAGCCCTCTCCTGACCCCCCGAGACCCACCGACGGCAGACCGATACCGGATAACCTGCCGTCGCAGGGGCACACTAACCCTAGATCGAACACGTGTTCGATGAACGAGGGAGTGAACATGGGCACCAACAGCGCCATCGAGTGGACCGAGGTCACCTGGAACCCCGTCACCGGCTGCGACCGCGTCGCCGCCGGCTGCGACAACTGTTACGCGCTCGCCCTGGCGAAGCGGCTCAAGGCCATGGGAGCCGAGAAGTACCAGAACGACGGAGACCCACGCACCAGCGGACCCGGCTTCGGTGTCACCATCCACCCGGCCTCGCTCGAGCAGCCCTACAAGTGGCGGGCACCCAAGGTGGTGTTCGTGAACTCGATGAGCGACCTGTTCCACGCCAAGGTCCCGATCAGCTTCGTGCGCGAGATCTTCGACGTCATCCGCGACACTCCACAGCACACCTACCAAGTGCTGACGAAGCGGGCACACCGCATGGCTCGCTTCGCCGACAAGCTCGACTGGCCGGACAACCTCTGGATGGGCGTCTCGGTGGAGTCGTTGGACGCCGTCGACCGTATCGACCACCTCCGCGCCACGCCCGCCGCCGTGCGCTTCCTGTCGTGCGAACCGCTCCTGACCGCCCTCCCTGACCTCAACCTCAAGGACATCGACTGGGTCATCGCCGGCGGCGAGTCCGGACCCAACGCCCGCGGCATGGACCCCGCCTGGGTCGAAGACATCCGCGACCAGTGCACCGACGCTGACGTCGCGTTCTTCTTCAAGCAGTGGGGCGGCCGCACACCCAAGGCCAACGGCCGGGAGCTCAACGGGCGCACCTGGGACGAGATGCCCGCCCTGGCTACGACTTGATCGCGGGCCCGGCCTTGATGACGTGCTTGTGGGGCTTCGGCCCCTTCGACACGAACTCGATCTCGCCGTCCTTCACCAGCTGACGCAGCGCCGCCGTGAACGCCGTCTCCTTCGCCTCGCCGTAGACGTCCCCGAAGATCTCGGACCACCGCTGCACCACTGCGTGTTGCGCGCCGTCGGTGCAGAGTGCCCTCAGGTTGTCCGTGATCGTGCGGATCGCCGCGGCGTGCTCGCGCTCGAGTTGGTCCTCGACGGTGTTGAAGAGCATCCCCTCCAGCTCGTCCTCGTCGGGGCCGACGAACTCCAACCACTTCTCTCGGGCCTTGGCTGCCGATACCCCGAACACCCAGAACCCGTGGGGGTCGGAGGTCAGGAAGATGAGGAAGTAGACCGGCTGGTGGTGCACCTGCCGACGAACAGGCGCGACAGCCCAGTCGAAGTGGGTACCCGCTGTGAGGCGCTTTGCGTACTCGACGGCAACGGCTTCAGCAGCGGTCTCCCACAGCTCACCACCGGAGCTCAGGTGTGCCTGCAGCGCCACCTCGCGCCACCATGTCCCGCCGCACACTCGATCAGCCTGGGCTACGCCACCCAGCTCCAGCTGGCCCTTCTTGTACTGGCCACCCGCGCGCCGGATGAGGTCGGCGCTGAAGTTCATCAGGAACTCGGTGCGCGGCCGATCTCCGCGCTTCTGCAGCAGCGGCCGCAGCGTGTCGAACGGCAGGACGGCACCGCATGGATCCAGGAAGAGGAACAGGCTGGCACCGGCGGCGTACTCGTAGAGCTCGTCGAGCTGATCCTCGCAACTGCCGTGCCGAGTGGTCACGTTGACACCGCGGGCTCGGTACTCGTCGGCGACCTCATCGAGCCGCTGCCAGTCGGCACGTCTCTGCTCGACCAGGAAGACGTCGATCTGCGTGCTGTTCTTCATCTTCTGGGCATGGAGCATCATGTGCTCCGCTGACGCCGCCTGGCCGTTGTCGAAGCGGCCTCGGCCCGCGAACCCGTCGAACAGAACCGACCGCTTGGGTCGGAGCCACTTGGCCGTCATCGTCGCGAACCGGATGGCGTACTGGTCGAGGATCGCGTGCTTGTAGACCGACTGTGGTTTCGGCTGGTCAAGCAGGCCGGCCTCGGTGCCCCTGGACATCATTCCCCCGGAATGGTGTGTGCAGGCCACGCGCCCCAACGCACGCAGCTCCGTTCGAGGTCAGGCTAGACCTGTCGCGCCTCGAGCCGAGCGAATCCGGTAGATATCCGCTCTTGGCGCACGACACGGCGCAACCGCTGCAGGGTCGAGGGCTTCGTGGTGCCCGCATGACCGGCGGCGAGGACCGCCAGGACACTGCACTGCCCAGCGACCTCAACGCCCGCGAGCTCGCCCGCTGGAGCTGGCGGCAGCTGACCTCGATGCGCACTGCGCTGGTGCTGCTCCTCCTGCTGGCGCTCACCTCGATCCCCGGCTCGGTCGTCCCTCAGGAGGACGTCGACTCGATAGCCGTCTCGACCGGGCGCGAGAACCACCCTCCGTCTAGCGCCGATCTGGGACCGGCTCGACCTCGTCTCGGTCTACTCCTCGCCGTGGTTCGCTGCGATCAACATCCTGCTGATGATTTCTCTCGTCGGGTGCATCATCCCGCGACTCGTCGTCTATTGGCGGGCGCTGCGAGCCCGGCCCCCGCGGGCACCGCGCCACCTCTCGCGACTGCCGGAGCACACGTCGTAGGTCACCGACGACGCGCCCGACGTCGTGTTGGCGCGCGTGAAGGAGCTGCTGCGCAAGAAGCGCTACCGGGTGGCGCTGGGCGACGACGAGGCCGTGGCGGCCGAGCGCGGTCACCTGCCCGAGGCCGGCAACCTGCTCTTCCGAGACCATGGCGACCGTGAGTGCCAGTGACAGGTCGAGCAGCCGAAACCAAGTGTCGGCTTCTTTGTTTCGGCCGCTGCCGCCGTTATCCACCGGCGGCACAAGCTTCCTCCTTGTCTGCGTGGCCAGCCTGGCCTCGCGCTGAAGTTATGGCTGGTCCTGCCCGGGGCCCCCGTCGCTCTGGGTAGTACGGCCGTGTGACCAGTCGATCTGAGGTTGGCGCAGCCGGTGGCTCGGGAAGGTGTGGATGCGGTTGCCGTCCGGAGCGGAGTAGCGCACCCAGGCCGTCCACGTGCCGTCCTCGAGGTTGTGTCTCCACTCCGCGATCACCCCGAAGCACCACACCATGTCGTCGTCGACCTCGACCAGGACCTCGCACTCGGTGTCGGCCGGGAAGTGCTCCATGGCACTCAGGAAACCACGGTCGGGAGCGCCGTTGCGGTGGGACCGGTCGTCGGCGCACCATTGACCGGTGAGCCAGCCGCAACCCGAGCGTGACGACGTCGAGGAGTGGCGCGTCTTGCAGGAAGTGCTCGAGGAGCGCGACCGCGAGTGGTGGGCCGCGCAAGACCCGGACGACGAAGCGCGCTGACCAAGCCCGGTCGAGCTTTGTCGAGGCTGTCCGTCCCACGCGCCTTGCCCTGAGATGCGCCGGATGCAGCTGCGCCCTGTTGTGCCCGCCCACTCCTACGACGGCGGCATCTCCAACACCGCCATCAACGCCGGCCTCGTCTCAAGGCGAGATCTGACGACGCTGCCGCGCGACCCCGGCACGGACGGCGAGTTCAAGGTGGTCGAGTCGGAACCATCGCCGGCCTCCCGCCAGCGTTGAAGGCAGCCGCCCACGCACGGCACGCGCCCGCACCGCAACAACGGAGCACCCCAGGACCGCCGCCGCGGCAGGAGCAGGGAGCCACTGATGATCGTCATCCGGCGGCAGCGGACCGGAACGCGGCTCAGACCTGCTCGCGCGCCGCCGCCCTCGCTCGAGTTCTGCCTGGTCGCGCTGCTCTCGCAGCTGCAGTACCTGATCTCGCGACAAACTCGGCCGCGCCCGCCGCGGCGTCAGGTCACCCCGACGCACGATCTTTGGCACCAAGCTGACGTGTACCCCGAGCAGCTCGGCAGCCTCGCGCTGCGTCACCCACTCGGACATGGTCAGCAGGCTAGCTCCGGCAGGAACCCGACGACGACAACCTAACCCGAGGTTGTACGCCGCTGTTGGCATGGCCTTACGCCGCGGCGATCGAGATCCACTCCTGCTCACGGACCCGCGGTCGCGTTGCTGCCCAGCTGGTCACCGCGGGCAAGGGCCCCTCCAGTTCGCGATCGAGCACCTACCCGGGTAGTGCCTCGCCCCGCCGCCACCGCTGCACGCCGCCGTTGCGTTCGTCCAGGTTCAGGAAACCGGCGCGCTCGAGCGCCGCGATCGCCGAGGCGGTTGTGACCTCGGGCTCGTCGGGAGCCATCAGCATGTCGACCGGACCACTGGCGTAGAGCCGCTGAACGATGAAGCACAGCCTCCGAGCAGCAGCCCGCACGTCCTCGTCGACGTCATCGGTCCATCCCCATCCCTCGTCGGGCGCCCAGCTGGCGAAGCTAAGAAAGATTCGGGGCCACCACGTTGTCGTGCCATAGCCCTCGACAAGCGTCCCCGCCGCCAGGGCCCCCGCTCTCCACTTAACGGTCCGCTCGACGGCGGCGACGCTGGCGGCCGCACGTCGCTCGGCCTCGCGCCTGGCCAGCTCAACAGCCATGTTCTCTGCTGCGGCCAGATCGCTGAGTGCCTGATCGAGGTCGGGTGTCCACACGCCCTCCGATCGCAGCTGACAGACCGCGAGCCGACTCCACGCCTCGCCCAGATGGGTCACGACGCCGACCTCGACGACCGTCTCAGCATGGGCGGCTTCGACGTCTGCCCTAGCCTCGCCGCTCGCCTGGCTCGCCGCCGCGGCGGTTCTAAGATGCAGGGCGTGTCCCCGGGCGGCTTGCTCGGTGGCCGCCGCGGCCTCGGCCCCCGACCCGTACAGCCAGGTGACGTGATCGACGTGGCTGCGGTACTTCTCATCCCGGTCCCGCCACGCGTTCCCCGCGATCGGGGACAGTTGCACCTCAAGCGTCTGACTGCGCCCGTCTACGACGACGTGCAGGTCCGCTCGGCTGTCGGCTCCCAATACCTTCTCTATCGTCGCGTGCAGCCCCTGGTCCGCGAGCCACGCCAACAGCGCACGCTGATAACGCAGGTGTTCATACGAGCGTTCGGCGCGGGCTCCGTCATCCGCGAGCGCACAGCCGTCCATGCCGTCCTTGTGGCGATAGTGCGGCCTCAGGACCGGGCCGGCGGCGACGATCAAGCGGGCGCCGCAGCCGCCGGCTTGAGTGGAGCACCAGAACGTCTCGCGGTACTGATCCTTGATCTGAAGGGCACCCGAGCGGCCGGCGGGCAGTACGACGACATGGGCGCCGTCAGGGCCGTCAACGACGGCATAGGCCAGCTTGTTGCCGCTCAGTGCTGCCCGACCTCGGGTCGCGTGCTGGTTCACGCACCGAAGCATGGAGTACCCCACCGACACCCCGGCACGGCTGCGGATCATCGCCCTCCGGGTCGAGCGCGACTAGGCCTCCGGCGTCCAATCCGCGACGCCGGAATGCCGTACCGTCCTGACCGACCAGGCCGAGTGGGTCCGGCAAACCATGGCCCACACCGACGAGGACAGCGAGGCCTTCCTGATGACTCGGCATCCGGAGCAGTTCGACCGCGGAAGCAACGGTCAGCCCTACGACCCTGACGAGCCGCTGCTGGTGCGCTGGGCCGACGTCGTGGCGGCCCGCAATGCCG
>SXGU01467866.1_pt1 | contig 10763 bp, 10 predicted proteins | sample 3174531 | NCBI WGS metagenome assembly SXGU01 (sample SAMN11356863, study PRJNA531348) | freshwater metagenome | isolation source: freshwater sample F1-140 | place: China: Fuxian Lake, Yuxi | collected 2017-12-25 | reverse complement strand
TTCACTTTCAAGAACCCCGACCATCGCGTTAAAAAAGGGAACCTTCAACGCAGCGGGCAACTGTTCATGCACACGTGGCACCAAAAACCAAATCAACCAAGGCAGCGGCAACACAATAAAGACCCAAGGGCTCGCTAATTCAAACATGGACCTCTCCGCTGACGGATCCAAGATCGCGCCAGATCAAACAACCGCTGTAAATCACAATCCATCATGGCCTGATAAGGCGCCTCAAGAAGCTCTCGCTCTACCAAGGTGAAATCTAACCCTTTGCTGGTGTTATTTAAAAATGCGATCCACGCCTTTCCTTGCAAGCTAGCTACCTTATCTCGAGGAAAGTATACCAAAGCCACGCGCTTCAACAACTCCGATAGGCGGGCTGCAATACATTGGCTATTCGCATCGCGTTGGTATTGCTGCAAATAGGTTGTTAACAAACGCAGTCCCTCGCGGCGCGCACGACCATTCACATGGTAGCGACAGAGAAAAAAAACAGTGATCAAAAATGCTAGAATGAATATTGTCGCCAGTAGGTACCAACCCGGCGCGCAAGGCCACCAACCAATGGACGCGGGCAGATGAATATCACGTAATTGCGCTAATTCCTGAGCCTTAAGCATTAGCCCTCCGCAAAAAAGTTTGCCGTACGAGAAGCGACAAATCCGTTTCGGCCGTGACTTGCACATATTGAATTTGCAAGCAGTGCATTTGCGCTTGCAAGGCCGCAATACGTTGTTCACAATAACGACGGTAGGCAGTACGAACGGCATCCACTGTCGTATCCATAAAAACGTCCTGATCTCCATCAGTAATAGCGTATTGTTGTGGCTTGGGAGGCGCTATCTCCAAAGGATCACACAGATGATAAACTAAAACATCATTATGACGACGTAATCGACTTAAATGCTGTGCACTGTCTTTGTCCAAGTTATAAAAATCACTGATTAACACGAGAAGACTACCCGGTTTAACGACTCGCCGTACACGTTGCAAGACATAACTCAGCGGCCGACTGTTTTGTTGAGTATTGAGCTGAGATAGGTCGTGCGTATAATGGCTAAGTGCTGCTAAAAATGGCATAACTCCTGTTTCTCGACCACGTGGAGTAAATTCGTTATGATCTGTTGCAGAAAACAATAACCCGCCTACACGATCGCCTTGCTTGACAACGGTCCACGCTAAAATGGCGGCCAAACGCGCCGCAATGACGGACTTAAACGCCAACCGCGTACCAAAATACATGGAGGGATTAAAGTCAGTCAGAATGATCACAGGCCGCTCACGTTCTTCCTGATATAATTTAACATGGGGCCTACCTGTACGCGCTGTTACTCGCCACTCCATGTGTCTAATTTCATCACCGGCTTGATAGTTACGTACCTCGGCAAAGTCCATGCCACGACCACGCAATCTAGACAAGTGCTTACCACCACATAACGCACGACCCAGAGGACGATAATGCCCAATTTGTACATCACGTTGTAAAGCAATTAACTCTGTGAGGTCTGCCGTTACGCCATCTGTCATAGCAAAAAATCTCTATTTTAATACCGTCAGGAGTAGGCCTCGTCAATATTAAATATTGACGAGGCACTAGGGTAACGCAACTAAGTGCAATAACTCATCAAGGAAGTCATCACTACTCACCCCTTCAGCCTCAGCCTCAAAGGTTAATAAAATATGGTGTCGCAAGACATCATGCACGATGACATGAATATCCTCTGGCGTGACATAATCACGGCCAGCAAGCCATGCGTGGGCTTTAGAACATCGATCTAAAGCGATCGTCGCACGAGGGCTCGCACCATAGCGCAACCATCGACTAAGCTCTTGGCTGTACACGCCGGGGTTTCGTGTCGCAACAACAAGTTGCACTAAATAATGTTCAAGCCCCTCGCTCATATGAACATTGAGTACTTGTCGGCGCGCTTCAAATAACACTCTCTGTGGCAAAGGAGTAATTTTGTCTTTGACGGCTGATGATTTCACATCCATCACAATCGTTGCTAATGCTTCACGACGTGCAAGCATGAGAATATCATGCTCAACCTGCGCCTCAGGATAGCCAATTTTCACATACATTAAAAAACGGTCAAGTTGCGCTTCCGGCAAAGGATAAGTCCCTTCTTGTTCGATTGGATTTTGCGTTGCCATCACTAAAAATAATTCTGGTAAGGGGTAAGTTTTACCACCAATCGTCACTTGGCGTTCGGCCATCGCCTCCAGCAATGCGGATTGCACCTTCGCAGGAGCTCGATTAATTTCATCAGCCAACACCATATGGTGGAAAATAGGTCCGGGTTGAAAAACAAAAGAACCATCCTCTGGATGATAAATATCTGTGCCCGTCAAATCTCCAGGTAATAAGTCTGGGGTAAACTGGATCCGATGAAAATGGCCTTCAACACCGACAGACAATTCCTTGACCGCACGCGTTTTTGCCAGACCTGGCGCGCCCTCAACTAATAAATGACCATCGGCAAGCAATGCAATTAACAAACGTGACACCAAGTTTTTTTGACCCAGAATGCGCGAATTAAGATAAGCACTTAATTGCAATATCTGCTGCTGTATGAGTTTTGTGGAAGAGAGATCTATTTGCTCCATTCTTATCCCTTTAAAAAAATAGGCCTTATGAATGCATCGAAACGATGACTGAAGCCAAGACGCATTATCCTAGCGTGAAATATAATTTGTGCCAAGCGGAGGCCTACTGACATCATTAAATAATTTCTATCTTATCTGCTTGCGGACCTTTTTTTCCTTGAATAATATTGAATTTGACGGCGACACCATCTTGTAATAACTTAAAATCCGCAGGTTTTGTCGCTGCAGCATGAAAAAAATACTCTTGCTTTCCGGCTACAATAAAGCCAAATCGCTTCTTTCGATCAAAGAATTTAATCGTTCCAGAGACTTGCGTATTCTTTTTTGCTCCATGAAAAATACATTTTAATGCTTGAATAATATTTTTTATACTCATTAAGGAATTCCTGTAAATTGTGTATGCATCCAGGTTCTGTTGCATTTATTTAAATTAAATCAGCTTAGTTGCATTATTCCCGCTGCACGGAGAGATTAGCATTTTCTTAGCGCTTGTACAAAATTTTTCATGTTCATAAGGGTATAACATTACTTACAACAACAATTGAAACCTCGCAAAACCCTCATATGATTTCATTCTGCATGGCGACTCTTGAAAAAATCAAGCGTCGCTGTCGTTAAATCATCATGATAAACCAGACGACGATCCGCTATTTTAGGACATATGTAAATGACATTAGCGAGGGAATTACGCCAATCCAATGGAACTAATGCACAATAAGGAAAAACGGCATGAATGGTATTAAACACAACACGTGCATAATCATCCTGAAAAACAGGATGGGCAATAATATTCATGATCATCATCCCGTCTGGATTTAAATGATTTGCGATAGCCTGAAAATACTCCACCGTAAGTAATGATGCAGGGATCGTTGCCTCCTGGGTATACGCATCTGTAAAAATCACATCGTATAATGTCTTGTTTTGTTGTAAATAGCTGCGTGCATCGTCTGCAACAAAGGTCCCATGAATGGGCTGATGAAGAAAATAGGCTTCACTCAACGCCCTAATATCTGGATCAATATCAACGTAAGTCACGTCATTATGGTGTGTTCCGGCGGCAGTCAAACTAAAGCCGCCTGCGCCAATCACCAATAATTTTTTATGATGCAGATGAAGCTGTTTAAACAGCACATCACGAACAAACTCAATATAAGGAAGCCCTTTTTTATCGACAGTGAGTAAAGAGCTATTGGACTGGTTGATACGAAGAAGCTTGTCAAATTCTTTCGTTTCAACCACTTGGTAATTGCCATAATTGTTTGTTCGTTTAAAGAGCGTTTTTTCAGCATCGATATTTAGCATGAGGATAAATACAAGCGCTAAAAATAACAGAATAGCACGCCACCACGGCAACTGACTCTCAGCACGCATATAGAGGATTAAAGCATACAACAACACACAGTTAATCACGACAGTCCACGCTACCCCCACATATTGAAACAGCAGTAGTGAGGTTAACAATGCCCCAAGAAATGAACCTATCGTACTGAGAAACAATGCGCGCCCACTAATATGACTCACACGATGCTGTTGGTTAAATAAGTTTGTCGTCAACGGAATAGTTTGGCCAAGAAAATACACAATAGGTGCAAGTACCAACAACAAATATAACGATAAATTGAATAGAAAAGGCAACTTCGCTATATACGCACTCAAATAATAGTAGGAAGCAATCAGCGCATAACTGAGACCAATGCCAATCCAAACCATGCTAAGGGCAAAGTTTCGGCTGAGTTGTTTAAAAAAGTCTTGCTGGTGTCCACCACCCCGCCAATACCCGACAGCCAGAAACAGCAAAAACACACCAATAATAATGCTCGTTATCACGACACTACCACCAAAAAATGGCAACAATTGGCGTATGGTCAAAATCTCTACCGAAATGGTAATAAACCCTTCTAATAATAAAATTATAAAAAGCATATGAACCTGTAAAGATTGATTGAGGTCGTCAGTTTTTGTTATGGACAGCACCACTAGCACAAAAACATAACAAAAATGAGTTTAGATCCGATATAATGCAAACTGAGTTGACTATACTTTGCGTGGCCTTAATTTGCTATACCCGGCCCCAAGAACGAAAGAGAGCCTATCCTCCCCATGAAACGCTCACAGCTATTTCTTGTCCTATCACTCATTTTCTTGGAGTGGTTGGACTTTAGTCTCTACCTTTATTTGGCAAAAGCGGTGTTTGCCAATGAGTTTTTTCCCACATCATCGTATAGCCTTATGCTCACCTTCGCCCTATTTGCTGCAGCTTATATTGCACGTCCAGTCGGTGGCTGGTTGTTTGGTCGCCGAGCCGACTTGACCGGTCGGCGAAAACCAATGGTCTTTTCCGCCGCATTGATGGGTTTAGCAACCCTTGGGATCTGCGTCTTGCCTGGGTACGCACAGATTGGCACAATTGCCACTTGGGGATTATTGCTGTTACGCATGGCACAGGGCCTTGCCCTAGGTGGTGAAATCAACACTTCCGCGATGTTTTTAGTTGAGCATCATTCACATAATCCGCTCGTTGCCGGTAGTTTAGTCGCGGCTAGCGGGGCCGCGGGGATGTTCATGGGTGGAATGTTAGCGGCTTTAGTGCAATCCACAACCGTCCCATGGGTTTGGAGGGCAATCTTTGCGGTTGTCGGCTTGGTCTCGTTATGGGTGTGTCAAAAACGTAAACAACTGCAAGAATCGCCTGAGTTTCGCGATGAACAATCCCGCGTCACTCTTGCTACGTGGCAATTACATTGGCAAGGACTACTCAATATCGCCGCCGTTGGTGCCTACGTCAGTGTGACTGTGTATTTATGTAATGCATTTTGGGTATCCTTTGCTATCGATAAACACCTTTGGAGCAATGTACAGTGTGCGTGGGCAGGCTCTTTAGCGCAATTTGCGTCAGCACTGCTTGCTTTACCGATCGCATGGTTCGCCAAGCCAAAATGGAATAAGGGCTTATTACAAGCGAGCATGTTAACAACGATGTTTGCCGCCCCCTTGCTTTTTTATTTAACCGAACAAAAATTAACAACTTTCGTGATTTTTCCGTTGTTAGGCTACGTTTTGGCCAATGCGCTACTCTGCTCATCTTTGTTTTATTTCCTCTACTTGCAGCTTCCTGCGCAATACCGTTGCCGAGGGGTCTCTACCGTATGGGCGCTGGCCGCCAGTTTGGGGGCATTAAGCTTACCTATCGCTGAGCAAGCCGTCACCATCGCCAACTGGTATTGGTTTCCCGGTTTATGGGTCAGTGCGATTGCGATAATGGCCCTGTTTACCCTCCGAGTGAACCATTTATTGAGTCCTCAACCAACGCTTATGCAAACGTCCTGAAAAACCCGGGCCATGTGACAAGCGCACCGTCTTCGCTGTATGATTCACCCACCCCTATTCTTATCCACGTACATTATGTTTTCTGATTATTTTAAGGCCTTTTTGCAATATATTTTACCTAAAAAGGCATTGACCCTGCTTGCAGGCTTCCTAGCCAATGTCAAAATTCCCGCCATTAAAAACCATTTAATCCATTATTTTATTCGTAAATACGATGTAAATTTGCGAGAAGCCCAAGAAGACGTAGCAGAAAACTATGCCGACTTTAATGCATTTTTTATTCGCCACTTAAAACCAGGGGCCCGCCCCATTGCCAGTGCGGATATCGTTTCTCCTGTCGATGGGTATATCAGTGAAATGGGGCGCATCAATGAAAGCATGTTATTGCAAGCCAAAGGGCGATATTATTCAATCCATGAATTGCTCGCCTGTGATAAAGAGCTCTGTTCGCAATTTAACTCAGGTCTTTTTGCCACGCTTTATTTATCACCCCAAGACTACCACCGCGTGCACATGCCCATTGACGCGACACTAAAAGAAATGATTTACGTACCTGGAAAATTATTTTCAGTACAACCAGCAACGACACGGATGATCCCAAAACTGTTTTCGCGCAATGAGCGGCTCGTCGTTTTTTTTGACACGAGTGTCGGTTTAATGGCAATGGTACTGGTGGGCGCCACCATTGTAGGTGCAATCGGTACCAGCTGGCATGGTGATATAGCGCGTAGCCGCACACGTCGTCATGTCGCCTGTCCTGAGGGCTCCAAGATGAGCACCGCGTTGCAAAAAGCTGAAGAAATGGGCTACTTCAAACTAGGCTCTACCGTCATTTTGTTGTTTGCTGACAACAACCGCGTGCAGTGGGAGAAAGGTTTATGCGCGGGAGATAAAATTCATTTTGGCCATGCATTGGCAACGATAACCCTAGAAAAATCACCTTAATCTTCAACGCACTCCTGTCTCTCGCTACGATGCAACTGCTTTTTCTAGGATAATAGGTAATGATTGAGTAATTTTGGCGAAGATAATATAGTAATTCCATCAGCTGTTGACTGTTTATCATGTCGTTAACAAAAAAGGAGCTGCGCAATGATTGAATATATCTACAAGGGATTTATGATTTCATACAAGATAGCATCGGCTGAATTTGATAAAAACAACTATAGAGCAGATGGCTCTGTAACCTACTTACTCAATAGGCCAAAATCATTTACGCCCAAAAAATTTCATACTGAATATACGACTCATGCCGGTGCCGAGCATGAAATTAAGAAACTACTTGAAAACTACGTCAATTTTGAATTAAAAAATTTTTACGATATGAAAAAAGAAAAGGGAGATGATGGGCGTCCACGCGAACGAGTGATTCGTTAAGCCACCATTGACAACCTTGTATCTAAAATAAACTCGAGTCATGTCAAAGTGAATACCTATTAAAAGGCAAGCCCTCGCTCAGGAATTGCTCCTTTTGCTAACAGTAAATCTCTCATTTTATCATTCCCGGATTCTGCTGAAATCGAAAGTGCTGTGTGATGATGATGATCCTGGGCATTGATATCAATAGTGGTGTGCTCTAGCAGCCAAGACACTGCATCTAAATTCCCCCCCTTAGCCGCATGGTGAAGGACAGAGTAACCCGCTTCATCGGTTATATCGACACGCGCTCCGCGCTGAATGAGAGCCTCCATTGCTGCTATATTTGCTACTTCCGCAGCCAACATGATAGGTGTTCTGCCGCTCTCATCAAGGTAATTAAGATTTTGAGTTGCATCACAGCAAAGAGCCACGATGTCTTTTCCGCTGTAGCGAGCTGCATAATGAAGTGCCACCCATCCGTTGCTATCAGCCAAGGTAACCACGTCTTTTTGTTGCAAGAGAAGATGGACACACTCGGCTTGATTATTCAAAATGGCTGTATGTACTGGGTAATGCCTATGTTGATTATTGATGTAAACAAGCTCCGCATTAGATCGCAATAGCTCTACCATTAAATCCGAAAATCCATGGGCCGCCATCAAATGTAACACGGTATCTCCGTTATTATCCTGCCTCTTTACAGATCCTGGGAGCTTATCTTTCAATAGCTTAAACATCTTTATCTTGTTTTCTTTTAAATCACTCTCGTAAAGAACAGGCATGACCAGTGTGCTAAATATGGGCAATTGCATGCGTTTATTTGCTAAATTTGCATCAGCTCCAAGAGATAGAAGGACCGATAGAGTATGAAAGCGCCCCTCAATGGCCGCAATGTGTAATGGAGTCATGGTCTGTGGATTAGGTTTATTTAAACAATCTCCAGTAGGAGCCAACGCTGAAAGAATGCGATCTAATCCACTAAAAGCGGCCTCTTGAATCGTGTTCCTGCCATCAAATTCTGGCACGCAGACATCGAGTGCGGGAGGTATTTTGGGGAGAAACTCATCGAGATAGATCCGTGCTAGTTCCAAGTAGTCGTTATATCGCTCACTAACGCTTCCTATAAACCGTATATCTTGCGATACGTTTTCATCGCACCACTTTTCGAGTATACGAAGTTTTTTTATATCATGGCATTCTGGATGAAGCCCCAACTCCTCGCATAGTGTTTTAAAATTCATCGTCATTGTTCCTTTATTAAAAGTGCTATCGTCTTCCCATATGGGGAGGTTTTGGTCCATCGTCATGATCTGGACTATCTTTATGCCTTGAGGCGATGTCACCCATTTGATCAGCAAATGTTTTCTTAAATTCTTTAAATGTAGCCGCTGCCCGTTCGAGGTCAATTTGACCCTGTTCGTTTAAATATACATTACCACGCTTGCCAACGTGACGGTGAGAGGCCAGTGCTTCTAAGACCTGTGACGCGGCACCCGATTGAAGAAAATTTTGTCTTTGTTCAACAGGAACATTCGCCATGGCAGCCTCTATTCGGTCAGCTTTTGCCTTCATTCCTACGGTAAATAGCCCAGCATTTTTTCTAAAATGATTAACGATATTACTTACTTCTTTTAGCGCTTTATCATCCTTTAAACCCTTCACTGTTGTTTTTAGCGCCTCAAATAGATGTACTTTTTCCGCTGGATTTGCCCGGATTAGCTGTTGTTGTTTTGCCATGATAAAGGCATCCATTTTCTCATCATGCGGACCACTTTTTAGATCATGTAGATCTTTAAACAGGGGTGCATATTCAGGACGAATCATGGTTAATGTATTCAACGCATCCTTAACCGGCATACGTTCAGCAGGCTTTGGTTTGACTAACGCCTCAATTAAGGTCTTAATTTCCCGCCCTTTCACTGTGCTAAATACGGGGTCACTATAATCAAACTCATGCCCATCCGTTTTTTTATTCGAGTGCTTACCTGTTGCATAGTAGTGTAAATTTTTACCGAGGATAAAGGCATGCACATGGTCGGCGTTTCTTTTACTCCCACTGCTAAATTCCGGCGGATTAAACGCCTTTGTACTGAGAAAACCTGCACGTTCATTCCCAGGGCCGCGCGCAGAGTAGTTGCCGTTCCTATCAGTAAAAAGAAAGCTTTTGGTATCTGCAAGGCGAAGTTTCCCATGCTCATCCACCAACCAATTGGTGGCTTTTGCATCTGGAAACATGCACCCTGCTTGTTGGATACTTAACATCGTTTCCGCCATTTGTGCAAATCTATCACAAAGGGTATCCGCTATTTTTTCTGCATTATGTAATTGGGCTCGTTCATCAATTAAACTACCGCCTGGACAATAGTCAGTCACGAGTAATGTTCTCGTCATGGGCTTCCCTGCAGAATCATTACAGGTAACAAGCCGTTCTGCGTCAATCGGCGTAAAGCCCTCTCTTAACGCTCCCCGCAAGTGGGCCTCAACATTTCTTGGCATATCGAGACGACAATCTACTTTTAAAACCGACTCACTGGAATCACGCGTATTGGTTACTTTAAAGTTTTTGGAGTTACCACCACCCAAGTAGGTCATTTGATGCGTTGACAAGAAATTATGGAAGCGTTTTGCTTCATCACTTTTATCATCCCGGCCATATAACCCACCTAACTCCGTCGCAAGATTTGGATTGTTCCCCTTGACCAAGATGGCAAGCAATGCATCGGCTTTATCTGGCGCCATATTCGATATTATTTCTGCAAGTGGAGACGCGCGTTCATGCGGTTGCCGCAATGACGGCCTACCAAGGCTCGCTAATTGATATTTTATTTCGTTAAAAAGTGCTGCGTGCGCTTGTCGATAGCCAGGAGAGTTCGCGATAAGGCTTGGAGGGAATATATAATCAACTTGCTTTATTTTTTCTTGAATGTCTTGCAAAATCTGTGCTTTTCTAGCACTATCATGACCAGTATTGTACTGATCAATTAAGTTATTCACATCTACAATAAATTCTTTGACCACAGCCTCTGGCAAAGAGCCAGAGGCAAACTCTTTAATCTTCGCCATTTGCCGTGGTGGGGTACCGGCAGCGGCGCTTGGCGAGGGTGCCACCGGAGGGCTCGGCACTGATGTTCGATGTTCAAATAAACGATCAAATAACCCCATACTATTGACCTCACTAACTGACGCCAATGAGCACCATCAAAAAAACTTATCATTGCGTACGCTTCAAGATTAATCGTGTGTTCGCATGCATTGAGTGTTGTTATCTACGCCTTTTGAATTAAGTATAGTTTAGAAAAATGAATCGAATAGGCGTGCTCCCAGAGGAATCTCTGGGAGCGGCATCATACACTAGAGTGCATGAGCTAAAGCAGGGCATCAGAAAATAGGGGGTGATTGATGTAAAATCAACGTCAGTAAAAGACGTGCGACATGAACAAAAAACAAAGTAAATTGATATAATAATC
>SXGU01013524.1_pt1 | contig 10763 bp, 9 predicted proteins | sample 3174531 | NCBI WGS metagenome assembly SXGU01 (sample SAMN11356863, study PRJNA531348) | freshwater metagenome | isolation source: freshwater sample F1-140 | place: China: Fuxian Lake, Yuxi | collected 2017-12-25 | reverse complement strand
GAAAGTGGTGCTCCTCGCGCAGCTTCCGCGCAACTTCGATGACCAGCTCCATCGTGTAGTCCGCGCTGCGGATGATGCCGCTGCTCAGAAAAAGTCCCTCAATAAAATTGCGCTTGTAGAAATCGAGCGTGAGCCGCACCACCTCGTCAGGCGTGAACCGCGCGCGCTGCACATTACTAGAGCGCCGGTTGATGCAGTAGTGGCAGTCGTAAAGACAGATGTTCGTGAGCAACACCTTCAGCAGCGAAATGCAGCGCCCATCCGGTGCATACGAATGGCAGATGCCCGCGCCGCCGGTGGAGCCCACGCCGGCACTGCCACGTGAATGTTTGCGGGTCGCCCCGCTGCTCGCGCACGACGCATCATACTTGGCAGCGTCGGCAAGGATTTCGAGTTTACGCTGCAGATCCATATCGACACGGTAAGGCTACACTGTTTCGGGGCAAGTGTCGCGCGTCCCTGCTGCGTGGGCAGCTCGATGTCGAGGCCGATGCGGTCCGCGTAGCGCCCATCCGTCGTCTACAAATGGCAGATGCCCGCGCCGCCTGAGGTCTGCCGTAGGCCGGCCATCGCAAGACTACGGACTTGCAAAAGCAGTGCTTGCCGGGGAAACTGCGAGTGATGCCCAAAGTGGTGATTGTCGGAGCGGGGCTGGCCGGCCTGACGTGCGCACGCCGGCTGCAGGCGCGGGGGCAGACGTGCCTGATCCTCGATGCGGGAGATGCCGTCGGCGGACGTCTCCGAACCGATCGTGTCGACGGTTTTCAGCTCGATCGCGGATTCCAGGTGCTGCTCACGGCCTATCCCACAGCCGTGCGCTGGCTCGACTACGACGCGCTGTCGCTTCGCAGGTTTTCGGCCGGCGCCCGTGTGTGGTGCAAGGGTGCCATGCATGTAGTCAGTGACCCGCTCCGTGAGCCGAGTGACCTGCTGGCGACATTGACCGCACCGGTGGGCACGCTGGCCGACAAAATCAGGATCGCGACCCTGCGATCGGCGGCGCGTAGAGGCGCGCTGGACGAGGTCTTTGCACGACCGGAGACCACCGCGCTTGAGGCGCTGCAGGCGCACGGCTTCAGCGCCACCATGGTCGAGCGCTTTCTGCGCCCGTGGCTGGGCGGGATCTTCCTCGACGACTCGCTCAGCGCGTCGAACCGGATGTTAATGTTCGTGCTGCGGATGTTCGCCGAAGGTTACGCGGCAGTCCCGGCGGCTGGCATGCAAGCCATTCCGGAGCAGCTCGCGGCCGGTCTCGCGCCTGACACCGTGCGTCTCAACGCGCCGGTGGTGGCCGTTGGCGACGGCGTTGTCACGCTGCAGAGCGGTGAACGCCTGGCCGCCGATCGGGTCGTGGTGGCGACTGACGGCACGGCGGCGGTGCGATTGCTGACCGAGCTGCCACCGACCTCGTGGCGCCACGTCACATGCCTATATTTTGCGGCGCCGGCCAGTCCGCTCGGCGCCCCGGTGCTGGCGCTCAATGGCTCTTGCGCAGGCCTCGTGAACAACGTGGCCGTGATGAGTGACGTGGCGTCTCACTACGCGCCGCCGGGACAGGCGCTGGTTTCAGTGTCGGTGCTGAAGGACGCGCCAGGAGACGACGCGTCGATCGCCGAGCAGGTCCAGGCCGAGTTGGCCGGCTGGTTCGGAACGCCAGTGCGCGGGTGGCGCTGGCTCCGGTCGTATCGCATCGCTCAAGCGCTGCCCGTGCGGTGGCCGCTCGAGCGGCCGGTCCCGATACCCGTGCGGCCGGGCATATGGGTGGCCGGCGACTTCCTGACGACGCCGTCTATTGAGGGCGCAATGGAAATCGGAGAACGCGTCGCCGACGCCGTGCTGGCATGAGGAATGGCGACGCCCGCTGGCCACTATTGTGGTCAGACCAGTTCCAGGTCGAACTCTGGCGGGCCGACCGTGACGATGCCCAGGTAGCCATCGACCGTCACTAGATCGCCGTCGCGAAGCTGCTCCACCGCGCGCGCGACCCCGTTGACACAAGGGATTCCCATTTCACGGGCAATGATCGCTCCGTGAATCAGCATGCCGCCTCGCCGCTCCACAACGGCGGCAGCCAGTGGCACCAGGTGGGTCATCATCGGCTGAATCGCATCGCACACCAGCACGTTGCCGGACCGAAACCTCCCGATGTCCTCTCCGGCCGTGATGCAGCAAACCCTGCCGCTCGCCAGGCCCGGCGAGGCCGGCTGACCAATAAGCTGTCGGGGGGTGTCCTGCGAGAGGATCTCGACCCTCGCTTCCTCGGGGGTTGCAGTCGGCAGGTCGAGCACGGCCTCTGAATCGGTGAGTGCCGTGGCGAGAGCGGGCACCAAGTCGCTGGTGCGTCGTGGCTCCTGCCGAAGCCGGCCGGCCGCACGCAGCCGGTCGAGTGCCATCGCGACAGCGCGATCCAGCTGACTCTCAAGGCGACTGAGCAGCAGGTTGTCGTCGTCTCGAAGCTGCCAGCTTACTCTTCCGACCCGCAGCACCTCGGCCGCTTCGTCGCGGCGTGCGGGGCCGATGGCGTCGAATAGACGCCGCTCCAGTTCCAAACGGACCAGGCCCTGGTCGAGCATTGCGGATCTGTCAGTCGGGGCGGCGACATCCGCCAGCTCCAACACCGTATGCAGCAACAGATCCGGGCGATCTAGCAAGCGCTGGCTACCGTACATGACGTCCATGAATTCTGCCGCTAGTGCATCAAACGCGTCCAGGAACTCCTGACCGCCCGGAAGCTGGCGCAGTGGCTCCACCATCTCTGGCCACATCGGCTTGTTGGCATCGGCCTGAGCAACCCGGACGCCCGACACGGCCTTGATCAGCGAGACATTTGCTCGTAGCCTGTCGGCGAGAGCCGCCATGGCCTGGTTTCGCCGAGAGGCAATCATGTCCACCGACTTCAGCAGACCGACAAACTCGTAGGGATCGTTGGGACGCACCGCATCGGCGTAGTAGCGGCCGAGCTGCCGGACTCCATGAGCCAGAGGGATGAACTCGTCCCAGTAGATATCCCTCCATCGTCGCACCGATTCAGCCCGCGCGAGCAGTGCCGTGGCAAGTTCGGCATCGGTGCAGGCGGCAAGATCATGCGACGCCAGACGCGTGCCCTCTGATTCGAGTTCGGGAATCAGTTCGCCCGCGACGCGGTCAGCGAGCGCAGATAGACGACGCAAATTCGGCCGCAGCGTCAGATACCAGCCTCGCTCGTCGCCAGCGGCAGGCTGCGACGTTGTGATGGGTCGGGCCTGCAGCACCACCATGTCCGGCGAAAGACCGGTCCATTCGATGTCGGGTGGCCATCCAAACAGCGCCTCGATACGGCTGAGCACACCAAGCAGGTGCGTTAGGTCCTGCGTATTGAGGAGCGGTTCGTCGCCGTCTGGTCCGCGGCGCCCCGGCCGCCACTCGATCAACGCGCCTGAAGTTCGCTCCATGGTCCAGTGATCCGGGTCCACCGAACCGTCAACGAGCAGCGCACACGGACCCGGCACGGCCTCGATCATGGCGCGGTCGGCGTCCGGGCTGCGCGGATCGCGGCCAAATGCGACACCTGAACATTCTGCCAGTTCTACCGCCTGAACAAGGACTGCCATCCGGCTCCGGTGCGGGTCGAGCGAGAGCTCGCGTCGATAAAGGAGAGCGGCATCCGACCACAGGGAGGCCCAAACCACTCGCACCGCATCGAGAACCGCGCGATCGCCCTTCACCCCGACGATCGACTCGTGGAGGCCGGCGAAAGAAACCTGCTGCGAGTCCTCGCCGGGCGCCGACGAGCGAACGGCCACGGCGCCGTCACCGATGTGTTCTGCCAGTGCTTGGCGGATCTGAACGGCGGTAGTCTCTGGGATCTCGGCTTGCATGAAGGCCGATCGGATCCGCAGCGCGGCGTCCCAGAGTTCTTCCCACCGCATGGCTTCGAGCGGCTTTCGGCCCAACTCCATCGCAATCTTGTCGCTCAAGCCAGACTTATTGATGAACTGTTCGTAGGCCTTCGTCGTGATGCCAAATCCTCGGGGAACCCTGAAGCCCGCTTGAATGAGCGAGCCAAGCTTGGCGGCCTTGCCGCCAAGCAGCCCGTCTTCCGCATCGGCAGCGCCCAAAGGAACTATGCACGACTCCTCGGAACCCATTGCCGAACCTCTTGAAACCCGAACTGCTGGTGAAAAACGCCGCAGGTTAGGCCTTCAGGAAGCTCTTCAGCATCCAGGTCGTCTTCTGGTGGAGGGTGATCCGGCCAATCATCAGGTCCTGGCTCTCCGCGTCACCGGCCTCGCTGGCGAGATCGCGCGCACGCTCGGCATCCGCCACCACTTTCCCGCTTGCGGCGATGAGCGCCCGAACGTAATCCTCCTGCACCAACGGTGCGGTGAACTCCTTCATCTGCGCGGTCTTGGCCAGCTTCCCGAGGCCGCCGATCGCGTAGGCGTCGATCGCGCGGATGCGTTCGGCGATGTCATCGATTGCGACAAACAACTCCTCGTATTGCGTCTGGAAGGCGGTGTGCAGCGCAAAGAAGCCCGGCCCCTCCACGTTCCAGTGGGCCAGATGGGTGAGCGATAGCAGAGCATAGGAATCGGCGAGCACCTGGTTCAGGCTGTCAGCCAGCCGGGTGTTGGTTGACCTACGGATCACAGTGATTTTCTTCATGTTAGTCTTTGGCAAGATTGTCGTTCATTTAACCCGCCGTGGCCGCTAGCCCGAGCGCAACCATGCTTCGAGCCGTCCACGCCGCCGTCCGAACCCAGTTTGTGTGTATCAGCCGCAGGTGGACCGCCTCATCGAATCCCGCTTCGAGCCGACGATGTGCCGGCACCTGCCACAGTCCAGTGCTACACCAGATGACGCCAACCAGGGCCAGTCCGGTCCAAGCCAGCCAGTCGCCGACGACCCAGACGACCGCCACGGCGGCGGCCAGCTCGGCCAGCATCGGACCCGCGACGACCCAGCCAGTCCGCCGGATGTGCTCCCGTTGGTAGTCGGAAAACCCGGGCTGCCCGACGCGCGAGAATAGCGGGTAGTGCACGATCTGCACGAACCAGATCACCCCGGTCATGTACAGCGTCGCCGCCGCGTGCGCGAACAGGAGCCAGGTGCCCTGATCGGCGACCGTTTGTTCAAACGCCTGCGTCACATCGCCAATACTATCCCGGGCCGAGTGGGCTTGCTGGCCATGGACCTGGTGGGGGCCTGCCGTCGTCTTACGGAATAGGACAATACATGGTGAGTTCCGCTTTGTGTTCGTGTCATGGGGTGACTTGGATGAGTCGGACGATGTTGGTGTCAGCGTTGGTCGCTCTGATGGGCGCTTCGTCGACAGCTCAGGCGCCACAGGTTCCACTGTTTGCGTTCGAGTCGACTGACGCGGCCGCAGGGTGGCAGGCTGTGAATGACGGCGTCATGGGCGGCGTGTCCGACGGCCGATTCAGGGTGACCGAAGGGCAGACCCTGGAGTTTTACGGGACGCTCTCGCTGGAGAACAACGGCGGCTTCGCCTCGGTGCGATCCCGGCCTCGGACGCTCGACCTGCAGGCTGGCGACATCCTTGTGTCGCGGGTGCGGGGCGACGGGCGCGAGTATCAAGTGAACCTCTACACGTCAAGGCAGATGAGGGCGTTGTCGTATCGAGCGCCGATGCAGACCCGCGCGGGCGAGTGGCTCGAGGTGGCTATCCCGCTGGACCGGTTCGAGGCCACCTCGTTCGGTCAGATCGTGCGGGGAGCGGGCCCGTTCGATCCCCGCAGCCTCACGTCGCTCGGCTTCCTGCTGGCCGAGAAAACACCCGGCCGGTTCATGCTGGAAGTGGCGTGGGTCAGGGTGCTTCGTGGCCCGGGCCGCTGAGCCGCTCGTTCGGTGGGGGCTCAGGGTTCGAACCCTTTTCGCTCCGCCACTTGCCTGTCCGCGTTTTTATCCCACATTAATTCGTGCTTTTCGATCGAAAATCAGGCGTGAAGTTCCAGGCGGCGATGCGGTGCCCAACATCGGCACTGTGTCGGTTGGATGCTAAGCGCTGGGAGCAGCCGTGGCCTCCTTTGGACGTTCTATTTAGCTGAACTCCCTGGGAATCGGCTCCCACTTCTCGCGGCTGCGATAGTAGATCGGCTTCCGATCATTGTTCGCCTTCCGGTAGGCGCGGTACTTGCGGAGCAACTGCCGATAGCGACGCGTTGAGCTCTTCAGCTTCTGGTGCGGCAGATCGATCAGCATCTGCTCGACCTTCCAGACGTTCTTCCCGCTCAGACGCCAGTCGTATCGGGGGAGCGCCGTGGCCATGTTTGCGACACCAAACCCTTTCACGCGCCCGGTGTAATCCACGTACGGTTCGATGTAGCTGCGCGCCAGCGCGCGCGGGGATCGGAAGACCGGCTTGCGGCCGTGCAGCCCGGGATCGCGCGATCGTGCGACTGATCCCCAGCGGCCCCGGACCTGATAGATGAAGATCACGTGGTCGAGCCAGTCCTGCGACTCAAGGCTCATGACCAGCGGAGAATAGCCGTGCTGTTCGAGCACGACTGCGGCAAAGAGCGCGGCCTCCATGCAATGCGCCGTGCGCAATGCCACGACCGGGCGAAAGCTGTGCTGGGTCTCGCCGCCCTGTTCCGTGTTGTAGGGCAGCGCGTTCAGCCACCGCTGCACCTTGGCAGGGGTATCGAGCCGCGTGATCAGCGCCCGCTCAGCGCGCGAGAACGGCAGCTTTGAGTTCATCGACCAGAGACGAAGCAGACCACGCGTTGCTGTCGTGGATGGCAACGATGCGGCCCTCGGGACCGATCACCATCGTCCGCAGGTTGTGGGTGACGGTGCCGTCCTGTTCGCGGATTACGTTGACGCCAAACGTGGCCGCCATTCGATCGACGATGACTTCTTCGGCAGTGGCGAACCGCCACACCGTGGGATCGGCGCCCGCCTTTGCGCCATGCGCGCGCAAGACAGCGGCACGGTCGTTGGCGGGATCGAAGCTGATCGACAGGAGCCGCACCTTGCCCCGCAGCGCCGGGTCGGCGCCGGCCAGCGACTGAATCTCCGCAAACCGGCGATCCATCAGCGGGCAGAACTGCGGCAGCGGGCAGCGGGTGTAAATGAACGTGACGACGACCGCGGATCCGCGCCAGGCCGACAGCGCCAGCGGCTGATCGTCCTGATCGACCAATGTGGTGTCGGGCACCGTGTCACCCGGCTTGAGCAGGTGCACGCCGGCGGCCGCGGGAATTTTCGTGTTCGCATCCTCCGGAATCGGCGCGGATCCGGTCTTGGTAATCGCCGACAGCCACGCGAGCTCCGGCGCCACCTGCAAGGTGGCGGTGATCAGGTCACCCGGCACACGGTCCTTCAACAGCCCCGCATCCTTCACCCGATACGGCATGGTCATCGCCGGCATGAAGCCCTGAATATCCTCGTGCTTCACCAGGATCTCGCTCGTCTCGGGCCTGACGGCGAGCACCTGTCCCTGGAGCTGGTAGCGACGTGCCTCCGGCTCGCGGGTGCAGCCGGCGAGACTGGCCACGACGGCCACGGCCGCGAACAGGAGGAGGGCGCCACGATGCATCCTGAACATCTTAAGTGATAGTCTGCCGTTCACTTCATGGCTAATGACTTTGCGTTCGAGATGGCGGCCTCGGCGGTGCGGTTTGGCGCGGGCGTCACAAGGGAAGTGGGATCGGACCTCGCCGAGCTGGGGGTGAAGCGCGCGCTGGTCATCACCGATCCGATCCTGCGGGGGCTGGCGCCGGTGCAGACCGTCGTGGAGTCGCTCGAGGCGAGCCGCATTCCGTCTGTGATCTACGACCGGGTCCGTATCGAGCCAAGCGACGAGTCGTTCCTCGAGGCCATCGCCTTTGCGGGGCAGCACCCATTCGATGCGATCGTCGCCGTCGGCGGCGGTTCCGTCATCGACACGGCCAAGGCCGTCAATCTTTACACCACTTATCCGCCGGCCGAGTTTCTCGATTATGTGAACCTGCCGATCGGCAAGGGACTGCCGGTGCCGGGTCCCCTGAAGCCGCTGATGGCGATTCCGACCACGGCGGGAACCGGCAGCGAGACGACGGGCGTGAGCATCTTCGACCTGAGCAAGCTGCATGCAAAGACCGGAATTGCCAGCCGGCGCCTCAAACCGACGCTGGGCTATCTCGACCCCGACAACACCCGAACCATGCCGCCGGAAGTGGCGGCCTCGAGTGGTCTCGACATCCTCAGCCACGCCATCGAGTCGTTCACGGCCATGCCGTTCACCGGGCGTCCGCTGCCGGAGCGCCCGGCCTTGCGACCGGCCTACCAGGGATCGAATCCGATCAGCGACATCTGGTCGCTTCAGGCCCTGCGCATGGTGTCGCAGTTCCTGGTGCGCGCCGTCGATGACCCGGGCGATGACGAAGCACGCGCCAACATGCTGCTGGCGGCATCGTATGCCGGTGTCGGCTTTGGCAACGCCGGTGTGCACCTGCCGCACGGGATGTCGTATCCGGTGTCGGGCCGCGTCAAGAACTACCACGCGCCGGGCTATCCGGCGGACCATCCGCTGGTGCCGCATGGTATCTCGGTGATTCTCAACGCCCCGGCGGTGTTCCGCTTCACCGCGGCGTCGACCCCGGCGCGGCATCTGCAGGCCGCCGAGGCGCTCGGTGTCGACGGGTCGCGAGCGAAGGGCGAGGACGCGGGACGCATCCTTGCCGATCGCATCACCTGGTTCATGCAGCGGCTCAAGACACCGAACGGTCTTGCCGCCCTCGGCTACACCTCGTCTGACATTCCGGCGCTGGTCGAAGGCACGCTGCCGCAGCACCGCGTCACGAAGCTCTCGCCGCGGCCTGCCGGCCCCGAGGAACTGGCGCAGCTCTTCGAGGATGCGATGGTCGCGTGGTAGCGTAAGTCCGCATGATCCTTGTCGGGACCAGCGGCTACAACTACTGGGCGAGCTCGGACCGCAGCTGGCCGCGCTGCTGTTCCAGTTGCCGCCGAATTTCAGGAAGGACTTGGTCCTTCTGAACGGGTTTCTCTCGCTGCTGCCGCCCAAGACCACGGCCGCCTTCGAGTTTCGACACGACTCGTGGCTGGTGCGCTTGCGCGACGAGGGCTATGGGGATGCCGAGATCGCGCGGTGGACCGAGACCGCCCGGCAACTGGCCGCCACCTGCTCCGATGCCTTCGTCCACTTCAAGCACGAAGACGAGGGCAAGGGTGCCGAGTTCGCTCAGCAGATGATGGGTAACCTTGAGATGTCTAAATGATGAAACGATTGTCTATTGCTGGTGTGGTGGTGTTGCTCAGTGCCTGCGTCTCACCTCCCACCTCCGCGCCTGGATCCTCCAGCGCTACGGTGGGTAAACCCACTGTCGACGTGGTCGAGTTGAGTGCCACCGATGCCCGCGCGCGGATGGCTTCAGGCGAACTGACCTCAGTGGCACTGGCGCAGGCTTACCTCGATCGCATTGCGAAGATCGATGATGCAGGCCCGACACTGGGTGCCGTCATCGAGGTCAATCCCCAGGCGGTGGCCGATGCCACCGCACTCGATGCGGAACGCAAGGCCGGTAAGCTGCGCGGTCCGCTGCACGGCATCCCCGTATTGCTCAAGGACAACATCGACACGGCCGGCATGGTCAACTCGGCCGGCTCGCTCGCGATGGCCGATAACCGGCCCGCCAGCGATGCGTTCGTGGTCGCGCGGCTGCGCGCGTCGGGCGCCGTCATTCTGGGCAAGACCAACCTGAGTGAGTGGGCCAACTTCCGCTCGACGCGGTCGTCGTCTGGCTGGAGTTCACGTGGTGGCCAAACCAAGAATCCGTACGTGCTCGATCGCAATCCCTGCGGCTCAAGTTCGGGAACCGGTTCGGCGGTTGCCGCCAGCCTGGCCGCCTTCGGTGTCGGTACCGAGACAGACGGCAGCATCATTTGCCCGGCGTCGGTGAATGGCCTCGCGGGACTCAAGCCGACCGTGGGCCTGGTGAGTCGCACCGGCATCATCCCGATCTCGATCTCGCAAGACACGGCGGGGCCGATGGCACGAACGGTCTCGGACGTCGCGCTGTTGTTGAACGGCATGGCGGCCGTCGATGTCTCGGATTCATCTGGCGCGGCCGCAACGGGTAAAATCTCGGCCGACTACACCACGTTCCTCAAGGCCGACGCGGTGAAGGGGAGGCGGTTTGGCGTGTTGAGGCAGGCGATGGGATATCACCCGGACGTCGATGCCTCGATGACCAAGGCCATCGACGCGCTGAAGGCCGGCGGCGCCGAGGTGATCGACATCAAGGTCCCCACCTACAACGCCTGGAACGACCCGGAGTTCAGTGTGCTGTTGTACGAGTTCAAGGATGGCCTGAACACGTACCTGAAGAAGAGTGGCTCACCGCATGCCTCGCTCGAGGCGCTGATTACCTGGAACAAGGCGAACGCCGCGAAGGCGATGCCGTTCTTCGGCCAGGAGATCTTCGAACAGGCGCAGGCCAAGGGGCCGCTCACCGATCCCGCCTACAAGAAGGCGCGTGGCGAAGCGCGTCGGCTGGCCGGGAGAGACGGCCTGCTGGCCGTGCTCGCGAAAGAGAAGCTGGATGCCGTGATTGCGCCCAGCCTGTCGCCGGCGTGGCCAACGGACCATGTGCTGGGTGATCACTTTGTGGGCGCCGGCTACGGCATGTCAGCTGTCGCCGGCACACCGAGCCTCACGGTGCCGATCGGCGACAGCCACGGCCTGCCCCTCGGCGTGACGTTCATGGGGCCGGCGTACAGCGAGGGAGAATTAATCGGGTTTGGCTACGCGCTCGAGCAGG
>SXGU01244846.1_pt1 | contig 10766 bp, 10 predicted proteins | sample 3174531 | NCBI WGS metagenome assembly SXGU01 (sample SAMN11356863, study PRJNA531348) | freshwater metagenome | isolation source: freshwater sample F1-140 | place: China: Fuxian Lake, Yuxi | collected 2017-12-25 | reverse complement strand
TCGACTTCGCGCACTACTTCTTCCACAACTTCCGCGCGCGCACGGCACGGGGCTCCGGCGTGTACTTCTACGTGCCGAAGCTGCAGTCGCACCAGGAAGCGCAGTGGTGGGACGACGTGTTCGCCTTCACCGAGGATCGGTTCGCGGTGCCGCGCGGCACCATTCGCGCCACCTTCCTCATCGAGACACTACCCGCAGTCTTCCAGATGCACGAGATCCTGCACGCTCTGCGAGACCACGTCGTGGCGCTCAACTGCGGAAGATGGGACTATATTTTCAGCTATATCAAGACGTTGAGAAGACATCCTGATCGTGTTTTGCCGGACAGGCAGTCCGTGACGATGGCCAATCCCTTCCTGTCCTCCTACTCCCGACTGCTGATACGCACGTGCCACCAGCGTGGCGCGATGGCCATGGGCGGGATGTCCGCGTTCATCCCCTCGCGCGATGAGAACGCCAACCGCATCGCGATGGACAAGGTGCGCGAGGACAAGGAACGCGAGGCGACCAACGGCCACGATGGCACCTGGGTGGCCCATCCCGGCCTCGCGGGAATCGCCAACGAGGTATTCGCCCGCTACATCCCCCAGGGTGGCGAGAACCAGCTGGACGTCGCGCGCGCGGATGACCCACCGGTGACGGCGGCCGACCTGCTCGCCGTGCCCGGGGGCCAGCGCACGGAGACAGGCATGCGCACGAACATCCGCGTGTCGATCCAGTACATCGAGTCCTGGCTTTCCGGCACCGGCGCCGTCGCCATCCATGACCTCATGGAAGACGCTGCGACTGCCGAGATTTCTCGCGCCTCCATCTGGCAGTGGATCCAGCATGGCGCGCAACTCAGCGATGGAAAGACAGTAACCAAATCCCTTGTCCGGCAGGTACTTGCGGAGGAACTGGAATTCCTGAGAAAGGAAGTTGGAGAAGCGCGTTTCAGCACGGGCAAGTTCGTCGAAGCCGCACAGGTGATGGACGAGATGACGACCGGCGATGGCTTTGCAGACTTCCTGACCCTTCCCGCCTACGAGATGCTTTGAACTGAAGGCGGTAGAGACCCGTCGACCTGTCGAGCCGGCACATGCTCGTGGGCAGGCGGCCCGGCAGGTGCTGCCAGTGCCCGTGCCCTGCAGGCACCCGCCGCCCGAATTCCTGCTGAGGCACGCGTGTGGAAACCGAGATACCGCTGCCGGATGGCGGTGCGTTCGCGTTGTTCGAGCGCATTCGAGCCCTGCCCTGGGCGGTCCTGCTGCACTCCGGGACCGCCGCTGATGAGCGAGGGCGGTGGGACATCCTGAGCGCCGCGCCTCGTCGCGTGCTGGTGCTGGGCCGCTCCGTGCCGGAATCGGATGTCGAGTGCTTTGCGGACGGCGACGCCCTGCTCCTGCGCGCCAGAACGCTGCTTGCGACGATGCAGCGCTCGGCGAGACCCGTGATCCCGGATCAGGAGCCGACCTTCCGCTGGGGGATGCTTGGCTATCTCGGCTACGAGGCGCGGCACGCGGCGTTCGGTCTGCAACGGACGGACGCAGCGGACGGGTTGCCTGCCGCAGCGCTGGGCGAGTATCGCTGGAGCGTGCGCGTGGATCGGCTCACGAACCGAGCCTGGTTCAGCGCCGTCGATGACGATCCGGCTTCGCGCGCAATGCTCGCGCGGCTGACCCTGGGTCCAGGTGCGCACGGAGGGCGTAACCCAACCCATGGAACGACCGAGCTGCCGAACTGGACAGAGCCGGATCCCGGTGACTACGCACGCGGATTTTCGGCCGTGCAGGATTACCTGCGGGCAGGCGACTGCTATCAGGTGAATCTCGCGCGCCGCTTCCAGCTGCCCTGGCAAGGCGATGCGTGGGCGCTGTTCTCGGCCCTCGACGCTGCGTTGCCCGCAGCCTTTGGCGCGTTCATCGCGAGTCCGTTCGGCACGGTTCTGTGCTGCTCGCCGGAGCGACTGTTGCACGTTCGCGACGGCCGTGCCGTCAGCCAACCCATCAAGGGCACAGCCAGACGCTCAGCAGATATTTCGGAAGATCATAAGGTTGCAGAGGAATTGCAGAACAGCATCAAGGACCGTGCCGAGAACCTGATGATCACGGACCTGACGCGGAATGACCTTGGCCAGGTCGCCATGCCTGGCAGTGTCTCGGTGCCGGCACTGTTTGCAGTGCGAACGCTGCCGACGGTCCACCACCTGGAATCAACCGTCACGGCGCGTCTGGCCGAGGGGCAGGATGCCATCTCGGCGCTGCAGTCGTGCTTCCCCGCCGGATCGATCACGGGCGCACCGAAACGCAGGGCGATGCAGATCATCGCTGACCTCGAGCCTGCGGCCCGCTCGGTCTACTGCGGCAGCATCGGCTACATCGATGCGCGCGGGAACTGCGACTTCAACGTCGCGATCCGCACGCTCACGATCGAACGGGGGATGCTCAACTGCTGGGGCGGCGGTGGCATCGTGGCCGACTCGACACTGGCCGAGGACTTGCGCGAGATCGATGCCAAGGTGGACGCCTTGCGCGCGGCCGCCACGCGGCGCTGATCAGCATCCGACGACGGGTAGAGCCTACTGCACGCCCCGTCGATCGGATGGCTGGCGCTTCACGCACCGCCGAACTTCGACAGGATGTCCCGCCCGAAGAGTTCCTCGTCCGACGGCAGTTCCTTGGTCTTCGCCAGCGGCTTGGACACCCAGGTCTCGTTGATCAGGTCCCGCCAGGAGATGTTGTTGTTCGTGCCGTTGCCGCCCCAGGAGCCGCAACCGAGCGAGAAGGTCTGGCGCATGCCGTTCCACAGGTTGCCGCTGTTGGAGGCAGCCTGTGGCTGGTTGACCATGACGCGCGACGTCTTCGTGGCGTTCGCCAGCTTCATGATGTTGGCGTCGCTGCGCGAGTAGAGCCCACAGGAATGGCCCTGACCCTGATAGGACTGGATGTTGTTGGTCATCCGGATGGCGTCGTCGATGTCACGCACGCGGTAGAGCGCCATCACGACCGAGAGCTTTTCGCCCGAGAACGGGAACTCGGGACCCCAGCCGGACTCAGGCACGATGAAGAAACGCACGCCTTCGGGCAGGTCGATGTTGGCAAGGCCGGCGATCTTCTCGGCGGGCTGCGCCACGATGTCGGTGTTGAGATGTCCGTCGTGCCAGAGCGTCGCCTGCAGGCGCGCCTTTTCCTCGGCGTTGACGACATACCCACCCTGGTGTTTCAGCTTGTTCAGCATCTCGTCATGGATCGCATCCACGAGCAGCACCGAGTTGTCGGACGAGCACGACGCCGCCAGATCGAGCGTCTTGGAGATACGGATCTTCTCGGCGGCATCGTCGAGGTCCGCGGTCTCGTCCACGGTGATCACGGCATTGCCGACGCCGACACCCAGCGCGGGCTTTCCGCTCGAGTAGGCTGCCGTGACCATCGCGGACCCACCTGTGGCGAGGATGCGGTCGCACTGGCGCATCAGCTCGTTGGTGCTCTCGATCGAGGGCGTCTCGATGCCGATCACCAGGTCCGCCGGTGCGCCCATGGCGACGATCGCCTCGCGCATGAGGTCGCAGATCATCTTGTTGGTGAGCTTGGCGCGCGGATGCGGCGCGATGATGATCGAGTTCCGCCCCTTCACGGCGCAGATCGCCTTGATCACCGGCGTTGCTTCCGGATTGGTCGACGGCGCAAGCGCCCCGATCACACCGACGGGCTTGGCAATCCGCACGATGTTCCGGACCGGGTCGTCCTCGAGGATCCCGACGGACTTGTCATGGATGATATCCATCAGCGTTGCACGGGTTTTCCTGAATATTTTCAGGAACTTGCCGTCATAGTTTCCAAGCTGGGTCTCATCGACGGTGAACTGGGCGATCCTGGTCGCGACGTCGGGGCGGGCAACAGCCCAGACCATGGCGCGGATCAGCGCGTCGACCTGTTCCTGGGTGTAGTCGGCGATCTGTGCCTGCGCCGCCCGCGAGCGCTCCACGAGTTCACCGATGTACTGGGCCGCCGACGTCGCCTTCTCTTGCACCGCTTGATTCTGCACGTGAATTTCTCCGTAACCGCGCACCGAGACACCAGTGCACTGGGGATGGTCAGGTCAGCGTGGCCGGAGCAACTCGGTCGACTCGACCGGGCACCCTGCCGCCGCCGCGACTCTACACAACTGCCCGTGGCAAGGCCAAATCAGGCACCAACGCGCCTGCGCAAGACTGCTTTCGTCGCGGCCGTCAGTCCTTTGCGGTCAGTGTCCTCTGCCGTCAGTGCTCTGCCGTCAGCGTCGCCATCGCCGCATCGATCGCTGCGCCAAGTTCCGCATAGGTGTCGAATCCGGGGAACCGCGGATGATCCGCACGCACGTTCGCCGGCGCATGGAAGAAGAGGCCTGCGTGCGCCTCATCGAGCATCGGCACGTCGTTGTACGAGTCGCCCGCAGCAACAACCCTGTAATTCAACGACTTGAATGCCCTGACCGAGTGCCGCTTGGGATCGGCCTGGCGCAAGCGATAGCCAACGATGCGTCTACGCTCGTCGACGACCAGTCGATGACACAGAAGTGTCGGCATCGAGAGCTTGCGCATCAGCGGCATGCCGAACTCGTAGAAGGTGTCGGAGAGGATCACCACCTGGTACCGCTCGCGCAGCGCAGCCATGAACTCCGGCGCACCCGGCAGCGGGTCGAGGGTGCCGATGACCTCCTGGATGAGGTCCAGCCCGAGTCCTTCGCGCTCCATCACGCGGATGCGGTGCTGCATGAGGTCGTCGTAGTTCGACACGTCGCGCGTCGTCAGGCGCAGATCCTCGATGCCGGTTCGCTCTGCGACGGCAATCCAGATCTCCGGCACGAGAACCCCTTCGAGGTCCAGGCAAACGATTTGCACTCCAATCTCCTATTGATCCCGTAAGCCATTGTTCCACGCGGAACTTATTACTGAACCTCCGTCCTGCAACCGGCAACCCGTGCTGGCGCATATAAGCCGACTAGATGTTGCGCCCGAGGCATCGTGACAACACAAGGCTAAGGTCTGAAAGTTCTGAAAATATGAACAGATGTTCCTTCCTGGGCATTAGAGCCGCTGCTAGGTTGCACATCAACCAGCAGTCCTCCGAGTACGCAGCCAATCATGGCCGAAGCGCATGCCAACCCGCGGTCGAACCTTCACGTCGAGGACGTGACGGACGCATCTGCACTCGATGTGCTCGGCCTGGCGGCTGCCCGGCACGAGCGTATCGGCCTGTCGTTCTCGGGTGCAGAGGATGTCGTGCTTCTGGCGTTGCTGGCCGAACTGCCGGCCGTGCAGCGGGCGCGCTTCACGGTCTTCAGCCTCGACACCGGTCGACTGCACCCTGAAACCTACCAGTTCCTCGAGAAGGTGCGCGACCACTATGGAATCGCGCTCGAGACGCTCTCGCCTGATCCACTGCTGCTGGACGAACTCGTACGCGCCAAGGGTCTCTTCAGCTTCTATCGGGATGGTCACGGCGAATGCTGTGCAGTGCGCAAGATCGAGCCCTTGCGCCGCTACCTCGAGCAGCAGGATGCCTGGGTGACCGGCCAGCGGCGTGACCAGTCGGTCACGCGCGTGCACGTCCCTCAGGTACAGGAAGACCGCGCGTTCCATGGGCGCGGCGACGCGTTGATGAAGTACAACCCCCTCGCCGGCTGGTCGTCACGCGAGGTCTGGCAGTTCATCCGCGGCAGCAAGCTCCCCTACAACGCGCTGCATGATCGCGGCTTCGTCAGCATTGGCTGCGAGCCCTGCACCCGCCCTGTCGGGCCGCACGAGCACGAGCGTGCGGGCCGTTGGTGGTGGGAGGAAGCAACGATGAAGGAATGCGGACTGCACGCAGGCAACCTCGACTCCGGAGAAGCGCAAGCATGAAGATCACGATGGTCAGCAAGATCCGCGCAGACGGCCGCGCCTGCCCGAAGTGCGAAGAGGTCAAGCAGAAGCTGAACCAGCTCGGGCTGATGGCCCGGATCGACAGCGTGGTCGTGGCGGACGAGCGGGACGAGCAATCGCCGGGCATGCGCCTTGCCGCGATGCATGGCGTGACGGTGGCCCCGTTCTTCCTGGTCGAGGACGGCGAATCGGTTCGTGTCTATACCGTGTTCATGCGGTTCCTGCGGGAAGTGCTGCAGGCACGCGCAGGTGGCGACCGCCTGAATGACACCCAGGAAATCCAGCGAGCACATCCGGAACTCGACTTCGTCTGACGAGGCCCGGGGCTCGCAGCGACGGCCGCCTCCAGGCGGCCGTTTTCGTTCCGACACATGACCCCACCGCGCCGCAAGCCGCTCGAGCGGCGCCACGGCAGCACCTGGCAACATCAAGGCTGCCGCCAAGACCGCTGCGGCAATCAGCGGCTGGGAAGCTCGATGCCGTGGAACAGGGCTTCCCGCTCGATCCGGTTGTGCAGCGACAGTGCCTCGTCGACCCGAACGCGCGTCAGGTGTGGCGCGAACAGCTCGATGAAGTCGTACATGAAGCGGCGCATGAAGGTGCCCTTGCGGAAGCCGATGTGGGTGATGCTCGGCTTGAACAGGTGGCTCACGTCCAGCGCCACCAGATCGGTGTCGATCGCCGGATCGTGCGCCATCGCGGCAACGATGCCGATGCCGTGCCCGAGCCGTACGTAGGTCTTGATCACGTCCGCATCCGTCGCCGTGAACACGACCTTGGGCGTAAGGCCCTTGTTCATGAACGCCTCGTCAAGACGCGAGCGCCCAGTGAAGCCGAACACGTAGGTGACAAGAGGCTGTTCGGCAATGTCCTCGAGCGTCAGCGTGCTGCGCTCGCACAGGGGATGCCCCTTCGGGACGACGACGGCGCGATCCCACTGGTAGCACGGCATCATCACCAGGTCGCCGAACAGATCCAGCCCCTCCGTCGCGATCGCGAAGTCCACGGCACCTTCGGCCGCCATCTCGGCGATCTGCGTCGGGCTGCCCTGATTCATGTGCAGTGCAACGTCCGGATAGCGGCTACGGAACTCCTGGATCACCCGCGGCAACGCGTAGCGCGCCTGGGTATGGGTCGTGGCGATAGACAGGCTGCCCTTCCGCTCATTGGAGAACTCCTGGGCCACCTGCTTGATCATGTCGGCCTTGCGGAGCATCTCGCCCGCGATCTCGATGATTACCTCACCGGCCGGGGTCACCCGCGTGAGGTGCTTGCCAGAGCGCGAGAAGATCTCGACGCCAAGCTCGTCCTCGAGAAGCCGAATCTGCTTGGAGATGCCGGGCTGGGAGGTGTAGAGACTCTGGGCCGTGGCGGATACGTTGAGGTCGTGGTGGGCGACTTCCCAGATGTACTTGAGCTGCTGCAGCTTCATGGCGGGCACTTCCTGTCTCGCCACGGCGGACGCGGCAATGTTTGGCGATGGTCATCGCCACGCACCTTATAACTAGCTGGCGTTAGAGCGGACCGTCAAGCGCGAACTCCGTTCGCCAGCGTCCGGGCCGATGCAGGCCCACCGGTCCGCCGCTGCTCGGCCGGCATGTTCGCGACCCGCGAGATCGCCTGCAGCGTACTGATCGCGGCGTCGGGGTAATCCGCGCCGCGCGCGAGGCGTCGGGGTTGTCCAGGCGCTGAGGCCCTAGGCGTCAAGATCCGGGATGAGCTGGCTTTCAAGCCGCGCGATCATGTCCTTGAGCTTCAACTTACGCTTCTTCAGGCGCTGGATCATCATCGAGTCGGGGAAGCCAGTGCGCATGAGGTAGCCCGTGACCTCGTCGAGATCACGGTGCTCCATCTTGAGCTCGGCGACCCAGCGCACGACCTCTGCCTGTTCCGAATCACTCACGACAAGCCTCTCCTGACATCACTCATGATAGTCCGAGCAGCGCGCCGATTACTCGGGGCAGCGAATGCCGGCGACCATCGGCCACCCAGACCTCGCAGGGTCCTGAACTCGAACGCGGCCCGGGCACGCGCGGACTCGCAGGCGCACGGATCCCCGCGCGCACGGCCCGCATCCAGCCCACTCGGCGCGCATCGCGCCATGTGTCCTTCAGCTTGCGCGGCGTCCTGCAGCAGGGGCATCGAAGGCAACCTGCTCACGGGCTTCCCGAGTCGAACAGCCACCGTACGCAGCGCCTTGCAGACGGCAGGCGCGACGCGCGCTGAATGCAATCCCCGCGCGCTGCCAACAGAGTTGATGAGGGGCGATTGACGCAAACTGCGACGAGCGCCTAGAGTGGGCGCCCGCCAGAGATCACAGACGGCTCATGGCAGCGCAAGCGAATCCGTTTCTTCAAGGCAACTACGTTCCTGTTGCCTCGGAGCTCACGCACTTCGATCTCGCCGTGGAAGGTCGCCTTCCCCTCGCGCTCTCGGGCACCTACGTGCGCACCGGACCCAACGCGCTCACGATCCCCGATCCAGCCACGCATCACTGGTTCATTGGCGCGGGCATGCTGCACGGCGTCGCGCTGTGCGACGGCAAGGCGCAGTGGTACAAGGCGCGGTGGATCGAACCACCTGAAGCAGACGTCGATCTGCCACCAGCGAGCATCGCTGCGGTCGCGTGCGGCAGCGGCAATGGCAGTGTGTTCCTGCATGGCGGCCGCATCTATGTGGCCAATGATCAGGCGCTGCCGTGCGAGATCGACACGACGCTGGCTGCGATCGGCGTACGCGACTTTCACGGCCGACTGAAGATCGGCATGAACTCGCATCCCAAGGTCGATCCGTTCGACGGCTCGCTGCACACGCTCGGCTACGACTTCGAGCACGCGCAGCTGCGCTACAACGCGTTCGACAGACACGGCACGCCACTCGCGAGCGCGACGATCGACGTGCAGCGACCGATCATGGTTCACGAGCTGCTCATCACCCGGCGTCACCTCGTCTTCCTCGACCTCCCCGTCGCGCTGGACATGGAGGCCGCGTTCGCCGATGAGCCGCTGCCCTATCGCTGGCATCACGGCCATCAGGCCCGAATCGGCATCGCCCCCAGAGCGTCGCCGGGACATGTCGAGTGGTACCCGATCGCGCCCTGCTTCGTGCTGCACGGCTTCAATGCCTATGACGACGGCAATGACGTGGTGATCGACGTCGTGCGCCACGAACGCATGTTCGATCGTTGCCGTACGGGCCCAGGCGAGAGCGCGCCTTCCGTCGTGCGCTGGCGCGTTCTCGGCCGTGCGGGGCGCGTGCTCGAGGACACCCTGGACAAGGCAGCGCAGGAGTTCCCGCTGATCAACGGGGCGTTCGTCGGCAGCGAGCATCGCTATGGCTACAGCATCGGCTGCTCCCACCTCAGCGGTTCACTGAACCACTTCGCATCGAGCCATGTCATCAAGCACGACTTCCAGCGCGGCGAGACGAGCCGCCTGGACCTCGGCGACGACTGCCTGGTGTCCGAGCTCTCCTTCGTGTCCGCGCCGAACGCGCGCACCGAGGACGATGGCTGGCTGGTCGGTTACGCCTACACTCCGAGCGAAGAACGCAGTGAGCTGGTCGTGCTCGCTGCAGGTGATCTGCTCGGGGGTGCCGTCGCGCGAGTCGCGATGCCACGCCGGGTGCCCTTCGGTTTCCATGGCGCCTGGATCCCGAACAGCGAGCCCAGCCAGCGCACCATCGCACGCAGCCAGCCGCGCCGGCAGGCGTCCGGACCTCGCGGCCGCTGACTGCGGGTCCGCAACACGATTGGGGAGTCGACGGCGGAACATGCACCGCACCGCCGCGCCACATGAATGCGATCTACATTGCCGCGCGCTACATGAACGCGCGCGCTTCCTGCTCGAGCGCGAGCATTCGCCGCACCCAGTTGTCCATCAGCATGAAGCGGCCATCGTCGATCTCGAACTGGCGTGCGAGCTGGCGCAGCATGCACTCCTCCTCGATCTCGAACGCGCCATCCACATAGCTCAGGTGGACGAGGTTCAGGATCGCGATCGTGCGCGAGCGATGGGTGTCGAAAACGGCCTCCAGACCATCGAGCTCGATGTACTCGAGCGGCCTGGAAGGATTGAGTTCCATCTCCCGCCGGAACTCGTTGATCAGCAGCTCTTCGTTCGGATGCAGCACGCCATCGGACACGATGACGTTGTGCGCGAGCCGAAGCAGCGCCTCACGCTGTGCGCTGGTGAGCGCTTCGAGCCACATGGGCCTTGCGCGTCAGAGGCTGGCGACGAGGGACACGTGAGCGGCGGCTGTCGCAGGTGCCTCGGAAGCCGACTTGGCCATGTCGAGCACCGAGGAACCGGCGCTGAAGATCATGATCCAGACCGCCAGCCAGCCCCAGCCGATGAAGGCCTTCATGATGAGCGGCTGTTCCAGCAGGTCTTCGAGCAGGTACCACATTGCCGTGCATTCCCGGGTCGCGAAGGCGGGCAGGATAGCAGAATCGTTTCGTGCGCCGGATCGAAAACGCTCACTCGACGATCGAGCCCTCGAAATCGTGATCGCCGAGCACCGCCTCGAAGCGCGCACGCACGAATTCGCCCTGTCGCACGGCAGGATGCACAGGCAGACGAATGCGCCCGTCGATCTCCGGCGCATCACCGCGCGTGCGGGCCCAGGCGCCCTCCTCATCCACCTCGTCCACCAGCACCTGCTCGGTGCGGCCCAGTCGTTCCTCCAGTTTCTCCCGGGAGATCTCGGCCTGCAGCCGCATGAAGCGCTCGTAGCGTTCCTCCGCCAGCCAGGGCTCCACGGGATCCGGCAGTGCGTTGGCGGGGGCGCCGTCGATGGGCGAGTACTGGAAGCAGCCTGCGCGGTCGATGCGCGCGTCGTCGAGGAACTCGAGTAGCTGGTCGAAGTCCTCGTCGGTCTCGCCAGG
>SXGU01180930.1_pt1 | contig 10766 bp, 6 predicted proteins | sample 3174531 | NCBI WGS metagenome assembly SXGU01 (sample SAMN11356863, study PRJNA531348) | freshwater metagenome | isolation source: freshwater sample F1-140 | place: China: Fuxian Lake, Yuxi | collected 2017-12-25 | reverse complement strand
TGCCCTGCCTTAGTGACATTCAAGGTCCGATTCAGGCGATCTAGATTGGCTACATAAAAATTCGCTATGTCTGCCGCAAGCTGGGGACTTTCAGCCTCGACGACAATCTTAATCGTCTTCTCTTTAGAAAGCGTGATCTTAGTGCTCCCCCCTAAATCCTTACGAGCAACCTCCATTGTCTTAGCCTTATATAACAGCTGAAGATCAAACTGTTTAATCACCTCATCGGCCATAATTCTCGACTTGAGCATAGCCATGAAAAGATCGGCGGAAGTCGCTGGGACACCAGGAAGCGAAATACCCAAACTCTGCGCGGTCCCACCGGATCCGGTTGCTGCCAACAGACTGCCCAAACCTCCTCCAACTCCATCTCTGGATTCCAGCGAGGGCAGTAACGTAACTGTGGACTCGTAGATCTTTGGCATCTGGAAGCTCACCACCATCGTGACCAAAACCGTCACGACGAACACCCACCCCACCATCCACCGACGCTTCCAGATCGTGCGCCAATAATCCAGCAAGCTTACTTCATCATCCGGCAATTGTGTCGTTGTGTCCATAGCATCCATTGCGCTATCGCCTCAAAATTGTCTGAGCCATGGTGCGCAAGGCGTATTGATTATAAAAATATCCATGATCAAATTAGAACGCATCAGTGAAACATGCAAGAGCATCGTATCCGTGAGAGGCACAACTACTTTCCAATGACTGAAAGAGCTGCGATAGCCAACATAATACTGCCTAATGCGCTGGCGACCGAGGACCAGAGAGCCACAGGCGGTGTCGTGCTTTCGATCTTCTGAGGTACTACAATCGTATCTCCGAGCCACATCTCTTTGACCGCCAAATAGCCAACCTCCGTGGTCCCATTCGCCCGCACAATATAAATTTCTCCCTTATTGGCGTCTGGAGTTTCTCCTCCGGCCTGTCCGATATAGTCAGCCGCCTTCAGCCCGGTCCGATACAGTACGGTGGTCGGATTCCTGACCGCCCCAAGGACATTGACGGTTTGAGGTGGAGTAGGAATTTTAATGCTATCGTGGGCCTCAAGCCGCAGATCATCCTCGGTCCCTTCCAAACTTTCAATCGACTCAAGATTGATTACCACACGGCCCAATTCGACACGACCCGCGATCAACTCTAAGTGCTGCATGCGGATGCCCAAAACTTGCTGTTCGGCGATAAACCCTGTGCCTCCTGTTACCGCTCCTCCTCCGGCAACACTCACTGCCCCCCCTGCTGTGCTGGCCGACTGAGCCGTCAGCTGCTGCTTTTGGGCTACCACAAACCGTTCAAGCTCCTTGGTTTGCTTCTCCTTGACCGACTCTCGAATCAACACAATCCCTGCAGGAAAAGCACTCAGGCTAAACCCGCCAGCCCGCTTCAACACTGAGCTCAGCCGCTCGCCTAACTCAATGGTGAAATGACCAGGCTTTCTGACTTCTCCTTCAACCGAGACCAAATTCGGCGCACGTTTTTGAGTCGACAGCACAACTTGATCCAAACGTTGTAGTGGGTGATCCTCGGATTGGCTCCCATCAAACAGCGCCTTGGGACTAAAAGAAATGATCTGGCTCTGAAACGTCACCGGGTCCGTTCGCACCAACTCCGCTCGATCCGTATAAGCGTCGATGGTCAACGTGTCTGGGGTCAATAAATCATGCAGCTTCATGCCAAGCCTGTATTCATACGGCCCAGGGCTCTTGACTGCCCCAACTAAACTGACAGCATTGGACACCTGCGTGGGAATCGAGGCAACCCGAACATAGTCACCGTCGAGAAGAAGCGGATCATTTTTCGAATTGGTCAAGCGGGATTTCTCTCTTCCAGACTCCTGTAGCAACAGCCCAAGATCCACATCCAGAATAATGCGGCCCCTGCTTGGATCTACCCGAAAGATACGGCATCGTTGTCGATCCGCGACGGCAGTCAGACCCCCGGCAAGGGACAAGAGATCAGACAGATGCGTGGTCGGCTTCAGCTCATAGATGGCCGACCGCCTGACCGCGCCGCTAATGGCCGCAGCTGAGGCTATGGACGGTACCATAATCACATCGCCGGCCTGCAGTCGCCGATCACCACTTCGGTCGCCGTTGACCAATAGGTCATACAGATCAAGTTCCGTTAGGAGCTTCCCCTCGCGCATCACGCGAATTTTCCGCAGCGAACCATTTTTCGTCGGCCCGCAAGCGGCATAGACCGCATTGGAAGCGGAGGCCAGAGAACTGAGCTCATAAGCGCCAGGCCGGCCAACTTCCCCGACCACAATAACTTTGATCGTCCTAAGGCGAGCCAGCGATATATGCACCTCAAACCGTTTCAGCAATAATCTTAGGCGATCGGAAATTACCCGTTCGGTCTGGGAAAAAGTCAGGCCGCCCACTGGGATGGCCCCAACTTGCGGGACCACCACCATGCCATCACTATCCACCGACGCCGTAATACTACGATTCAAATTTTGGTCCGGCACATTCCAGATGTGAATGGCCAACGCATCCCGAGGTCCGATGACATAGTCTGGACCGACTGGCACATCCATTATGGGTGCAAAAGTAGAAGCGTGCGCATCGAAAAAATCATAGCCAAATTGCTTCAGTCTTGATTTAACGTCCTGAAGCACGGAAAATCTGGCAAAGGCTTCTTCTGTATCGTAATCCTTCGATAATTCATGCTTTGCCCCTTGGCCACCCGGCTGGACCATGGCAGCCCCCCCCGCACGCTGCAGTTCTACCTGCTGACGCGCTTCCTGCTCCCGCTCATGTTTCTCTTTCTCGTGTTGTTCCTTGTCGTGCTTCTCCTCCAAAACTTCCCGCTCCTGCTTCATCCGTTGTTCAAGCGTAGAAGGCAAGAGAGACTCTATCGCCGTCGGCCAGACTTCATTTAATGTCTGAGAGAAATGATCGGCATACACCTTCGTCTCTGAGTGAGGGCAAGGCTCCTGAAATGGGGTTAAATTCTGGAGTGCTGTTGGGTTAGTAGGAAGGGTGCCAGTTGGGGGACCTCCTGCTGCGCCTCCCGCCTGACCGCCAAATACTCCAGGAGGCATTCCCCCACCACCGCCCTGAGGCTGAGCCAACTGGGCCAACACGACTGGCGGCAGTAATGTCATAAACGAAAGAACCACAATCAGCGCTCGCAACAAGAGAAGCCTGACCGGAGCCCATACACTCTTTTGCATAAGATAGCTCATCGTCTTAACCCTCGATTATTTCTTTGCAATCATATACTTTTCATCGCCGGCAATCGATATCTCAAAATTGCACTGACATATTTGTCGACAGCAGATGATTACTAGATACAACACCATTTGCGAATGTCTCTCCAAACGGATTGGTACTGGCAATCTGTCCTGGATTTGAAATTCGCTGGTATGTATAGCCAACTGTAAACTGTGCATGGCTTGATATCCACCAAGTCAAATCCGCCCCCCATTCCCGTTTTTTTTCATGCCCCGCCTGGCCACGGCCGCGCTCGGACAGATCCACATTGACACCCAATTGCAATTCCTCAGTCAAATAACGGGTGGTGCGAATAAAAATATCAATCCCGTCCGTCCCCATCCAGTGTCCAAGAGGACTTCCTCGATACCGCATACCGCTGCGGTAAGTGCCGTTGTTATACCAGACATTCGCGAGAGAGTCTCCCGTCTTCCGCCTGGTCAGATCTGTGTCTGCATATTCAACACGAAAGTCCTGAGAGTCTCCCTTAAACACCTGAGGGATATAAATCCCACCCAACACCGCAGCCCGACTCGGAAGTGGAAGCTTAGACCATTTATCCTCAGAACCGACTTCCCCGTACAATTGCAGGCCCGCAGGAAATGGCACCAAGTAGTCAGTCTTGGGAATTCTCATTTTAAAATCAAGCATCGCCTGCTCGTTCACATCGTTTACCCCGGTCTGGTTAGGCTGACTGCTATACGCATCAATCACTGTTTGCGGGAATGACTGATTGCGCCCTCGGCCGCCAAACTGGGTCAAACGCGTGAAGCCTAGCTCCAACCAACGAGCAGGCAGGTAGCTCAGCCGTAAGCCAAACACTTTCGCGCGCGAAAAGTCACGGTCCCGTTCCAATTGGGCCAGAAAGGTATTGAGCTTCCAATCCCCCAGCGATTTAAACACCCAGGGCAGCTTAAACGATTCATCGCTGCCCAACTGAATCATATCTAGCGGGAAGGCATGATCAGTCAGCAGAAGCGAGCCTCGATAGCCAGGCCCCCACCACAGTGTACCGCGTCCTACCTGAAATGAAATATTAGAGGCAGTGAACTTTGCATTGAACTCCTGCATGTATACATTTTGCTCGTTGCTCGTTGCTCCAATGCCCAGTGCATCAACATTGCTGATATACTTAGGATTGATTGTTACCGCCAGCGCATCGGTCAACTCGATCCAGGCCCGCAAATCCGACTGAACCTGTTCACCGTTCGCATAATACTGTCCCATACTGTTTTCGCGAAGCCGCACGGTCTGATGGCCCACGGAAAAGGCATCCGCCTCAACTTGAAGGCGCGCACCATAACGGACCGCCGACGCGCCAGCCCTCACATCACGTGGAGGATCCAGAGTGCCTAGCGCCACCAACTCAGGGTTCAACTCCTTCATTAACCGGTTGAGCAGAGGCTCGGCACCTGCCTCACGACCGTCCATCTCAATTTCATTGTTCCTGGCCCGCTGAATGGCCCGCGCTACATACTTAGCCGCCTGTTTTCGACTATACGGCTTTGCCACCACCATCGCCCGATCGATCACATCCATCGCCGTCAACCGCTCGATCGCGTCATAGGCCCAATGATGCAGCGGCAAATTCACCGATGCATATGCGACATCGTGTATCAATGCTCCAAAGCCAAGCGCCAGAATTATGGCCAATCCCCAGCGGCAACGCCATCTGCTTATTCTCATTTGTCGCACAACCGCTCTTTCGATGCATCACTCTCAATAAATACAACCGGCAACTCTTCTCATTTAGCCAGCCTAGCAATAGCCTCACACCGAACGAGACCACGCTTTCAACCTCTCACTCGTACGTCTGCGCTCCGTGCTCACCGTTACGGCGCACGGAGCCCGATCGGCCCTGAACGCGCGTCACCCTCATCACCATTACCCTAACCTATCCTCGCTTGTACGTCAGCACCAGCTCACTGAGCACATCGACCACGGCCTTAGCATCGCCTTTGGCTACCATCGCTTCCAACTCTTCAATTTTCCTTGCTAGAAAAATCGGATCGGGCAACCGCAGAGATCGCACCAGTCTGATATTTCCAACTCCGGATGGCTCGACTGCTTCGTCTTGCCCCAACAACTCTTCGTACAGCTTCTCGCCCTTCCGAATGCCCGTAAAAACGATTGGAATCTCCTCCTCCGGCACAAAGCCTAACAATCGGATCAGATTTCGAGCCATATCCAGCACCTTAAGCTGCTCTCCCATCTCCAAGACAAAAATTTCTCCACCTTCAGCCAAGGCCCCCGCATGAAGAACCAATTGCACCGCTTCAGGAATCAACATGAAATACCGGCGCATCTCCGGATCAGTCACCGTAACAGGACCGCCAGCCTTGATCTGATCCAGAAAACGCAGAACCACGCTGCCATTGCTCCCCAAAACATTGCCAAACCTGACGACTGAATGGGCGCACTTGCTGGAGCGCTTCATACCTTGCACCACAAACTCAGCCACCCTCTTGCTTGCACCCATCACGCTAGAAGGATTCACAGCTTTGTCGGTGGAAATGAGGATAAAGCGTTCGGCTTCATACCGACGGGCTGCGTCAGCCATGATCCGAGTTCCAATGATGTTATTTTTTACAGCTTCACAGGGATTCAACTCCATCAGCGGAACATGCTTGTGGGCGGCCGCATGAAAAATGATCTCAGGACGCTGCTCCGCCATCACAGCGTGCACTCTGGTGACATCCGTCACATCCCCAATGCATGCATGAATGGGGCAACAAAATTGGCGACCTGCCAATTCTCCGGCTATGGCATAGAGCCCATTCTCATACCTTTCATACAAAATGAGCGCGGCCGGTTGAAGCGAAACAATTTGCCTGCACAACTCAGAACCAATGGAGCCGCCAGCACCCGTTACTAAAACTCGTTTCCCCTCTATCAGCTTCCGAATAGGAGCAAGATCTAACCCCACCGGCGCCCGCTCCAGCAAATCTTCAATCGCGAGATTCCTGATTTGACTCGCTTCGACCTGACCACCGAGGATATCACGCAGGTTTGGCAACGTCTTAATCGGCACTTTATAGGGCTCAAGAACCTTGACCACCTTTCTGACGACGGCCGATTCCGAACACGGGATCGCCATGAGAACCGCATCAGGTTTTTGCTCATCGAGAATGCGCGGGAGGACATCTCGCGTTCCAAGGACTTTAATACCATGAATCTGCTGACCCGTTTTGGCTGGATCATCATCAATAAAACCGATCGGGTCATATGCATAGAACGGGTTGGTTTTCATATCCCGGACAATCATCTCACCGGCATCACCTGCCCCATAGATCAATACCCGCTTCGTTCGGTCAGGATGCCCAAGTTCGCGATAAATTCTCCTAGTCAGACGGACGCCGCCCAACAATGAAACCAACAGGATCGAGTCAATCAGAAAAACCGACTTCGGATAAATTGTCAAGCTCAGCCCCCAATGAACTACACCATAAAATACAAGCGTGCTCGCCAGCACCCCGCCAATAATGTTTCGGAGATCCCCGATACTCGTGTATCGCCACAAGCCCTCATAGAGACGAAACGGCGTGAAGGCCAGGGCACGTATCGCAAGCAGCCATGGGAGCAGCTGAGTGAACAGCGCCCCCTGCTCAACCGGAATTTGCCCATCAAACCTGAGCCAGAATGCTAGATAATTGGCAAGCACGACAATGGCTAGATGAAAAACAACGGTGATCGGACGGCGGCACTGATGTAAAAGCTTTAAATATTGCATTTCAACACATTTAAAACGACTTCAGGGGAACAATCATACAGCCGCGACCCAGCCAGAGACGCTGGGCCTCTCCAGGTAGCCCGCCACGTTGCGAAAAGCGGAACGGAACCAATGCCACCAACAGCAGCTAACGCGCATTGCTTAATTCCTCAACGAGAATCACAGCAGTTCGTTTTTGCAAGACCTACGCAAATAGATCATCACTTCTAGAAGTTACAATCCTATTCCCGCCGGGTGGCGGCATGGGTCGCAGAGGAGTCGAGCGACTCGCAAGACCCCGCAATTTTCCCGGCGCATTAAGATCACTCAACACCGCTTGAATCCCCACAAGTGCCCGTTCTCGCGACAATATCGCCACCACCGTCAGCAGACAAAGCTTAATATCTAGCCATAACGACTGGTGCGCAATGTAGAAAAGTCCGAGCAGGCTCTTGCCTGGCCGGATTAACTGATTGTACGCAATATCCGCGTCTGCCTGATCCTTAAGAATATCCCCTTCGTCAGAAAAGACGATTGAAGCAAAGTCGGTTATGCCTGGCTTGACATTGAGCAGCCCCCGCTCAACTGGCGTATAAAGATCAGTCTCGCGTTGCACATTGGGACGCGGACCAACCAGACCCATGTCACCGATCAACACATTCCAAAGCTGCGTGAGTTCATCAAGTTTAAAACGCCTGATAAAGTGACCAACCGGAGTAATTCGTCTATCGTTGGCACCAGTAGAGTCGACTCCGCTTCTATCCGCATTCACGATCATGGACCGCAGTTTTACCATTTTGAAGGTCTGCCCATACAGACCCACCCTCGGCGCTACATAAAACGGAGAATGCTTGTCCTGCCACCACACCAGAAACATTACGGGCAGAAGAATCGGGCTGACCAAGACCAGTCCAAAACCCGAGATGACAATATCGAATACGCGTTTAATCATGATGTGGCCCCATCAGCCCTCTCACCGCCGCCACAACCATGTTAACCGTCGGATAATACGCTGACTCCAGCACTCGTGAAGTTGGTGCTGGGGCATCGGGGAGCGTCACTCGCACCGGCGGCTGCTTCCACACCCCCACCAAACTGCGCTCAACAACACTGGCGATTACCTCGCCAGCCATACCGCAAGTGCTCCAGCCTTCATCAATAACCAACAGACGTCCAGTGCGCGCGACGGATTCTACAATAAGATTCGGATGGAAGGGAGAAAGTATCCGCAGGTCAATGACCTCCACTGAAACACCAGTACCCTGCAATGTCCTAGCGGCCTCCAGGGCCAACAGCGTTGAATGTCCCGCCCCCACAATCGTTAGATCGTCTCCCTGTAGAAGGCACAACGGGCCCTCCGCAACCAGATTCCGCTCGACGATAGGGGGCAGTTCGTCTTCCAAGTCATATAGCCAGCGGTCGTCAATAAAAATGACAGGATCCTTGCAGAGCACGGACGCGATCAATAGATCTCGCGCATCGGCCACAGTAGCCGGCATAACTACCCGCAAACCAGGGATGTGCGCAAACCATGCGTGAAGTGCCTGCGAATGTTGTGCACCCTGCTCTCCACCCCGATTGATGATCGCGCGAATCGTCACCCCCGGATGAGCCTGCCCTCCGACCATATGCGACCATTTGGCGGCCTGATTGACTACCGCGTCGATCGCATAGAGCATGAAGTCCATACGGGGATGCACAACAATGGGCCTCATGCCTGCAAGCGACGCACCGACCGCAGCTCCGGTGCAGGCCAGTTCTGAAACCGGTGTGTCAATGACGCGCTGGGGGCCAAACTTTTTATCAAGATCCGTCATCGAATTTCCGACATACCAGGGACTCCAAAGCCCCTGACCAATAATAAACACCTCAGGATATGTTTCCAGTAGGTACTCGAATGCCGCGAGCATGGCGGTGCCGTAATTGCATTTCATGCTAGACCCCATCATTCCTATCCGACGCTGCATACACACGATCTAGCAGCGCAGCGGATGGGGGGTAGGGGTCTCCCATGGCCCGCTCCCATGCAGAGAAAATCTCGCGGCCAATCGCCGCAGTAATTCGATCGTGCTCGAAGTCCGACCAGAGCCCTTTCTGCTCTAATGCAGCCCTCAGGCGTGAAATGGGGTCACGTCTACGCCAATTTCCCAAATCCTTGATTGACCGGTTGACACCCACATCAACGTCTTCTCGCCAATCCACGTGTCCATACCAGCGGAACGTCACCGCCTCAAGAAAGCCAGGACCACCGCCGCGACGACACCTGTTGACGAGCCGTTCAGCTGCCTCACAAACAGCCACCACATCGTTACCGTCGACAATCTCAAAGGGAATGTCATTGGCTGCAGCAAATCGAGCCGTGGCATTTTTCGGTTGGCGTAGGCCAATATGCATGTGACTTGCAAAAAGATTATTTTCGACAACGAACAGAACCGGCACATTCTGCATCCGCGCCAGGTTCAATGACTCGTGAGCCGCCCCTTCCTCCATGGCGCCATCACCGAAGTACGTTACGCCGATATCATCAGTACCAGACAACTTAGCCGCCAAGCCGGCCCCCACCGCCAAAGGAATCGTTCCGGCAACAATCGGCACAGACCCATAAAACCCGCGTGGCTGATCCCACAAGTGCATCGACCCGCCCATCCCCTTTGACAAGCCGGTTTCTTTACCAAGCACCTCCGCGAAAAGGGCATGTATACTTGAGCCAAGGGCAAGCAGCTGGGAATGGGAGCGATGCCCTCCAAAGACACGATCGGTGTTCCGCAGCCACTGAGAGACACCGACCGCAACTGCTTCCTGGCCAACGCTGAGGTGCACGGGACCACAGATCAAGCCATCCTTGCGCATCTTGGCAAGATGCTGCTCGACCATGCGGATGACAAGCATTTTTCGCAACTGCGACGTCAAGACAGCAGGAGATTGGCCCTGAATATTGAGCGGCTCGTGATGCCTAGTTGGATCAACTAAGTCTTTCAGGTCAAAAGTGTCGCTCATTTACTTCCCATAGAACGACCGTATGACCGACACAATGTAGGCCACCTCATCGTCGGTAAGCGCAATATTCATCGGCAACATCAAACAGCATTTAAAAAATGCGTCCGTCATAGGCAATTCGGTCGTAAATCCTAGTTCGCGAAATTGATGAACTGGCGTACCAGCCCATTGGATGATGGTGCGCACTCCTTGCGCTTCCAGGCAACTCTTCAACTCGTCACGCCGGTCCGCTTCCAATTCATAGTTCTGGTAGACGTCAAAATGCCTGGGGTCAGCGTCAGGCGAAGGCGGCAACGTCAGCTCCGCAAGGTCGCCAAGACCAGTCTGGTACATCGCCGCAACCTTTCGTCGCCGCTCAATGTCGGACGGGTACGACTTGAACTTGTAATTCAAGATGGCAGCCTGGAGGTTATCCAACCGCGAGTTGTAGCCCCAAGCCACCACGCGCCCTGCCGCATTGCGACCATGATCACGCAACAAGGCAATCTGGGTTGCTACAGCATCATCATTGGTGACAATAGCACCACCGTCCCCAAAGCAGCCCAGCAGCTTGGCGGGGTAGAAACTGATGGTGCCGAACTTTCCGAATGTCCCAGCGCACTTGCCCTTGAACTTTGACCCTAATCCCTGAGCCGCATCCTCCACAATCATCAACCCGTGCGCCGCTGCAACCTTCTGCAAGGCATCCATGTCGCAGGTGCGCCCGTTTACCTGCACTGGCATGATTGCCTTGGTTTTAACAGTGACACGCGTTGCGACATCGGCGGCATCCAGCATGTGATCAGCCCCACACTCGGCCAGTACCGGTGTGGCACCCACCATATGCACGGCCGCAGCCGTCG
>SXGU01425280.1_pt1 | contig 10768 bp, 8 predicted proteins | sample 3174531 | NCBI WGS metagenome assembly SXGU01 (sample SAMN11356863, study PRJNA531348) | freshwater metagenome | isolation source: freshwater sample F1-140 | place: China: Fuxian Lake, Yuxi | collected 2017-12-25 | reverse complement strand
TTAACGCCAGCGTCAGGGTGTGAAAACGCGAAATGTAGGAGGTTGTGTCATCTACACCGCTATTGTAGCTAGTGGCGTTAGGGCCGCGATCCGGGGTGGCGATAAAGGTATTACCACCCGCGTAAGCCAAAGCCGAACCTATGCCGCCCAGATTGTTGGCAGCGACACCGTTTTCCAGCGTGCCTGTCAAACCGGACAGGTCGGTATTGCTGCCAGCCGCGCTTCCATTCAGGCTGCCAATGGCAATCAATTGCCCTGATGTGATGGCGGCGTGTGCAGATGTAGCACTGCAAAGCGCAGCAATGAAAACGGGTAATAATTTTTTATGCATGACGAATCTCGCGAAGTGTTGATAAATAGCTCACCTGAATTGGCAACCCGGCTATCTACTCGTTGGGAGACCCGCAGCTTTCCGCCCCCGCTTCACAACGGGTTTAGCTTTGACATGCAGTCAATATCGCATAGCAATATTTCAAATCAGTGACAGGCCTTTGACAGATCAGCGCTTCCTAGTGGTGGTGATCATGCCCCATTTGCGACTGCACTTTAATCACAAACGGATCGGATTCTTTGTCACCCAAATCAGCGTAATCAATGACATCGTAACCATGGGTTGGTGTTGGCTGCCAAGCTGCATTACCCAGTGCATAGGCCTGTAGCAATTCGGTGCGTTCCGAAAAATCCGCCTGTTGTCTTTCAATCAATACGGGCAAGGCGATATCCATGCGCATGATGATATGCCATTCGGTTTCCGCTACTTTGCCGTGGTATTCACGGACTGGATAACCCTCCGACCATTCAATATCACTGGCGCTTAATTGCTGCAGGAGTTGCTGATCCAATAACAAAGCCAGTTTTTGCCAGGACGGCTCGGTTTTCAGCATCTTTAAATCATCTTGTTGAAATTCGATCGCGCGCTGGTCGGCGTGATACAACTTGCGATGAATCAGGGTTTGATCATCGCGCTGCCAGAGTTCCCCCACGCCGAGTTGCGGTCTTTCTATGGTTATCTGCTGGCTATCCCGCCAGAATCGCCAGGTGACTGTATCCGCATGAGATGCTTTTTCATCATGCTGGTGCTCATCACCTTCACGAGTGGTGATAAATTCCGCAGCGATATTCGGTAGGGCAGCTGCGGACAGGTCAGTTATTTTTACGTTGTCTGCATGATGGACTGGGGCGCTGTTACAAGCGACCAGCGCGATTAGCAACATAAGGGGGGATAGCTTGATTAAGTTCTCGGCAATCATTTTCGGCATGGAACGTTGACTCGGTTGCATCAAAAAATTCAGGGGCGACAAGCGCCCCTGACAGGTTACAGCTTATAAGCTTGAATGCTTAGGCCATTAACGCCAGCCCAGTGCATGGGCCATCACGTGATAAATCACGTTTTGTTCCAGGGTGCCGCGAACCACATAACTGCCTGGGCCATTGGCATAGATGCCGACATCTTCACCCGCGTGTGTTTCAGCACTCATGGGGATGGCTGCTTCCTGCATATAGTTAGGATTGCTGGTGTCGACAGGGGTTAAGTCCGGACGCAATTTGTCGCCGGAATATACAGCTGCTACGGTGCCTTCATTAGCAGGATTGAATTCCTTGCGTTGTAAACCGCCAGTCCAACCAGGGCCATTGGCATAAGATAACGTGGTGTAAGGCAGGCCTAAGGAGTCTTTCAAATTGACGCCATCGACAGCGGTTTTGCCCAAAATTGGATTGCCGCGTGATGGATAGCCTGCAATGGTAAACACATGGCTGTGATCAGCAGTCACCAGGATCAGGGTGTCGTTTTCCTTGGTTATTTCTCTGGCTTTTTTCACCGCGTCCGATAAAGCGATGGCATCGGTCAAAGCGCGATAGGCGTTACCGGCATGGTGAGCATGATCGATACGACCGGCTTCTACCATCAGGTAATAACCTTTGCGGTTTTTTTGCAGAATTTTAATGGCTTTTTCAGTCATTTCCGCCAATGATGGCTCACCGGCTGCATCATCTTTACGATCGGCTTCATAGCGCATGTGCGAACGTTCGAACAAGCCTAACAAGTGATCGGTGGTTTTGGGATTGACAGCGTCGAACTGGGCTTTATTCCAGATAAAATCAGAATTGTTGTAGTTGGCTTCCCATTCCGCAGTCAAATCACGACCATCAGCGCGACGGCCTTTTTGAGTAGTGTATTCAGGGTCGAACTGATTGTTGCGCATGAAGTAACTACGACCGCCGCCTAAGGCAACTTCCAAACCATCGCCATAGGGGAATTCAATCAACTGACGGGCAATGTCTTTGACGGTGGCGCCTACAGGCAGATTGCTGTCGGCTTCCCAATCGCGGTTGGAAATGTGCGCGTAATTTACCGCCGGTGTGGCGTGGGTGAAACGGGCAGTCGTTACAACACCTGTAGACATACCGCGTTCTTCAGCCCGTTCCAGAATGGTTTTAACACTTTTTGCTGCGGTGACATCTGCGCTAGGTTCTGTGCGATTGATGCTTTGGTCGACGGATATGGCGCCATCGTTGGTTTTAATCCCGGCCACCATAGCGGTGGCAGTGGGCGCTGAATCGGACGTTTGTTGGTTGGCGCTGGCGGTGACCGACAGCGCCAGATTGGAAAATTTTTCAAAGCTGAGACGGTTGAATTCGCCGTCGCGATCCTGCATTTGACCTTCCAAAATCCTGGCTGCCGTCACGGTAGAAACACCCATGCCGTCACCGACGAACAAAATCACGTTTTTAGCCCTTCTCAGCGCGGGTAAATCTGTTTTGTTGACCAGCACAGCCTGATTACCGGCCTTGAACCAAGCTTCACCGGAAGTTGGCACCTGATTGGATGGTTCTGAAATTTTCTGGCTTTGCGTATCGCCTGCAACGGCACAGGTGGATAAGGTAATAGTGAAAGTACCGATGGCTGCGGCCAGTTTGTGTAGCTGCTGTTTTTTCATGGGCTGTCCTCTGGTTTAGTAGTCCGGCTACCTTACCTTTTGAATGTGACAGCGGTATTAAGAAGGTTTATGGCTATTGCCTTTTATGTCCTTGCCCTTGTGAGAGTAAACCTCAGGTGGTAAAGTCGACTGGACTGCTTTTCCTTGGTTTGAATCGTCCCCCTGCTTAATTTTAAGCATCTACCGGCTCACAACTAACAGATTGACTAAGGTTTTGTGCTAGATATGCTGGAAGATACTGATGATTTAGCGGTGTTCGAAGCTGGACTTGGATTGGCAACCGCATTTCACCGTGAAGTCATTGTCGAGGACGTAGAAACGTTGGCATATGGTGAGCACTACTTCCTGCCTTATAAGGCTCTATTGATGGTTATTGTTGAGGATAAGTTCGTTATCCGATCTTGTTCAGCCACACTTAGGTGGGGCAATGATCCTTTTTATCGGGGAGTTGGATTGCTTTAATTTGATGCAATTCGATACCCAACAATCACACAGCTTTTGAAAGAGAAATTCAAATATTGGGAGAATCAAAAAGCATGGGTTTTTTTTCTAAATTCAAAACAGCCTCAAGTTCATCGTTAGTGTCTGCCAGTTTGGTAACCGAATCCCAAATTACGCATCGAGATAAGGCAGAGTTTTTGCTAAATGCGCTCGAAAAATCAATGGCCATTATTGAATTCTCGCCAAATGGCGACATCCTTTGGGCCAATCGTAATTTTTGTCAGGTATTGGGTTATAAACTGGAAGAAATTGAGGGTAAACATCATCGTATTTTTTGCGATAAGGCATATACAGAAAGCCTTGAATATAGGCAATTTTGGCAACAACTTAGTGCGGGCTATTTTGTTTCCAGTCGGTTTCAGCGTTTCAATGCCGAAGGGGGAGGGGTGTGGCTCGAAGCCTCTTATAACCCGATTGTGGATAGTTCTGGAAAAGTCATATCGGTCATAAAAATGGCACAAGATGTTACTTTTCGTGCCACGGATGAAATGTTGGCTAAATCAACCATGGATGCGACAAAGCGTTCGATGGGGGTTATCCAGTTCACGCCTGATGGATATATTGTGGCGGTGAATGATAATTTTCTGAGGTTGATGGAATATCGTGAGTGTGATGCCATCGGCAAGCACCATCGTATTTTTTGTAACCCGAATTATGCGAAATCGAATGAATACTTTGATTTTTGGACACAATTGGCACAAGGTAATTTTGTCGGTGGCACGTTTGAGCGCGTAACATCCAGTGGACGCAGAGTTTGGCTTGAAGCGACTTATAATCCTATTAAGGATGAACATGGAAAAGTCTTACAGATTGTTAAATTAGCCAGGGATGTCACGCGGCAGCAGCTGGGTTTGATCGAAGATCAGAAAATTGCTTCTGAATCGACAAAGCTTGCCTTGTCGTCTCGCGAAGGCGCCACAGAGGCCCAAAATATTGCCCGTGATACCGAGTCGAAGATGATTCGTCTCGCTACAGCGGTTGATTTATCTTCAATTGAATCAGAAAAACTTGAAGCGCTGTCAGAAGATATTGGAAATATCACCAATGCCATCAGTGAAATCGCTACTCAGACCAACTTGTTGGCTTTGAATGCTGCCATCGAAGCTGCTAGAGCAGGCGATTCCGGTCGTGGTTTTGCTGTGGTAGCGGACGAGGTTCGAAAATTAGCGGAAGGAAGTTCGGTTTTGTCCGGCAAAATTGGCGAGATGATCAAAGCATCTCAAATAGCGGCGAAGGAGTCTCATAGGGGCTTGACGAATTGTTTGGAATTGGCCAATGAGTCTAAAGAAAGCTCTAAAAAAGCAACGGAGGCAATTGAATCCATTAAAAACATTGCTGACGAATTGGCTGCGAAAATGGAAAAGCTTTCAGCTGGGCAAAGGATTATTTCAGGTGGGGAATGATAACCTGTCCCTTCCTCGAAACGATTCAGCTTATTAGGCATTAACAATAGCAGGCTGTTTCAGCTAGATTCAAAAAAGCCGTCATGCTCGGCTTCCCTGCAGGCATGACGGGCTTACTTATAATCTGACAAACAACTTCAGGTTAACAAATGACATTGGAAAAGCGGTGTCTTGTAAGCCTTGTATTACAAGTCATGAAATCTTAATACGGATGTAATTTTGGTTTAATGAGTAGTGGTTAGCATTTTTGCTGCAAATCCTGTGATTCAGAAATTTGCGGACTTAAAGACATTAAACCAATATTACTCTTATAGGATTGAAATCATGCAAGCTTTTAAACTAACGCTGGTTGCAGCAGCAGTGGCTTCCGCGCTGCCTTTGTCTGTTCACGCGGCCGACACCCAATTTGACAACTTCACACCTTTGGCAAGTTCTGCAGGCCCTACAGCTAATGAAGCCAGTCCAATCACCTTATCCAGCCCTAACTTCACACAAGTTTCAATTGCCGATCGCAACAATCATTTGGCGCAAGGCCAAGGCGACAGTGGTTCATGGGACATGATTACCGCTAACGAAACCGGCCCGGACGCCGGTCGTTATTTGTTTATGCCTTATGAAACAGGTGCTGGTGGTGTGCAACGTATCGATTTGCAAGATTCTAACTACAACACCCGCACTACCACCATCGTTGCGCCAGGCACTCAGGGTTTCGTGGCCGGTGACGCTTCTCGCTGGACTCCATGGGGTACTTATCTGACAGCAGAAGAGTCATGGAGCGACCCTGCACAAGCTGCATCACAATATGGCCGTTTGTTCGAAGTCACCAATCCAACCACAGCCGGTGTCAACGGTGGCGATTTCGTGCAGCGCAAAATTGGTCCTGCTGATGTTCGCGTGTCTCACGAAGGTTTGGCTTTCGACCAAAACAACAACTTCTACTTTATCGACGAACGTAACGATAGCCATATCTTCAAATTTACTTCATCCAATCCAAATGCCAGCAATGGTGCTGATTTCTTTGGCGCTGGCGTGACCTCTGTATTGCGGGTGGGCGATGGCAGTGTTCAAGAAGCCACCGGCAACTATAACTGGATTGATCTGACTGATCTGGCCGGTGTCGCATTGGCTGGCACAGTGGTTAAAACTGACCCGAATGGATTGACTGTTCTGGACGGCCGCGCTACGCCTAACGTAGCAGCATTCTTGGGCACAGACTTCGATCGTCCTGAAGATTTGGAAATTCATACGCTGGCCAATGGCGACGAAGTGTTGTACGTGGCTACTACCACCAACCACAACGTATTTGCCCTGAATCTGGACAAAGACGAGATCAACCTGTTCGCCAGCCGCAACTCGACGGATTTAGCTACCGGCAATGCGGTAGGTACTGGTTTGAGCAATCCTGATAATCTGGCTGTTGATGCAGAAGGCAATATCTACATCATCGAAGATCGCAATGGCGCTGTTGACGATGACATCTGGTTTGCCAAAGACTTAAACCATGACGGCGATTTGCTGGATGCGGGCGAAGGTTTGGGACGTTGGGCATCTAACGGTACCCCAGGTTCTGAGTTTACCGGTTTGTATTTTGATAAATTCGATTCAAACATTGCTTACGTGAATATCCAACATCCTGATAGCGGCAATGATCGTACGATGCAAATCAATGCCGTGCCGGTTCCGGGTGCAGTCTGGATGTTCGGTTCCGCTCTGCTGGGTATGATCGGTCTGCGTCGCCGCAAAGCCTAATCTCGGCTGGCAACGCCATGTTGCCCTGTTGTTGTAGTATCGAGTCCGGCCTTAGCGCCGGACTTTTTTTGATGGGGCTTTGTAAAGGATCGGCAAGCCGATAATTTAGCTGCGACTGGCGCTGTCAGAATTTAAATGCCGCACATCCAGTCCATCGATCATGAAAATGCTGTATTCGGTCAGATTTTTACAATGGTCAACGCACATTTCAAGCGAATTCATGATTTGCAAGATGGTTAACGCGGGTCTTATTTGCCGCATATCATGATTAATGAGTGCTAGCTGGTGCTTGATAGCTTCCAGGATTTCCTGTTCAAAGTCTTTATGCTGTTTCATCAGCATATGCGCTTGCCGGGATTCAAAATTACCCAGAACAATAGCCAATTGCCCCAGCATCATCCGAATGTTTTCACTTATTTTGGCAATTTCAGTGAGCAAATGCGCATGTGGCGTACCGTTTCGCGGCTCATACAAAGACAAGGTTAATTGAGCAATCCGTGCCGCTTCTTCCCCGAGATATTTCATGGCCGCGCTGATTTTCGAAATGGATAACACCACGCGTAAATCGATAGCTACCGGGTGTTCTTTAGCCAGCAGGATCAAAATGGCCTGATCGATGCTTGTTTCGTAATGCAGCACATGGCTTCTTTTGGCAATGACATTAAGGGCAGATTTAAGGTTGGCTTCATCCAGGCCTTCAATAGCCAATTCCCACTGCTGCAAAATAAGGTTGAGCATATCGATTGCCAGATGGTGAATTTCTACCAGTTCGGCATCAAAATGATGAATGATGTGCGGGTTATGCGAGTTGTGCTTATGTGGGGTCATAATGAGGTATTTCGAATATTGGCTGTGCTGATTCAGGACAAAATGGCTTACGCAGTTTGGCAATTTTGAGAAAACCTATAGTCGCCGAGACTGAAAATAAGGGGCTGAGAGTATTGAATGCCATGTTTTTCGCATACGGCAAATTATCTACATTACCGTCTGGCGAATAACATTCATTTTCGATGGCTTGAGCTTAACAAAAGCCGGGTTGGTGGATTTGCAACATCATCTGTTATCGACTCTAAGCAATGATAAGACTAGATTAACAATGGAATGTGACAGGTTTGTGAAAAATGGGGCGCCACTATTCAGTTCCCTGATTAAACAACCTCGCTTATCCAGCATAATAAACGCATCGTTTCATCAGGGTTAAACGTTGAATCGTTACCATTATGCTTGATCGTGGCGTATCCTTTGATTTGATTGTTTTGCTGACGATTAATCAACCGGATAGGCAGCATTATTTCAATTCTCAAACACCCGATTCAGTTACAGATTATGACTCAAGTGAAACCAGCTCAAGCCCATTACGTTCGATCGGCGAGTTATGCTGCGGTAGCTACGCTTCTGATCGCCAGCGGTTTTTGGTTCAAGGATGTCGATTGGCAAGGTAGCGTTTGGCTGCATACTCTGATGGAGTCACTGGCAACCTTGCTGGCCTTTGTGGTGGGGGCGATGGCTTTGGTGCGCTATTTCAGCCAGCGCGATAGCGAGTTCCTTTATATCGGCTCGGGCTTTTTGGGTACCGCGCTGCTGGATGCTTACCATACCTTGGTGACGTCGGTATTTTTCCAACCTTACATGCCAACCGCCTACCCGCAACTGACACCCTGGAGCTGGATTGCTTCGCGGTTTTTTCTGTCGGTGCTGATGTTTATCAGTTGGTGGTTGTGGTATCGCCATCGCGATGATTTTGCTTATCGCCACCAGCCGGTTTGGGTATTCTCGATCACCGGTTTGGCGACCCTGGCCTGCTTTTTATTGTTTTCGATCATGCCATTACCGAGCTTCACACTGCCTCGGGCAGAGGTTTCCCGGCCATTCGAATTACTACCGGCCATATTTTTTCTGTTGGCATTGCTGGGCTATCTGCGCAAGGGCCAATGGCGAACGGATGATTTCGAGCATTGGCTGGTGCTGTCGCTGATCGTGGGTCTGGCAACTCAAACGGCATTTATGCCTTTTTCAGCTCAGTTACACGATACCGAATTCAATGTCGCCCATCTGCTGAAAAAACTCAGCTATTTGCTGGTGCTGACCGGATTGATGGTCAGCCTGTTTCAAACCTATCGCACGCTGGCGCAGGAAACCCTGCTTCGGCAGCAAGCGGAGCTCGAATTGCGCATCGAAGCCGAAGCCTTGCAGCAAAGCCAGCACTGGTTTCGTGCTCTAGCCGATTACACCTATGATTGGGAAACCTGGATATCGCCCAGGGGTGAGATTCTGTACGCCAGTCCTTCCTGCGAACGCATCACCGGCTATCCGGCGTCGGCGTTCATCTCGGGCGAAATCAAGTTCGAAGCGATCCTGTCGCCGCATGAACGCATCAGTACCGCCAGACATTTCAACGATCTTGCCGAAACCGGTGCCGAAGAGCTGGATTTTCGTATCATCACCAAGACCGGGGAAGAACGCTGGATCAACCATGTCTGCCAGCCCATTTACGATGAAGTGGGGCATTTCCTGGGGCGGCGTGCCAGCAATCGCGATATTACTGAACGCAAACTGGCGGAGACGCAAAATATGGCTTTGCTGGTGGCGCTAAAAAATGCCCCGGTAGCCGTCATGATTACCGACGCAACGGGCATCATTGAGTATGTGAATCCGCGTTTCGTCGAAATGACCGGTTACGCACAAGCTGAAATCATTGGTCAAAACCCGAAACTCCTGAAATCCGACGAGCATTCACAGGATTTTTACCAACATTTTTGGGCAACCTTATACTCCGGCGTGGTCTGGACCGGAGAAATTCGCAATAAGCGCCGCGACGGCAGTTTGTATTGGGAATATGCGGCGATTTCGCCGGTGCTGGATAATGACGGTGCCATCAAAAAATATGTAGCGGTCAAACAGGACATCACCGAAAAGAAAAAGCAGGAAGAATTGCTGTACCGTAAGGCCAATTACGACCCCTTGACCGGTTTGCCCAACAGAACTGTGTTTCATGACCGCTTGGAACTGGCGTTGAAGAAGGCGGTTCGCAATCGCTCGAGCGTGGCATTAATGATGCTGGATTTGGACAAGTTCAAGGAGGTCAACGACGGCCTGGGCCATGATGCAGGCGATGAATTGTTGACGCAGGCCGCGGAACGCATGCAGGGTTGCCTGCGCGATAGCGATACCGTCGCCAGAATGGGCGGAGACGAATTTATGGTGCTGTTGGCTGACTACCCGAATCAGGCATTGGTTGAGGACATCGCCGAACGCTTGTTATTTGAATTGGCCAGATCATTCAGCATTTCCGGCCAAGATTGCCAAGTCTCGGCCAGTATTGGTCTGGCATTTTCATCGGACGCTGTGACCAGTGCCGAGGCATTGAAGAAAAATGCCGATATTGCGCTCTATCAGGCCAAACGTAACGGTCGCAACCGTGTCGAGCGACACTGTTAGAGCAGTTGTCGAAGATCGATGATCCAACCAAGATATTTAGTACGGGTACAGTTCGTTTTGCCCGCTCAAACCAGACGAATTTTATGCGCGGCTCCGGCTTGTTCTTGAACCAGATGCGGCACCAGATAACCGGGGAGCTTTTGTTGCAGATCGGCCATCAGCTGTAGTGTCCGAGCTGCCGAGACTTCAAAATGTCCGACGCCGATCGTGCGATCCAATAGGTGCAAGTAGTAGGGCAAAACACCCAGCGCGAACAGTTTCTCGCTGAGTTGCAGCAGGATCTTGTCGTCATCGTTAACGCCTTTCAGCATCACACTTTGATTCAGTAAGGTGATTGGCTGTTGTTTTAAGCGTTGACAGGCCTGAGCAACAGCTTCGCTCAGCTCGTTGGGGTGATTGGCATGTAACACCAGAATGATGGCTTGCGGCAGACGGCTAAAAGTATTCAGTAACTCATCGGACACCCGTGCTGGCAACACCACCGGAATCCGGCTGTGAATCCTGATGCGCTGTACATGGCTGATTTTAGACACAGCTTGTAATAATCCGGCCAGCTTTTCATCGTTCAGTAACAACGGGTCGCCACCGCTGAGTATGACTTCTGTAATCTGCGGATTTGCGCTGATATAGCTTAAAGCTTGCTGTAATTTTTGCCCGGATAATTGCAGCTCACCGTAGGGAAAATGGCGGCGAAAACAATAGCGACAATGAATAGCGCAGCCGCCGGTTGTGATCAAT
>SXGU01094592.1_pt1 | contig 10771 bp, 6 predicted proteins | sample 3174531 | NCBI WGS metagenome assembly SXGU01 (sample SAMN11356863, study PRJNA531348) | freshwater metagenome | isolation source: freshwater sample F1-140 | place: China: Fuxian Lake, Yuxi | collected 2017-12-25 | reverse complement strand
CCTAACACCAGGAAATGTTTGTTTACCGAAATTGTAGTAAATTGTTTGTACTTCTGTCGTTTGATTATCATCTAACAATTGTTTTGATATAAAATATGTAATTATTTCATGTAAAAATACATCACCGTAGTCTTTATTTGGACCCGTATATTTGTTGTTTCTTCGTTCTATTTCAACCCACTTCATAAATTCATTAATCAAATTATTAATAAACGTATTGACTACTTCCTGTTTTGTTTCTTTTGAACCTAAAAACGTTTTATATGCTTCAATACTTTTATTTAATTCTTTGGTTGAATTTTTATCTGATTTAACTGTTTTTTCAAGAGCTTGAATGAATTTATTTAATTCTTTAATATCATCATCTTCAAGTTTATCTATTTTTCCATTAGATAAACTCTGCAAAAGAATTGTGCCTCTCATTCCAGAAGGTAAACCAAATTGTGATGAAAGTCTTTTGATCGCAGCACTTAATTCATTTAATTTTGATTCAGCTGAAATAAATTGTCCGGATGAATGAAATTTAGTAACAAATAATTTTCCAACTCCTTTTGTCATTAATTTCATTTCAAGTTTAACTTGCCCGACATCATCAAATGAATATGAACAATTTGTTAAATTACAAACACAAGTTTTTCTTAAAACTTTATTAAATAAATAAGCATATACGTCTGTAGTAGGATCACCTGGATGTGACCAACCATATTCTATCACAGCAGATACATCACTTCTATATTCTACACCTATTAGGTATGGAAATTTATGTAATTTTGTTCTATCATGCAAAGTCATACTTAAATTAAATTCTTCAAATGAAACTGCATAATCAACTGTTGGATTTATTTTAATATCAACCTTTGAAAGTGACATAAAAGGTCTTAATGAATCTGAAATTGTAGGTGGAGATAAATATATCGATTCATCAGTTATAAAATATTTTCCTGTCAAAGGAGACTTATAATTTAAATTAAGATCATTTAATGATCCAGTATTATTAAAATCAATTATTTGCGCATCATTAAATAAATCTGAGATTTTATTATCTCCTAAATCTACAGATAAAAAATTTTGTGTTGAAGGTAATAATTTAAGATTTGTTTTTGTGCTTGAAGTGTTACCATTTCTTTTTTCTGGGTATAAAAATCTAACCCTTAGAAATGGCATTAATTGTGCAAGATGAACTGTTGGAATTGTATTAAAAAACATGTCTATGTACGTTGAATCTTTAAAAGATTTATCTAAAAATTCTCCAACATTATCATTACCTTTTTCTGTTATATACAATGAACTACACTTTTTTTTATTGTCATTACTATTATCAAAATTAGTAATATTAAATTTTATTGCATCTTTAGGTATGTTTGAATTAGTATCACTATTAAATTTATTTTTTAAATCATCAATTGATAAAAATCTATCTTCAGTTAATAGTATATTCTTATAAAATGCATTATTAATTGAGCTTTCATTAATATATTTGCTTAATATTTTTTCAGGCGTCAAAATATCAAATATTTTATTAAATAAATCTCTCTCATTTTTATTGTTAATATCTGACATTTTTTACCCATACACTAAGGTTAATACTTGACCTAAATTTGGTATTGTTAATACAACACCTTCAGGCACTTGTAATCCCCAACCTATTTTTGATGCTGCTGCAATAACCCACCAGTATGTTGAATCGCCATATTCTTTTTCAGCAATTATGTCAAGTCTAGTACCGTATTCCATGATAATATTTTTATAAGTAATTTGATTATTATCAATAGCTTCTCTTATTAGAACATGTCCTTTAAATGTTCCAATTGTATTTTTATTATAAATATCTGAATTTTGATAACGCCAAATCGCCATTATTTTTTCCAATTTCTTTTAGCTATAATTTTACTAGCAATTTCATCAGATATATTAGGATAATGTTTATAATCTTTAGTAGAAAAAGGTGCAATATCATGAATAATAGTTAAATCCATAGAAACATCTATTATTTTAGGCCTTCTTGCACCTGATCTACCAGCAACTTCCCAATGATATCCTTCTTTAACAGAATAATTTAAACTATCAATATACGCAGGAGCACCAAGACCGTAATTGTTCATTATTGCTCTATAAAAAGGGTTTGATTCTTCAAACATTTTACTTAAATCTTGCTTTGTTGGTGTTTGTTCTTCACTGGTTGTATTTTGTGTTTGTTGAGGTAAAGTAGCAGGTATTGTTGTGTCAACTGTAGATTTTTTTACAGCATGTTTTGTTGCTTTTATTGATGAATTAAATACCCACATAACATTACTTGTTGCAACGTCAGCATCATCATATGCTTTCTTTGCATCAAAATCAATTTTTGCTTCTGCGGCGGCACGGGCTTCGGCTTCAAGTCTTGCCGGTATTGCTGACTTTTTTATTGCTTCAATTGTTTGTAACTGGGGTAATAGATTTTTAAACGTATGTTTTTTATTAATTTCAAAACATAAGCTATACTTTATATTATCTTTAGGTGTTATTGTCGTTGAATCATCTTTATGTATATAAACAGATCCATTAGGATTTTGTTCACTAATTGCAATTAATTTTAAATTAAAGTGATCTGGAAAGTTACTTAAACGTAAGCAATCAGTATTTGTACTATGCTTAACATCTATATTTGCTTGATCTTTGTGTATATTACGTGTTACTAATCCGGCCTTTTTTATTTCTTCAGCTACTGTTGGTGAAATTCTTAATGGTATTAAAGCAGCTTCAGGATCATTGTAACTGATATAAAGTATTCCATTTTTAAAATATTTCTGTAATTCTGAAAATTTAAAACTTCCCTTTTTTGCTTTAGATAAAGCAAAATTTGATAATCTATTATATTTTTCTGCGTCGATATTATCTTCTTGAATTTTTAATTGTGTAAATTCTTTTTCGTGTTCTTTATATAAATTTTTAAATTTATCATACACAGATTCAACAGCGGTAATTATTCCATTTTTAATTTGATTAATTGAAGGTGAAATTTCATTTGAAGGAGGTGAAACTTCAACTGTAGGAGTAGGAGAAATTGTTGATTCTTCTTTATTATATTCAAGAATCTCTTTTAAGTTAGGTAATAATTCGGGACTTATGTTATTTCCAATTAACTCTCCAACTTTGATTCTTATTAAAGGTTGTGATTTAAAACTTGTTGAATAAGGTACATCAACAACTTGTCCAATTTCTTTAAGCGTAACTTTTTTATGTTCAGTATATTTTGGATATACCATACTTGTTAATGTTTGTATATTATCCCACATAGTTTGATAATCATTTTGATCATTAGCAAATATTATAAATGATAAAGAAATTTTACGTGTTGTTGATTTATAAATTTTAATCGGATCAACCCTGCCGAAATAACTCTGTTCATCCCATTGTGGCGAATATGTTTCTTTAAAATCATTTAATGTTGCAAAAAATGATATAATTTTACCATCTCTTAAATCATGAAAATAAAAAGGTAAATAATCAGAGTTTAAATTATATTCACTATTAATTCTATCTCCAATAGATAACCAATTTTTAATATTTTTTGAATTATTAATGTCGGTTATATTTTTAATATTTTTAAATGCTTCTAATTCTTCATTTTCAGTTTTTTGATAATCATTTAATGATCTAAGCGATAATTTATGAAAAAAAACAGATTGTAATAATGTATCTTTCATATAAGATGTATTTGAATGTGTGCTTTCAGAATACAAATCATTTTCATCTATATCAGCTAACACTGAAAATAAATTAACAGCACTTATAAGTTTTGATGTTGACAATATTTGAATAGAATCATAAGAAGTTAAATTATCCCAAAATTCTATTTTATCAGTACCCTTTGGATCAAGATCTATAATATCTAACGTATCTCTAATTATTGATCTACAAAAAATTATATAATAGCCAGAAGAATTGAAAACGTTACCAGGTGAAAAAAACCTAAAAATACCATTTTCAACATGATTAAAATATTCAAGACCCGCAAGATTCTTAGACGTTCCTTTTATACCTAAAACTTTATATAATGTCTTATTTCTATCGCTTGGAATATTTTGTTTTTTTCTACGTGTAACTTCTTCTGTCTCTTTTTCATCAGTCATTGATTTTAATAATGCAACTAAGCCAATTACTATTGATAAAGAAGCAACAGTCGCTAAAATAATAGCAGACGACAAAACAGTTGTACCAATAGATTGCTTGGTAAATTTATCAAAATAGTTGTTTAGTACGCCGTATGTATCTCTATTAAAACCACTACGCTTTGAAGCATCTCCAAGTCCTTCAATATCTTTATTACTTTGTTCTCCTGAAAATAATGTAGCAATATTATTGACGTCAAATTCAACACCAGAATATTTTAATCCGGGAAACAACTGAGCAAGACCAGGTAATAACACCGCTGCGCCTGGACCGAAAACAGCGTTATTATCCCCACCTTCAGCTGATGTTAATTCAGGTCTAATTTGTTTTCCAGACGCACGTAACATTAATGTCTCAGCAATTTCATTCATATTATCTACGCTGAGACTCATTTCTTTATTTACTTCACCATCAGTTTTTTCTTGATTTAATTTAATAAGTTCGCCGTCTTTGACATATGTCATATATTTTCTTACTGAAAAGTTCTTATCACCCATTGTTGATGAATATTGATTTTCAGATGTGAATCTATTCTTCTTTAGCGTAGAAGATAACATTGCTCTTGCAGGTGATATTCCACCTACTACATTATTGTCTTTTAATATACTATTTCCATTTTCTACACCAACACCAAATATAGCGTTTTTATTTTCAGGTTCAGATTTACCTTTTCTCACAAAAGATTCATTATTAGATTTTGTTAAAAAATCTGGTTTATATTGATTTTCATTTGTTTTTGTATTTAATGGCGGTGTAAAATCAGGGCTTTGAGAATTATAAATGGTAGCTTCTTTATCATTTTTATCAATTGGATAAGGGTTTGAATTTTCTATAGTTTTTGCGCTTAAATAATCTTTTAATGTTTTCTTTATGGGTCTTTGAATATCTGAATTTAATGATTTAAAACCTCCAGAATATGTGTCTATAGTTATAGGTTCGTCTCCTTGTGTATCAAGAAGTGGACCATTTTTCAAATATTCCTTTTTTTTATCGTTACTTTCACTCATCTTTTATAATTTTCTTTGATTTATCAACATCCATTGATTCATCATACTTATTAAGTATATTAGAAACAGAAGGTATAAATTTCTCTGTCAAAACTGAGGTATAATATTTTAATGCTTCTAGTATTATCTTCTGTTCATTTTCAGGTAATTTCTTTAAATTCTCTTTTATAAACTCATTATTTAAAGTTTCATTATATATCTTTTCAAAATTTTCTTTATTATTCATTATGCACCCTTAAATGCTGCAGTTACTATTTTAGCTTCACCAGATTTTTCTGTTGTGTTTGGATTAGAAGGTAAATTATTTTCTATTATCTGAACAGCTTTTCTAATTAACGAACTATTTTGTCTCACAATCGCTTTTTCAAGATCAGCAACATTTAATTCTACAGCAACAGCTACCTGAACATTAACGTTTTGCGTTGTTGCTTTAATTGAATTAATCCCAGTCAATAAATTACTTTCTAGTTTATCTAGATTAACTTTAACTTTATCAATATTAATAGTTAAATCTTCTTTAACACTGTTTGTTTGATTAACGGTTGTTGAAGTTAGATTCTTTAATGATTCTGTGTTGTCATCTAATGATTTTTGAGTTTTATCAATAATTTTATTTGTTTCTTTATTATTATTGATCGCTTGTTGCATTTGATCTGCCGTTGCAGATTGCTGAGTTATAGTATTTGTTGGCTGCGTTTCATTAGTAACTGAATTTACAGATTTATCAGCTGATTTTGCAATATCAGCTTGACTTTTTTTCCAACTTGATCTTTCTTTATCTTTAATTGTTGATTGTTTATAACCTTCAGCAGCAGTTGCAACAACAGCACCAATTTTTGCTCCAAGAACAGCCCCTGCGGCTGTACCAGCACCTGGTATGATGCTGCCTAGTGCAGCACCAAATGCGCCGCCAACTAGTGCTCCACGTCCAACTGCGATTGCAGCCCCAGAAACTCTATCTGCTGCACTTCCTTTGTCAGTTACGCCAATTTTATTTAATGCTGAACCAGCGTTAGCTGAACCGGTTAATGCACCAAGAATGCCAGACTCTGCTTCACTTCTTCCTATATCTTTTGCTTCTGCAACACCAGCAAAAGCTCCTCTTGCTAATTCAGCTGCTGCAGCGGCTGCGGCAAGAGCTGCAGCAAATCCACCGGCAGCCCCTAATGCTTCACCTTTAAAAAGACCATTAAGAAGTTCAGTACCACCAGCACCACTTAACGCTCCCGTTAATGTTTTTATAACTAATTGACTTAACAAAAATTGTAATATAAATGGTTGTAATTTTTCCCAAGCATAATTAAAAACTTTTTCAAACATTGCACTTAATATAGGTTCTAAAGTATCCCACATACTAGAAAATGCAGCTTTCATTCCGCCCCAAAGTTTTTCGTCATTAAATACACCCTGAATACCTGATGTAAGTTTATCAGCAGATTCACTAAATGAATCTGAAAATGATTTTTTACCGTCAGGTCCAACTGCACCTTGTTTTTTACCCATTCCTAAAAAGGAACCGCCAGCTTCTATATCTAACTGTTTTCTTTGTTTATCATCTGATAAGAAATATTGAATACCTTTGAAAATCCAAGTAAAAGCGCTTATAATCTTTCCAAGTATTACGGGAGCTAATTCTGCGAACCCGTCAAACATTGAAAGAAAAGCAGATTTTATACCTTCCCATACTGGAATTAGGAATTTTGCCCATGGTGATTCTGAAACCTTATTTGCAGCATCTTCAACGCCTTTTCCTATATCTTCTGATTTTAACCATTTTGCGCCATCTTTAAAGAACTCTCCAATCTTTTTACCAGCGCCTTCAAATATATTTTTAAAAGCTCTACCTAATACTTCACCTAATTTACCCAATTTTTCATATATACTTGATTTTGGATCTGAAAGTAGACTAAATTTGTTTTTAATTAAATTAATTAAATTATTAATTGATTCATCAATATCTTTACCCGTTGATTTTGGATCAAACATCTTCTTTAAAAAACCTGAGACACCTTCACCAACTTTTTTAGTTGTTCTATTTCCATATTTGTCAGTTGATACTTCAATTCCATTCCAAAATTTACCCATCTCTTTTGGTCCAAATTGCTCACCAATAGAGTCAAACATTTTGTCTAAACCTAAAGTAGAAGTAAGTGATTTTCCTGTTCCAATACCAGCAAACAAAGTTTCTCTTAAACCTCTTCTAAGATTAGCCATCATACTAACGAAAGCAGGTGTCCTTTGGATTCCTAACTCAAGACCATGTAAAAATGTTTTAAAGAATCCATTCTGTAACATGTTTCCAGAATGATAAACTTTTTCTATACTGTCAGCAAGCCTCTTTAAGACCTCAGTTTGATCTATCTGTTTCTTTGATGAATCTTCAACTGCACCCTTTACTTCATCATATGTTTTTCCAAGATTTTTTGTAGAAAATAATGTTTTTGCAGTTGCAGCGTCAACGCCAACCTGAGAAGCTAATAACTTAAGACTTTGACGTCTCATACCTTCAGATGAAACACCTGCCCTATCAAACGCAGATCTAAGAAGATCATATCGTTGAGCAGGATCTTCAGTCATCATTAGATCCATTGAATCTACTTGAACACCAAATGCCTGTGAAAGTTTTGAAGCAGAATCTGCTGCGTCTTCAAATTGATCAAATTTATCCATCATCCCAAGAAGTTTTGATGTTTCAATACCTAATTTTTGAGTATATGTTGCAACTGATGTTAATTCTTTTGCTGAAAGATTACCGAAATTACCGATATCTTTAGCCATTTTCCCAACATCTTTTGATATTAGTTTAGAATCAAGACCAAATTTATCTGCCATTTCTTGAGACATGAAAGCGATATCTAAACCAACTTCTTTCATCGTCTTACCTGCAGCAAATGAATATTCTGCAAGCCCTTTAAATTCTTCTTTAGTAAATCCAAGTCCTTTTTGCATTGCAACTAATGTTGCTGCATCATCTACATTTTTAAATTGATCAATGACATTATTTAGCGTTGGTCCCATTGCAACCAACGTTTCTGTAATATCTTTCATCATTGCTGGTAATGATAACCAGACCTGTGATAATTTTCTGCCTGGTATTAATGATTTTGAATAGAAATCCAACGATGCTACAGCCATATTTTTCATATTTGCGCCAAGTGTCGCAATACTCAGAATAGATTTACCCATTACTTCATTAAATCCACCAAATTCTTTTCTTATATTTTCAATAGATTCTAATAATTCATTTGATCCACCACCACTTGCGGCAGCAGAAACAAATGACTTAAACATATTCCATGGTAACATTAATAAAGATTTACCAATATTAAATGCAGCACCTGTGATTTTAGATAAAACGTCTACAAAACCTTGAACTGCAACTTTTCCAACTTTAAAGACAGTTGATATAGTTGTTCCAAGAGCACTAACTGCGCCTAGAGCGCCGCCCGTAGCCATTTTTTTAAAAACATTATTAGTCTCTTGCGATTGTTTTAATTGTTTAGTTGCTTCTTGTGCAATTCTTTCAGTTTGATCAGCAATTTGTTGTTCTAACTTTGTTCTTTCAAGAAGATGTTCATTTTGTAATGCTGAAAGTTCAGCCATACGAGCTTCAGTTGACAGTCTATTAGTATATGAATCTGCAATTTCCCTAGATAATTGAGCTTGTTGTTCTAAAAACTGAAGTTGCTGTTGTAATAACGCATTACTATCCATTTTATCTTTCTATAAGTATTAGAAATTAAAAAATCGAAGGCTAAGTAAACCTTCGATTTCTTGCTGCAGTATTTGCAGATCTAACTCTTCCCATTAATGCTGCAGTTTCTGGTGTGTTATTTGTTGGTGTTCTATCCCCTTCTGGGGCTTGACCTTCCTGTGATCTTTTTAATTCTTTTGCAATTCTAGAAACAAACCATAATTTATATCTTACAGGCAAGTTATAAGCTTCTGTGTATGTAAAACCACCATAATACATTAAAATAAAAAGTGGTTCTAGAATTAACTGTTCTTTATGTTCAGGAGTCAGGCCAAAAAAAGGAAACTCCGATTGGAACATTCACCTCCTCTTGATTTTCACAAGATGGGCATACAACTTCCTGTTTCATTTCTATACCAGGTTCTAATTTATCCATATATTTTCTAAATGCTAATGAATCACCAGCTCTCATGTTTCTAATAAAATTAGAAATATTTGACTTATTATAATCACCATCAATTGATAAAATTGAATGTTGAAGCCTAGTTGTTATTAGATTATCAATCTGACTTCCTAACTTCTTCATTCTTTCATTTTTAATATTAATTTCTTCTTCATCAATGCCAGTTAATAATTTAAATGTAATTCTTTTCTTTGACATAGGAAGAATAAATTCAAATTCATTTTGACCATTTTGAACAGGGTCAACGTCAAGTGTTTTTATTGGTAATGAGTTTAAATCAAATGTGTTTTTAAATTTGTGAGAACAGGCGGGACAATTTATATCAATATCATATTCATGACCATATCCAGTCACCCTAATAGCAACCATCAATGCATTTCTATCACCCGAAATAAGCTGATTTACATTAACATCCTTATTAATTAAACAACTTTTAATTAATTCAGTAACAACAGTTCCTTTTTTTGCTAAAGCTCTTGATGTTAAAATATCTTCTTCTCGTGCTGTCATTGGTCTAATTTCAACACGCTCACAATTATGAAATGCAAACTCAGATGGATATATTTTACCGCCAGATGGCAACGGAATTACTTCAGCCTGAACATCTGAACCTAACATGTTTTTTGCAGCAATATGTGTTGGATATTGCTCTTGATATGAATCTTGCTCATTAAAAACATTATTTCTATCGTTACTCATTAATTAAAACTCCAACTTAAAATTTAAATAACATTATATAGGGTGTAAAATAAATCTTTTATTTCCAACACCCCATATCCTAAAAACCCCACGTTCTTCAGCTACTTGATTTTCTGTCATATTTCTAACTTTATCAGCCCTACACCAAAATCTATCATATCTATTTGTAAAATCAGTCCACCAAAATCTCTCATTAGTTTCGCCATCTAATACCCAACCTGATTTTAAATAAGCTTTTCCTTCGCCTCCAAATCTTTTATCAACATAACTCATAAGAGGCATATAATGCATTTTAAGTGCATATAAACTTAATTTACTAAATGCTCCTGAAATATTCCAGTTTAATAAAGAACAAAATCTTGCAATTTCTAAATAAGAGTTCCATTTTCCATGAAACGGTTTTCTTAACGAAATAGCAGAAACCAATAAATTATTATAATATAATCCATACGCAATTTTAGATTTTGTATCGCCATCTAAATGATTTTTATCAAAAAAATTTTTTTTATCTTTTGAAGATATTTGTTTAATTACGCATTTTCTTGCACCAATCTTATTTTCTGAATCACCAAGAGAATTTCTAATAATAGATTTCACTATTTCAGGTTTTTTCTTCCACTCATCTTCATATAAATGAAATAATTTAATACCTTTATCATTGGCCATATCAGTTTTTTCTAAATGATATTTTTTATTTTTATTCATTTTTTCAGAATGCCAATATAACCCATTATATTCAATTGCAAATTTTTTACT
>SXGU01471623.1_pt1 | contig 10772 bp, 11 predicted proteins | sample 3174531 | NCBI WGS metagenome assembly SXGU01 (sample SAMN11356863, study PRJNA531348) | freshwater metagenome | isolation source: freshwater sample F1-140 | place: China: Fuxian Lake, Yuxi | collected 2017-12-25 | reverse complement strand
TTTTCATCAATAGCATGGGTGATCATAGGGTTTAATTTTATGCTAAAACCCGTTTTTAGCGTGAACTTTAGCAAGGATTTTCAGTATATATTGCCGTAATCCTATAAAATAATCACCAATCAATTTAACTTAAACCCAAGGAACAAGCGCATGGTATTTTTTCAATTATTTTTGATGCTGATCGTGATCTTAATTGCTGCAGAGGTGTTTACCAACGCGCTGGAACACTTAGGTGAAAAGCTCGGCATATCGGAAGGTGTTACCGGCTCTTTGTTTGCTGCCGTAGGTACGGCTTTGCCTGAGACTATGGTGCCTTTGTTGGCTTTATTGGCCGGCACGCAAAACGTCGCCACCAACGAAGAAATAGGCGTGGGATCAATCTTAGGCGCGCCTTTGATGCTGGCCACTTTGTCTTTATCCTTGATGGCGATTTCCGTTTGGCGTAGACGTGGCACGCACGGTCATTTAAGACCGGAACGCAGTGGCTTGACCCGCGACCTTAATTTTTTCCTGATTGCTTTTAGTTTTGCCGCCATTGCCATGTACGTGCCACACACATTAACCGCGGTGCGCTATGGTATAGGCGCTTGCATGGTGACGATTTATTTCGTCTACGTGATGATGACGCTGCATGCTTCAAAAGCCTTGGTGGCCGATGGCCATGCTACCGAGGCCGGTGGCCCGATGTTGTTATGCCGATTGGGTTTGCCTAACCATACCGTGGTGATCGCTTTGCAACTTATCTTAGGTTTGGCTTTATTGATTGCTGGAGCAAAGGGTTTTATCCATGGCGTGGAAGCGGCCGCGCAATTGATAGGCATTTCTGCTTTATTGCTGTCTTTATTGATTATCCCGATTGCGACGGAATTACCAGAAAAGGTCAACAGCGTCTTGTGGGTACGCAAGGGTAAAGACACCTTGGCTTTCGGCAACATCACCGGCGCGATGGTGTTTCAAGGCACCCTGTTGCCGGCTATCGGTATCATGTTGACCCCTTGGGAGCCGCGTAAAGAAGTGGTATTGGGCATCGCCATGACCTTGTTGGCAGCGCTGTGGTTGCGTTATTTAGCAGGCAAAGGCGGCATTTTGGTTTGGCATTTATTGTTAAACGGCCTGATGTACTTAAGTTATTTGGCGCTGGTGTTAAGCTAAGCCACGCAGCACAGGCTTGTTTCCCTTGCCTATTTTTTGGGAACGTGGGCGGTGCAGCAATAAAAACGTTGCTTGACTAAAAACGCTTCCGATCGGGCGATGTGCACTTGGCAAGTCGCGCACTGTACCATGTCCTCAGTCTCTAAATCGATGGCTGAGTCTTGTGCGCTATCGGCGTTGGTTTTTTCGGCCGCATTTTTTTTGCCTAGGTAGTGCTTAACTAAATAAACAATCAGTGCAATCAGTAAGCCTAAAAACAATAAACGTCCCATGGCAAATCTCCAATAAAAGCGAGTTGGGATTGTAGCGAATTCTTAGTCTAATGGAAAACAAATGGCGCGGCACAATAGGAGTAATAAGTGTGAATAAGTTAGGGGCTAAACCGACTTGGCTTAGGCTGGTCGCTTGCATGGTTTACGATGGCTTGGTGGTGCTGGCCTTGAGTTTTGTTTTGGCCTTGATTTTTATTATGCTGTTTGGTGATGCCAGCCATGGTTTCAAGCGCTATGGCTTGCAATTGTTTTTATGGCTAGGCGTGGGCCTGTATTTTGTTTGGTGTTGGCATAAAAGTGGGCAGACTCTTGCCATGCAAACTTGGCGAATTACACTCCGCTCTGCCCAAGCTGGCGTATTGACTTGGCGGCAAGCCGTGATGAGGTATGCTTTAGCCAGTTTGGGTTTGAGTTTGTTTGGATTGGGTTTTTTCTGGGCTGCGTTTGATAAGGAGAGTTTGTTTTTACATGACAGATTGCTAGGCACACGCATCAGCTTCGTTCCACGCGCTGCAACATAACTAGCCCGGCTAGGAAAAACAAGGCAGTAGGCAACATGGCACTCATGAACGGCGGCCAGTCGTTAAGCAAGCCTAAATGGGCGAATACCCGATTTAAAATTTGATAACTCACCCCCAACATAATCCCCACTAGCGCTTGCGCGCTGACCCCTGTTGTGCGCTGTGGTAGCAAGGCAAAAGGCAGGGCAAGAATGACCATGACCAGGCAAGCGAGCGGGTAGATTAATTTTGCCCAAAGCGCGACTTGGTAACGGCTGGTTTTTTGTTTATTGCTAGTTAAGTGTTCGATGTACGCGTATAAATTCCATGCCGATAATTTTTCTGGCATGACCAATAACACATTGAGCAATTCTGGTCGTATCATGGAATGCCATTTGCCTTCGGCAAAATGGCTAACGGCATTGTAGTCCTGTTTAAATTGCGTTTCCGTCAGGTCTTTTAAATGCCAATGGTCTTGTTGGTAATAGGCCGTTTTAGCATGGCGTATTCTGATTAATCTGGCTTGCTGATTGAATTCGTAGATGTGGACATTTAGTAAAGTGGTGTCCACCAACACGTCTTCGACATTGATGAAATGCTGACCGTCTTTTACCCAAAGTCCCGATCTAAATTCTTGCGCCACCACTGCGTGGCTGGCTTGAATGCGCAGGCGTTGGGCCATTTTTTCGCTGCTGGGGGTAAGTGTTTCACCCACCAGAAAAGTCAGCAGGGTGAAAAGCAAGCCTATGTTCAGCAGCAACATGGCCAGTTTGGAAACCGATAACCCACTGACGCGTAAGACCAGCAATTCCGAGTGACGCGCAAGCTGACTTAGGCTCACCATGCAGCCAACCAACACCGCTACCGGCATGACATCGTAAATGTGGCCAGGCACACTTAACAGCACAAACAGTAAGATGTTTGCCAGCCCGTAATTGCCTTTGCCTAGGCTATCTAGCTCCTGAATTAAATCAAAAAAAGAAAACAGCGCCATCAGTGCCAGCATGACCAGTAGCACATGGACGGTGATTGCTTTGTAGAGGTATCGGCTAAATATCGGCATGGTTTGTTAGCTCAGGCTTAGCCGAAGTGAAGCCTGGGTACGAGGGGTAATTGCCGCTGACGCCGATACAGCATGTAAAGGGCCATGCACAGAAAGAGCCCGTGTATGGGCCATAATCCTATCGTTGTGCTTATTTTTCCTTGGCTCACCCATGCTTGCAAGATACTAAGCATGTTGTTGTAAAGAATGTAGATGATTAAGGCCAGCGCGAAGTTGGCCGATCGGCCTGCACGCGGATCGATAGCGCTTAAAGGAATGGCCAGCAAAGCCAAAATGAAGCCGGACAGGGGCATGGCCAAACGCCATTGTAATTCGGCGGCATGGGCAGGATTGGCTGTTTTGATCAGGTCTAAACTGGCTATGGCAGGCACAGTGGGTTCGACTATTTTTACGCGCTCGGCTTCAACCCGTATGGCGTAGCGTTCGAATTCCGTGGTGGAAAATTCAGCGCTACCCGGCTTGCCATGGTAGCGTCGGCCGTTCTGCATGATGAGGTAATTGTCGCCATTTTTTTCAATTAAGCGATGGCCTTTTGTCGCCACAATTAGGCTTAAATTGCCATCCTGCATAGACTGCACAAAAACATTTTTTACCACATTGCCCAGTTCATCAAAACTTTCTGCAAAAAATACCCGATCGGCGTGGGCCGATTCCTTAAACACGCCCGGGCTGATGGCGCTTAATTCGTCACGACTTTTGAGCTGCGAGCGGTAGTCCTCAACTTTGTTGATAGCCCATGGTGTAACCAATAAGCTCAGTAGCCCAATGATGAGCACGATGGGTAAGGCAAATCCCAGAACCGGCCGCACCCATTGGCGAATGCTTAGGCCAGAACTAAACCAAATAACCATTTCTGAGTCTCGATACCAGCGCGTTAAGGTGAGCAATACCGCTAAAAATAAACTCAAAGTCAGCAGCATGGGGAAGAAGCGGATTAAGTTGAATCCCAGCACGGTCGTGATGGCATCGTTGGGTAACAAGCCTTTGGCTGCTAGTTGAATTAAGTAGCCGGCCCGCTGTGCAATCACTACGCCGACTAAGACGAGCAAAGCGCCACTGGCGGTGGCGATTAATTCTTGTATCAGTGCGCGCTTAAAGAGCATAAGTGGGTCATGGTTAGGCTGTATGGATGGTGTGGTCTATTTTCAACTAGAAATTGCGGGCAAAAACCGCGATAATTCACTAAACATTTTAAAAGGTTGGCAACATGGAATTTAGCATAAAAAACGTGAATGCGGCAGCAACGCAGAGTGATTGTCTGGTCGTGGGGGTCTACGAAGCAAAAATACTGTCTGATGCGGCGCAAGAAATGGATCATGCCACTAAAGGCCTGATTAGCCAGCTGCTTGCGGACGGTGACATGGATGGAAAATTAGAGGCAACCCTCATGCTGCATCACCTACCTAGCGTCGCAAGCGGGCGTTTGTTGTTGGTGGGCTTAGGTAAAGTGGAGGAGTTTGCGGAAAAACAATACGCTAAAGCGGTACGGGCTTCCATTAAAGCCTTGGAAAAAAGTGGCGCCTCGGTTGCCAGCACTTTCCTTGCTCAATTGCCGGTTAAAAATTTAACGGTACAGCGTAAAGTGGCCTATTTAACGGAAGCGGCTTTGGATGCCAGCTATAAATTTGCTGCCATTAAAAGAAAAGCTGAAAAAGCCAGTCCGAAAAAAGGCCTTGCCCAGCTCAATGTTCATGTGCCGGCTGCCGATCTGCCTGCTGCGGAGTTGGGCTTGGCCCAAGGTCAGGCTTTGTCCGCTGGGGTGAGTTTGGCCAAGGATTTGGGGAATTTACCGCCTAATGTGTGCACCCCGACTTACCTCGCTGAGCAAGCCGTGGCTTTGGGCAAAACCCATCAATTTAAAGTCGAGGTGTTGGAGCGCGATGCCTTGAAAAAGCTCGGCATGGGATCGTTTTTGGGTGTGGCACAAGGCAGTGAAGAACCCCCCAAGTTCATTATCATGCACTACCTGAAAGGTAAAAAAGAACAAAAACCCGTGGTCTTGGTAGGCAAGGGCATAACCTTCGATACCGGTGGCATTTCATTAAAACCCGGCAGTGAAATGGATGAAATGAAATACGATATGTGTGGTGCGGCCAGTGTGTTGGGTACCTTTAAGGCGATCACGGCGATGAATTTACCCTTGAATATAATAGGTGTGATTCCTACCTGTGAAAACATGCCCGATGGCAGGGCCACTAGGCCAGGCGATGTATTAACCAGCATGTCTGGTTTAACCATAGAAGTGTTGAACACCGATGCGGAAGGGCGTTTAATTTTGTGTGACGCCCTGACCTATGTTGAGCGCTTTGAGCCAAGTGCCGTGATTGATGTGGCGACGTTGACAGGGGCATGTGTGATTGCATTAGGCCATCATGCCAGCGGTCTGTTTAGCAATAATGATGGTTTGGCGGCGGAGCTGTTGCAAGCTGGCGAGGTGGCGCTGGATAGGGCTTGGCACATGCCTATGTGGGAGGATTACCAGTCTTTATTAGACAGCAATTTTGCCGATATGGCTAACATTGGTGGCCGTTCGGCTGGCAGTATCACTGCCGCTTGTTTCTTGGCGCGCTTTGCGAAGAAATACGATTGGGCGCATTTGGATGTGGCTGGTACGGCATGGAAGTCCGGTAAAGAAAAAGGCGGAACAGGCCGGCCCGTTCCCTTGTTAACGGAATTCTTAGTTAACCGTGCCAATAAGGCATAAGGCCATCATGACGCGGGTCGAGTTCTTTTTTAATGTGGACGATAAGTTAGCAAAAACCACGGAGTTGTGTGAAAAAGCACTGGCAAAAGGCCGCGAAATCATGGTTTTTACAGAGGGGATGGCCATGAACGAAGCGGTGCAAACTGCCCTCTGGCAGCATTCGCCCAGCAGTTTTTTAGCCAGCAATGATCACGCCCCAGCGTGCATGCCGCATGCGCCCATCACGGTTAGCCACGAGCATGAGAATTTAATAAAAGACGACGTGTTGATCAATTTGCACGCGCAACATCCGCCGTTTTTTAGCCGCTTTCGTTATTTGGTGGAATTGGTTGGCCCCAGTGACGACGACAAAGCCGCCGCAAGATCGAAATTTCGTTTCTACCGAGACCGTGGCTACGGCATTAAGTCCACCGATGTGCGTGCCTAAGCTTAGTTAATTAAAGGCTGCTAATCAAGGCTTGGTAAGCGGCGGCATTAAGTAAAGCAGCGCTTACTTTGCTTATGTCTTGGCCGTCAGCAATTTGGTATTTAAATATCCATGCTTGGTAGGGTTTATCGTTAATTAATTCTGGATTATTCAGCAGCGCTTGGTTTATTTCTACCACCGTGCCGTCTACCAAGGCATGCAAATCCGATCCTGTTTTAACCGATTCCACTAAGCCGCAAGCTTGGTGGGCCAACAGTTTACTGCCCACAGGCGGCGCTTGAACAAAAACAATGTCGCCTAATAAATCTTGTGCATAATCGGTGATCCCTGCTTCCCAAAAGCCGTCTGGCGTGGCTTTGGTCCATAAATGTTCGGGGCTGTAAAACAACGATTCAGGAATGTGCATGGGCATAATTTTGCTTGTATTTAATGGGAGAGATTATTTTAGCCTTAATCCAATTATTCCTATTTGAATTTTTTTAATTTAAATGGCCAAAAAGTAAAATATATTGATGACAAAGCTAAAGTTTTTATATAGTATCCGTCTGTAACTGCATGATGAACAACAAACAAATGGGCTTTTATATGCGTAAATTCATACTTTTTTACATAGCGATCATGCTGAGTTTTGCGCCCCTGTCAACTTATGCAGAGGGTAAAAGGTCGCATAAACACAAAGCCCACATCAGTAAAAAACATAAAGTTTCCTCAAAAAAACGCCACCACAAGCTGGTTAGTCATAAAAATAAAGCCGTGTACGCCCAAGCTTACGATGGCAGTGCGCCATTGCAGTTGGCTTCTTCCAAAGTGCTGGTGGTAAATCAATTGACTGGCGAGAAGCTTTTTGAAAAAAACACCAATCAACCGACGCCGATCGCATCCGTTACCAAATTAATGACCGCCATGGTTATGTTGGATGCCCATTTGCCTATGGACGAAGTCTTGGCCATTAGCAATCAAGATGTCGACTACCTAAAAGGCACGCATTCTAGGCTATCGGTTGGCACCGAACTGACGCGTGGCGAATTGTTGCAATTGGCCTTAATGTCATCTGAAAATCGCGCGGCATCTGCGTTAGGTAGAAATTACCCAGGTGGCATGAACGCTTTTTTAACAGCGATGAACCGTAAGGCTGCGGCCTTAGGCATGAATGCCACGCAGTTTTATGATGCCACAGGCTTGGACAGCAGCAATGTGTCGACAGCGGAAGATCTAGCGAAAATGGTGAACGCTGCTTACCACTACCCAGAAATTCGCCAAGTGAGCACGGCACCGTCGCAAGAAATCACCTTGCACGGTGGCGCTAACAACTTTGTAAATACCAATGCCTTGGTTAGGCGTGGTGATTGGGTGATAGGCTTATCCAAAACCGGTTTTATCAATGAAGCGGGGCGGTGCTTAGTGATGCAAGCAGAAATTTCTGGTCAACCGATGATCATCGTGTTGTTAAATTCAGTAGGAAAAATGTCGCGTATTGGCGATGCTAACCGCATCCGTAAATGGATAGAGCATAATCAGATGGCCTCGTTAGACGCTCGGGTTAATGGTTAATTACATAGCGGAGTTGAAAAAGCGGCCAATTGGCCGCTTTTTTATTGCTGCCAAGCGGCGCGCTTCGGCTAGGCTTTTTTTCTTGGGGCTTTTTTAGCCGCCGGTTTTTTAGCAGGGGCTTTTTTGACGGCAGCTTTTTTTGCGGGCGTTTTTTTGGCCGCTGGTTTTTTAGTCGGCTCGCCTTTTGCCGCTTTGGTTTTAAGTAAATCCAGCGCCTCATCCATCGTCAGGGACTCGGGCTCCATGCTTTTCGGTAGGGTGGCACGCAGTTTACCGTGTTGCACATAGGGGCCATAACGGCCAGCAAAGACCTCAATTTGACCGTCCTCGCTTGGGTGATTGCCCAGTGAGTGCAATGGCGCAGGGCCGCTGTGGGCTGCTGCCAATAAAGCCACGGCCGTCGCCAAATCAATGGTAAAAACACTGTGGGTTTTGGGGATGGATTTGAATTTGGCGTCGTGATTGATGTAAGGGCCAAAGCGACCAATGTTGGCGACAATTTTTTTATGCGTGTCTGGGTGTAAACCTAAGTCCCTAGGCAACGACAGCACCATGCTAGCGGTTTCTACCGACATGTCGGCCAAGGAAATTTCTTTGGGTACGCTGACGCGTTTGGGTTTTTTCTTCTCCCCTTCTACGGCTAGGCCTAATTGCAAATACGGCCCATAGGGACCGTTCATGAGCAACATTTCTTTGCCTGTCGCAGTGTCCACGCCTATTACAACAGGCTCATTAGCGCCCTGTGCTGCGCCGTTTAAGCTGCGTTTGTAGTCGCATTTTGGTTCGTCGTTATAACCGGTACAGCCAATGAATGTGCCGTAACGGCTCAGCTGTTTTTGTAAAGGCTTGCCGCATTTAGGGCAGGCTTCGTCCATGCGTTCGTTGCCCGGTCTATCCACATTGGCTTTGCTGAGTAACTGCTGGTTAAATCCCTGCCAAAATTCATCCATCAGCGGAACCCAATCACGCTGACCTTCGGCCACGTTATCCAAGGCGTCTTCTAAGTTGGCGGTGAAGTCGTAATCGACGTATTTGGTGAAATGCTCGGTTAAAAACTTATTCACTACCCTGCCTACATCGGTAGGGGTGAAACGTTTTTTATCCAGCAAGACGTATTCACGGTCTTGCAAGGTGCTGATGATGCTGGCGTAGGTGGAAGGTCGGCCTATGCCGTATTCCTCGAGTATTTTAACTAAGCTGGCCTCGCCGTATCGCGGTGGGGGTTCGGTAAAGTGTTGCTCACCGACGATCTTTTCTACCGTCAGCACTTCGCCGGTTTCTAAGTGCGGTAATTTACTTTCGCCTTCTTCTTCCTCGTCGTCTGTGCCTTCCATGTAAACCGCAATGAAGCCAGGGAATACCAAAGTTTGCCCGGATGCCCTAAATAAATTGGCGTCACTGCCTACGCTTAAGTCCACGCTCACGGCATCGAATTTAGCCGCGGCCATTTGGCAGGCCAGTGCACGCTTCCAAATCATTTCATACAGTTTGAATTGTTCGTCTGTGAGGTATGGTTTCAGTTTAGCGGGCGTGCGATTGATGTCGGTGGGCCGTATGGCTTCGTGCGCTTCTTGCGCACTTTTTGTTTTTGTCTTGTAAGTTAGGGCCGATTTGGGTAGGTAGGCGGCGTCAAAATTCTTTTTTATGTAATCGCGAATCTGCACAATGGCCTCAGTCGCGAGGTTAAACGAGTCGGTACGCATGTAAGTAATCAAACCCACGGTGCCACTGCCTACGTCCATGCCTTCATAGAGTTGCTGGGCAACCCGCATGGTGCGGTTAGAGGTAAAGCTGAGTTTACGCACGGCTTCTTGTTGCAAGGTCGAGGTGGTGAAGGGGGCGACTGGATTACGGCTACGTTGTTTCTTTTCCACGCGCGAGACGGTGGCTTTGCCCGCACTGGCTAGCAACAGTTTGCCAACGGCATCGGCTTGTTGGTCGTGATTGATGAAGGAAAATTGCTCTACTTTTTGCTGGTTTAATTGGATTAATTTGGCCGTGAAGCCGTGCTGGTGTTTTAGTGCGTCCAAATGGATAGACCAGTATTCTTGGGATTTAAAGGCTTCGATCTCCAATTCGCGCTCGACAATTAAGCGTAAGGCTGGGCTTTGTACACGGCCAGCCGACAGGCCACGGCGAATTTTTTTCCAAAGTAGGGGCGATAAATTAAAGCCAACCAAGTAGTCCAAAGCTCGGCGGGCTTGTTGCGCATTGACCATGTCCATCGATATGTCACGCGGCTCAGCGATAGCATGTTCCACGGCATTTTTGGTGATTTCATGAAACACCACGCGTTTCATGATTTTATTTTTAAGTAAATTCTTAGCCTTTAAGATTTCCGCAATATGCCATGAAATGGCTTCGCCCTCACGGTCCGGGTCGGTCGCGAGGTAGATGCTGTCAGCACTTTTCACTGCTTTGGCAATGGCGTCCACGTGCTTGCTATTGCGTTCGATGATGTCTTATTTCATGGCGAAATCGTTGTTGGTATCGACCGCGCCATTTTTTGGAATGAGGTCGCGAACATGCCCATAAGAGGCTAACACCTCAAAATCGCCACCAAGGTATTTTTTTAAGGTCTTGGCTTTAGAGGGGGATTCAACAATTAACAGTTTGGACATGAATGCCTAGGGAAGGGGCTATATTTAAGGAATTAGCGTGATGATAACAAGGTAAATGGGGATAAGCCAATAATTTATTTACGAATAAACTCAATCCGTGTGTCACTGCTATGGGCTAGGTTGAGCGCATTGTCTTCCTTGGCGATGTCGCCAAATAAAGGGTCTTCGTCATCCGCTTTGGCCTGACTTAAATTTTTAAAGTCGTATAAATTAAAGTCGGCTAAATGCGATGGCTCAACGTTAGCGATGGCCCGAAAAATATTATTGATTCTGCCCGGCTGCTCACGCTCCCAAGCTTGCAGCATGTGTTTGACTTTTTGCCGCTGTAAATTTTCTTGGCTACCACACAAGTCACAGGGAATAATCGGGAAGGCCATTTGCCTCGCGTAGCTAGCGATGTCTTTTTCACTGCAATAGGCCAAGGGGCGTATGACAGTATTTTGCTTGTCGTTGGTGGCGAGTTTGGGCGGCATGGCTTTCAT
>SXGU01239640.1_pt1 | contig 10772 bp, 20 predicted proteins | sample 3174531 | NCBI WGS metagenome assembly SXGU01 (sample SAMN11356863, study PRJNA531348) | freshwater metagenome | isolation source: freshwater sample F1-140 | place: China: Fuxian Lake, Yuxi | collected 2017-12-25 | reverse complement strand
TGCAACACTGAATCGACCGGTATCTTGAGCAAGCCAATTAGTAGCGGCATCGGTAGCCGTACTGGATGCCGTTGCACTAGATGGAGATGTGTAATCTCCGATAGTTTGTGAATAGTCAACAATTACAGCATCGCCGGCAACTGATGCGACAATGGTTTGATATGAACCGCCGGCAGTTGCCATTTAATCTGTCTCCACAGTAAATGTAACACCCTCGCCGGAAGTATTTGCATCAACCCAAATCTTATTTGTATTTGATACCAATAAACCGACAGCTTCACCGGCAGCTAACTCGTATGCAGTTGCATCGACTTGAGCAATAGCCTGAGTCTTTGCGACGTGAACTTTTGCAGTATTGCCGGCAAGTGCTTTGACTACAACTGGAAAGCCTTGTGGAACTGCATTAGATGGTAATTGCTCGGCAGTACCGGCAACAGCGACGGTCTTTTTGCCTGCAATGAAAGTATCCCTATTGAGGGTTGCAAAGTCCTTTTTACCGCCGGCAGTTAATAGAGTCATTTTGAAAACTCCGGATCAATTTCTAATGTAACAACGCAAGAGTGAGAATAGACAGTATCGTTGTTGAGTCCATGAATTGATACTTTTTCCTCTTTAACATCAATGTCCGGTCTTAGTTGCAAATCAGTATCGTTGCCGGTAAATGTATCTTGTCCATCTTCGGTATCTTCAACCGGAAATACATGGCGACCAATTCTAATTTGAATGCCGGTATTATAGTTCCATCCATCAGGAATATCGATGTTCATTTGTGTAACTTTTCCAGACAATGCAACTGAATCAATAATTTTTAACATTGCCGTAGTGTTTGCCGGTACGGTTACAACATAGACTTTATGAAATTTATTTCCCATTATTCTCGACTCCTAAATTCATCTTGGTTTTTGTTTTCAGATCGGTTGATAAGTCTTGCCGCAATGGATTTGTTACCGTTAACGGATTGGTCAAGAGCTAGCACACTGATAATTATTGGAATAATCAAAAGCCAGTTGCTCATCTTTTCATCACCAAAAATACCACTAGTAGTACAATGCCAATCAAAATTATTCCGCTAGTTCCTGTCGGAAGTCCTTTTGTCTGTTCTTGCACTTGATTACCTGTAAACCCAATACTTGCGCCAATAGCTGCAATACCTGTACCGGCTTGAACTCCTTTATTTTTGAACAGAGATGTTACAAAGCTAGAGATTCCTTTTTTTGTTGATGGATTTGTTACAACTTTGATTAATGGAGTTGCAAAGGTAGTAACCATTTAGCGACGACCTCTTTTGAGTAGCATTGGCACAAAGATCAAAGCTGCAATGCCGCCAATGATAATCCATTTGTTGTCTTTGAGAGTTTGAATAAATTTGTCTTGATTGCTAGAGCCGGTTGATTTAGTGCCATCATAAAGAGTGTCTTGATAATCTTGTGATATTGGATTGTAATAGCTTGTTGGCTCTCTCAGGTCAGAGACATAAAGCGGCGTGTCCTCATGTGCAGTAACATTGATGAATCCACCGTCACCGCTTGGAATTGTAGCAATGCCAGTGTTTTTTCTTTTTTTAGTTTCATCATAGATTTGTTTGTTGATTGCAGCTTCGGCTAAATGATTAATGTCTTTGTATGCGCCTAGTCCGACATTCACATCAGAAAAGCCTCTTTGAATAGATGGCACTGTTGATATTTTGCCTTTAGTATCAAAAGTAACAATGCCGTGTTTTTCACTTAATGCTTTTTGAGCTGCAATAGTTGCCGCGCCCATTGTCCTTGATGTAGATACTTTTGCAGAGCCGGTTTTTGTTGAGAGTGGTTTGCCACCTTTAAGAACTAGTTGCATTTTATTTCATCACTCCAAAAAATATCACAGCAACAAAAGCAATGGCAATTAAAATCCAATTAGTATTATTTTTTTCAGTTACATTGTTTGAAATTATTTGCGGTCTTGAATCCTTTTGCATTATTGGAGTTGATACTTGCATTTGTGATGATGTCTTTGTTGATGGAGATTCTTGAATTAAAAATTTAGTTTTTGCAGCTTCTAATTCGGCAAGATGTGCGTTTAATGACGGAAGCTCTTTTTGAGCTGCGATAGCTCCGTGATCTGGAACGAATCTTTTTGCAGTTGATGTCCTAATCGAATCTAATCTTGCAATCTCGCCGATTTCTGCAATTCTTCCTTTAGTACTTGCGATTGCAGATTCTATTTGTTCAAGTGTCATTTAAGAAAAACTCCAAAAATAATTATGATTGCAAGAATAGCGATGATAGGAAAAATAGAGATGCCGCCGACTTGATAATTTGAGATACTCAAGTCAGTGCCCTGTCTTGTCTGTCTTGTTACTGTGACAGTGTTCAATGGTTTTTCTGAAAAAGAATCTTTAGCTTGCAGAGCGACAGAAGCTGCCGTGCCTGCAACTAAAATAATAGGAATAAGGGGAAAAACCATTATGGTTTAACCTCTTATTTTCTTCCGGCTCTAGGATTTGGCATGATTGCTTCTTCGATTAGTCTCAAGAGACTTGAAGCACTGTTTTTGTAGATGTCCAATTTCATGTCTCCGGATTTGAGACCCGTGAGATCCTCTCCGAGAATACGACCTCGTTCATCTACTGCGCCTCTTGCAAAGTCTAACACTGTTAGACCTTTGATGGCTCTGTTGCCGTCATAGTTTGCAAGACCGTAGTCGGTTTCATCTTGCAGACATAGTGCATCCCAGTCGGTTTCTTCGAGAATTACCTTGTCTATCTTTTTCAAGGTTATCCAATCAAACTCAGTGTCCAGTCTGAGATTTGATGAACTTCTTGCAAAGATATACAATCTTCTCAAGAGATGTCCGGTTGTGATGTCTGTGTTTCTTGACTCTTTGCCAGTTCCAGAGCTGCAAGTAAATGATGTACCAATCAATGTGTAAATGTGGTTTTGTTTTGCAGCTTCATACTCTGCGCTACTTTCTGGAATACCTTGAAACAAAGTAATTTTTCCAGTGAGTGCGCAGTTTGATGCGCCGCTTGCAGAGTAGCCTAGTGCAAGAGTTGTCCAGATTACTTTGAGTGTTGCACTAGAGCAATCATACAAAGGAATGCCGACAGAAAAATCATCGGGATCATTCTTTGCCAGTCTGATGTCAATTACAAACTGTAATGACACTGGGCTATCTGTACCGTTTGCAGATGGTACGACTCTCTCAAGTCCAGCTCCATAATCATAGAAGTTGATGAAATACAAATCAACTCCTGTCAAATTGATTACAGTTTTGTTACCGGCATAATTTCCGGTAAGATGTAAAGAGATTTCAGAAATCAATCTTTGCCCTGCATCCTCTAAGAGTGTTGCAGATGAAAGATCAATGTCGCCTCTGATGTCAATAAAGATTCTTTGCAGTATGTAATCTCTATCGAGATCGATTGTGTCTGTCTTTACTGCGCCGGCATAAGACAGTTGTTTTGATGCCGGTAGAGTGGTTTGTATAAGTCTCATAATTGAGCCACCCTCGATTGAACCTGTGCCAAGCCGTTTGCTATTGTTGGAATTGACATCAATCCCACAAAGAACGAACCGCCTGCCAATCCGATTACTATAGCTTTGATAGCTCCGGATTTCATTTTGATACCTATGATCAAAATGACTACTGAAATGCCAATCAATGCAAAGACAACATGGTCTTGCAAAAATGGTATTCCTTTGATTAACTCGGTAATTTTGTTAGCGGCAACTGCACTGAATAAAATAGCTGCGCCGACAGCAATTACATTCTCGCTCATAATGGCGTTTTTGATGCCACCGGCGGATAATTTTGGTACTAAACTCATGTAGGCACTTGTCGAAATAGGGATTAGTGATGTAAGCTAGATCACTTTCTTCGTGTGCGTGCCTGATGTGAGGCATCCCACATGATAACATAATCGACTTTGTGAGACTTGCTAAGATGTGTCGATACGGCTCTCGGAGAGTCAAATCTCTTTTTGCATTCCGGACATCCGATAATTTTCAAATATTTTGAATTAACTTGTTGCAGACTCAAAAGTAAGTCTCCGGATATTTTTTTCTTTGTTCATTGCAGAGATTGCAGTTGCATATCATTAACTGAGCTGATGGAGATTGCTGATTTCGATAAATGCAAGAATGCTTTGTTAGCATCTTTTCTTCTTTGAGTTTTTTTCTTTTGTCTTTTGGAACTAAGAGCCATGCCATCTCTCCGATGTAACCGCGTAGCCAAGAGATGTCACCCTCATTAGCAAGTGCAAAAGCAAAACAGTGTTGGGCATTTGTTAAAATTGTGTTTGGCATTGTTGCCGGTCTTGTAGAGATGTAGATTCCACTTATGCCGTAATTTCTTGCAGTAGCTACAATATTTTCAAATTCTGGAATTGCAGTCTGTTTGTTTTTGTAATACTGATGCAACTCATCTACACAAAACACCATGTCGGATAATTCACCGCTCTGAGAGCCAAAAAAGATTCTTTTGCAAAATGTGATAAAGCCGTCTTGTGTCCTGTCTAGTCCTTGATAGATGATTTGACCTTTTGTGATTTCAGTTGGTCGTCTTGCAATGATGCCAAAGCTTGAAAATAAATTGTTATAATCAAAGACAACGTATGGAAGATTTGAGATCAAAGATAAAATCCATTTTAATTTGTGTGATTTGCCAGTACCTTTGCCGCCAACAATTACAATATCTTCATCGAATGGAGACCAATCGAAATTAATCTCATTACTCAAGATTCCACTCCAAGTCTATTGCCGGCAAATCATCAGTATCGCCTCTCATGTAAAATACTGAACTAGCAAGCCAAGAGAGAGCGGCTTCTGATTTGTCACCGGATTCAATAATGTATCGTGTCAAGTCTTTTTTTAGGAATGGTAATACGTCGGCTATCGGGATGCTATTCCATTTGTATTTAGGATCAACTGATAAAATCTCAAAGAACATCCATACGCAAGTTTTGACTCTATCATCAATGAGCATTTGCAGACTCCAAAGATTTTTTTATTTTTTCAATGTCATTTCTTGTTATTGTTAGCTGCCATGCAATATTTGTAATAATTGTCAGATAGCCTACTGAATCAACTTGCTCTTTGATTTGTTTTTTAAATTCGTTGTAGGTAATTTCTTTCATTTTGTGAATTTCTCCATCATCTTTTCTAATCCGCCATTTTTGAGATCAGATTTTAATTTGTTAACGGTATCTGCCCACTTGAATCCTTGTTTGCTCATTCCGGCAAGTGCATTCTCATATTGCAGCTGAGAGATGAAAGTTAACAGCATCATCCAAATAACTTTGAAATCTTCATCAGCTTGAAATTTTAATCCGAGCTTCATCGCATCTAATGCGCCGACTCGATTAAGATTTTTAATCCTTGATTTGAGATCCCGATTCCAATAGGCAATTACAATGTCAATAAAATCATTGACATCATTTTTTGTTAAAACAAATTCATCGGGATTAAAGTCTTGACTCACTTTTGCATCCTCTTTTGATATTCGTCAAACTCTGCATTTGCAGCTTGTGTCTCACCTTTTGGCAGCTCCGGTTTTTTTTCTTTTTCTTCTTTTGTTGCATCGCCTTTTTCTTTTGGTTTGAAAGCTGCAAGACGTTCCTCTCTGCCTAAAACTCCGACAGTGACAACTATCGCAGTAAATAATTTGCCGCCGTATTTTTCAAGATATGGTTTTGCAAGCGGAGACCATGCAACGCCGAGCTCTTCGGCTTCTTTATCATCAAATTCTTTGAAATCAGATTTTAGTCTATGAACTGCGCCACCAAAAGAGCGGCATAAAATGGTTGTAAGTTTTACAGATTCTTCATCGGTTAACGGAGTAATTACTTTATCACTGGAAGTATCGGCGGCTTGAGTTGTTGCTTGACCTGTGCTAGTTGCAGTTTGTAATCCTGTTTGTTGAGGAATAGCTGCGCCTTTAGGTTTTGGCGTGATTGTTGATTTGACACCGGCTTGAGATAAATTTTTGAATTGCTCTTTTTTGCCGCCATAACCGTAAGTCTTAATGTCGATTTTTTTCTCTCTTGCTACTGTTGATAATTGATCAATGAATAGTGTCTGATGTTTTTGCCAAGAAATATCAAGATCCTTTTTTGTTTCAACTTCAAAGTATTCCTTGAATTTTGTTTTGTTTAGTTCTCTATTTGAGAAATCATGGTTAGAATCAAAGAGAGCTCTGATAAACTCTCTTATCAGATCAGATTTATTTGTCATTGCAATCGCTTAACAATAAATCCTTTTTCGCATCCGTCAGAATGGACAATTCCGACACTTGTTTGAATTACCTCATCAAATTTTTCTCCGCAGAATGGACAAAAAGAAAAATCGTCCTTAATTCCGGCGGAACTTACATTTTTTAGTTCGTGACTGGACATGATTTTGAATTTCAGATCGGTATTAAAGCTTTAAGATTTTTCATCTCTTAGTCTCAAATACAAAATTCCGTTTTTTGTTATGATAAATTCATCTCCGGCTCTGAAAAGATTTGGATTTGTAAATTCAAACTTGTCTCTATGTGGTACATACATACTTCTACTCATTAGCTCACCACCCGATAAATTATCCAACAGCTAGGATAAGGTGAAGAATTTTTTGTTAGTATTCCATTTGCATCTATGAATTTGACTCTGCCTTTGATAAAATGAACCTCAGCTTTATCTTCAACAAACTCATGCCACCATTTAGTGTCAGTCTTTGAATAAACCAAGATCAATCCATTGACATCATGCTTTTGATGTTCAGTGTATGCTTTTTTCATAAAATCATAAGCCTTTGAGTATGGCGGATTCATAAAAAAATCAACGTTCCAATCTTGCTTTAGTGCATCAAGTTCTTTTGAAAAAAAGTTTTGAAATTTTCTATTTTCAGCAGTTGCAGCTACATCGAGATACGGCAAAATATCATAATCAAAGAGAGCTTTGCGCAAAAGAGGAATGGGAGTACCATATTCGTCTTGAGTTGTAATTGATTGCAAGTGTTGAACTGATTTGCTCATTTTTTATCATCCCATCCATTCAAAGAAGCCGGAAAAAACTTGGCAGTTTCAATCTCGCCTGTCTTTTCATTTAGTATTTTAGTTGTAGCGATGCCGGTCTTGTCCATAATTTGATTAAGACAGTAACCTCTTTTCCATTTGGAATGCTTTTTAATTTTCTTTTTGCAGACAATACAGATCCCTTTTTTCATTAATGCGTAATCTTGTTCAGTTGGCATTTTTCAACCTCAACATTGCTTTAATGATTAGATATTTTTCAAAAAGCTCATCTTCATCAATATACTGTATTGTATTGACCAATGAAGAAATAATTGCCTTGTCTTTATCATCATGATTCAAAATATTTTTAGCTAAAGTGTGAGCAAAAGACTTAGTGAGATTTAACGTAGATGTTTTTTTATTTTTTACAAATATTTTTTGTTGAATTAATGAATCAATAAGAGATGTATATTTTTCGAAATTCAATTTTCATTTAACCTCATTTGATTTCCAACTTGAGATCGTGTAGATTTTCTCTTGTTACTGCTAGAATCCCACGATACTTTCATTGCGATACCATCCCTAATTGATGCAAGTTTGTATCAAAACTATAATCAGCTTTTTTTGTCGAAATCAAACAATAATTCTCTAATGCAAAGTTGATACTCAGCTTTGTTTTGCGATTTCGATGAACCCTAGCTTGATGTTCTGAAAATTTTTTCATCGTTGCAAAGCATTTAGTGCATTTTTTGCACTGATACGGCACTTTGTATCCGTCAAGATCAAGCTGCATCAAATGAATCTCTCTTTTTTTGTGATTGTCACATCATAACCTAGTTTGATTATGTTAGCAATACTGTGATGAGTTTTATCGATTTTTTTTTCTCGAATCAAAGTATCAATTTCATTAATTTGATATTTTTTTCTATAATGTTTAGCTCTACAGCTTTCAAAACAAAATCTAGTTTTATTAGTTGGTAAAACTTCTCCGCAAAATTCGCAGACAGTCATTTTAATTGCTCTCCGCAATAATGACAAAACTTGGCATCAGTGAAAATCACCAAAGGCAAAATGAGACAAAAATGATTTGAATTTTTTAATCCATGATAGTTTAGTATGACAGACAATTATCTCATCTCCATTACTTTTTTTGTGTGTTCAGTAGTGAGATGCCTAATTAATTCAAGAATGCCATCTCGTCTTGTATCAAAGGTCTCGCCCTCTTTGCAAATATCACACGATACAGACCATTTGTAATTTTGATTTTGAGATACAGTGATGTACTTGTTCACATTTTCATATTCGGATTTGTTGAAATCTCGTTGTTCGATTCCTTTTGACATTGCTTGAATAGCTGCATTTGATGGCTCTGAGTGAAAAATGCCCATGTAAGATAATTTTTTTTCTTTTAATTGTATGTCCAAGTCTAGATTTTTGTTTCTGAGTTTTTTGTATTCAGTATCTAGCTCTTTAGTTTCAGAGAGTTGAGATAACGGTACAAGTTCGCCTAATCGTACTTTGTTTAGTGTTTCAATGGCAAATGATGCAAACTCTTTTTGAGAATCAAACCAATTAGCAAGATCCTCGTTATCAGTTGTGAATCTGAAAAGACGTTTTTCCATTAGGCGGCACTTCCTAGATGTTTTTGAGATGCAAGTTTCACTTTTTTGTATTTCATCTCAGGCGGCATAGCTCCGTAAGATTTTTTCAGTTCATCGATTGTCATCCATCCGCCAATCTCGGCGACGATTCCATAATCATAATTTGTTTTTGCTAACCAATAATGAGCTCCAATATGTCTTACTGCATGAACCGGATGATCAAAGAAATAATTTCCAGTTTCTTTATATCCGTCTTTTCTTTTTGCAACACAAGCTTCATAATCTGGAATTTTTCCGATTGCTCTCCAAATATTTCGAAACACCTCTCTGAAATCAGCTCGTTGATGTTTGCCGGTTGTGTTGGCGGAATTTCTTGGAGTCCACAAAAAAGTATTGCCACGTTTTTTATGCAGTAAAAGAGATTGCTGAGTTTGCGGTCTTGTAACAAATTTTTCCCACCATCCGCCATTATGCTTTTTTGTCTTGGATTCAAAAGCTCTTAAGATGAAAATTTTGCCATCATCATCATCAATTTCATCCCAGTCTAATTTTGTAGAGAATAATGCCTTGTCTCTACAACACGATTCAATACCGTACCAAATTAATCGATACTCATCAGAATCAATGCCGTAATTTTCTAGTAAAAATGCTTCAAGAATTTCCAGATCAGTTGCAGTTAATCTGATGTGTGCTTGTTGTCCATGATTTACAACTCTATTTCCCATCACTTCGTCTTGACCTCTTGCCCATGTGATGTCGTATCTTGCGCAAAAAATTCTTAATGCAGCTTTGTAACCAACCTGAGCGGTTTGAATTGATTTGTATTTTCTATTGTTGGCTTTGTCAAAGACGGCAGTATTATTTTTGAGATGCTCAACAAAATTAATCCAATATTTTCTAGTTGTCTCTTTGTTGAGAATTAGTTGTGACGGTTGGATTTTTAGTGTATTGCAAATTACTCTCAGAGATGAAACTTTTGTTGACCACTGCACTAATCCCTCGCCGCCGTTCTGAGCTCTCATGTAAGTAATCCATTCAGAAATTAATGGATTTTTAGCAAAATCATCATCCATCATTCTCTCATAGATTTTATCTTGCATGACTTTCTCAGGCAGTTTGATTTTTCCGGTAATTTCATCAATTTCGCAAAGACCGTGATTTTTTGCTATCTTGAGATACTCGTTAATTGTCATTCTTGAAATGCCGAGTTGCTTTGCAGCTTGTGATTTATTGTGAGGTAGTTGGCGACGTCTAGTGTCTCCCTCAAATAATCTTAAAATTTCGTTGATCCAATCTCTAATAGTTGATTTTGTACCATAGAGACGATTTCTTGTTTCGATTTCAAGCTCTGGACATTGAGTGTTTTTAGTACATTCAATTACAGACACTAGACGGCACTTCCGAACATATCTAAGCAATTAATCTCTGAAAAATTGAGATAATAAAGATAGTGTAGCTAATTGCGCTTAGCTAGCGATCAATACTAGCTAACAAAACTCAAGTCAATATCAAATCAATCGGAATGGTCTTATGATAACAAATCATTCAAGCTCAGAGAATTGCAGAAATACTTTAATCCCAATGTCAATTTCAAATTCTGCACATATTCGAAGCATCTCGGAGAGCTGGGTGAGTTCGATAAAGTTGCTTAGACAATGTCCGGCTTCCCATCTCTCTCCGAGATATTTGATTCAAGTAAAATCACATTGATAAAAGCTATGAAAGCTCAGCGATCTAATTATTTGGTGAACGAATAGCTCATCAATGTAACAAAACTTCATGTCTAATTTCTGAGATTTTCTTTTTCTCGTTTTTTTTATTCACGCAGAGCTCTATGAGAGCTCTAACTCTATTCCTACGATATGTAAAGTAGAGCTCTACGAGAGCTCTATCTTTGTGCCTGAAATAAGTTGTAGAGCTCTGACTGGAATGGAAATTTTCTCTATCTACACCCTACTTGACATAATTTTGTAAGGTAGTAGTCACAAAAAACACGAATCACAATGTTCTAAATACTTAACCCTTGATAGAATAAGCTTTTTCGTCAATTACTTTTCTCAGTACAGCAATATGCTGAGGACTGGTTCCGCAACAACCGCCAATTATTCGAACTTTTTTGTACTGTTTAAGAAAATCTCCTAGCACCTCACCCATTTTTTCAGGAGTCATCTTGTATACTGCCTGCCCACCCTGATTTTC
>SXGU01170588.1_pt1 | contig 10772 bp, 9 predicted proteins | sample 3174531 | NCBI WGS metagenome assembly SXGU01 (sample SAMN11356863, study PRJNA531348) | freshwater metagenome | isolation source: freshwater sample F1-140 | place: China: Fuxian Lake, Yuxi | collected 2017-12-25 | reverse complement strand
GATGGCCGGACTCGACATGGTGCACGTGCCGTACAAGGGAAGCTCGGGCGCCCGCACCGACGTGCTCGGCGGGCAGGTGCACATGATGTTCGACGCCATCACCACCATGGCGCCGAACGTGCGCGCGGGCAAGCTGAAGGGCCTCGGCACCACCGGCAGGGTGCGCTCGCCGGTGCTCCCCGAGGTGCCGACCATGGCCGAGGCCGGCGTGCCGGGCTACGAGGCGACGATCTGGCTCGGCATCATGGCGCCCACGGGCACGCCGCGCCCGATCGTCGACCGGCTGAACGCGGAGATCACGAAGATCACGGCCAGCGCGGACGTGCGCGAGGCATGGCAGAAGCAGGGCGCGGTGCCGATGGCCATGACGGTCGACCAGTTCTCGCAGCACCTGCGGGAGGACATCGCGAAGTGGGCGAAGGTGGTCAAGCTGTCCGGCGCCAAGGTCGACTGAAGGCAACGCAAGGAGAAACCGATGAACATGACGAAGACGCTTTCCACCCTCGCCATCGCGCTCGCCGCGCTGGCCCCTGCCGTGGCGCTTGCCCAGGCCTGCCCGGACCGCAACATCAACTACTGGCAGGCCTTCCCCGCCGGCGGCGAGTCGGACCTGTCGGCGCGCCACCAGCAGGTGGTGCTGAAGAAGCGCTGCCCGTCGGTCGAGACCATCATCCAGTACAAGCCCGGCGCGGGTGGCGGCCTGATGTGGGCGCAGATGAACCAGCTCGCCGGTGACGGCGCCAACATCATCGGCGTCAACCTCCCGCACATCGTGTTCCAGCCGATCGAGGGCCAGGTGCAGTACAAGACCGACGACGTGACGCCGGTGTTCTGGTTCCACTACACGCCCGACGCGCTGGTGGTGCAGGAGTCCAGCCCCATCAGGACCTTCCAGGACTTCGTCAAGGCGGCGAAGGACGCCCCGGGCAAGATCTCGCTCGGCGGCTCGGGCCTCAACTCGGCCAACCACGCCGCGCACGAGCGCATGAACGCCGCGTTCGGCTTCAAGACCACCTACGTGCCGTTCAAGGGCACCGGCGACATGACCACCTCGGTGATCGGCGGCCACGTCGGCGGCGCGATGTCCTACACCGCCTTCGCCATCAACAACCGCGGCAAGGTGCGCGCGCTGGCGGTGGCGATGGACAAGCGCCACCCGCTGCTGCCCGACGTGCCGACCTTCCGCGAGCTCGGCGTCGACTGGGTGGACGGCGCCTACCGCGGCATCGGCGTGCCGAAGTCCACGCCCGCCGACGCGAGGAAGCGCCTATCGGACCTCTGGCGCTCGCTCAACAACGAGCCGGAGATGCGCGAGCTCGCCGCGAAGAGCGGCTTCGAGCTGGTCAATGTCGGCGTCGAGGAGATGGACGCCTTCATGAAGGACAAGGTCAGGCTGTACACCGAGGGCGCGAAGCGCCTCGGGCTCGGCAAGTAGCGCGCGGCGGCGCTCAGCGCAGCAGCGACAGCACCAGGTTGGGGACGGCGTTGGCCTGCGCGACCATGGCCACGCCGGCCTGCTGCAGGATCTGCGCTCGCGTCAGCGTCGCCACCTCGGCGGCGTAATCCGCGTCCTGGATGCGCGAACGGCTGGCCGACAGGTTCTCGCCGGTCGACTGCAGCGTGCTCACCACCGACTCCAGGCGGTTCAGCTGCGCGCCGAGGTTGGCGCGCTCCGAACTCACGTAGTCGAGCGCCCGGTCGACCTGCATGATGGCCTGCTGCGCGCCGGTGCTGATGTCGGCCGCGCGCAAGCCGAGCGCGTTTGCGTTGATCGAGCCGATGGAGAAGTCCAGCGTCTGGCCCGCGTTGGCGCCGACCTGCAGCGACCGGCTGGTGCGCGCGGCGTTGCTGCTGGCGATGGCCTCGAAGGACTCCTCGAACCCGGTGGTGACGTCGGGGCCGGAACGGGAACCGATGTCGCTCACCACGCTGGCGGCGGTCTTCACGCTGCCGCCGTCCGCGTCGGCGCCGCCGGCCGCGCCGGTGTCGGCGTTGGCGAGGTTCATCCCCGCCATGAACGCCGCGCCGCCGGCGTCGAACGCGGTGAGGAAGTTCGCCGCCGTGGTGTAGCCCGCGACCGCGCCGCCCAGCGTGGCGACCGCGTTGGCGAAGGCGTTGTCCAGCGTCGCGTTCTGGTTCGCGCTGAGATAGGCCATGACGTCGCGGATGCCGTTGCCGCCCGCAGCCTTGATCTGCGCATGCAGGTAGCGGATCGCGGTGTAGCTCGCCGAGTAGTCGTCGCTGCCGCCCTGGAAGCCGCCGTCCAGCGCATCGACCAGGGACTGCTCGTTGCCGGCACCGCCGAGCAGCGCCAGGTCGCCGGCGACGCGTTCGTCCGCGCCATGCACGAACTCCGCCGACCCCTCGAGGAACCACTTGTGGTTCTGCGTCAGCTCCGAGTAGTTCATGGTGCGCGCCATGACGGCGTGGGTCATCTCGTGCGCGATGATGCGGTCGCTGTAGAACGGCGCCGTGCCGCCGTTGGGCAGGTTCGGCGGGTTGAAGTCCGCCATGTCGATCTGCAGCTTCAGGTTGGTGCCCTTGCCCGGCGGCACCGCCGGGACCGACGACACGACGCGCGCTGCGGTGCCGCCGACGCCGTCGGTGAACGTGGTCAGTTCGACCGACAGCGCCGCGCCGTCCGCGCTGAGCCCGTAGGCGTCGGCGACCATGCGCTCGCCGTTCTCCATCCAGCCGCCCTGCAGGCCGGCGAGCACCGCGACCTGGTTGGGATCGCCGACCACGCTGGTGGTGGCGCCGCCGAAGATCGAAGAGCCGTTGAATTCGGCGGTGGACGAAATGCGGTCGATCTCCTCGATCAGCTTGCCGGCCTCGAGTTGCAGGGCCGCACGGTCGGTCGCAGAGTTGCTGCCATTCGCCGCCTGGACGGCGAGTTCGCGCACGCGCTGCAGGTTGCCGGCGACGGTGGCGAGCGCGCCCTCCGCGGTCTGCAGGAACGAGATGCCGTCGTTGGCATTGCGCGCCGCCTGCGCCAGCCCGCGAACCTGCGTGGTCAGGCGCTCCGAAATGGCGAGGCCGGCGGCATCGTCGGCGGCGCTATTGATGCGCAGGCCCGAGGACAGCCGCCGCAACGCGACGGACATGGCCGAATCCGAACGTGACAGGCTGCGCTGGGCGTTCAGCGAGCTGACGTTCGTGTTGATGCCCTGGGGCATGGTCCGGCCTGGATTCCCTGCTGGCGGCGGGCGGTTAGAGGCCCGCGACGTCGCCGGCAGCGGCGAACAGGGTGACGAGAACGGCGACGGCGGAATGCATGGCAAGCCTCCACGAAGCAGGGGACAGTCCATGGTGTATCGGCCGCCGGGGGCCGGCCTGAAGCCGGACGCGGGCCCGGCGACGCCCACCCCTTACCTCAGGCGCACCTGCAGTGGCATCCCGCCCCGGGGCAGCAGGGTGACGCGGGCGACCGGCGCGGGCTCGTGCCCGGCGGAGCTGAAACGGGCGTGCTGCAGCAGCGTGGCGAGGATCGCGGTGGCCTCGATCATGGCGAACGCCATGCCGATGCAGATCCTCGGGCCGGCGCCGAAGGGCACGTACTGGTAGCGGGGAATCACCGCTTCGCGCGCCGGGGCGAAGCGCTCTGGGTCGAACCGGTCGGCATCCTCCCAGCGCCGGCGGTGCCGGTGGATGGCATAGATCGGCACGACCACCGACGTGCCGGCGCGGATGTCGTGTTCCCCGATCCGGGTGTCGGCCACCGCCTGCCGCGACAGCATCGGCACCGGCGGATAGAGCCGCATGGATTCCTTGACCACCTGCTGCACCAGCACCAGCCGGTCGACGTGCGCCGCCTCGACGTCGCCGCCGCCGGTCACGCGCGCGATCTCCTCCTCCAGGCGCGCGGTCCAGGCCGGCGAATGACTGAGCAGGTACAGCGTCCACGTCAGCGCGCGCGCCGTGGTCTCGTGGCCGGCGAGGTAGAACGTGAGCAGGTTGTCGACCAGCTGCTCGTCGTTCATCGACTGCCCGGTCTCGGGGTCGCTCGCCTGCATCAGCCGGTTCATCAGGTCGTCGGGCGCCGCCGCTCCGGCACGGCGCTCACGGATCATCGCCGCGACTGCCGAGCGCAGCGTCCGCACGGACTCGCGCATGGCGCGCACGCCCGGATGCGGCAGCCAGCGCGGCGCCCGCGCCATGGCATAGAGCTGCGACCAGGCACCTGCACTCTGGAAGCGGCCGGTCGAGCGCTCGATGGCGGGCGCCACCGTGCGGTCGCCGGAGGGCAGCAGCGTCGCCGATATGACGTCGAAAGTCACCCGCGTCATGTCGCGGTCCACCTGCCGCACCGCATCCGCGCACGATGCCCGCCAGCCCTCGACCAGGTCCCGCGTCGCGCGCACGAAGGTCGGCACGAAACCGGCGAGGTCCTGTATCCGGAACATCGGCGCCGAGGCCTGCCGCTGCCATTTCCAGTCCGCGCCTTCGCTGGTGAGGATGCCCTTGCCGAGCAGCGGGCTGAGCAGGCGGATCTGCGTGAGCTTGCGGAAGGCATCCCGCTGGTCGAGCAACACCGCCCGGATCAGCGACGGTTCGGTGATCCACGCGAATGACAGCCTGCCCTGGGAGGATGCGACGAAGTCCTCTTCGTAGGCCGCCCGCGGCATCACCAGCAGCGGGTTGCGCACGAAGCGGGCGGCGAACGCGAGCCGCGACAGCGGACGGACCGGCGCGACCACGGTCGGCGGCACGAACGTGCCGCCCTCTGTGGAGCGCGAAACAGCGGTCGGCGTCATCGCGGCGATTGTGCCGCCTTCCCCCGGCGGTCGCTATACTCGGGGCGATATTCCCCTCCGAGAGGTGAAGCATGTCGGTCCATTCCCTGACTTCCGCCCGCGCCGTCGATCCCGTCTGGCAGGCCAAGGTCCACCTTGCGGCGGCGCACCGCCTGGCGGCGCTGGACGACCTCACCGAGGGCATCGACAACCACTTCACGGTCACCGTCCCGGGACGGGACGACCGCTACCTGATCCTGCCGTTCGGGCTGCACTGGTCGGAGGCGCGGGCCAGCGACATGGTGGCGTTCGACGAATCTGGCGCCACCCTCGAAGGCGAGGGCACGGTCGAGTTGTCCGCGCAGTGCATCCACGCGCCGATCCATCGCATCACGGGCGCCCGCGTGGTGCTCCACACCCACCAGACCTGGGCACTGGCGCTGAACATGCTGCTGAACAACCGGCTGCTGCCGTACACGCAGACCGCCGCGTTCTTCCACGGCCACATCGCCTACGACGACACCTACTCCGGCACCGCTGACACGCTGGACGAAGGCGAGCGCCTCGCCGCGCTGATGGGCGACAAGCAGGTCATGTTCATGAAGAACCACGGCGTCCTCGTGGTCGGCGACACAGTGGCGCAGGCCTACCGGCGGCTGTACAAGCTGGAGCGCGTGTGCCGCAACCAGGTGCTGGCGATGGGCACGGGGCAACCGCTGCAGGTGCTTTCTGACGCGATCGTCGCGCAGGTGCAGGCGCCGCCGGTGGACGACCGCCACACCCGCGCCGAGCGCGAGCGGCTGTACTTCGAGGCGATGATGCGGGTGCTGGACCGCGAACTGCCGGGCTACGCCGACTGAGCGCTGGCGCGAACGTCTGAGCGCTGGCGCTGGCTAGAAACCGAGCTTCGGCAGCACGACCCAGAAACCCAGCGCCAGCACGGGCGGCAGGAAGCACGAGAAGCCGATCACGGAACGCAGGCGCTTGCGTTCGGCCTCGTTGTAGGTCGGCCGCTTGTTGCCTACGCGCTTGGCGCGCTCGGCGGACTGCTGGTTCAGCAGCATGTACTCCGAGATGATGAAGAAGGCTGCTGCGGCAAGGCCGACGAGGCCACCAATAAGGGCGGGATGCATGGGGCTGGATGTTACCCCACCTGCCCCGGGGTCCGGGCGAGTTCGCGCAGGCTGCCGAGGTCCTGCAGCGCAGCAAGGCTCGCGTAGAGGCCACCCGCATCCAGCCCGGACACGCCGGCGGTGCAGTCGGCGAACTTGGCCTTCAGCTCCGCGTCCTGCATCGGCAGCATGGCGTCGCCACGCGCGAAGCGCACCTCCGGCGACGCGAACCGGCGGCCGTCGCGATGCTCGATGACGACGCGATCGGTGAGGGCGAAGATCGGCGCGATCGGGCAGTGCGTGTCGAGCGTCGACGTCCTCACCTTGCCCATGGCCTCGCGCACCGGGGCCTGCGCGACGAAGCCGTCGGTCAGCTCGGCGAGGCCCACCTTGCGCGCCACCAGCGCCGCGGCGACTGCGAACTCCAGGCTGAACTTGGCCTCCAGCCCCGTGACCGGCGCGTGGTTGCGCAGCATCGACGCCTGCGCGACGCCGATCTCGGCCTGCACGCTCTTCACGTCCGCGGGCTTGAGGTCGTGCGCGTTGACGAGATCCAGCACCGCGTCGATGACGCGGTGGGTGGCGTAGCACATCGGGTACTTCTTGATCGACAGGCCCTGTTCGAGGATGCGCAGCTTGCGGCCCAGCGTGTCCGGCGGGCTTGCGCGATCCGCCGCGCCCTTGGGCGACAGCGCGGCGAGGTACCCGGCGTGGTGCTCCAAGGCGTCCGGCGCGGCGGTCAGCCCGCTCGCCGCGAAGCGCACGGCCTCGATCGCGCACGAGGCCGCGCGGCCGGCATGCAGGGGCTTGGTCATGGTGCCGAAATTACCGACCAGGCCGCAGGCCATGCTCGCGGCAAGCGCGATCGCGTTGCGGCAGTCGCCAGGCGGGAGCCTGTGCAGGTGCGCGACGGCGGCGGCCGCGCCGACCGTGCCGAGCACCGACGTCGGATGCCAGCCCTTGAGGTGGTAGGGATCCGGCTCGCGCGCGAGGAGTTCCGCCCAGACCTCGTAGCCGACGAGGTACGCGCGCACCGCGTCCGCCCCCGACGCGCCGAGATGCTCGCCCTCGGCAAGGATGGCGGGGACCAGCACGGTGCTCGGATGGCCCGAGAGAGCGACGTCGTCGTAGTCGAGTGCATGGCTCGCGGTGGCATTGATGAGCGCCGCATCGGCCGCCGCCGCGCGCTGCTCGCCGAACAGCACGCGCGACTCGCGCGCCCCGGACTGCCTCGCGGCGACGAACCCGCGGACGATCCCCACCACCGGCTCGTCGCGGCCGGCGATCATGGTGGCGATGGTATCGATGAAACCTGCGCGCACGACGCGCGCCGCGTCTTCCGGCACCACGGTGCCCGCGCTGGCGAACGCCGCGATCGCCCCGGTCAGCCCGGCCATCGCGGCGCCCTACTCCACCTTCGCGCCGGAATCCTTCACCACCTTCGCCCAGCGCGTCATCTCGGCGCGCACGTGCGCGTCGAGCTCGGCCGGCGTGGAACCGACGATCTGGTAGCCCGCGCCCTCGATGCGCTCCTTCGCCGCCGGCACCGCCATCGCCTTGATGAACTCCGCGTTGAGCCGTTGCACGATCGGCGCGGGCGTGCCCGCCGCCGCGAAGATGCCGTACCACACCGAGACGTCGAAGCCCGGCACGCCGGCTTCCGCGACCGTCGGCACCTGCGGCAGCACGTGCGAGCGCTTCGCCGTGGTGACCGCGAGCGCGCGGAACTTGCCCGCCTGGATCTGAGCCAGCGACGACGACAGGCTGTCGAACATGAGGTCGATCTCGCGGCCCAGCAGCCCGGCGACCGACGGGCCGCTGCCCTTGTACGGCACGTGGGTGATCTTCACGCCGACCACCGAGTTGAAGTATTCCACGGCGAGGTGGCTGGTGTTGCCCGGCCCGGCGGAACCGTAGTTGAGCTTGCCCGGGCTGGCCTTCGCCGCGGCGATCAGGTCCCGCAGGTTGGCGATCGGCGCCTGCGCGTTGACTTCCACCACCAGCGGCTGCGTGGCGGCCAGCGTGATCGACGTGAAGTCCTTCAACGTGTCGTAGGGCAGCTTCGGCATCAGCGACGCGTTGATGGCGTGCGCGGTGAGCAGCATGACGATGGCGTGGCCGTCGGGCGCGGACTTGGCGATGTTGTCAGCGCCGATGGTCGAACCGCCGCCCGGCTTGTACTCGATGACCACCGGCTGGCCGAGGCTCTTCGTCATCTCGTTGGCGATCGGCCGGGCGAGGATGTCCGAGCTGCCGCCGGGGGGATAGGGCATGACGAAGCGGATCGGCTTCGCCGGCCACGCCTGCGCCGATGCCGTGACAGGCGCCGCGGCCATCGCCGCGAGCAGGGAAAGTAGGACAATGCGCGTCATGAACGACCCCCTCCACCTTGGACGCGCCATTATGGCCCCGCCGGCGCATGCGCCGGTCCCGCTTTGCGAACTCGGCTTCGAGAACGCGTTCGTGCGCGACCTCCCCGGCGATGAGGTGCGCTTCAACGTGCCCCGCCCGGTGCGCAACGCCTGCTACACGCTCGTCGACCCGACGCCGGTGAAGGCTCCCCGGCTGCTCGGCTGGGCAGACCGCGTCGGCGCGCTGCTCGGCGTCGCCCGCCCTGGCGCGCCCGACGATCCGGCCGCGGAAGTGCTCGGCGGCAATCGCGTGCTCCCCGGCATGCAGCCCTACGCGGCGCGCTACGGCGGCCACCAGTTCGGCAACTGGGCGGGCCAGCTCGGCGACGGCCGCGCGATCACGCTGGCAGAGACGATCGCACCCGGTGGCGGACGGCACGAACTGCAGCTCAAGGGCGCCGGCCGCACGCCCTACTCGCGCACGGCGGATGGCCGCGCGGTGCTGCGCTCGTCGGTGCGCGAATTCATGTGCAGCGAGGCGATGCACCACCTCGGCGTGCCGACCACGCGCGCGCTCGCCCTCGTCGGCACCGGCGAGGCGGTGATCCGCGACATGTTCTACGACGGCAATCCCGGCGCGGAGCCCGGCGCGGTGGTGTGCCGCGTCGCGCCGACCTTCGTGCGCTTCGGCAACTTCCAGATCCTCGCGGCGCAGCAGGAAATGCCGCTGCTCGGCCAGCTCGCCGGCTGGGTGATGCGCGAGCATTTCCCGGGCATCGCCTCGCACGATGCATGGTTCCGCGAGATCTGCCGGCGCACCGCGCTGCTAGTCGCCGACTGGATGCGCCTCGGCTGCGTGCACGGCGTGATGAACCCCGACAACAGGTCCATCCTCGGCCTGACCATCGACTACGGCCCCTACGGCTGGCTGGAGGGCTACGACCTCGAGTGGACGCCGAACACCACAGACGCCGAGGGCCGGCGCTACTGCTATGGCAACCAGCCGCACATCGCGCAATGGAACCTGGCGCGCCTCGCCGAAGCGCTGCTGCCGCTGGGCGTGGACAAGGCATCGCTGGAAGCATCGCTCGGCCACTTCGCCGAGACCTTCAATGAGGCGTGGCAGCGCGAACTGGCGCGCAAGCTGGGCATCGCAGCGCGGGATCGCCCCGGCGACGACCAGCTGACCGCGGACCTCTTCGAGCTGATGCAGGCGGTCGAAACGGACTTCACGATCCTGTTCCGGAGGCTTTCATCGGTACCGGCCGCCGCCCCGTCGATCGAGCCGCTGCTGCCGGCGTTCTACGCGGACGATGCGCCGCGCGATCGCTGGCAGGCATGGCTCGATCGATACGCCGCACGGGTGCGGCTGGACGGCCTGCCGGACGATGCGCGGATCGCAGGCATGAATGCCGCGAACCCGAAATACGTGTTCCGCAATTACCTCGCGCAGCAGGCCATCGATGCGCTCGCGGCCGGCGATGCGTCAGTCATGGAGCGATTGATGAAGGTGCTCGAGCAGCCGTACGACGAGCAACCCGCTGCCGAAGCGTTCTCCGCCCGCCGCCCGGAGTGGGCACGCCACAAGGCCGGCTGCTCGGCGCTGTCCTGCAGTTCCTGAGCCGCGAAACTTCTTCTAGACGACGCGCTCCAGCGGCACCTGGAACAGGCGCAAGTGGTCGGACGACCGGCGGATCTCCTTGTTGGCCGCCTGGATGCCGCGGATCAGTCCCTCGAGCGGGGCCTCGTCCTCGAAGGCGATCATGAACACGCAGTTGAGGCTGCCGTGCGACGCCGTTCCAAGGTGCGGCTCTGTGCCGTGGCCCTTGCCCTTGGCGTTCGCCCAGCTGGTGAAGTAGTCGATCGCGTTGTCCTTCAGGAGCTGCATCACGCGGTCCTCGAAGAAGCTGTTGCAGACGACGTAGGCCATCTTCATGGCGTTGCCTTTCGGTTGCATGTGCCAGTGCCGAGGCTACCCGCGGGGCGTTTTGCATTCTTGACGCAGGTCAACGGCGGCCCCGCCCCGCTTTGCGGCACAATCCGCGTTCTTCGACCGACTCGACAGGAATGGGGGCGCAGTGAAGGCAAGTTCCGCAGCGAAACCGGCATCGCCCGCGCTGGCCTGGCCGGCGGCGGTGCACTCGATGCTCAAGGACGCCGGCGTGCGGCAAGTGGCCATCGTCCCGGACGCCGGCCACTCGCAGCTGATCCGGCTTTGCGAGAAGGACCGCGCGATGCGCGTGGTGCGCCTCACTACCGAGGAGGAGGGCGTGGCCCTGCTCTCCGGCGCATGGCTCGGCGGCGAGAAGGGCGTGCTGCTGATGCAGAGCAGCGGCGCCGGCAACTGCATCAACATGCTGTCGATGCCGCTCACCTGCGATTTCCCGCTGCTGATGCTGGTGACGAGGCGCGGCGACCACGGCGAGTTCAATCCGGCGCAGATCCCGATGGGCAACGCCACGCAGGCGGTGCTCGAGGCGATCGGCGTCATCGTCAAGCGCGCCGACGTCGACGCCGAGGTGCCCGAGGCCGTCTCCAGCGGCATGCGCCTCGCGTTCAACGCCTACCGCCCCGTC
>SXGU01050946.1_pt1 | contig 10775 bp, 9 predicted proteins | sample 3174531 | NCBI WGS metagenome assembly SXGU01 (sample SAMN11356863, study PRJNA531348) | freshwater metagenome | isolation source: freshwater sample F1-140 | place: China: Fuxian Lake, Yuxi | collected 2017-12-25 | reverse complement strand
CGCCGGCTTCCCGGGGGCGCGCACCAACCCGGGGGGGGGCTAGGGGGTGGTGGGGGGGCTGGAGGGCTGCGGCGACCAGACCACGCAGACTCCGTTCACCGTGCAGAGCATCGCCAGCATGCTGAGCCATATGGGCGTGAACCTGCCGCCGGGCACCAACCTGCAGCTGAAGAACGTCGCCGCGGTCATGGTCACGGCCACGCTGCCGGCGTACGCGCGGCCGGGGCAGCAGCTCGACGTCACCGTGTCCTCGATGGGCAACGCCAAGAGCCTTCGCGGCGGCACGCTGCTGCTCACGCCGCTGAAGGGTGCCGACGGCCAGATCTACGCCATGGCGCAGGGCAACCTCGTGATCGCCGGCGCAGGCGCCTCGGGCGGCGGCAGCAAGGCGCAGATCAACCACCTCTCGGCCGGCCGCGTGCCGGGCGGGGCAACGGTCGAGCGCGCGGTCGCCGCGCCGGTGGGCGGCGACGGCCGCATCCGCCTCGAGCTGCACGCCTCGGACTACGGCACGGCAAAGCGCGTCGCCGAGGCGATCAACGCCCGTTTCGGCGCGGTTTCGGCCGCCGTCGACGCGCGCGTGGTGGAGATCCAGTCGCCGCAGTCCGACGCCGAGCGCGTCGCCTTCCTCGCCGAGATCGAGATGTTGCGGGTCGAGGTGACGACGGCCTCGGCCCGGGTGGTGATCAACGCGCGCACCGGCTCGGTGGTGATGAACCAGTCGGTGACGCTGGAACCCGTGGCGGTGGCGCACGGCAACCTGTCCGTGTCGGTGAGCGCGACCCCGGAGGTGAGCCAGCCGGCGCCGCTGTCGGGCGGCGAGACGGTGGTGACGCAGAAAACCGACATCCAGATCAAGCAGGACGGCGGCGGCCTGGTGCACGTCGAGGGCGGGGCGAAGCTCGCGGACGTGGTGAAGGCGCTCAACCTGCTCGGCGCCTCGCCGCAGGACCTGCTCGCCATCCTGCAGGCGCTGAAGGCGGCCGGCGCGCTGCGCGCCGAGCGGGAGATCATCTGATGAGCGCGCCCCTCAGCCGCTCGCTGGCCACCGACGTGCGCGCGCTCGACAACCTGCGGCGCGACGCGCGCACGCAGCCGGAAAAGGCCGTGAAGCAGGCGGCGACGCAGTTCGAGACGCTGATCGTGCAGATGCTGCTGAAAAGCATGCGCGAGGCGACGCCGAGCTTCGATCCGCTCGCCAGCAGCGCGAGCCGGACCTACCAGTCGATGCTCGACGAGCAGTGGGCCAAGGTGATCTCGGAGAAGGGCATCGGCCTCGCGCCGCTGATCGAGAAGCAGCTCGCGCGCAACATCGCGCCGGCGCAGGGCAGGGCGGCCCCCGCCGCCGCGCCCGCCATCGCCGACCCTGCCGCGCCGGCCGCGGGGCACGAGCAGTCCTTCGTCAACCGCATGCTTGAGCCGGCGATGGAGGCTTCGCGCGCCACCGGCCTGCCGGCTTCGTACATCGTCGGCCAGGCGGCGCTGGAGTCCGGCTGGGGAAGGCACGAGATCCGGGGGCCGGGCGGAGCGCCGTCCCACAACCTGTTCGGCATCAAGGCCGGCGCGGGCTGGCGCGGCGCCACGGTCGAGGCGATGACCACGGAGTACGTCGACGGGCAGCCGAGGAAGCAGGTCGAGCGTTTCCGCGCCTACGGCTCCTACGCCGACGCGTTCTCCGACTATGCCAGGCTGCTGACGGGCAGCCCGCGCTACGCCAGGGCGCTGGAAGCGCGCGAGGACCCGTCGCGATTCGCGCAGGCCATCGCGCGTGCCGGCTATGCCACCGACCCGGCCTACGCGGCGAAACTTGCCGGCACCATCCGGCGCACGATTTCCGCATCGGCATGAACGCGATGCAGGCTCAAGACATGCAGGCGGCGGCCGTTAAGGCCGGATAGGGCGAGCGACCATGGGCAGCACGATCTTCGGCATTGCGGTGAGCGGCCTGAACGCGGCGCAGTCCGGCCTGTTGACCACGTCGCACAACATCGCCAACGTCAACACGGCCGGCTACTCGCGCCAGGAAACGCTGCAGAACACCTCGATCCCGAGCTTCACCGGCTCGGGTTTTCTCGGCTCCGGCGTCTCGGTGGAGACGGTGCGCCGCGTCTACAGCAGCTTTCTCGAGGCGCAGGTGCGCGACACGCGCTCGCAGGCCACGGCTTCGGGCGAGCTTTCGGCGCAGCTCGCGGCGCTGGACAACCTGCTCGCCGATCCGTCCGCCGGGCTCTCGCCGGCGCTGAACGATTTCTTCGCGGGCGTGAACGCCGTGGCGGCGCACCCGGGCGACGCCGCCGCGCGCCAGACCATGATCGCGCGCGCCGATGCGCTGGCGGCGCGCTTCCGCGACCTCGAAGACCGCATGGCGCAGATGCGCCTCGGCGTCAACCAGCAGATCCAGACCACGGTGACCTCGGTGAATGCGCTGGCGGCGCGCATTGCCGATCTCAACAACCGCGTCCTGGAGTCTCAGGGTGCCGGCTCGCAGGCGCACGCGCCGAACGACCTGCTCGACCAGCGCGATGCCCTGGTGCGCGAACTGGCGACGGTGGCGGGGGTCACCGCGCTGGCGCAGTCCGACGGCTCGATCAACGTCTATCTCGGCAGCCGCCATGCCATCGTCGTCGGCGGTTCGAGCTACAAGCTGGTGGCCTACACCGACCCGGAGTCGCAGCGCGACACTGCCGTGGGCCTTACCGCCGGCGCCACGCAGCTGCGCCTCAGCGCAGCCGATTTCGGCAGCGCCGGCACCCTCGGCGGCCTGCTGGAGTACCGCGAAACCGATCTGGCGGCGGGGCGCAACGCGCTGGGCCGCATCGCCATGACCATCGCGCAGGAGTTCAACGCCCAGCACCAGCTCGGCCAGGACCGTGCCGGCATCGCCGGCGGCGCGTTCTTCGCCGCCGGCGCACCCGCGGCGATCGCGCGCACCACCAACGCGGGCACCGCGCAGCTCGCGGTGTCGATCGCCGACTACACGGCGCTCGGCACCTCGTCGTACCGCGTCGCCTACGACGGCGCGAACTACCGCATCACGCGCCTGTCGGACGGCAACGTGCAGAGCTTCGCCACGCTGCCGCAGACCCTGAACGGCATCACCATCTCGGTGGCCTCGGGGGCGGCCGCGGCGGGCGACAGCTTCATGGTCGAGCCGACCGAGCTGGGCGCCGCGGGCTTTTCGGTGCTGGTGCGCGACCCCGCGCGCATCGCGGCCGCCGCACCGATCGCCAGTGCCTCGAGCGCCGCGAACACCGGCAGTGCGACGATATCGGCGGGCAGCGTGAACGCGGTCCTGCCGCTGAATGCCAACCTGCGCCAGACCGTGACCCTCACCTTCACCGGCGCCGGGAACTTCAACGTCTCCGGCACCGGCACCGGCAACCCGACGGGCGTTGCGTACGTCGCGGGCGGTTCCATCAGCTACAACGGCTGGACGGTGGCGATATCCGGCACGCCGGCCGCCGGCGACGTGTTCACCGTTTCGGCGAACACGGGCGGCGTGTCCGACAACCGCAACGCGCTGCAGCTCGCCGCGCTGCAGACACGGCGCACGCTGGAGGGCAGCACCGCCTCCTACACCGACGCCTACAGCCAGCTGGTGAGCCAGGTCGGCAACCGTGCACGCGAGACGCAGATCACCGCCGCTGCGCAGGAAGCGCTCGCCACGCAGACCGAGTCCGGGCAGCAGGAAGTCTCGGGCGTCAACCTGGACGAGGAAGCCGCCAACCTGCTGCGCTTCCAGCAGGCCTACCAGGCCGCCGGCAAGGCGCTGGCGATCGCCAACGCCATGTTCGATTCGATCCTCGAAATCGGCAGATAAGGGGCCGCCATGCGAGTCAGTACCTCCATGCTCTACGCGCTGGGTTCGGACCAGATCGGCAAGCAGCAGTCCGAGCTGCTGCGCACGCAGCAGCAGCTGTCCACGGGCCGGCGCATGCTGGCCCCCGCGGACGACCCGGTGGCTGCCGCGCAGACGCTGCGCGAGGGACAGGCCAGGGCCATGGCCGGGCAGTACACCGAGAACCAGGCCAGCGCGCGCGCCTCCCTCGCGCTCGCCGAATCGGTGCTCGGCGACGCGGGCTCGGCGATCGCCGATGCGCGCACGGTGCTGGTCGCCGCCGGCAGCGGCATCCTCGGCGACGCCGACCGGCGCAGCATGGCGCTCGAGCTGCGCAACCAGTGCGAGCGCCTGCTGGGCCTCGCCAACTCGCGCGGCGCTGACGGCGAGTACCTGTTTTCCGGCTACAAGGGCGGCACGCAGGCGTTCGCCGCGACCGCCGCCGGCGCCGCGTATTCCGGCGACGAAGGCGTGCGCCTGCTCGCGGTCGCCGACGGGCGCTCGATGCCGGTGTCGGCCAATGGCGCCTCGATCTTCGATCGCGTACCGGGGGGCAACGGCGTGTTCACGGTCGCACCCGGCGCGGGCAACACCGGCTCGGGGGTCCACGACGCGGGCGCCGTGGCGAATTCGGCGCTCCTGACCGGGCACGCCTACCGCGTGGTGTTCGACGTCACTGCCGGCGTCACCACCTACGACGTGCTCGACGTCACGCTGGGCGCCAACGTCGTCACCGGCGCAGCATGGGTTTCGGGCCAGTCGATCGCGTTCGACGGCCTGCAGCTGCGCATCGACGGCGCGCCGGCCGACAACGACCGCTTCGACGTCGCGCCCAGCGCAGGGACCAGCGTGTTCGCCACCCTGAAGGGCCTCGCCACGCTGCTCGAGGCGCCGGTGCGGTCGCCAGCGGGGCGCGCCGCGCTGGGCAGCGGCATCGCCTCGGGGCTGGCGGCGCTCGACCAGGCCACCGGCCGCGTCCTGCAGGAGCGCGTGCGCATGGGCGCGCACCTGCAGGAACTTGACAGCCTGGGTGACCTGGTGTCGGGCCGGGCGCTGCAGCACGACGAGGAACTCTCGCGCCTCTCGGATCTGGACTATGCCGAGGCGATCACCCGTTTTTCCGCGCAGCAGGCCGCGTTGCAGGCCGCGCAGCAGTCGTTCCTGCGCGTTTCCAGCCTGTCGCTATTCGATCAACTCTGACATGGGCGCCTTCAGCACGCCGTCGGAAACCGCGCGCGAGGCGATACGCCAGCTCGCGGTGCGCCGGCTGCCGCCCACGCCGGAGAACTACCAGCAGCTCTACGAGGAGATCGGCGGGCAGGCGCCGGCCGTACGCGACGCGCCGGGCAGCGAGCGCGAAGTCGCGCCTTTCCTGCGTGAGCAGATGGCCAAGATCCTGACCGACGCGGTGGTACCGCGCCTGGGCTACCACGAGGCGCTGGCGGGCGAGGCGCGCACGCTCGCCGAGGGATTCCGGGCCGCGCGCACGCTGCCGGCGATGCAGGAGCAGGCCGCGATCCTGCGCCAGTTCTGGATGCGGCTCGAGTTGCGCGGCGAAGCGGTGGCGGAGATCCTGCACCTCGCGCTCTCGCTGCTCCAAACGGTTGTGCGCAGCTTCGGCGACCTGGTCGGGCCCGAGCACGGCGTCGAGGCGCAGCTAGCGAAGATGGAGGCGCTGCTGGGCACCCCCCCGGGGGTGAAGTCGCTGCAGGATTTCGAGCGCCTGCTGCGCGACGTGATCTACCGCCGCAGCCAGGCGCAGCAGGGCATGGAGGACGCCAAGGCGTCGATGAAGAACCTCATCGGCCTGTTCCTCGACCGCTTGGCGCTGCTCAGTTCCTCGACCGGCGGCTACTCGGAGCGCATCGGCGAGTACGCGCGCCAGATCGAGGCAGCGACCGACATCGGGCAGCTTTCCGGCGTGGTCTCCAAGCTGATGAGCGACACGCGCAGCATCCAGGCCGACGTCACGCGCAGCAGCGAGGAGCTGCAGCAGGCGCGCCGCTCGGTGCAGGACTACGAGGCGCGCGTCGCCAAGCTCGAGCGCGAGCTGAAGACGGCTTCGAGCCTGGTGCGCGAGGACCCGCTCACCGGCACGCTCAACCGGCGCGGCCTGGAAGAGGCTTTCCAGTCGGAGGCCGCGCGCGCGCGCCGCGCGAGCAGCGCGATGTCGCTGGCGGTGCTGGACGTGGACAACTTCAAGCACCTGAACGACCGCCTCGGGCACCAGGCGGGCGACGCCGCGCTCACCTACCTGGCGCGCATCCTGCGCACCACGCTGCGGCCGAGCGACGTGATTGCGCGCTTCGGCGGCGAGGAATTCGTCATCCTGCTGCCGGAAACCGGCCGCGACGAGGGGGTGCGGGTCATGACGCGCGTGCAGCGCGAGCTGACGCGACGCTTCTTCCTGCACGACAACGAGAAGGTGCTCATCACGTTCAGCGCCGGCGTCGCCCAGTGCGCCGAGGGCGAGGCGCGCGAGGCCCTCATCGAGCGCGCCGACCAGGCGATGTACGAGGCCAAGCAGACCGGCAAGAATCGCGTCTGCATCGCCAGGGAGCCAGCCGCCGCGCAGGCAAAGGCGGCGTAAGCCTACTCGATGAGTGAGTGCGTCACTGCGTAGCGCGCCAGCTCGGTGTTGGTGCGCAGCTTCATCTTCTCCAGCACGCGGGCACGGTAGACGCTGACCGTCTTGGGGGAGATGGCCAGTTCGGCGGCGATTTCCGAGAGCTTGCGGCCCGAGGCGATCAGGCGCAGCGTCTGGAACTCGCGGTCCGAGAGCAGTTCGTGCGGATTTCGCGTTTCGGGCTCGGCGACGCTCGCCGCCAGGGACTCGGCGAACTCCGGGGTGATGTAGCGCCGGCCCAGCGCGACCTGCTGTATCGCCTCGAGCAGCCTTTCCGGCGCGCTCGACTTGTTCAGGTAGCCCGAGGCGCCGGCCTTGAGCGCGCGCACCGCGTACTGGTCCTCGGGGTAGGTGCTGAACATCAGCGCGCGCACTTTCGGGTAGCGCTCGCGCACTGCCTTGAGGATCTCGATGCCGTTCTTGCCTGGAATGGCGATGTCGAGCAGGACCACGTCGCATTCGCGCTCGCGCAGGAGCTTCATCAGCTCGCTGTAGTCGCCGGCGTCGCCGATCACCTCGATCGCGGGGTGGTCGGCGACGATCTGCCGGATGCCGCGCCGCACGATGGCGTGGTCGTCGACGATGACGACGCGGATCATCGCGGCTCCTGCGCCGCAGCGCGCGGCACGCAGACCATGACGGTGGTGCCGGCGCCGGGCTCGCCGCTGACGTCGATCCAGCCGCCCAGCGCGTGCAGCCGCTCGCTCATGCCGCGAATGCCGAAGGAGTCCCGCTTGGCGAGGTCTGCCTCGCCCAGCCCGCGGCCGTTGTCGCGGATCTCGAGCGTGACTTCGGTCGGCGTGGCAAACAGCTCCACGTCCACGCGCGTCGCCGCGGCGTGCTTGGTGATGTTGGTCAGCGCCTCCTGCAGCACGCGCACGAGGGCGTTGCTGCGGTCGGCCGGCAGGGTGAGTTCGTCGTCGTTGCTGCGGACCCGGCAGGGGATGCCCATGCGCTCGGCGAACTCGGCGGCCTTGATGCCGACCGCGGCAACGATGGTGTCGTCCAGCGTGCCGGGCCTGAGCGCGCGCGCCAGGCGCGTACTCGCGGCGAGGACGTGGCCCACCAGCCGGTCCGTGTCCTCGATCTTGCTCCCGGCGCCGGGCGCGGCGTGCCGCCGCAGCCAGTCGAGATTGGCCTTTACCGCCACCAGCGTGCCGCCGACCTCGTCGTGCAGCTCGCGCGCGATGGCGGCGCGTTCCTCCTCGAGGCGGCTTTCCATCTGCACCGAGAGGTCCTTCAGCTCGCGCTCAATGTGCCGCTGCGCGGTGATGTCGGCGAGCATCGCCACCGCCCCGGCGTCGTGCCCGTCGGGCGTGCGCAGCGGCGCAACCGAGAGCAGCACCTCGAGCACGCGCCCGTCGCGCGTGCGGCGCCGCCCCGGCCGGTTGGTAAACGCAACGCCGGCGCGCACGTCGCGCCGGAACTGCTGGAACGCCTGCTGCTCGTCCTCCGGCACGAACGGCACCGGTTGGCCGCGCACTTCCTCCTCGGCCCAGCCGAACATCCTTTCCGCGGCGTAGTTCCAGGTCTCCACGCAGTCGTTCTCGTCCAGCTGCACGATGGCCAGTGGCGAGGCCGATACCAGGGTGCGCATGCGGTGCAGCGTGTCGCGCAACGCGACGTCGGCCTGCATGCGCAGCCGGCGCTGTTCGCGATTGCGCAGCGAGCGCTCGATCGCGGGGCTGAGCCGCGCGAGGTTGTGCTTCATGACGTAGTCGTCGGCGCCCGCGTGCATGGCGTCGACCGCGGCGTCCTCGCCGATGTGGCCCGAAACGATGATGAACGGCGTGTAGGGTTGCAGCTCGCCCGCCACGCGCTGCGCGGCGGCGCCGTCGAAGCGCGGCAGGTTGAAGTCCGAGATCACCACATCCCAGCTGTCGGCGGCCAGCGCCGCGCGCAGCCCGTCCTCGTCCTCCACGCGTCGCGCATTGACGCGCCGCCCCTGGCGCTTGAGGTGCGCCACCACGAGTTCGAAGTCGTCCTCGGAGTCCTCGACCACGAGGATCTTGAGCGGCGGCTCGTCGACGCGGCTGGCGGCCTGGGGGGAGGTCATGCCGGGAGGGGCTGCGGGCGCCGGTTGGGATGCGGAATTCGCGTCCATTTTTGCGCGGCGGGGCCGATAACCCTGTTCAGGACCGACACTTCGAGAGGACCACCGGCGCAGCCGGTGCGGTTGGGTCGGATTTTAGCATGCAGGTGCAGACGTGAAACCCCGGATCGCGCGCGCCCAGGACGGCGCGGCGCCCGCGCGCAGCCGCGTCGAGGCGCTCGCGCGCCTGCACCCGCTCCCCTCGCCGCGCGGCGCTCGAGATTCTCAGGTGCAGCCAGCGCGATGACGCCGGGATTGCGGAATTCGCGCGCCTGGCGCAGGGCGATCCGGCGCCGTGCGGGCGCCTGATCAAGGCGGGCAACGTCGCTGGAATGGGCGCGTGCCGGCCCGTGGCCTCGGTGCAGGAGGCCATCCTGCGGCTCGGCGTCCCGGCCACCGTGCGCCTGGCGCCGGGGTTCTCGCTGGTCTCCGATTACCGGCAGGGCGCCTGCCGCGCGTTCGACTTCGGCCGCTTCGGGCGCCTGTCGCTGTTGCGTGGACTCGCCGCCCGGGCGCTTGCCAGCCGCATGGAGGCGACGCACGCCGAGGAGATCCTTTGCTGCGGCCTGCTCGCACAGGTCGGTCGCCTGGGTCTCGCCGCGGCCTACGGCGAGGCTTACGGCGCGCTGCTGGCGAAGGCGCCCGATGACGCATCGTTGCTGGCGCTGGCGCTGGAGCAGGAGCGCTTTGCGCTCGATCACCGCGAGCTGACCGACGCACTGCTCGAGGACTGGGGATTCCCGGCGCCGCTGCGGCGCGCGATCGGAGCCCACGGCGTGCCTGCAGCCTGTGCGCTGCAGGAAGGCTCGCGGGAACTCATCCTGGCGCGCGCGCTGCACGTCGCCGATCAGGTCGCGCGGGCGGGCGTCGCGCCGGACGGGGAAAAGGCCGGGCTTTCCGCGGCGGCCGCGGCGGCGGCCGCCGCCGTCGGCATCGACGCCGACGCGCTGCGCGGCCTGGCACAGGAAGTGGCGGCGCAGTCGCGGGAATGGGCCGCGCTGCTCGAACTGCGCGCGCCCGGCGATCCGCTGATCGAGCTCGCCGACGATGAACCGCCAGGAGTGCCGGGCGCCGCGATTGCCGAAACCGCGCACGGCGGCGGGGTGCGCGCGCTCATTGTCGATGCCGACGAGCAGTCGGGCGGCGCGCTCGCGCGCCGGCCGGCGCAGGCGGGTTAACGCGCGAGCGTCGCGCGCGACGGCACCGAAGCGCTGTCGGCGTTCCTCGTGCGCCGGCCGCAGGCGTTGCTGCTCGACTGGCAGGCGCCGTCCGCCGATCCCACGACGCTGTGCCGTGCGCTGCGCGCGACCGCCGCCGGGGCAGGCCTGTTCATCGTCCTGCTGGCCGCGCAGGAGGCCGATCCGCGCGCCGCCGAGGCGCTCGAGGCCGGGGTCGACGACCTGATGGCGAAGTCGATTGCCCCGTGCATGTTGCTTTCGCGCCTGGCGGCCGGCCTGCGCGCACGGCGCCGCCACGAGCAGCTCGAGCGCGACCTGCAGGAGATGCACCGCTTCGCCGCCGAACTCGCCGTCAGCAACCGCAAGCTGCAGGGCGCGGCGGCGACCGACGAGGCCTCGCGGACGTGGTGTGCAGAATCACCGAAGACGGTTTCCTGGTGATCGCGCCCGACACTGGCCCCAGCGAGGCGCTGGCGCTCGCCGAGCGCCTGCGCGCGCAGGCCGAGGCTGCGGCGGCGTCGACGATCTGCGGGGGGGGTCGCCACCGAGGCCTTCGGCAACTGCCAGCCCGCCGGACTGCTGCGCCGCGCGCAAGCTGGGCTGCAGCAGGCGCGCCGAGCGGGCGGCAATCGCATCGCCGAGCATCTTCCGAGGTTGCGGCAGGCGGTCTGAATCAGGACGCCGCGGCGCCCGCGGCGAGTGCGGCGCCCAGCAGGGCGCGCGGCTGCGGCGCCGGCTCGGCGGACGCGGGAGCGCCGTTGTGGCGCTGGAGCAGGCACATGAAGTCCTCCAGCATCACCGGCTTGGACATCAGGTAGCCCTGCGCGCGATCGCAACCCTCGCCGCGCAGGAACTCGAACTGCGCGGCGGTTTCCACGCCCTCGGGGTGCAGGCGCAGGCGCAGCGCGCGCCCCAGCGCGACGATGGTACGCACGATGGCGACGTTCTCCACGTCGTGCGGCAGGTCGCGGACGAACGACTTGTCGATCGGGAGGATGTCCAGCGGCAGGCGCGTGAGGGAGGAAAGCGATGAGTAGCCGG
>SXGU01156153.1_pt1 | contig 10777 bp, 8 predicted proteins | sample 3174531 | NCBI WGS metagenome assembly SXGU01 (sample SAMN11356863, study PRJNA531348) | freshwater metagenome | isolation source: freshwater sample F1-140 | place: China: Fuxian Lake, Yuxi | collected 2017-12-25 | reverse complement strand
GGCTGGTCGAGTGTATTGACCAGATGATGCCTCAGGATTTCAATCAACGCACGGTGTCCATCGGCCTGGCGGTCAAGGCATACGATTACACACAACTCATGCATCAATGCTCAACTGACGGAGGTTTTGGAGATCCTCAACGAAGGTTCGGACACGCCGGTAGCCGCGCCAGAGGGTTTTAACTCCCGGCTCCCCGTCACACTTGCGTACCACCTCCCGTATGCACGGTTCCTCCTCCGGTGGCTTTTTTTGTTCCGCTTCCAGCGAGAACACCACCCGGGCAGGCAGATGCGGGTTGGTGCGTCCCATCCGCTGCATGTAGGCCACCCGCCAGGCTACTACCATGTAAATGCCCAGTGCCATTCCAGTCTCGGGCGTGTACTCAGTTGCAGAGATTTCACCCGGGTACTCCCTTCACGCTAAAAAACCGCTGTTTTTGGAACGCATTAAACTGCACCTCGCGCAAGCCCCGCCACCGCTGCTTCCCGAACAGGTTGACCAACTCCTGCACCACATCTACACCCTGCCCGTGGATAAAAAATGACGATTTTCGGGCTGGAAGGGAGTAACTATCCCCCCGCAAACGTAACCCTCAGTGCCTGAATCAGTTTGACTGTGACGAGTCCGACCACTTTTAAAGGCCAGGTTGTTGTCGAACGGCACGCGGAAATCATGAAGAAAACGAAGTATATCGATTTCGTAATCCCGCATTCGCAGCAAGAAGGTTGGTCGCCGGTGTCTGTTTGGGTCGACCCTTTTTACCCGCATCCGGTGCGGCTATTCCCCTGCACCCAGATATACTCCCGTCTGCCTCCAAAATTGGACACACGGAATTCGTCTCGAATCCGCATTTTACCTGGTCGGGTAACGGGGGTGACCTGTTCATTATTGGGATACGATGGGAGTAATACGCCGGATGCCTACCTGCCGAGGCTCCGCTGCTTACCGTATAAGGCCGTTCGATGAAGGTGGTTTACTGGCCTGAGGCTTTTTAAACTCGCCCTTCAATCATGCCCAAACACTTCTCCAGGCTATCCAAAAGGTCAAGCAGGTTACACAATGAGAGCAGCTAATTCGGCGTGGCTCATCTTGCTCAGTCCAGTGGGCATTGGACAGGGTGGTTTGGTCATGGGCAGAGCGTATCAGAGGGGGAGTCTGGGTAGTTACTTTTGTATTGAATTAAAAAAGGTCGATGCACATGAATCAGAATACTTTTTGTGAGCCACTGTCGTTGCAGATCATTGAAAGGGCATACACAATTATTCAGGCAGTGAACACTGAGCAGCGCAGTGCTGCATCACTTGAACTGCTGAAGACACTCCGGGCTTTTCTCAAGGAAAATGAAGTGGAATGGGAGGCATTGCTTGACCTTCTGAATCAACATGTGGGCATTCAGGAAAGCAGAAATATGGCGACGTATTACAGCCAACCACTCAAACTCAGTGAAGTCGGCCCCTCGTCCCTTGCACACAGGCCAACAAAGCTGATTCCGCCTCAGCTTATCAGTTTATACTCTGAGACAAAACTGGTGGATGTTATCAGGCGAGAGATGATGGATACGGATGAGCTGTGCATCGCATCGGCTTTTTATTCTAGGGGAATAATAAATATGCTGCTCGCACCCTTTGTCGAATTCACGGCGCGGGGCGGTAAATTGAAGCTGCTTACCTCGATAATGAATGAATTCAATAGTCCGGATGATTTATTACATTTATCCAAAGAAATTCCATCGATTGCCATAAGGGTTTTCTACCCGCTCGACAAGAACGGCCGGGCAGACTTCAGTTCAAAGCCACCCGCGTTTCACATTAAGGGCTTTCTGTTCAAAAAATTGAATGGCCAAAACACCCTGATAATCGGATCGTCCAACCTCACCGGATCCGGGCTTGCAGGAAATCATGAGTGGAATTATTTTTCAAATGTTGAAATAAACATTCCGTTTTATGCCAAAAAATCCGTATTTCAAACTGCAATCGAAGAATACGAAGCGTACTGGACAAATTCATCCGTTCCCTTTGATAGCGAATTCATCGAGATGTACAGACCCCGCTGGGCAGAGAAAAAGCACTTGAACCGCTTGCTGTTGCGTGCAAGCAACAGAATGCTGCCGACTACCACTGTTATAACCCCACGTCCCGCTCAGGAAGCTGCGCTTACCGCACTGGCTCAGCGACGTAATACAGGGATAACGAAAACAACGGTCATTGCTGCTACGGGACTTGGAAAAACCTATCTTGCAGCCTTTGACTTCAAGCAGAGTGGCATGAAAAGAATTCTCTTCATCTCGCACAGGGAAAATATTCTGGTTAAGGCATCTCATGCTTTCTCAGAAGTCATGGGAGCCGGGTACTCAGGAGAAATACTCTCCGGCTCAAGGAAGCCGGAAAAAAGGGATAGCAGTGTCTTTGCAATGATTCAGACACTGTCACAGTTAACGGTATTGAATCGATTTGAAGGTGACGAATTTGAATATATGGTCATTGATGAATTTCACCATGCAGAAGCATCCTCTTATCGTCGTGTACTGGATAAATTCAGACCCCGATTTCTGTTGGGTCTGACAGCTACGCCAGAGAGGATGGACGGTCGGGATGTACTTGCAATCTGCGGCTCCGATGTGGCCTATGAAATCCGGCTACTGGATGCGATTGAACAGGGCTGGCTGGTGCCTTTTCAGTATTTCGCCATCCATGATAAAACCGATTACTCATCCGTAAGATGGACTGGCAGGGGGTATATTGAGGATGACCTTGATGCGGTGCTGATGCATGATACGCGAGCAGAACTTGCCTTCAACAATTTACGCAGGTTTCTCCCTTCTTGCGGAAAAATAAAAGCATTGGCTTTCTGCTCGTCTCAAAAGCATGCCGGGTACATGAATGACAGGTTCAATGAACTGGGCAAGGGCATTGGCATGCGATCAATCTGTCTACTTGGACAGAACAGCCTGGAAGAGCGTGAAACGGCAATCCAGGAATTACAGAGCGAAAACAGTGATTTACAAATAATCTGCTCGGTGGATATTTTTGGCGAAGGCATTGATATACCAGCAGTTTCCCATATCCTTTTTTTACGGCCAACACAATCATTTACCGTATTTCTGCAGCAGCTCGGCAGAGGTTTGCGGCACTACAGGGAAAAGGAATATCTTGTTGCTCTGGATTTTGTGGGCAATTTTCAGCAGTCGTACATCGCCCAGCTTGCAGTTCAGGGGTATACCAGTGTGGAAGAATACAGGCAAATTAGACAAACAAGGGCGTCCGAGAAAAAATTACCGGCCACTTGTCATGTGTCTGTTGACACTGAAGTAGTTCGTATCTGGGAAGAAAATATCAGACAGATTGTAAACCCGAAAGACTCCGCAGCAAAAAAGTGTTCGGTTCAGGTTCCTTACACTGCCAAGCCTCAATATGGTTATACCCAAGCAATAAGGCTTATTGTGGCCAACGACAGACACGCCGGTCAATGGATCCATATCTTCGACAAAACCGGGTATAACGCAGCGATGGACATTGAAATCGGAAATGACCAAAACTTCCTTGCCTGGACAAATGTGGCGTATAACGACATCAGTCGATTTCCGGCCAGAATCAGGGCAGCGGCTACTGCCTTGTTCATGGAGGGGTTGCGGGGGGAATTCAGAATTGAAGCAAGTAATGCTGTAATTACAATTACAAGGAAGTAGCTGCCCGATAGTCCGTTACTCCCAGATAGGGGTAGGGAAGGCTTGCGTTTCAAATGCTCCCCGGTTGGCCCGGACTTTCTCCCTGGCCAGCCGCAGGGTTTTCAATGACCACACCGTGTCCATCAGGCTGTACCATTTGCCTTCTTCGACACCGTGTTCGGCCTGGCGGACTGTCGGTTAACAGCACCACCCCGTCAGGCTGCGCCTGCCACCCCTCCACAGGAGGGGAATTCTACCTGACACCCCTCCACAGGAGGGGAATTTTGGGCGGGGTATTCCCCTCCCCTGGAGGGGTGCCCGAAGGGCGGGGTGGTGGTTGGGTGAAGTATGGCGGTGGTTTCTATCGAAGGGGGCAATACACACTACCACCACCCCGTCAGGCTGCGCCTGCCGCCAAGTACAGCGGACATCCTGGCCGCTTGTGGGTTTCCATTACCACCCCGTCAGGCTGCGCCTGCCACCCCTCCACAGGAGGGGAATTCTACCTGCCACCCCTCCACAGGAGGGGACTTTTGGGCGGGGCATTCCCCTCCTCTCTGCACACCGATGGGGCGTATGCGGACAGTCGTAGTCGGCCTGACCATGGCCCAAAAAGCCCTCCTCACACTGCCCGGCGACCGCCAGGTCGCTTGATATGCCAATTCCGGGTGAGGGATGCGGAATGGCGGTTCACCATTCGCCATTCGCCACGCGGCCAGGATGGCCGCGCCACTCCCCACTCCCCACTCCCCACTCCCCACTCCCCACTCACCATTCGCCGGATGACATTCGGGCTTGACTTTGCTGCGAAAACAAATGATAGTTATTCTCAACTAAGACAACTACGGAGAATCACCATCATGAAAAATCACGCATTGCCCGGTCATCCGGGATACTGGCTCCGGTTCAATCTGGCCCTGGGATTGGTACTGGGTCAGGGAGGTGTCATGGCCGCTGGCGATGAACCGCCCGAGGTACGCGAGTTACCGACGGTGGGTGTCATTGGCACGCGGGACAAGCTGGAAACCCTCTCGGGTTCAGGCACCCTGGTAGATCAGGCGACCCTGTACCAGAGCCATGTCTTCACCACCAACGAGGCCTTGCGTAAAATTCCCGGCATCCATGTACGCGATGAGGAGGGCTTCGGCATGCGCCCCAACATCGGCATACGTGGCCTGAATCCCACCCGTTCGACCCGCACCCTGCTGCTGGAGGACGGACTGCCCCTGTCCTACGCACCTTACGGTGACAATGCCAGTTACTATCATCCCCCGGTTGATCGCTTTGAAACCATCGAAGTGCTGAAGGGCGCGGGCCAGCTTTCCTTTGGCCCTCAAACGACAGCGGCTACCATCAACTATGTCACGCCCACACCGCCACTGACACCGGGCGGGTTTGTCGGCTTCACCGGCGGTAACCGTGATTACCTGAATGGGCATATCAACTACGGTGGCAGCACCGGTGCGTTCGGCGGATTATTCGATTACATCCACAAGGAAGGGCAGGGGGCTCGGGACAATCTTTTTTCCGAGATTGATGATGTCAATCTCAAGGGTACTTACCGGATCAACGATCAAAACGCATTGATCCTGCGGGGAAATTTCTTCCAGGAAGATTCGCAACTGACGTATTCCGGCCTGACCGATGCTGAACTGCGTAATTTTGGTTACCGCTATAATCCATTCAAGAATGACTATTTTCAGACCAATCGCTGGGGTACCTCGGCAACCCATGAATATAAATTCAATCAGGACATCAAACTGACGACCAGTTTTTACTGGACCCAGTTCAACCGTGACTGGTGGCGGCAGGCCAGTTCCACCACCGATAGCCAGTGCGGTTCGACGTTTGTGCAGCAACGCAATGCCGGTCTTGCGGTGAATCCGGATGCCTGCAACTCCATCCAGGGACGCTTGCGTGACTACAACACCTGGGGTGTCGAACCACGGCTACATGCCAATTATGAGGTGCTGGGGTTGCCCGCTGAACTGGACATGGGGTTTCGGGCCCATTTTGAAGAACAGTATCGGCGTCAGGAGAACGGCCTGACCGCCACTGCCCGCACGGGTACGGTGGCCGAAGTCAATGAACGCTACACCGACGCCTACTCCGGCTTCATCCAGAACCGCTTTTTTGTGGATAAATGGTCGTTTGCCCCGGCCGTCCGCATCGAGAGTGTCAACTTTGAACGCATCAACCGGCTTGATTCTGCCCGCATCAGTCAGGGCAATACCAGTCTGACCGAGGCACTGCCCGGATTCGGCATCAACTATACCCCGGTCGATACGGTGACGGCCTTCTTCGGGGTGCATCGCGGATTTTCACCGCCCCGGGTCGAGGATGCCGTCAGCAACCTGGGGCTGGCGACTGATGTCGGGCCGGAACACAGTTGGAATTATGAACTGGGGGCACGTACCCGTCCCTGGAAAGGCGTCAACCTTGAGGGAACGCTTTTTCATACCTATTTCGAGAAACAGGCGGCGGTGGGCAGTATCGCCGGTGGCTCCACCCCGTTGGCGACTGGCGAGGCCCAATACGAGGGGCTGGAATTCTTTGGCAGAACCGATCTGGGCGAAATTTTCGCGACGCCCCACAACGTTTACCTGCAATCGTCCTACACCTGGGTCGCCAATGCCGAAGCCCTCTCGCCGTTTCAGTGTGTTACGGTCGACGGCAAGATACCGTCGTCCTGTCTGAACGGGATGGTGGCTGGTTCAGCGGCGGGCAATCGCATGCCCTACGCGCCCGAACACCTGTTGACGGCCACGGTGGGATACCAGCATCCGCTGGGTCTGGACATCCACCTGGAAACCGTCTTTGTGGGTGAGCAGTTCAGTGATTTCCATAATGCCGAAACGCAGGCCAACCCGGATGGAACTGCCAATCTGAGCGGGCAAATGGGCAAAATCAGCGACTATGCCATCGTTAACCTGGCCACTACCTACCGGGTGAAACCGATTGATACCGACGTATTTGTTTCGGTGAAAAACCTGTTTGACGAAGACTATATCGTGGATCGTACCCGGGGTATCCAGACCGGGTCGCCCCGACTGGTGCAGGCCGGATTCAGAACCCGTTTTTGATGCGCTGCTCTCTCTGGCACAGGGAAGTGCCGCTTTTTCAGGGGTTCAGTTGTGCCTTCATGGCGGCTACATCCAGCAGAATGATATGGCTGCGTCCCAAACGTATCCAGCCCTGTTCCCGGTAGCGTTTCAGATGGCGGGATACGACCTCGCGTACCGTTCCCGTCTCCAGTGCCAGTTGCTGGTGAGTCCGGTGTACCACGCCGCAGTCCGATACTTCCAGCAAAACCCGGATAAGCCTGGAATCAATATCGCCCGATACCAGTTCTTCCATCCGGGCCATGACCCGACCCAGCCGCTCGGCAAAGTCACAAAAAACAAACTGACGAAAAAAATCGGATTGCTGCAGAGCCTGCTGGAAATCGGCCTGGTTGATGGCAAAGGCAGCGGTAGGCTGTTCAGTGATGCCTTCGGCGGGATAGCGGTTCTGTCCCATCAGGCAGGATGTGGTCAGGATACAGGCGTGACCCGGATGAACCTTGTACAACAATACTTCGCGGCCACTGGCCGTCAGCAATTGCACCTTGACGCAGCCCTCGGTCAGCAATAAATACTGACCGCAGGGGCTTCCGGGGCGAAACAGCAGATGATTGGCAGGCAGTCGCACCAGACGTGCCGACTGCCTGAGGTTTTGTAATACGGGATTGGCACTGGCCGCCAGGCGGGGATAATGCTGCACCCAGAATTGATGATGGTCGGACACTGAAATCTCCGCAAAAGGTGAGGGTGGCATGAATCGGCAGGGGGTAACCGTACACTCCCCAGCCGCCAGCCGACACGGATTCTCCGGAAATTTCACCCGACCAGCGGGTTATTGTGCCTCCTTCCGATCGTTTCTGCCGGTATCGGGCATGGTAACCGACCGGTCGGTATCCGGTTGTGTTGAAGGAATAACCCTGTCAAGCAGGCGCAGGATGATGAAGCCGATGGTAAAGGCCAGAAAGGCGGCGGCAACCAGCGGGCCTGCAAAGGGTACATCGTGGGCACCCAGCGGAATGGACAGAAAAGTCATGGGATGATCTCCTTCAGGTTTGGTGGAAACGGCCCGGCAGAGTTGCCGGAACGTGGAGACATCATCCGCCATTTTTCAGCCTGGTTCAGTGACCGGGTCACACGCGGGTTGTTTTTCTGCAATCTCAATCAGGCGTTCGCTGCCCTCGATATGCAGCCGGATGCAGAGATCTGCCGGGGGCAGGATGCCGTGCCCCCGCTCCGGCCATTCAAAAAAGCAGATTGAATCCGCAGTAAGGTAATCACGCAGGCCCATGCTGTCGAGTTCTTCCGGGTGAGACAGGCGGTAAAGGTCAAAGTGATAAACCGTGCCGCTTGCCAGCGGGTATTCCTCCACCAGGGTGAAGGTCGGGCTTTTGACGGCTCCGGCGTGTCCCATGGCCCGCAGGTAACCGCGTACGAAGGTGGTTTTGCCAGCTCCCAGATCACCCTGCAGGAACACCACGCTGCCGGGGGCAATCGTTCCGGCCAGGCTGGCGGCACAGGCCAGCGTATCTGCCTCGGATCTCAGTCGTTTGCACATGCGTTCACCCAGTGTCGGAGTGGGTTCATCAAATCGCGGGCCATGAGTCCGCGTTCTCCGGCTTCCGCTGCCGTATCACCGGCAGCCGCATGAAGGCGAACCCCCCATTCAGCCGCGTCCTCCAGATTCAAGTCCTGGGCAATCAACCCGGCAATGACGCCGCTCAATACGTCGCCCATGCCACCACTGGCCATACCCGGATTGCCGCCGGTACACACTGATGGAATACCGTCCCGCCCCAGAATCAGTGTGCCGGAACCCTTCAGTACCACGGTGCCGCCGCAGGTGTCCTGCAGTTCGCGAATGGCGGCATAACGGTTGCGCTGTATGTCGGTGCTGGTCATGCCCAGCAGGCGGGCGGCTTCGCCCGGATGCGGGGTCAGTACCCAGTTGTTGCGATGCACGGAATGACCGCTGAGAAAATTGAGTCCGTCTGCATCCAGCACGATGGGCAGGTCGCTTTTCAACACCTGTTCCCACAGGGAGTAGGCCCAGTCCGACAAACGCAATCCGGGCCCCAGCACCACGACGGTGGCATTCTGGAGCAGTGGAGCCAATGCCTCGGTATTGCGTACCCCGTGACACATGAGTTCGGGACAGCCCAGATTCAGCAGCGGGGCATTAGCCGGATGGGTGGCTACGCTGACCAGGCCGGCACCTACCCGGGCGGCGGCTTCTGCGGCCAGGCGGGCGGCTCCCCCGTAACCTTCGGCACCGCCCACCACCAGAACGTGACCAAAATCACCCTTGTGAGCGTAGCGGGGACGCCGTGGCAAGCCCCGGGTCAGTCGGGGCAGCAAGCAGGCGGTGCGGGTCACCGACTGCTGAACCGGGGGGGGGACATCCAGATCGCTCAGGATGACCCGGCCACATTGTTCCAGTCCGGATCCGGTGAACAACCCCTGTTTCAAGCCCAGGAACGTAACGGTCAGATCGGCCTTGACGGCAGCTCCCATGATCGCTCCGGTATCGGCATTGAGACCGGATGGTACATCGACGGCGACAATACGGCCCCTGAAGCGGTGAGTGGCCCGAATCAGGTTGGCATGAAAGCCCTCCACCGCTCGATTGAGGCCGGTACCCAGCAAGGCATCCACCAGAATTTCGGCCTGATCGAAATGTTCCGGGATAAAATCCGCCAATGGACCCTCTACGTTGCGGTATTCCAGCAGTGCGGTTCTGGCGTCCCCTTCCAGACACTCGGGCGCAACCACCGGATAAACCCGAACGTCCCACCCGGCCTGATGGGCCAGTCGGGCCACCACAAAACCGTCACCGCCGTTATTACCGGCTCCGGTGATGACGGAAAGGGTACGGGCTCCCGGCCAGGCCGCGCACAGGCTGTCGAAACAGGCCTGACCTGCCCGTCGCATCAGTTCAATGCCGGGGATGCCGAGGATGTCGATGGCATGGCGATCCATTGCACGGATGGACGCTGCCGTGTAAAGGGAAGCCGGAAGGGAAGAATCAATCGTCTGGTTCATGGCAAATGGACGCTGGTTTCGATAGGATTTGCAGTTTAATTCACCCGGATGCAGTTTACCAAGAGCCGCTTATCATGGCTAAAATTTACCTGGGCATCGGTAGCAATCGCGACCCGGATGTTCACATACCCCTGGCACTTCGCCGCCTTACGGCACTGTTCGGCGAGTTGATTTGTTCCGGCGTGTACGAAAGCGACCCCGTGGGTTGCAGCGGGCCGGTATTCCATAACCTGGTGGTTGGTTTTGAGTCCGAATTACCCCTTGAAAGCCTGCTGGCCTGCTGTCGTGAGGTGGAAGACCAGGCAGGACGGGTGCGCGACGGCAACCGGGACAGTCCGCACACGCTGGATATTGATCTGCTACTGCAGGGAAACACCGTTTTGCAGGCCGGGCGGGTGCGGATTCCACGCGAGGATATCACCCGCCATGCCTTTGTGCTGGAACCCCTGGCCGAGATTGCCCCGGATGAGGTACATCCATTGCGGGGTGAGACCTATGCCAGCCTGTGGCAGCAATTCGATTCCAGCCTGACCCGGCAAAACCGCATCGGGAATGCGCCGGTCTGAGGTGCCCGTTTTAATCACATCCCTTGTCAATCCAACCAGCGAGAACACGAATGACCTCTGAAAAACACAGCCGCCTGCTTATTTTGGGCTCAGGCCCTGCCGGTTACACGGCTGCCGTGTATGCGGCCCGGGCCAATCTGAAACCGGTGATGGTGACCGGCATCCAGATGGGAGGGCAGCTCACCACCACCACGGAGGTAGACAACTGGCCGGGTGACGCCGAGGGCGTACAAGGCCCGGAACTGATGGAACGCATGCGCCGTCATGCCGAGCGGTTCGAGACCGAGATCATCTTTGATCACATCCACACGGCTGATCTTTCCACCCGACCCTTCCGTCTGAGCGGGGATGCCGGGGTTTATACCGCTGATGCCGTCATCATCGCGACCGGGGCATCGGCCCGTTACCTGGGACTGCCCTCGGAAGAAGCCTTCAAGGGACGGGGG
>SXGU01410372.1_pt1 | contig 10779 bp, 10 predicted proteins | sample 3174531 | NCBI WGS metagenome assembly SXGU01 (sample SAMN11356863, study PRJNA531348) | freshwater metagenome | isolation source: freshwater sample F1-140 | place: China: Fuxian Lake, Yuxi | collected 2017-12-25 | reverse complement strand
CAGCACGCGCGATTGGTCGCACATCGGCGCCGTCACTCTCAATCCAGAGCGTGACGAGGTGCTCAGCATGACCGCCAGCCATCAGCATACTCGGCAGAAGGCTGCGTGACTCAGGCGACAACTACCTTGACGCGCGCCGCTTTTGCGTTTGATACTTTCCCTGCAGATCATCTCGTATCAGTTTGACCGATGCGGACAGTTCACCGAAGTCTTTGCTTTCCTCAAGCTTCAGCAACACATCAGTCCGCAGGGCAGCAAGAACTCGGGCATACCGCTTTGGATCGAGGGGCGCCAGCATCGCCGCAATGAGATGCGCACGCGCGTACCGGCTCTCCCAGACGCCCCAAGATCGGACGTCGGTTGAAAGCGGACCGAAGTCAATGACCGGGGTAACCCTCACCACCTCCGCCGCCCGGGGCCTTTTGTGGCGAGATCTCTCCGCCATCGAACCGCACCTCTCGCTCATTGTCGTTGGCGTGCCGCTGCTGTCGCCTCAAGAGTTGCTGCGCAACACGCTCGGCAACAGCGCTGGCGGCGCGCCTCATTGGCTCGACATCGCGCTCCACATAACGGCCGGTCATGCTGAGCGTCTTATGCCCAAGCATGCCGCGGATCGTAAATGCGTTGAATCCTGCCTGTCCACCGTACGTCCCAACAGTGTGTCGGAAGTCATGTAGTCGAGCATCCTCGATGCGGGCGTCGAGACGAATCTTCGCCCACGCATGTTCTAAGGTCGGCTTTGCCAGAGGGCCGGAGCCTTTGCCGTTTAAGATTACCCAGGGCTGCGCCGAGCGAGGCAAAGCTTCGAGTAGCCTAAGCGCTGCATCGCCGAGCGGTATCGTACGAGCTCCGGTCTTCCCGTCCGGCAGACGAATGATACCCGCTGCGCGGTCGATCCAATCCCAACGAAGCGAAAGGATCTCCCCCACCCGACAGCCCGTTAGCGCCAAGAGTCTTATGGCGTGGATGACGGAGAGGAGCGCCGGCCTTGTCGCCTCAATGCACTCCAGGGCCGCCCCTATTCGGGAAAGCTCTTCGTGATTGAGAAAGCGCTCGCGCTTCCGTTCCCGAAATCGTCGAACATGCCTTACCGGATTGCTTCCATCCGGTCGAACTCCCCATGCCTCGGCCATGTTGAACATCTTCGACATCGTTGCGAGGACACGGTTTGCTTCGTAGGGGGTCTCCTTAAGACGGTTGTGTAGTTTGAGAACGTCTGCACGAGTGATCGACGCTGCCTTTTGCGTTCCGAAATAAGGGTTGAGATGCTTTCGGAGGATTCTTCCGTCTTCCTTACAGCTCGATGCCTTTTTATGGACTGCCGAATACTCCTCTATGAACTTTCGTCCTAGCTCGGCCATCGTTAACGTTCGTCGGGCGAGTTGGCGTTCGCGACTTGGATCACTCCCGCGAATTACGTCCGCCAGCCACGTTTTCGCAATCGCTCGAGCTTGCTCAACCGTAATAGCGCCATGCGTTCCGATGGTCGGTCGGCGTTGGTGCCCTTCGCGCGTCCGATAGAAGAGCAAGTATGTGCGGCGACCCGACGGCGCGATCTTGCAAGCGAAGCCGCGGACTTCGGAGTCTGGGATCAGGTAAGGGCGACGCTGAGCATCAGCCTGCTCGACCACTCGCCTAGTAAGCCGGACCGCGCTGCTGGCCATAAATTGAGTCGCAGATGAGTAGCACGAGACGTCGGAAAAACGATAAGCGGATAGGAACGATTCGCCAAGCTAAAAGCGAACCAACATTTTGTAATATAAAGGAAAATAGGACTGGGTGGGTCGTTGTAGAAACCGATAGAAAAGCGTCGTTTTCTAGCTCAAAATCTGTTGCCGGCAACGGCGTGCTGGTTCAAGTCCGGCCTGGGGCACCAACTCCTTTCAGCTCAGCAGGACGGGCGCCGATCAAAGAACATAGCGGGAGGCGGACGTGAGGATCACGGCGGTCGAGTCTCAGCTGGCGCGCTTGCCGCTGCAGTACGGCGAATGGGGCGACACCTTCCATCGCGTCACCCATATCGAGATCATCGTCACCGACGTGACCACCGACACCGGCCTCACGGGTACAGGCTTCAGCCATACCTCGGGCGTCGGCGGCCTGACGCTGAAATCGCTGATCGACAAGGACCTCGGCCCGCACGTGATCGGCAAGGAGGTCGCGCCGCGCCCGCTCTGGCACGACTGCTGGAACCACGTCCGCGACCTCGGCGCCGGCGGCTTCACCACGACGGCGATGGCGGCGATCGACATCGCGCTCTGGGACCTTGTCGCCAAGGAGGTCCGCAAGCCACTGACGCATATCCTTGGCGGCAAGTGCCGCGAGCGCGTGCTCACCTATGCCAGCGGCATCAACCTCAACAAGTCGGTCGAGGAGCTGGTCGACCAGGTCAAGGGCCGGAAGAGGGACGGCTTCAAGGCCTTCAAGGTCAAGGTCGGCAAGCCCGAGATCGACGAGGACGTCGAGCGCCTGACCAAGGTGCGCGAGGTCGCCGGAAGGCTGCCCGTCATGGTCGATGCCAACCAGGGCTGGAACATCGGCCACGCCGCCCGCGCCATCAATGCCTACCAGCATCTGTCGCCGCACTGGATCGAGGAGCCGATGCTGGCCGACGACATCGACGGCCATGCCAAGCTGCGTACGCTGGTGACCAGCCCGATCGCGATCGGCGAGAACGTCTACACGATCCAGCAGTTCAACCAGTACCTGACGCGGGGCGCCTGCGACTTCATACAGGCCGACATCGTCCGCGTCGGCGGCATAACCCCCTATCTCGACATCGCAGGCCTAGCGCGCGCCTGGAACGTGCCGCTGGCGCCGCACTTCATGATGGAGCTGACCGGCCAGGTGCTGTGCTGCCTGCCGAACGGCTACATCCTCGAGAACATCGACGGAGGATCTCTGACCGACCTCCGCGCGCTGACCCGGCCTTTCAATGTCGTCGACGGCTACTTCACGCCGCCGGCCGTGCCCGGCCACGGCATCGAGTTCGACCGCGCCTACCTGAAAAAGCACGAAGTCGTCTGAAGGAAGACCTGATGGCTCTCCGCATCGGCGTCGCCGGCACCGGCCACTGGGCCGATACGGTCCACATCCCCGGCCTCAAGGCGCAGCCGGCGGCCGAGCTCGTCGGGGTCTGGGGCCGGAACGCGGGCACGGTCGGCACCGTCGCCGGACGCCACGGCATAAGGGGCTTCACCCGCTTCGAGGACATGCTGGCGACGGTCGACGCCGTCAGCTTTTCGGTACCGCCGGCGGTGCAGGTCGGATTGGCTGTCGCCGCCGCCGAAGCCGGCAAGCACCTGCTGCTCGAGAAGCCGATCGCGCCGACCGTTGCAGACGCCGAACGCATCACGGCTGCGGCCGAGAAGAGCGGCGTCTCGACCGTCGTGTTCTTCACCCGCCGGTTCGTGCCCGAGTTCGAGCGGATGCTGCAGGAAGCGCGGGCGAAGCGCTGGGCCGGCGCCCGCGTCCGTCAGCATACCGAGGCAATGCTGCCGGGAAGCCCATATGTCGGCTCGGTCTGGCGCCAGGCCGATGGCGCCGCGCTGTGGGACCTGGGGCCGCACGCGCTGTCGGTGCTGACCGCGATCTTGGGTCCGGTCGAACGCGTCTCGGCTTCGCGCACGCCCGAGCGCCTCTCATGCTTCGTCGCAACGCACGCCGGCGGTGCTAGGTCGGACGTGTCGCTCAGCCTCTATACCAAGCCGACCGAGCTGAAGAGCGAGTACGTCTTCCAAGGCGCGGACGGCGACTACGTGCTGCCGATCCCGACCTTTCCCAGACCGCAGGCGCTCGCGACCGCCGCTGGGGAACTCGCCGCCAACGCCGCGCGCGGCAAACGGCGGCACCGCTGCGACGTCACGGTCGGGCTCGAGGTCGTACGCGTGCTCGCCGCCGCCGATCGCAGCCTCGCGACCGGCAGCAGCGTCACGCTCTAGCTAGTTCTTGATCCAAGTCTCGGAGAAGGCGAGCATCGCCGTCGAGATCGTATGCCCGGCGACATCGCGTGGGATCGGCTTGCCCGGCAGGCGCTTGCCGTTGACTGTCACCGAGGCATCCTGGCAACCGACGAACAGGCTCGGCATCCAGTGCCTGCCGGTCGCCGACTTGTCCGGCGGGATCGCGAAGCAGAAGGGCTTGCCGAGCCCGGTCCATTTCAGCTCGATCGTCTCGGCCCCGGCCTTCACGGTCTCGGTGTACGTGCTGGCCGGATCGCCGCCGGCAGCGACCGCGTCGAGCTTCTTGTAGGTCATGCCCTTCAGGCCTGGCAGCCCTTTGTAGGCGCCGAAGTTGGCAACGAAGTCGGAGACGAGGTAGCGCGCCAGCTTCTCGTTGTCGTGATAGCAGACATTGGTCGCGGCGGAGCCGTCCTGCGGCGCCTGCAGCAGCACCAGCGCATGGCCGCGGCCATGCGGCGACAGCACGACGCGAAAGAAACTCGCCAGCGTGACGAACGGCCCGTCCGGCGTCTCTTTCAGCGAGACGCCGGGGTTCTCGCCAGACCACTCGACGGTGCCGGGGAAATTGATCGGATCGGCCATTTCAAGTCCTCCTGTTGGTCGGTCGGATTATGCACGACTTGCGTGCGGCGCAAGCCCTCGTTCCGCCGCCGGACCCGATCGATGGCGCCGGTTGCCTCGATCTGTCACTTTCCGTTCATCCCCGCTGAAACGCGCGAGACCTATGGCGCTTCCTCCGTGGCTTCCGCCCTTGGCGGCGGTCGTCCTGATGCAGATCGTCGCCGCCTTCCAGTCCCAGGCGATCTGGGTTCTGGCGCCGATCCTGACCCGCGCCGCCGGCGTGGCGCCCGAGCGGGTCGGCGAGCTCGCCGGCCTGATCTCGCTGGGCTCGGCCTGGTTCTTCCTCGGCGGCAATCCGATCCTGGCCAGGCTGGGATCGCTCCGCGCGCTTCAGGCAGGCGCCGTCCTCGCCTCCTTGAGCCTGATGATCTTCTTCTGGCCCTGGTGGCCGGCAATGATGCTGGCGGCGCTGATCCTCGGCGTCGGCTACGGCCCGACCACGCCGGCCGGCAGCGACGTCCTCGCCCGCTACACGCCCGAGCGCCACAAGAGCGCGATGTTCTCGATCAAGCAGGCGGGCGCCCCGCTGGGCGGCGCGCTCGCCGGCCTCAGCCTGCCGCTCGTGACCACGCTGGTCGGCTGGCACGCGGCGCTGATCCTGACCGCGCTGCTCGGGCTGGCCGCGATCGTGCTGGTGCAGGGCATGCGACGCGAGCTGGATGCCGACCGCGACCAGAACGTCGTGCTGTCGCTCCGCGCGCTGCTGTCGCCGGCGAACCTGACCGAACCGTTCCGCACCGTAGCGCAGACACCGAGCCTGCCGCTGCTAACGCTGGCCTCATTCTGCCTCGCCGCGATCCAGGGCAACCTCTTCTCCTTCGCGGTCACCTATCTCACGGACGAGATCGGGCTGAACCTGGTACAAGCCGGCGCCGCCTCCTCGGCGATGCTGATGGCGGGCATGGCCGGACGCATCCTGATGGGTTGGCTCGCCGACCGCCTCGGCTCGGCGATCGCGGTCCTGAGGATCCTGGCATTCACCGCTGCGTGCGCCACCTTCATGATGTCGACGATCGACCGCAGCTGGTCCTATGGCGCGATCGTCGCGCTATTCGGCCTGACCGGTATTCTCGCCACCACCTGGAACGGCGTCTTCCTCGCCGAGGTCGCCCGCATTGCGCCGAAAGGCAAGGTCGGCCTCGCCACCGCCGGCTCCGCCTTCATCACCTTCTTGGCATACTCGTTCGGACCCTTCGTCTTCGCCAAGTCGGTGTCGCTGGTCGGCGCCTACGGGCCGGTCTATGCCGGCGTCTCCGCGCTCGGCCTCGTCGCCGCGGTCGCGCTGTTGATCGCCGGTCACCTGCGCAAGGCTTAACGCCCCCAGCCTACCTTCCTACGAACACCGGCTTCCGCTTCTCCATGAAGGCGCGGCGACCCTCGATGTAGTCCTGGCTCGCGAAGCATTCGGCGACCAGCCGGTCGCACAGCGCTACGTCGCGCTTGTCCCCGTCCTTCATCGCCTCGGCCACCAGCCGCTTGACCGAGTGGACGGTCATCGGTGCGTTGCCGGCGATGGTCTCGGCGTATTCCTGGATCTTGGCCTCGAGCTCCCCATCCGGCACCACGCGGTTGACCAGGCCCATCTGCGCCGCTTCTGCCGAGCTGAACTGGCGCGCGGTGAAGAAGATCTCCTTGGCGAAGGACGGGCCGACCAGGCCGATCAGCTTCTGGATGCCGCCGAGCTTGTAGCCCAGGCCCAACTTCGCCGCCGGCACCGCGAAGCGCGAGGCCTCGGTGCAGATCCGGAGATCGCAGGAGATCGCCAGCGCCAGGCCGCCGCCGATACAATATCCCCGGATCATCGCGATGGTCGGCTTGCCGAGATTTTCGAGCCGACGATGCGCCCGCTCGGTCGTCTTGTTGTAGGCCTCGACCGCCTCCGTCGTCGCCCGCTCGCTCTCGATCTTGGAGATGTCGGCGCCCGAGACGAAGGACTTGCCGCCGGCGACCGTCAGAACGATGACCCGGATCGCCGGGTCGTTCTCAAAGTCGGCGAGGATCTTCTCGGCCGCCTCCCACATCTCCAGCGACACCGCGTTGTGGCGCTCGGGGTTGTTGAAGATCATCCAGCCGATGCTGCTGTCCTTGCGCGAGATCATCTTGTCGGTCATGGCGAAGGCCTCCTAGCGCAGCATAAAGGACATGGCGGACATCGAATTCAGCGTCCGGATGACCATCCGCATCGAACCCGCCGTGAAGGTGACCGCCCTCGGCGCCGACCGCTCGTTTCCCGGCAGCAGCGACATCAGGTCCGCAAGCGGCACCGAGTTGAGCTCGACCCGCACCGTGATCGGCGGCAGCACGCGGAACGGCTTGATCTCCTTGGCACGCGCGACCGCGCGGGCGGCACCGGCCTTGATCGCCTCGCGTGCTGCCTTCGGCGTCATCGACTCGGCCGCGGTGTTCGTGATCACGCGCTTGACCTCGACGATCTCGGCGCCGGGGAACAGCGGGCCGACCTCGGCCTTCAGGCAGTCGTCGCCGGAGAACAGGATGACCGGCACGCCGATCTCGCCGGCATAGCCGCCATAGAGTCCGGACTCGCCGAAGTCGGTGCCGTTCACCGTGATGCGGGCGAAGGCGAAGCCGTTGATCGTATGGGCGAGGATGCCATGCGAGCCGGCGCGGGCGTGATAGCCCAGCGCGAAGACGCCGGCATAGTCCGAGGAAAGCCCTTCCATCATCGAGACCGGCTTCGGCTTGCCGGAGATCAGGCGGGCGCGGCCGTCGATGTCCTCGATGATCAGGTTGCGCATCGGGCCGTGGGAATCGTTGACCAGGATCTCGGTCGCCCCGCCCTCGACCGCGCCGGCGATCGCGGCGTTGACCTCGTGGGTCATCAGCCGGCGGGCACGCTCGTGCTCGGCGTTGCCGGGGCGGCCCTGCTCGCCGTCGACGACCCCGGCGACCCCCTCGATATCCGACGAGATGTAGATCCTCATGCCCGCTTTCTCTCCATTGAGGGCCGGCACCGTAGGATGAAACGGCTGGGATGGACAACCCGGGGATGGTGGCCGGGCCCGAGGCGCGGCATGATGCTGCCTCGCCCCGCGGAGCTTCGAGATGCCCGATACATCCCTTCCTTCGGCCGACTGGCAGAAGGCGACGTCAGACGGCCGCTGGAACCAGGACATCCTCGCCGAGGCCTGGGCCTACGCCGCTGGCATCCAGAGCTCGGCGGTGATGGTGGTCGAGGGTGGCCAGGTGGTCGCGAGCTGGGGCGACATCGAGCGGCGCTTCATGTGCCACTCGATGCGGAAGAGCTTTCTCTCGGCGCTCTACGGCATCCACATCGAGGAAGGCCGGATCAGCCGCGGCACAACGCTGGCCGAGATCGGCATCGACGACAAGGAAGGACTGTCCGGCCGCGAGAAAGCGGCGACGATCGTCGACCTGCTCTCGGCGCGCTCGGGCATTTATCACCCGACCGTTTACGAGAGCCAGTGGATGCGCTCGATCAAGGAGCTCCGCCATAGCCACGCGCCGGGCGTCTTCTGGTGCTACAACAACTGGGACTTCAACGTCCTGGGATCGATCTACGAGAAGCTGGTCGGCCGCTCTCTGTTCGAGGACTTCCGCGACCGCATCGCCAGGCCGATCGGCATGCAGGACTTCCGCTACGACGACGAGCGGAAGGACGGCGAGTACGTCGGCAACCACGAGACCGACCACCCCGCATACCCGTTCCGGATGTCGAGCCGGGACCTCGCCCGCTTCGGGCTGCTGTTCCTCCGCGAAGGCCGCTGGGGCGATAGCCAGGTCATCCCCCGCCGCTGGGTCAAGGAGAGCACGGCGCCGATCTCGGAAGCCGGCAATGCCGGATCCTACGGGTACATGTGGTGGGTGGCGCGGGCCGGGATCCACATTCCGGGCGTGATCCTGCCGGAGGGCACCTATTCCGCCCGCGGTGCCGGCGGTCATAAGATGATCGTGATCCCCAAGCACGACATCGTGCTGGTGCATCGGGTCGATACCGACATCAAGGGGCGCGAGGTGAAGACCCATCAGGTTGCCCTGCTGATCGACCTCGTGCTCGCCGCCCGTCTCGGGCGCGGCTGGTAGAAGAAGGAGAGAAAACGAATGACGACATTGCTGACCGAACGCGGCCGCTTCGAGGCGGGCCGCAGCGAGGGCGAGAGCCTCTGGGTCTCACCAGCCGTGCTCGCCCAAGCGACCGGCTGGGACCTGAAGCCGGAGGGTTTTTGCCGGGACGAGATCTGCGTGCCGCTGCCGCCCGGCCGCGATGCCGAGTTCCGCAAGGGCGACGAGGTCGACGCCGCCCGGCTCTTCCGTCATGCCGGCCAGCCGATCGTCGCCAGCCGCGACAAGACCGTGTGGTCGCTCGGCACCTCGGCCCAGCTCAGGTCCAGCGCGCTCGAGAGCCTGGAAGCGCCGGACGTGGCGCTGCCGGATCTCGACGGCAAGATCCACCGGATCTCCGATCACCGCGGCAAGAAGATCTTCCTCTCGACCTGGGCGTCCTGGTGAGGCTGTCGTTTTGACTTGCCCGTGTGGCAGCAACTGTACGACGAGCTCAAGGACGATGGTTTCATGGTGTTCGCGGTCGCGATGGACAGTCGCGGCACGACGGCGGCCCGGCCGTGGATCGAGGCGGCGAAGTCCACCTATGTCTCGGTGATCGACGCCGATCATCGCCTGGCCGACCTCTACAACATGGTCAACGTGCCTGAAGCGGCCTGGATTGACGAAGCCGGGAAGATCGTGCGCCCGACGGAGGTCGCCGGCAGCGTCGACTACTTCCGCAAGATGGATCGCCAGACCAGGCAATTGCCCGAGGAAGGCAAGATCATGCGCGACAGCATGCGCGCCCGCTACATGAACGCGCTCCGCGACTGGGTGAAGAACGGCACGAAGAGCGAATACGCCTTCGACGCGAAGGCGGCGCGTGCCCATGTCCGGCCGCAGTCGGACGAGGTCGCGCTCGGCCATTGCTGGTTCAGGCTCGGGCAGCATCTGCATGCGACGGGAAAAGTCGAGGAAGCCGAGGCGGCGCTCGCCGAGGCGAGCCGGCTGCATCCGGACTCCTGGAACATCTGGCGCCAGATGGGCGACCTGAAGCTCGAAGGGAAGCCGAACCCCGATTTCTGGCCCCGCGTCGATACGCTGGGCGCGCGTCGCTACTACGACAAGATCGACATGCCAGGCATGCCGTGAGGGAGCGAGGGGCCTTCAGCCGCCGATCGCTGCTGAAGGCCGCCTCGCTTCTCTGCATCGCCGCATCGGCACCGCGCTCCGCGCTGGCGCAGGCCGACAGCCTCGCCGAGGCTCGACGGATCCTCGCCGGCGCGCTGACGATCGACATCCACTCCCACGCCGGGCGCGCCATCGGGCGGACCAACGTGCCCAAGAAGGCGCCGTTCACACCGGTCACCCAGCCGATGCGTCAGGGCGGCATGGCGGCGATCTGCCTCGCGATGGTCGCCGACACGCCGGTCCTGGAACTGACGCCCGAGCGCCGCATCCGGGCAGAGCGCGATCCCGATCCCGGCGAGCTCTACGAGTGGAGCCGCCTCTCCTTCGCCCGCCTCGACGCGCTGGCCGCCGATCAGGGACTGAGGATCGTCACCGACGTCGCCTCCTTGACGGCGGCGCCGAGCGCCGGTCCGTCGGTCATCATCGCCGCCGAGGGCGCCGACTTCCTCGAAGGCCGGATCGAACGGCTGGAGGAGGCGCATCGCCTGCACCGGCTCCGCCATCTCCAGCTCACCCACTACCGCGTCAACGAGCTCGGCGACATCCAGACGGCGCCGCCGGTCCATGGCGGCCTGACCGGGTTCGGCGCCGACGTGATCCGCGCGTGCAACCGGATTGGGATCGTCGTCGACATCGCACACGGCACTTTCGACCTGGTCAAGCACGCGGCGTCGGTCTCGACCAAGCCGCTGGTTCTTTCCCACACCTCGCTCGCCAACCGGCCGTTGCCGTTCAGCCGGCTGATCTCGCCCGATCACGCCCGCGCCGTCGCCGCGACCGGTGGCGTGATCGGCATCTGGCCGCCCTCCAGCGTCTTCCCGGATCTGCCGGCACTCGCTGCCGGGATCGCGCGCATGGTCGACGCGACCGGCATCGACCATGTCGGCATCGGCACCGACATGAACGGCCTCACCGCGCCGCCGGCCTTCGCGAGCTACCGCCAACTTCCGGATCTTGCCTCGGCACTGCTGGCGCGCGGGTT
>SXGU01554568.1_pt1 | contig 10780 bp, 7 predicted proteins | sample 3174531 | NCBI WGS metagenome assembly SXGU01 (sample SAMN11356863, study PRJNA531348) | freshwater metagenome | isolation source: freshwater sample F1-140 | place: China: Fuxian Lake, Yuxi | collected 2017-12-25 | reverse complement strand
TTGAAAATTCATCGTGGCACTCATGAAGGTGAAATGTGTGTGACTGGCCGAACGCTGGCGGTAACCGGGCCGCCGCCGAAAAACTATGACTTCACAATCCGCGTCATCGGCGGCTCCGGTTCACCGCATGGTTTGGCCTATTCGTTATTGCTGCGTGACGTGACACGCTGTCGAGGTGGCGGCCCAATCAGGACGGCCACAAACGCCAGCGGCTTTTCGCTCGGAATCGGCTTTCCCTCTTTGCGGGCAGAATAAGACAGCACCGGCTCAACGGCTCGAGTGCCAGGTTCATCCACCAGTGTGACCTTCATCGCGTGTCCCCCGCCTGGATCCCAGCCACCAACGAGAACCAACACACGGCCATCTTTGCGTTCAGGAAGGTCGCCGTCGACAGGGCAAAAGAGACCAGAGTTCTTGCCGACAAGTCCACCCCTCCAGACGCGATTGTCGACTTCATCGTCCTCAAGCAGCCCGTCACAAACAGGCACCCAGTCTGTGACAGCGAAATACTCGGACTCGCCCTGCTTTTTGAGCTGCTCTGCAACCCACGACTCGACGACGGGGCCATCCTGCTTCGGAATGCGAGCGGTGACCGGCATGATCACCTTGACGAACACCTGGTTGAATCGCTGCCGCGCGATCGACGCTGGCGTTGGATTCTGGGTGGGTAGCTCAGCAGCAAAGGTCGTGAGCGTGTAGAGAACCAGCAATAGGGCCAAGCTACGACATCTCATTCTGGACCTCACAACGTATCAGTGTGACAGAAGTTTGGCAGAACAGTTCAGCGAGCCGCGCGCGGCCTAGTACGGGTGAGCCGATTGCGGCGGCACTTAAAATTGGACAGCAGATTGCCTGGTTTTCCGCCAAGAATCAAGAATGGCGGTTGTGTGGATTGCTGTTGGGATTTCCGAAATAGGCCACGTGCAAGCTAGCACCAATCGTATCTCACGCCGTCTAGTACTGCGCTAGGCTGCACGAAAGCACGTCGAGAGCCGAGCCAATCAGCCGGAATGCGCTCGCATCCCGTTTGATGTACAAAACCGGACGCTCACCGAAACCCAGCCAGCGGAGTTGTGATGCTTCAGGAGTAAATTCGCAGGTACTCGCGCACGCTCACTTTCCTGCGTGTGTTGTCGGAACTCATGTAGCGCACCGTTCCGAAGATCGGACGCTCTGGCCCCCACGCTCGGTCGTAGCGGCCGAGTACCCAGAAGATGCCGGAATACGAATTCGGGTTGCGGCCGTCGAGCGCGTACTTGTTGTTGAGTTCGATCATCACGTCGAGCGCATCGCGCGGCGTCGCGGTCCATTCGAGAATCTTCTTGCCCCATAGCATTCGCAGGTAGTTGTGGATGCGGCCCTCGCGAACAAGCTGTGTTTGTGCGGCGTTCCAGAGGGAATCGTGTGTCGCGGCGGCGGCGAATTCGTCCAGCGAATAGACCTGTTCGCGGCGGTCACTGGCGTGTTTGGCGAGCGTCGCCTGCGCCCAGTCCGGCAGTGATTCGTACTCGTCGTAGTCCGCGCGATGCGAGGTCATGTTGTAGCCAATCTCTCGCCAGGTGATGAACTCGTCGAGCCACGATTCTGCTCCGGGACTCACGCCCCACCAGCCTTCGCGCTTCCCACCGGTCTTCTCGCCGAGCAAGCGCGGAGACCATTCTTCGCGCGACATCAATTCGTGAAACAGCTCATGTGGCGAGATGTGCCCGAAGTGCAAGTACGGCGACAGCCCGCTGCGATTGTCGCCATCTGGATCGTTGGCACCGGCGGCGTACTGCGGCAGGCTCTGATCCAAAAACATCGCCAACTTCTGACGAGCGACCGTCGAACCTCCGCGTGCTTTGACGACACCCACTGAATGGTCGATCGGCAACGCGGCGAGTTCAGAGTCGATTTTGGCCTCAGACCCAACCAGCCGGAACGCGCTAGCGTCCGGTTTGAACGTCTGGCTCTCTTCCGAACCGGACGCTAGCGCGTTCCGGCTGATCGTTGATCCGTCACCACGCACGATTCTCAGAAGTGACGCGACTGCCGTTGGCCAACTCCGCGTGATGTCGCTCGGCAACGCAGTCATCGGCGGCAGCTTCACGCCCTTCAGTGGATCGGGTTGCGGAAACTGTTCGAGATGCTCTGGCAACTGCTTTTGCAAGAACGCTCGAAACGAGAACGCCGTCGTGAAAACGCGATCGGTCGCGCGCAGCGGCAGCAGTCCGTTGGAATCAACAGACTCCAGTCGCACGGACAAACGCGACGCGGCAGCAGCGACCATCTGCGGCAGAAAGAACGACGGGAAGTCATCGGTCACCACGACACAAGCCCGATCTGCCAATGCCGCCAGCAGTCCTTTGCCGGCGTCGGCCGTCGGTTCGACATACGGGAAGTACAGCACGCCGGGATTCTTCACGTCAGCGATGCGAGCGGCGTTGTCGGCCATCCCGTCGATCACGAACCGATGAATCCGATCGCTGGCCCAGCGATACCCGATCCGCAGCGGCTCAAAGATCACCAACGGCTTTTGCAGCTCAACGGCCAATTCCACCGCACGTTGCAGGCTGAAATTCCAAGTCGTCCGCCGGAACGCGATCATCCAATACAGCACGAAGTCGCCATCCGCTCGAATCGGTGCGTCGTTGCCAGTCTGAATGCGAATCTTGGGAACGAGTCGGTCGCTCATCAGGGGTTCGTTCTGGGAATGGTGGAGGGCCCAACAACCTTACGGAACGACGTCGGTCGCCAGCGCGGCGCGGTAGTCGGCCTCAGCGTTGAAGTAGTTGAGTTGGGCTTCGACTTCGGTGAGGGCGGCGTCCGCAGTGGCTTGTTCGCGGAGGTTGACCAGCAGCAGATTGCTGTCGCCGAGATCGAACTTGCGACGCTCGGCGACTTCCATTTGACGCGCGAGGTCGAGGGCTTGCTGAACCAGCTCAAGTTGTTGATGCGCGGCGACGAGCGCGACGCTGGCGGATTGGACCTCGGCGACGATCTTCTCTTGCGTGAACTGCGTCTTGGCTTGCAGTTGAGCCAGCTTTCCTTCGACGGCTTGCGACTTGCCCTGAGCCTTGCGGCGTTGCAGAGGAACACTCGCGACGAAGCCTCTTTCGAGTTCAAACGGTCCTTTGTCGTCCAACTTCTTCTTCGCCGGAGCGCCGACATTTTGCGAGCCGACAAGCACGGCATCGACTTGCGGCAGCCACATGTTCTGAGCGTTCGCGAGGTCGATGTTGAGTTGCTCGCGGAAGATCGCGAGCGCTCGCAGCTCAGGCCGGTTCGCGATGGCCGATTGAATGTCGGCGTCGAGATTGCGGAGCGACGGGTCGTCTTCGTCGGGGAATCGCGGCGGCAGGCGAGTGTCGTCGATGACTCGCGGGTTGCCCGATTCGTCGCGCAGGAACAGCGACGGCTTGTACGCCGCCTGCCGAAACTTTCGCTGAGCGTCGATCAGTTTCGTGCGTCGCGACACGATCAAGCGTTCGTTGTCGGTCAGCTCGATGGGCGGCGCGTCCCCTCGATCAACTCGCTTGCGCAGGCCGTCGGTCCGATCCGTCGCGATCTTCAACAGCTCGTCGTTGACCCGCACGTTCTGTCCGGCCGCGACCCAGTTCCAATAACTGCTCGACGCCGACTGAATGAACCCGATGAGCTGCGCTTGAATCTCCGGCTCGACCGACTGCACTTCCCAACTGCTGCGATACAAGCCGGCGCGGCGGTCGTCGATGTCGCGCCCCTGCGCGAGCGGGATCGTCGCCCCCGCTTTGAACTCGCCCCCTTGCTTCGTCTCGCGCTCGCCGTACCACTCCGGGAAATTGCCGCGCCCGATTCGAGATCCGCCGAACACCGATCCGCCCCCGAACAACGGCTGCTCGGCCCCGATCGCGTGCCGGTAGTTCTCGTAGAACCCCAGCGGCATGTTGAGCGTGTCCGCCTTGAGCTTCAGGTCAAACTCGCCGTTGGCTTGCAGCAACTCACCCTGAGCGATGTTCCGCCCAAACATTGCCGACCGCAGCAGCGGGTAGCTCGCGACGACTGAACCAATCACGTCATCCAAAGTGAGCGACTCGACGTCAGATCGGGTGTCCGACTTCTCTCGAGGCTTGGCTTCTGGTGGCGCGATCTTGCTGTCTGGCGACGCGGGTTCGTCTGCTTCGCCGACAGTGCTCTGCTCGCCGCTCACGAGCTGGATGTGTGAGTCCTCGTCATTGGCGGCCAAGTCATTTTTGGCGTGCTGATTGGAGTTCGACGACTGCCGCAGGCGGTCGGAATGGGAAGCTAATGAGCCGACAACAGGACCGTCATGCAACTGGTTGGATGCCGCTCGCTTCGCAAGCTGATCGCGACCGTGCGCGCAGCCGCTGACGATCAGAGCTGCGCTCACGCACAACATCAGCCTGACGATTATCCGTGATCTGGTCATTGCATCGACACCTCATCCCGACGGGAAACGTCATCGGCATCCGCAACCTTTGCCGATCACTCACGACGCTTACGCCGGGCAAGAGTTGGCTGGCTTCGCTATCTTTCAGGCCGGCCCGCCGCATTCGGATACTAAACATGCCAAATCAGCCGGAGAGCGCTATCCCCCGGTTCAGAACGCCAACAGACTCTCGAACCGGACGCGAGTGCGTTCTGGCTGATGGGCTGCTACTTCCCGCTGGCGAATAGTGGCAGTCGGCTGTCTTGGAGGAAGGACGCGCGGAGCGGAGCGTCACCGCGTTGGAGTTCCTTCGTTTCCCCTTGGCGAGTTTCGCGAGCGAGGGTGCGGAACGGATCGCCGGAATAGCAGACTTCGCCGAGCGTCACGGAAAGAGCGGCGTCTTCGGTCACGAACATCGGGCCGAGTTTGCCTTTCGTTGTTGTATACGACAGGCCACCGAGGACTTCGGTTTTTCCGCCGGCGCGGGTCTCGATTAGGGGACCGCCGCGTTCGGTCTTCAGTCCTAGGAACCATGCTTGGCCGCCAGCGTTGAGGAAGTGAACACCCTCCTCTTCGGTGTTGAAGTGCCGCGCCCAGAATTGCTGACTCGGACCGATCTCCCAGTGACCGACGACGTTCTCGAAGAAGGCTTTCCCTTCGCCGAGCAACACGCCGTTGGCCTCGCAGTTGCGAATCACGAGCGGGCGTCGGGCGTGGTTCTCGATTCGCAGCGCGAACGAGCAGTCTTCGATGACGAGCGGTTCGGCGGTGCCTCCTTCGATGCGAAGCACGGGTGCGTCACGATCCTTGAGCGTGTGACCGCGCAGCGCTCCGAAGAGACCGGCCAGACGGTGCACCTTCGGGCCGATGGTGATCGTCTCGGTGATGTGCGAGCCGCTTCCTTTCGGCAGATAGACGGTCGTCGCGCCGGAGTCGAGCGCGCGTTGGAACGCAGCGGTGTCGTCGGAATCGGTGACTCGGCGATGGCTGCGGACATTTGCCCAATCGGCCACAGGATCGAACGCGGGTTCGAGGGTTTCTTCGATCGGCAAGTCCAGCGAACCGGTATGACCAGGGAACAGGCTCAACACCGGAGCCGACACGAATTCGGCGACGTTCGGCCCTGCGACGCTGGGCGTGCCGCCATCGGCGGTGTTCTCGATCGCCAGCTTGTAGCCGGTCGCGCGGATGTTTCGGGCGAACAACGCCTCGCGCGAAATGATCGCCGACAAGTCGCTCGCCATACCGCTGCCGGTCAGCTCCGCATCAACAAGCGCGACGATTCCGAACTTGCTTTGAAACGCGGTCACCGCGTTACGGCTTTTCAGTCCGCGAATCGCGAGGCATTGTCCTTCATTGAGGAATCCGACTTGCCGCTGTCTCGCGAGCGTGATGTGTTCCAGCGTTTGGCTGTTGACCGTGCCGCCGGTTTTGATGCCGATGTCGAAGCCTTCAACGTGCAGCCGCTTCACGAGCAGCGGGCCGTTCATGTCGAAGTACGCGAGGTCGAGGCCGATTACTCCCTCGCCGTCGCCGCTGCGGATCGTCACATCGCGCAGGCTCCCTGTGTTGTTCGAGTAAAACTGCAAGCCGATCGCCCCGGCGTTGCCGCGACCGGTGTCGATGGTCAGCTCGGCGACGTTGTTATTGAACCAATCGGCCGAGCCGCGCCGTTGCTCCTCGTTACCACAGAAGCCGAGCGTCAGAACGGTCTGCGGCTTTGCGACGTCCGTGAACGTCGAGTCCTTGAGCCGTAGGATCGTCCGCCAGGGCGACTCGCCACGCATATTGTTGCGACCATGCCCGCGACCCGGCTCAAACTTCAACGTCTTCGAGATGAGATACGTTCCCGCTGGCAAGTAGATGACTCGCCCCGTTGCCTGGCATTCGTCGATCGCGCGCTGAATCGCGTCGGTGTCATCGTGCTGCCCGTCGCCGTGCGCCGAGTACGGAGCCTCACGCACGTTGAGCCAGCCGCAGTCATCGGGATAACTTCCAAATGCGGATAGTTCGGCCTGAGTTCTCTGAGCCGTCGTCGGCGCGGCGGTCTTGCTGGCGATGAACCGCACTTTGCCCAGCCCCGCGACATCCGACTGCCCGCCGCTGCGATGCGTCCCGTTGCAGAAAAACCGAATCCGCCGCGCCACGATTGGCGACTCGAACTGCTGCAACTCCCCCGTGTAGTCATCCGCCTTCGGAGCCTTCGCGAATCGAAATCGCTGCCGAATTGTCCGCCAACTCTTCGGCTCCGACTCCGCGTTGCCTTCGTCGCTGGCTGAATACTGGATCGTCACATCCTCAAACCCGCGATGCGGCGAGCCATTGTGATTCCAAACGCGAAACGCACCGACGGTTTGCACCTTTCCAAGATCGAACTCCACCAGCGGATGCTCGTCCGGCCCGATCGCCAGATACGCCCCGTTCCACATCGACCCACCATCGGCATACCCGTTCGTCGTGAGTTGAAACACGCCGCTTCCCGGCGATGTCTCCTTGAACCCGTGGTCGTTGACCAAGTTCATCGCACTCATCAACCCCTTAACCTGCTCGCTCGACGCACGAGCCGTCACGCCATCAATGAACCGCTCCGCAGCAGTCAGCCGAGTACCACTCGTGCTCAACAGCAGAGCCAAAATCAAAACGCTTATTCGCATCGGATAGCTCCATGAGAAATCAGCGTGCAACACGCTATCGTCCGGTTCGGAAGCAGAAGTCATGCAGACACTCAGAATCAACCGATGGATCGAGGCTTGCTCAGCTTGCTTGGTATTTCGGAAAGTCGTTGTAGCCCACGTCGTCGAATGAGAACCACGCCGACATTTCGGCGGGCGGGTTGAGCGGCCAGTTGTTGGCAAAGCGTGCGACGAGATCGGGGTTGCTGATGAAGGGGCGTCGCGAAGGCGATCAAGTCTGCATGATTTGCGGCGATCGCGGCTTCGGCGGTCTCCTGCGCGTAGCCGCAGTTTCCGATCAACAAACTACGGAACTGCGGGCGGAACTCGGCGAGCGTCATCGGTTCGCCAAGTTGATGAAAGCCGAAGCCGAGTCCGTCCATCAGGTGCAAATATGCCAGGCCGAACCGGTCGAGTTGCTGTGCGGCGAACGAAAACGTCTCGCGATAATCGGGCGACCCCATGTCGTTGTAGACACCGTTGGGCGAGAGTCTCACGGCAACGCGGTTGGCTGAAAACACGCTCGTCACCGCTTCGACGATCTCGCGCAGAAAGCGGAACCGATTCTCGATGCTGCCACCGTACTGATCGGTCCGCTGATTCGTCTTCGATTGCAGGAATGAGTCGATCAAGTAGCCGTTGGCGCCGTGCAGTTCGATCCCGTCGAAGCCCGCTAACTTTGCTCGTTCCGCCGCGCGGCAAAAGTCTTCGACGACGCTCGCGATCTCTGCCGTTGCCAACGCTCGCGGAGTTTCATACGGCTGCTTGCCGATCGGCGTGTGCATGTACTCGCCATTGATCGCGATGGCCGACGGAGCGACCGCTCGCGAACCGTCCGCCCGAAAGCTGCTGTGCGAAGCTCGGCCACTATGCCAAAGCTGAGCAAACATCACGCCTCCCGCCGCATGAACCGCCGACACCACGTCGCGCCACGCATCTCGCATCGCGTCCGTGTAAATCCCCGGCGACTGGTTCCAACCGTTGGCCTGCTCGGAGATCACGACCCCCTCGCTGATGATCAACCCGACAGAAGCGCGATCGCAGTAATACGTTGCCAGCCGCGCATTCGGCAGCCGCTCAATCCCCGCTCGTGCACGAGTCATCGGAGCCATTGCAACTCGGTTTTTCAAAGACAGGCCACCGAGAGTAACAGGAGACAACAGTTTGGAATCAGACATCGGACAACTCACTTTCATTGCTTGTGTTGAAGCACCTGGAAGCATCACGGCTGATGCTGAGTGATCGTCGTCTCGATGCGACGATCAGGAATGAGCCACATGGCCGCGACGAGGCAACACACGCCGCACGCCAGCCACGGATGCAAGAACGCCAACGGCAGTGCGAGTGCGTAGAGGACGAGGGAGATTTTCCCTTTGAAATCTGTGGTTAGCGCCTTCGCCAGTGTCGAGTCACGACCGTGATGACAGACGAGCAGATGAACCAGAATGAAATACGCGACCGCCGAGAATAACTGGACGATACCGTAAACCACCACGGGCCAAGTCGCGAAGTTGCTGCTTCCTAGCCAGCTTGTTCCGAACGGCACGAGCGAAATCCAAAACAGCAGATGCAGGTTCGCGAGCAACACTGCTCCGTTGACCGACCGCACCGCCTGAAACAAGTGATGGTGGTTGTTCCAATAGATTCCGACGAGCACGAAGCTCAGTACATGACTGAGAAATGCCGGAATCACCGGTCGCAACCCGCTGATCTCCCCCGTCGCAGGCACTTTCAAGTCGAGCATCATGATCGTCAGCACGATGGCAATCACACCATCGCTGAAGGCTTCCAATCGACTGCGAGTCATCATTCAACGGTCCTTGCGGTGATGTGTCTTCTTAGGGCGAGCGAGCGTTGAGTAATCAGCCGAATCGGACGCTTGCGCATTCCAGCTGATGCGTCGATTCGATTTAGATCGTTGTTATTGGCCTGCTGCACTTCCCCAACACCAGGCAGTCAGCCCCTTGAGGTCGCGGACGAAGAGCTCGTTGTCGGTGACACCAATGTGTGTCCAAGTGAGCGAATCGCTGACGTGGCGTTGGCCGAGCAGATCGAACTTCTGCGGGTTTGCGTTGATAAGCAGCAAATCGCCCCGTTCGTCGAGGGCCAGAATCTTTCGGCCCTGAGCGACGAGGCTCCAGTATTTGCCGAACGGTGTTGTGGTCCAACGTTCCTTGCCGGTCGCGAGGTCGATGCAGGTGAAGCGTTGGTTGCGGAGGTGCAGATACACATGGCCGTCGATCACGACCGGCGTCGACATGTAGCCTTGCGTCTTGTTCTGCCAGCGTTCGGTGATCGAGAAACTCTTGTCGGGCGAGGTCACATCCCCGCTGCGAGCGAGATCGAACCGCCACGACTTGCCGCCGTAGGTACTCGTGAAGATCGAATCGCCGACGACCACCGGCGTGAGAATGTTCATGCCGCGAAAGGTTTCGATCTTCTGCGACCAGAGTTCCATGCCTGACTCAGGTTCGATGCCGACGAGCCGCTCGCGCGTTTGCACGAGGAACTGCGGCTGACAAGCGATCGTGACTTTCATCGGCGACGCAAACGCGCTGCCGTTCATGCGGCCGCCGTCGGCGAGCGTTCGCCAAACTGTCTCGCCAGTTCGCTTGTTGAGCTTCACGAACGAGGCTCCCGCTTGAACGTAAACGTGGTCGCCATCGACCAACGGCCACGACACGAAACCGAACGACGGCAACGGCGACTTGAATCGCTCAACGAGATCGGCTCGCCAACGTTCCTTGCCGTTCGCGGCGTCGAGACAGACCAGCACGTCCCGCATCCCGGCCACGAACAACGACTCGCCATCGAATGCGGGAGTCGCGCGAATCCACTCGCCGTTCTCCCACGCGAAGAACGGCCCCGACATCGCCCCCGGCCACTCCGCCGACCAAAGCACCTTGCCATCTGCTCTCGATAGAGCTTGCACGACCTCGGTCTTACGATCGCGCGTCTCCGTCACGAAGACTCGATCCGCCGCCACAATCGGCCCGGAATAACTCAACCCCAAGTCCGCTCGCCACGACTTCGTCAACGTCGCTTCATCAACGCGCTCCGGCCAAACCGGCATCGCCGCCGCCTGCCCGTCCCGCGACGGTCCACGCCATTGAGGCTAAGTGGTCGGTTCGCCGGCGAGACCGTCGCTCGCCAGCAAACAGACGACGACGCTCATCAAAACCCACCGCATCCGCTGACGAATCATCTCGAACCTTTCTCATGCCATACGACTATCAGCCGGAACGCGCTAGCGTCCGGATTATTCGCCAGAGTTTTGGAGCCGCGACCGTTAGGGAGTGGTCGTTAGCGTCTGACCGCTCGCTTAAGGTCGCGGCTCCAAAAGCACACGGTCTGTGATTACTGCAGGGCATGACTAATCCGCGGTAGCGTCCGGTTCGGAACACCGACAGACACTCGAACCGGACGCTAGCGCGTTCCGGCTGATAAAGCCAATCAGAAACTCGCGACTTCACTGACCACGACGCTACTTCTATTTGTCATCGGACTTCTTCTTGTTCGCACTGCTTACTTCCGCATACGCGACCGTCGGCGGGAAGCCATTCAGCCGTCGCCAGGCTTCGTAGCCGAGGCCGACTTGGTCGAGGAGAACCCACCCATTCGCTCGTGTTCCTTGGCGGAGGTTGGACTTCCCCCCGTTTTGCGGGCGCGTAGATAAGCGCGTAGAGTGCGAGACGAGGAG
>SXGU01349030.1_pt1 | contig 10780 bp, 4 predicted proteins | sample 3174531 | NCBI WGS metagenome assembly SXGU01 (sample SAMN11356863, study PRJNA531348) | freshwater metagenome | isolation source: freshwater sample F1-140 | place: China: Fuxian Lake, Yuxi | collected 2017-12-25 | reverse complement strand
TTTCTTACCTACATTGTGTGATATTTAAAATACAAGAACCAGATACACTTTTCCAAGCATATGCCGTATTAGTTCCCATAAAAATTGTTGCATCTGTGTTTGCTGGTATCAAAAATCTATTAACCCAAGCAGTACCAGTGGCACAATTCCCTTCAGCCAAGGCTGCACTTGTTCCAATTCCGATATATGCGCTATTGGTTAAAGATAAATTTTTAACAACTATTTTTAACAGATTATCTGCCATTAGTTCACTAGCAACAGTTGTTGTAGCTTCTTTGTCACCAGAGAAAATAGATGGGATAATAAATTTGGATAAATTTAATTCTGAAATAGTATCTTGAGAAATTACTTCTACATTATCTAATCTGGAATCTAGTTCGGTAACTTTGTCCAATTGTGATTCAATTTCGGCAGGTGAATAGCTGAGTTGCTGCAGCAGACTGGCCGAAGAATTTGTACTATTGATTAAGTTTTTTGGGTGAAGTGTATTGTATGAAGATTGTATTGCACCAATATCTATGCCAGAATCTGGTAAAGGTTCTCCACCATATACAGTTGGTCGAGCTTCGGTCCAGTATTTGTGCCCACCAGCTATAGCAGGGCTATTACTAGCTGGGGCAAGGTTGGTGTCCAATAATGGGTTAGATTTAACCCAATTTAACATTTTCCCAGCGGCCTGATATGTAGCTATATATGAGCTAGTATCAGTTGACATTGTAATTAGTTTTGTTTCAGCTGCTGCTGAAGACCAGTATCTAACAATAGTAGATGAATCACTCCTATAAAATAGATTATTCGATTCTATTACATTAACATTATCTCTTGCTCTATCAATATTTAAATCTGCTTGACCTGCTACAGCACCATTAACCAATGCGTTATAAAAAATGTTATTACTAATTTTTGCGGATTGTGTATCCCTAAATGCAACAAATAACGCACGAGAATGTGTATTATCCGTAAATGTATTATTTGACACATACACTGGTTTTGAGAACGTCAATGCGGGATTTATAATTGTCATCGCGCCAACCCCCGCCGCCGCCGCATCATACCTTGTGTTTTTTACAATGTTTCCAACAATACTACCACCTTTCCATATACCAGTTGCACTAGGACCATTCAAACAACATGCATATCGGTAATTATTATCAAATGTGCAACCAATTACACTTAATTCAACTGACATTGGATATTCCGAGCCAGTGCCCATATAGATACCAGAACCACGGTTTAAACTACCTCCAGAATAGGCTGGAATTGTTGATGAACTTGGCCCATTGTTTATAAATTTAGCATCTTTAATTACCATATTAGTAATTGTTCCACCCATTTGACCAATACCGATGCCGTCACAGTCATAACCAACATTCCACACAGTTCCATCAAATATAGGATTTGTGCCATTGCTTTGATAAACACCTGACACATAAAGTTTATCTAATGTGCCATAATATGCATCAACACCAAGTCCAGCACCTTCATTATATGAAATATTACAATTAGATTTTACTGTTATATTGGAACCACCTGATATATACATTCCTACTAAATTATATAATATAGATACATTGTCAAATGTAATATTTGAAGAATTCTTCACATATGTGGAGTAGCCTTTATACGATTTCTCTACAGTTGTGCCAGTGCTTTGTGGGCCAGATATAAAATCTCGAATGATCAAATTTTTAAATATCACATTACTAATTGTATCAATATTTACTGCACCAGCTTCCGTAATATGCATGCCATGTGTGCGAACATCCACACCACTTGGGCTGGAAGCCCCAAAATTGATATACAATGTGAAACCAGATTTTACAGCCCATTCATTTGGTTGCAAATTTGCAATCAGCCATGCTTCAGTTTGATTGTATAAATCTAATTGTTTTTTTGGATCATACTTGACACCATCCAGAAAAACATATCGGGGGGCAAGCCCCAAAACCTTTTTCCATATACCACCAGAAACATTTACCCAAGATGATGTGGTGGGTAACCCACCCGATGTTATACCATTTGTGCCATTGATATCATATCTAGGTGAAATAATAGTGCTACCAATACCGTCAATAGTAATTGGTTTACTAGTGGTGCCGGATACCGGCACAGATAGTCTTTCATAGAATGTACCAAATAAGCTTATTGTATCGCCTGCAACAACACTACCCCAAGGAATTGCTGATAAAGTCTTTAATGGTTTTGATATTCCATCGTTACTATTGGAACCAGTATTAGAATTTACATAATACGTTGCCATTTGTTACACACCTTGAGTTAAAATTGTAGACACAGTTGCACCATTTCCGAGCCAAGAATAATAGGAATAATCTGAAATATTTATGTAACTGGTTATACCTTGTGGAACCAAGAATCTGGTGATATTATTTGAGCCGGTTGAGCTATTTGATTCAGCTTCAATATTACTTTGGCCAAGGCCAATATACACACCATTAGTTGTGCTAAGATTTTGCACCTTTAACACCATTGATCCAGTAGCTTTTGCTTCGCTTTGACCTGATACAGTTGTTGTAGCAGATTTTGTTGCTGTATAAATTGATGGGATAAATGATTGAGTATTACCAAATTCTTTCCATGTACCTGGAGTTCCAGCCACAATACATTCCCAACCAATTACATTTGATTTTGCTGGAGTGATATTATATATAATATCACCAACTTTATAAGTACCAGTAGTAGGTGCATTTGCAGACCAATTTATGGTTGGTTGAGAAATTTGGAATGCTTTATTTATGTTACCATATGTATTAGTAACGGTTAAATTTGTAGTAATGTTACTTATACCAGTGGAATTATTGTATATATTTCCATATAAGTTTGTTATATTTACCTGACTATATCCACCAATAGATACATGAAATATCAATTTGTTAGATACATTATTGCCTTCACATCTGTCAATATTAAGCGTTCCAGCATTATTACAACGCACTAATCCATCCATACCTTTCAGCGTATTGTTGATGAAATTTACTGTAAAATTAGTGGTTGGGGCTGGTATGTATATCATACTGTTATTCGCAGCAACACTAGACATATCTACTATATTGCCTTCGATAGTCCATACTGCTCCAGCAGAAGTAGGATATACTGGCGGTCCAATTAAGAACTGTCCAGATATACTACCAGTGAAGATATTATTTCGTATTGAAGATATATGGTGCAATTGTCCATATGTAGTTGTTCCAGACCAATTGCAAGCGTTGTGAAATCTATTTCCTTCTATAATATCAACAGAGTTTGTATTAACATTATCTACACCGAAGCTCCACCCATGTCCAGTTTGTATAGATGCAATTACATTATTTCTTAAAATCCATTTAACAGCAAATCCAGCAGATATAGCACTAGGGTTTACAGACCTTGGGTCAAGGTTACTAGATGTATATGTTCTATGTATTGACAATACTTGTTTATTAGCGGAGTCATTATCCAGTTCAAAGTTACAATTCTCAATCAACACTTCATGATTCACAGCACTTAGTGAAACAGCAGAATCATTTCCGAAATGTTTACAATTTTTTAATGTTACAAAACATGCTCTAAACGAATTAAACCCAAATTGTCCTATAGTTGTGCAGTTATCATAGTATACATTCCATACCCCGTTATGAGTTGAGAACCCACCACTACACCGCTGAGTCACACAATCACTGTAGAAACTGTGCATTTGTCCATATGTATCATCAAATGCATGCCAACCCCTTTTACCAACACAGTTAGAAGTTTTACTTATCCAGTTGCGTTCACGCAATATACCATATCCATATTCATTGGGCGTACCACTTACTAAAGGGGCAACTGTACCTATGTCATTAGTGTATCCAAAACTTTCAAAGTAACTATTAGATACAATATCATAAGCATTATATCTAATGTATATTTGTGTTCTACAGTGACCCTCAACATTAAATTTATCTAACCATACATTAGAGCAACCCTGTATATCAAATGCGCCAGTTAATGTTCCACCAACATCAGTAATCTTTACTTTAGTATTCTTCCAAACGATTGGTTCATTTAGATGATATGCTTTAACTACAAAACTATTAATGTCTCCAACATTTCCACTAGCAACAATATTGGCAATAGTTATATCAGAAACAGTTACACCATCTATAAACAATCTATTGCCGAGGATTTCATGTACAACATAGTAATGTAGGGAGTCTGAATGATCTGGCCCACTTTTAATTGGGCAGGTAATTTCAATTAAATCTCCAACAGTTATACCAGAAACACTACTTAAATCTAAATAGTTTTGACCGCGAGATACTTCAGCAGTTAATGTTGTAGTTAATATAGAAGTTTGCAGGGTAAATCTAATCGCAGTATTATTGAATAATAATGTAGACCCGTTGAAATCTACATTTAATTGTTTATGACCAGTTCTATTTAATGATATAGTTGTTCCAATTTTATACTGTTTATTTTTACTAGATATAAGTGGAACACCATTTTGTGAACAATATGTAATAGCTGCAAGCATTCCAGCACTGTCATCGGTAATACCATCACCCTTACAACCAAAATACTCTGGTGTAACACTGTCACCACCATCCCAAGATGATCCATCACTTATAACAATTTTATTAACATCTTGTATTACACCAATGCCAGGGAAATCTGCAGCACTTGGTAAATCTGTTTTTGTTGGGACAATGGTTATCCCAGTTCCTCTAAATTTTGTCATATTATTTTATATTATTTGGATGAAATGGGTTTGTTGTCGATTGTACTGCGCCAATATCTATGTCAATATCGGGATAAGGTTCCCCTTTTACATCAAATGGGCGAGCGTTTGTCCACCATTTGGTTCCAGCATTCAAACAAGGTGAACCAATACTAGGAGCGTAATTCGCTCCCAAAATTGGATCAGTTTGAAATGAATTTGCGTCCATATTGGCTTGTGATGCCCTCCATGACGCAAATGTGGATTTAATACTACCATCATAAACAAACTGTGTTCCAGAACTATAACAATTGTTGTTGCAATTGAATGTTACACTTCCTTGGTGATATACCGAATATAATCCACCAACAAGTATATTATTTTTAAAATTTATTGTTCCAACTGCATCAGTTGAAATATTATAATTTGGTGCCAATGAATTGGTTTTTATAATGGTGTTATTCGCAATGTTAACAATTCCACCAACACTATTGCTATCTGCCTGTAATCCATATGTTGTGTTATTGTCTAATACAATTTTATTACCAACTATATTAGCATTTGTTATGGTTGTGCCAGTTGCACCATTTCCATATGGAGCAGAATTTGCACCATTTCCATAAATATCGCAACCAATTATTTCAAATAAACTAGCACCTTGACACGATATTGTTCCACCACCACCAAGGTTTTTCATAACTGAATTATGAACTTTTACATAACCTGATGTACCAGACATTATGTTTTGTTTATATGCATCTGTTTTAGTAAATCTACAATTTTGAATAAGCAGGTTATAAGTACCACCATTGGAACCACCAACATTATCACCACCGATTGAATTGGTTGAAACATTATAAGAATCACAATTATCAATTATAACAGTCCCCGCACCTGCACGAACTTCAATTGCATCATTACCAATATTATATACAAAAGAATTCTGTAGTGTGCCACCTGCACCAGTGTTGAACGAAATACCGAATCCAGTAGCACCTAAACAATCATGGATATCTAAATTATCACCAAGGAACCCTGAACCACCAACCAATAATCCACCATCAGCACTTGTAATCTCAAAATCTTTTATGGTAAAATTAGTAGATGTAACAGACCAAAATGATCCTGATACAATATGTTTTGGTCGGGAGCCGACCCCATATTTACCAAGTGTAATATTTGCTGTGGTTAATGTTGGAATACCTGTGTAAGTTGTACCAGCTTTTTGTAAATATGTGTTACCAGCCACCCAAGTCAACCCAACCCAGGTATTAAATGGGGTTAGTTCTGATAATCCATTGCCATTAACACCAGCACTAGGATCAATATAATATGTTGTCATTTAAACCCCTTGTGTAATTTTAACTGTGGCAGTACCTGCCGAACTAACCCATGCAAAATGGGTACAATCATCTAAATTAATAATGGCCGATGTATTCGGCAACAACATGTGCCGGGTTGATCCGGCCCAACCTGCGCTACAATTTGATTCAGCTTCTAGGAATGTTCCACCAATACCAATGTAAACAGAGTTAACCAATGATTGATTTACAACTTGCAACTTTGTTGCACCTGTTGCAGCCACTTCTGATTGACCTGTTACCAATGTTGTGGCCAATACTTCCGCAGAATAGATGGATGGGGAAAATTTAAACCCTTCAATTGCATCTAATTTTGTAGAAAGATTTGTTACAGTAGTTGTAAGAGATTGTATTAAATTATACAAATTCTCAGATGTATGGATATTTGATCCACCAACTATGTTTACAGGATGCGTAAGACTGGTTGACGTTTGGAAACATCCTATATCAATATTGGTATCAGGAAATGGGTTACCATCTATGCCAACTGGTCTTGCATTATTTCCCCAATATTTAAACCCTGTGCCGATAGGATTTGCAGTTCCTGCAGATGGGGCACCGTTTGTGGCAATGGTTACTGTGCCATTTATACCGTTAACATCGTATCCGGCACCTTGCCATGTTCCAAATGATGTATAATTTGTGTTAACAATTCTACCGATAATTCCAGAACCAGAGTTATCATTAATATTGTTGTTTATTGTTAAATTTGTGCTCTCAGCAAGTTGAATTGCTCCATAATTTGTGTACCCACCTTCAATAGACACATCTTTAATTATGTTGTTATAAATTTTACAAGTTGAATTTGCATGAACTCTGTCAACATATATACCGGATGCTGTGTAACTGCCACCAATTATTGTATTATTTGCAATAATCAAATCTGTGGCAGTTAACTGCCCAGAACTTTCTATTGCAGATATTATTGAACTTTGTGTATTTGTTGCAATTGGAATTGGTCTAGTATTGACAATTAAATTACCAATTATAGATTTTTTTGCAATTTTTATACCAGTTCCAGATGTAGCAATGCCTGTTCTTGAGGTATTTTCAATTCTGTTACCAGATACAACCAATTCATCAATATTCATTGCAATTGATGTTGAGCAATTGACTCCAGAACCTCTACCAACTGATCCAATCCATCCAGTTTTTAAGGTTAAAACACTTGGACCACCATTTAGACAAACCCCGTCACGGATAATTACTTTGGTTATATCACCGCCATTATAACCAACCCCAACTCCACCATCTGCGTCATTATTTGAATTAACTTGTGTTCCATCATATCTAGGCATCCAACCACAATAATTTGATTCCCAATCAAATATTTCAATTGTACCAGCTTTAGTAAATGCCGCCGCTGTAGCTTCGTTGGAATTTTGTATTGCCACAGCACTATTGCAATAGTCTACTTTGAATTTTACTTTTACAGAATCGCCGCCAGCAATTCTTAATGGAACAAAGCAATTTTTAACACTAAATTGACCATTTACATTTGTTAAACCAACACATTGTTCAAAATAAAATCCATTAACTCTATGCCCAGCAGAGTTATTAACCCTCCTAACAGTGAAATTGCCATAAAAATCCAAATTTGTTTTTCCAACTGCTTCAATTGCACCAGCCATTATAGAAGTGCTACCAGTAACATTATATCTTCTGGTATGGGAACATCTTATGTCAATAGTATTTGGATTTGTACCGGTTGGCAATCTTAGGTATAAAGTGGCACCCATTGCATCAGTATTTACCGCAGTACTAATTGTCCACTCATTTACGCCGATTGCTCCAATAATGGTTACTTCAGAATTTGCTGCAAGTGATGATGGCATTGGTTCAATCCATTCACCGTTAAGATACACATTCCATGTTCCTTTATGACCCTTTTTCCATATATTTGATCCAGCGTTTACCAATTGCCATGCTGATCCAGAAACTTCAACATATGAGTTATTTAATGTGTTCGTACCATTAAGTGATAGTGACCCATCCCAAATTGTATCTTCAGATACTAATGTCAAACCATTTGATGGAACAACAAATTGTTCATAATGTGTTCCAGGTAAGAAAATCAATCTGTCGCCGGAACCGGCACCTATTGCATTATTATTGACAGAACTCAGTCCTACAATTGGATTCTTTCTGGAAGTACCTGTACCACTTGTGCCGGAACCGGCAGGGGCTATGTAAAAATCTCTTGCCATCTTATTTGCCTTGTGTTATTTTAACAGTGGTTGTACCACTTACGCCCATCCAGGAATAATATTTGTAACCAACCATTGAAATGTCATCAATAGTTAATGGTGCGACACTAAATTTTGAAACACCACTTGTGCCATTACTTGCAGAATATTCTGCCTCAGTGGCACTATTACCTAGACCAATTATGGTATATTTAGTAGAATCTTGGTTCTCAACTCTTATTACAGAAACACCTGTAGCAATTGGCTCAGACTGACCTGAGACAGTGGTTGTGGCAGATTTTGTACCAGAAAAATCACTGGCTATAAATTTTGTTTGAGATAATGCATCAATAGTAGTCATTGCAATATCGGGCAACTTGGCAGTTAATACTGCACTTGTGCCCAAGGATACCCAATTAGCAGAATCTGTTGCAAATACTGGAGAAGCTGTATGATCCACGGTGCATCTATAAACGGTGCCAGAATTTGAAACCATGTTGCCAATAATATATGGAGTATTTGCAACCCATGCTTTTGCTAAATAACCTGGGACAGTTACTGTCCAATATAGTGGTTGGCCAGCTGTTGTATCAAGATTTACAATTTGTTCATTTGGAGTTAAAAATGCACCAGCAATTGGTGTCCCATTTGAATATCTTAAATTTGGGTGTAGTGGCAGGCTATTTTCTACAACTACTTGGTCTAGTGCTTCTAATGATAAGTCTGTTGATTTTGCGGTGACGGTTATGCCAGAAATTATGGTTTTAGTGCTTGTTTCACCTTGTAAAAATACCCTAGTCCATTTGACTTCTGGATTAACTGCTATGGATGCCTTACCTGTTCTTGGTCCAGAATGCGAATAGTAGAAGGCACTTTGAGAAAATAACCCACCCCATGCTCTGAAAACAGTTGTCAAATCTGCAAAATATGCTTTCGCGGCATCATACAGCCTTACACGTAACCTACCTGAGTTATTGCTAGATAAACCAAGTATATAATCAAAAGTAAATCTTTTGGATATATTTGTTCTAAGAACAATGCTAATCATATTAGATATAGCTTTTAGGTGTAACCCATCATACATGATGGTTATATCTGTAGATGGTATAGATTTAAGTGGAGTTGTACCATTACTATCTGTATGGTCAAAGCCAGGAACTGTTATACCATTGGCAGATTCTATAGCTTTTAAATGTAAATTATCAAATTTGATAGAATGAAATTTATGCCTGCGATATGATACAATTTCGTTATCTGCAGAGCTACCAGATGTTTTTGCAAAACAATTTTCATCAATATCTGGCATTGTTAGTGGATTTGTAACATTGGCTTTGTTATCAACTTCAAACAGGCTACCTGTAGAACGATTGCCAGCTACAAAATTGACAGATGATAATGCAGCTGCAACCATATATGGGCCAAAACCAGTTTCCCATCGACTATTAGTTGTTCTGTTATTGGCACCAGCCCCATCATAAAATACCGGACTTCTACGACATGGACCAATATACTCTAGGTTTACATTTCCATCACTAACTGTCCCACTTGTATGAGTGGGGGCAATTGTTCCAAGAGTCAATGTCCCAGTTGTAACAGTAGTTATTTTATATTCATCAAAAGTTGTTGGATTGTATATAATATTATCTGTTTGCCAACCAGTTCCACCAGCAGTCCATGCCATGGGTGAACCAAGCTGGAAACACGGTGTTTCCCACACATTGTTATTTGCATTTAGGTAACATATTGACGATTCTGCAGAAAAATACCAACCGTATGAACTTCCGAATCTATTCAAATCACTTGTAGTGGCGATATTACCACCATAGAATTTATTTTCATTGACCCAACTTTCCACATCATATGAATGTATATTCACTGCATATTTACACCCACGAATTTGATTAATTCTTATGTTATTATATGCAGTTGCATTGGTTTTTCTAGTTTCATATGTTACAGATGTAAATGTTTGTGTGGCATTTGCTGATAGAGTAACAGATGTCGCACTATTATATGTGGCAATTTTTCCTACAACTACGCCACCAGACACGATATAATCATTTACCATACCAGATGAAAAAGCAGTGCCAATTCCAGTAACATTTTTTGTTCCAGTTGTTACTGAAACTGTACCAGCTCCGGCAGTAATTACTGCATCTGCACCAAATCTAGCACCAATTGTAAATCCTTTAATATCATGTATTTGTATTTCAGACCTAACAACATTAAGGAATTCGACCCCAATTAAATTTTTCGATTTATATTTATGACCTGGATAATAGAACACATTGTTATTATAAATATTCAACCCTAAAAATGTTCCAAAATCACAATTGCTTCCAGTAGCACCAATTTTCAATTTTACATTATCAACATTATCAGTAAATTGAAACACTGCTCCACGCATATCCAAATCAATATATGGACCCAAATCCAATTGACCAGATATTTTATATGTACCAGGATAAATTTTTAATAATACTCGATTGGTGGCTGTGGCAGTTAATTTTGCCTGTGTGATAAGTGCTCTAATATCATCA
>SXGU01508034.1_pt1 | contig 10781 bp, 4 predicted proteins | sample 3174531 | NCBI WGS metagenome assembly SXGU01 (sample SAMN11356863, study PRJNA531348) | freshwater metagenome | isolation source: freshwater sample F1-140 | place: China: Fuxian Lake, Yuxi | collected 2017-12-25 | reverse complement strand
GCGCCATCGGAGCCGCATCGTTAACGGTGATCACCACGCCGAAGCTTGTCGATCCACCCGAATTGGTCGCGGTCACGGTATAGGTTGCGGTCGGAGCAATCGCTGTCGGTGTTCCCGATATCACCCCCGTCGCCGTGTTGAACGACAGTCCTGCAGGCAGGTTTGGTGAAATCGAATATGACGAAACGCTTCCGGTCACGCTCGGCGAAAGCGGCGTAATGGCCGTACCGACGGTGAGGGTGTTGGGCGAGTTGTATGAAAGTGCTGAAGGCGCGGCGGCATTGACCGTGATCTGCACAATAAAAGTTGCCGATCCGCCCGAGTAATTGGCCGTCACGGTATAATTGGCCGCAGCAGAGGCGACGGTCGGGGTACCGGAAATAACGCCTGTCGACGCATTGAAATTCAGCCCCGCCGGAAGTGCCGGTGAAATAGAATACGAAAGCACGGTGCCGCCATTGACCGTCGGGCTTACGGGAGCAATCGCTACGCCTTGCGTAAAGGTCAGGGGAGTCGGATACGTGATGGGCATGCGCACCCCATCCAACGCGATATTGTTGAATGTGACGCGGTCGCCTTCGTCGAGGGTCATGTTCGGGCCGCTGAAGCGGATCCTGACCTTGAAATGCGGATTGTTTTCGACGGTCGAAACCGCGCTGAGATCTGCCTCAAACAAAGTATAATCTGCCGTGAGCGGGATTGTGGAATTGGTAAGGCCGGTCGTGATCCAAACGGGAGCACCTGAATTTATTGAATAATCCAATACGATGTTGGAGGCGGCTCCTTCATCCTTCGCGGCGAAGGAAAATTTTATGGACTTGAAACCGGTGGTAGGCATATTGAAAACCATAGTGTTTTCAAGCCCGTTGTTTTGGAATGGCTGCAGGATCTGGAGGCCGCGCATTTGCGAAGCGTTATAAGCCGCGTTGTTGTTTGCAGCCGGGCGATAATTGACCGGAGTCGGCGCGTTGCGTCGTTCCATCGAGGCTTTTCGCCAAAGCGGATGGGTCGCCGTGAAAGGATAACCCTCGAGGCATGATTGGTACTGGATGCTGGCATCCCCGGGCAGTTCGTAAGTAGAGTTGAGAGAGGTCAGCGGCGTATCGTTCGGGATTGCGCTGGTCATGTGCCAGAAATAAACCGGCTCCGAAATCTCTACCGGCTCAAGCGGGGCAAAAACCGCGGTCACCGAAAAATTCGCATCGGTTACCATCGTCAGATCGGCATCGGTGGAGTTTGAATCTCCGGTCCAATGGCTAAATATGTAGCCTGGTTTTGCAATCGCCTTGAGTTTAACCGGGATGTTCGCATAGTATTTTCCGCTCCAGGGATACGGGTTTGCGGCTACACCATCGGTTTCGGGAACCAGCTCGATTGTGTTTACCTTGATATGTCCGTGTGCCGATGAGGAAACATTGAGCGTCACATCGATGTCATTTGAAATATTGAACTTTTCGCGAATGTGCTGACGCTGGAACTCGGGCCTTTGCAGTGCAAAATTCTGCTGATAGGTCAGGCGGTTGTTCCATGAAGTCATGCTGCTGGGAAAGCTCCAACGCGCGATGTGTTCCGGCATGGACGGCTGGATGCCTGCCTTGAGCTCATTCATCTGGCCGATAATGTAATCGGGCTTGAAAATGGTATTCATCAAGTCGGCGAACCGGCTGATAAAATCCTCCTTGTACGCGTTGTTTTCAAGCAATTTCCGAATGATAAGCGTTGACCATGCCGGATTTGGCCAGGTATTGTTAAGCGAAGTGGCGATTTGAAGATTGTTGTGAGAATAATCGTCGGTCCCGAAGGAGAAAGTATCGTCCAGATCATGGAATACCCATCTCCAGCGTCCATCGTGACCGTACGGTGCATTGGGCTCGTAACCAGCGGTTTTCTTGCGCCAGAACTGTTGGTTGTTGCCCGGCCAGTCAGAGTTGTCAAGGTAAATGTTGGTCACGAAATTATCCGTAAAGCTCTCCGGATCCAGTTGCGTCTTGATGTAATTGTAATTGGCTTCCGATGCAAGGGAATTGTTTTGCAGATAGGACACCATGGCCTGCCAATGGGCCGTATCGCCTTCCTCGGCGACGAGTCCCTGGTTTTCAAGCAGGTCAACTTCGTCGATACCATACACGCGCTCAAAATACTGGTTGTCAAACCTTTCGCGGATGTTCAGGATGCCCCAATATTCGCCATTGAAAAAGGTGATGGCGGGCTGGTAATTCTCGTTTTCGCAGTGCAGTTGGCGGCAGATGCGGTGCACCAGCGCGTCCCTGAACATCGTGTCCCGGAAGTCGCTCCCGGAGTTGGAAAGCGTCAACCTCTTGAAGCTGTCGTCGGCCAGGTCGGGGAAAAATTGGTGACTCAATGTGCTATCACCGTATTCCGAACGCGCGTAAACCGTGAGCGATTTGCTTTCGTAACGCCGGGTGGAAGCACCGCGTATGCGCAGCCCGATCTCCTGGTTAAGTACTTCTGTTCCGTTTACGAAATAGGAGAAATTCGCTCCCTTTTCAAACTCCATCCCGCGACGGTAGTAGTTTCCTACCTCGCGGCCCCGCGGATTGAGCGACGGGTTGGAGGCGCGCCAGGTATCGTAATCCACACCGGCGACGTAAATCCCATCGTAGTAATCAAAGAAACGCGTCTCGGGGAAAGCAAGCGAGATGACGGGCAGGTTATATCGTGCGCTTCCTGAAGGATGCACAAAATAAGTCCTTGTCACGATCGGGCTAGGCAACGACCCTGGCTTGATGGCGCGCGCCTTTACGACCGTTCCCTTGAAAACGGGGTTGTCGGGGAAATAATAATTGGGGTCAAAACTGTAGGTTGAAGAGGTCCATGAAAGCTTGTTGGTTTGCGGCGTGCGATCCACGATTTGGATGGGCGCTGCGTATTGCTGGCTCGTGTAGGATTGCGAGAGAAACGGTCCGGTGGGGTGGAATGGCTGTTCCGAGTATGAATTCTTATATGGATAAAAAGTGCCGTCGAGGTTGTTCTCGTCGGGGTCCGAACCATCAAGGGTGTAGATGATCGTGGCGCCGGGATCGGTGGATGTGATGCTCAGGTTGAAAGCCGATGAATAGAAACCCGCCGCATGCGAGAAGGTAGGCGGGGCCAGTTCGGCGCCGGTTCCGGCCGACGCATTTACCCCGGCAGGGGTGACGTTGGTGAAAATAACGAAAGGGCCCGTTCCGTTGGGAAGGCGGCCAAATGATTGGTCGGATGAAAGTTCGGCGGCGGGCGATTGGTCCACCATGACACCGGCGGCGCTCGTGAGCGTAATTTGTTCTCCCGATGCGCTGATCTTCCAATTGGTATGCAGTGGGCTGCCCGGAGTGGTGCGGTTCTTATCGGAACACCAAATGAGCATGTACTGCCCCGGATTCAGCGTCACGTTTGGAAAGATCCATTTGAACGGTGTCGCCGGCGCATCCGACAGCCCATAACCGTTGAGGTTGACGGCCGTACTCCCCGAATTGTAAAGTTCAACCCAATCCTCAAAACTTCCATCCTCGTCCGTGTTGATCGATGTGTTGGAAGCAAGTATTTCATTGATCACGACTCCCTGCGCGAAAACGGCGTTCCCGCCCGCAAGAAAGAGTGCCCATAAAGCCAGTAAGGTAATTTTTTTCATCGCAATTTCTTTTTCAAAGCACAAGATAGCAATACGGCACCGCACGGTATTTTTTACTCGGCTAAACGTCCCATTTGAACGATAAATGGATTTTTTTAAGACAATTTATGAAATCAAAAAAGGGGGCGGAATTGATCTCAGCCCCCTTCATTCCAATCTTTTCGTACATTAATTTTTGCTGATTTTCCGCACCTCCGTAATCTGTCCCTGCCGGAGCTCCAACAAGTAAAGCCCGGAGTTGAGATTGTCCAGCCCAATGGCCTGACCCGGTTGCATCACACCCGATATGACGCGCCTTCCGTCCATTGCATAAACAGCATACGCGGTATCTTCGGTGAGGCCTCCAACCTGGATTTGCGACGTGAACGGGTTGGGGTAAACCCTGACCTGTGACAATTGATGCGCCGGGGTTGAAAGTTCTTCCTCGGTCGCGCGCACCGAAATGTTGTTGAAGGTGATGCGGTTACCGTTATCGGCTTCCATATTGGCTCCGGTAAACCGCAACCTGACCTTGAAGTCCGGATTGTGGTTGGCCGCCACGACAGAGGTAAAATCGGTCTCGAACAACTGGTAGGCCGATGCCAATGGCATGGTCGATGTGATCCCTGCCGCAGTCCAGGCCGGTGTCCCCGAAGCGGTACTGTATTCCACGGTGATCGCGGTGGCGTTCGTGCCTTCATTCATCGCTGCAAATGCAAACTTGACGTCGCGATAACCCTGCGTGGGGACGCTGAACACCAGCATATTTTCATTGCTCCCCTGGTGCAATGGCTCCTTGATTTGGATGCCGCGCATGTTGCTCGTGGCAAAAGGGACATCATTGTTGGCCTCCGGAATGTAATTGATCGGAGTCGGGGCATTGCGGCGTTCCATTGAAGCCTTGCGCCAAAGCGGGCTTGCAGATGTGAAAGGGTACCCTATCAGCGAAGATTGGTAATTGAGCACCGCGTCCTGACCGGTTGCCTCAAAAGTCGCATCGAGGGAAGTCAGCGGCGCATCGTTCTCGATCGTGTTGTCCATCATCCAGAAATACACGGGCTCGTTGGCGGCCGGTGTCGTATCGGGAACAAAGACCGCGGTCACGTTGAACGACTCTGCCGATGATACCGTTATTTCCTGCGTGGTGGCGCTTGAGGCGCCTGTCCAGTGGCTAAACATGTAGCCCTCAGCCGCGATTGCCTTAAGGGTAACGGGTATGTTCGAGAAATAGATCCCGGTCCATGGGTATGGATTCCCGCTGATGCCGTCGGTACCGTCCTTAATGTCTATTGTATTCACTTTCACGTGGCCGTGCGCCGCGTCCGACACATCCACCATCACGTCGATGTTGTTTGCGATCTCAAACTTTGCGCGGATGTGGTCGCGTTGGAAAGCCGGCCTTTGTTCGGCAAAATCAACCTGCTCCTCGAGGTAGGAATTCCAGTCCCAGGCGGTCGGTGCCTCCCAGCGTGCGATCTGCTCCGGCATTTCCGGTTCGATCACCGACTTGAGCTGGTTCATCATTGAAAGGACGCGATCGGTATGGAATGACGTGTTCATCAGGTCGGCAAAGCGGTTGATGAAATGGTTTTTGAACGTGGGGTTTTCCAGCATCTTCCGCAGCAGCAGGGTGGACCATGCCGGATTGGGCCATGAAGGTCCGTTGGTCGCGGTCGCGGCGGCAAGGCTGTTCAGCCCGATGTTGTGCGAGCGCGTCGCGAAGGTCGCGTCCAGGTCATGCGCAAGCCATCTCCAACGCCCGTCATGCCCAAATGGCGCATTTGCGTCATACGGAACCTTTTTTCTCCAGCGAGAGACGTTGTTTCCGGGCCAGTCGATGTTCTGGAAAAATATATTGGTGATGTAGTAGTCGGCGAAACTCTCCGGGTCAAGTTGCGTGGTGATGTAATTGTAGTTGGCTTCGGTAGCCAGTGAATTGTTGTTCACGTAACTGTACATGGCCTGCCAGTGGACGTTGTCGCCTTCCTCCACTGTATTTTGATTTGAAGTGATGTCCACCTCGTCAATATTGTAAACCCGTTTAAAATAATTGTTGTCAAATTTGTCGCGCAGGTTCAGGATTCCCCAATATTCGCCGTTCAGGAACGTGATGGTGGGCTGGTAGTCCTTGATGAGCATGTTGAGGTTTTTCGACAACTGATGGATAAACGCATCGCGGAATAAAGTTTCATAAAAATCCGCCCCCGAATTGCGAAGGATCAACCTGTCAAAATTGGTAGGTTGGCCGGGGAAAAAGGCGTAATCCATGTCGCCGTCGCCGTATTCGTCACGGGCGTAGATGTTGAACGATTTGTTCTGCCATTCGCGCGAAGATCCTCCATGCAGCCTGAGCCCGACATTTTGATTGATGACTTCCTCACCATTGACAAAATAGGTCATGTTGGCCTCGCGCTCGTGCTCGATTCCGCGGCGGTAAAAGTTCCCGGTGTTCTCGATACCGTGGTGCTCAAGGTCTGGATTTTCGGTGCGCCAGGTGTCAAAATCAACACCGGCCACGTAAATGCCGTCCTCATAGTCAAAAAGCACGTTTTCGCTGATCGAAAGTGAGATGACCGGCAGGGAAAAGCGGTTGGCCCCTTGAGGTGTTACAAAGTAAGTGTGGCTCACCGATTTTGGGGAGAGTGCCCCCGGCTTGACGACCTTGGCGCGCACTACAGTTCCTTTGAAAATCGGGAATTCGGGTAAGTAGTAAGGAACCAGGTGCATCGTCGAGGAAATCATCGAGATGTCGTTTGGCTGGCTGGTGCGGTCCACGATTAAGATCGGTGCCGAATACGGAAGCGTCGCCAATGATTGCTCGAGCATCGGGCCAAAAGGATCGCCCGGACTTTCCGGATAGGTATTCTTGTAATTGTAGGTCACGCCGCCAATATTGGCCTCCATCGGTTCGGAGCCGTCCACCGTGTAAATGATGGATGCGCCGGGTACGGTCGTGGACAGCGTCAGTGTAAATCCTGAAGTGTAGAAACCGCCGTCATGCGAGAAAACGGGATCGGGCAACACTTCCGAATATCCCGTACTGCCGTTAGCCGCACCGGGTGTGATGGCCTGCATGAACATGAAGCCACCCGTTCCGTTGGGGATGCGGCCATAAGACATGTTTTCGGGGATAGCCGTGGCCGGCACCTGGTTGACTACCGCCTGCGCGGCATCGGTAAGGGTAAGGATTTCACCGGCCGAACTGATCTTGAAATTGGTGTGCAGGGGTGCCGACGGATTGATCCGGTTTTTATCGGAACACCAAACCAGCAAGTAGCTACCGGGTTGCATCGTGACGGCCGGAAACTGCCACTTGTGCGGCATGGTCACATCATCTGTCAGGCCAAAACCCTCAAGATTGACCGCTACTGTGCCAAAGTTGTGGAGTTCCACCCAGTCCTGGTGGTCACCGTCTTCATCGGTGTTGGCGGTGGTGTTGGAGGTTAGCACTTCATTGATGGCAATGGACTGCGCGGTCGCCGAAAGCTGGAACATCAGGGCGAGTGCCGCCAGTTGCAAGGCGTATTTGATCTTCATGGTATTTTATTGATGGCCGTAGGCAGCCGGTTATTTTTTGATGATTTTAATGGTTTCCCTGGCATCGCCCGAGGTAACTTGCAGCAGGTAGATGCCGCCCGTCAGTCCCGATAGCGAAACAGACCCGTTGGCAAACAATGCTCCCGATTTGACGATGCGGCCGTCAAGCGCGTACAGGTTGTAAGAGGCATCGGCGGCCAATCCCGCAACATTGAGCAGGTCGCTGGCCGGGTTGGGATATACGTACATGCCCGAAAGGGGGTTTTCCACCACCGATAGCTGCTGCTGCGTACCCATCACCGAAATATTGTTGAATGTAATCCGGTTTCCGTTATCGACTTCCATGTTACTACCCGCAAAACGAACCCTGACCTTGAAGTTGGGATTGTCCTCTACAGCGGCTATTGTGGAGAAATCGGTTTGAAATACCTGGTAGGCCGATGTAAGTGGCATGGCGGCCGTGATCCCCGACGATGTCCAGGCAGGTGTCCCCGCATTGGTGGCATAATCGATAAGGATGCCGGTCGCATTGGTGCCTTCGTTGACCGCGGCAAATGCAAACTTGATATCCTCATAGCCCGTTGTGGGAATGTCAAACACCATTGTATTCTGGTTTGCGCCCGATTGCAAAGGCTCGGTGATCTGGAGCCCGCGCATGTTGCTTGTGGCAAAGGGAATGTTGTTGTTGGCCTCCGGCATATAGTTAAGCGGAGTGGGGTTATTGCGGCGCTCCATCGAGGCTTTCCTCCAGTTGGGGCTTGCCGCGGTAAACGGATATCCCACAAGTGACGATTGGTAATCGATCGCACCATCAAGGCCGTCGGCATCAAAACTAGTCTCGAGGGATGTAAGCGGCGTGTCGTTCGGGATGCTGGTATCCATCAACCAAAAGTAGATCGGTTCACTTTGTGCAGGTGCGGTATCGGGCACAAAAACGGCCGTTACGGAGAAGGCATTCGCCGATGTCACGGTAATCTCCTCCTGCGTGCTGCTGTTGGCGCCTGTCCAATGACTGAACATGTAACCGTCATGCGCAACCGCCTTGAGCTTCACCGGGATATTGGAAAAATAGATTCCGGTCCAGGGATACGTGTCGGCGGGAATTCCGGGCGTAGCCGGTACGATGTCGATCGTATTGATCTTGATGTGGCCATGTGCCCCGTCCGAGACATTAAGGGTCACGTTGATGTCGTTGTTGATGTTGAATTTCTCGCGGATGTGCTGACGCTGGAACGCCGGGCGTTGCTCGGCAAAATCGTGCACAATTTCGATGCTGGCTTCCCACCATCCGTAGTCGGTACCGTCCCAACGGTTCAAATGGTCCTGCATTTCGGGCTGGATCACGGCCTTCATCGCTGTTGATTTCTCGATGATGCGCTCGGCCTTGAGATAGGAGTTCATCAGGTCGGCGAAACGGTTGATGAAGTCGATCTTGAAATTGTCGTGCGTCAAAAGCGAGCGCAGCACCAAGGTCGAGAACGGCGGATTGGGATATTCGGGGCCGTTTGGTTCTGTTGCGAATTCAAGCGTGTTGTGGTCCACGACATCGAGTGTCGCGCCAAATGCCGAATCGGTATCCTTCATCGCAGTCCTCCAACGGCCGTCGTGCCCGTAGGGAGCATCGGGCGTGTAGGCAACGCGCTTGCGCCAGAATTCAGTGTTCCATCCCGGCCAGTCCACGTTTTCATAGAAAATGTTCGAGATAAAGTAGTCACGGAAATTCTCCACGTCCAACTGAGTTTTAATGTAGTTGAAATTGGCCAGCGGTGCGAGGCTGTTGTTTTCCATGTACTCCGCCATCGCCTGCCAGTGGTCGTTGTCTCCTTCTTCCACCATGAGCGCGTCTTCGAGCAGGTCGAGTTCGCCTTCACCGATGTTGTATTTGTTTTCAAAATAGAACCGGTCGTAGCGCTCGCGCATGTTCAAGATGCCCCAGTATTCGCCATTGACGAACGTGACGGTTGGCTGGTAGGCCTGTGTCTCAAGGAAATCGGCAACGAGTGATTGAGCCAGTGCATCGCGGTACATGGTTGAGAAGAAATCGCTTCCCGAGTTGCGCAGCACCAGCCTGTTGAACTTGTCCAGCGTCTCGTTTTGGAAAAATTGGTAGTCGAAGTCATCGTCGCCATATTCGTCACGGGCCACAAGCCTCAGCGACTTGCTTTGCCAGGCACGGGTCGCGCCGCCATTGATGCGGATGCCGATGTCCTGGTTGAGCACTTCCTGCCCCTTGACAAAATAGTCCACGTGCGCTTCGCGTTCAGACGTATCGCCCGAACGGCGGTAGTTGGCATCGGCGTTGTAATAATCGGCATCGACGGTTGGGTTGGCCGCGCGCCAGGCACCAAAGTCGGCACCGGCCACGAAAATTCCGTTGTTGTACTCAAAAAATTTGTCCTCGTTGAGGGAAAGGGAAACCACCGGAAGCGAAAATTCGTTGGCGCCGGCAGGGGAAACAAAGTAGGAACGCGTCACCGTAGGGCTGGGCAGCGCGCCCGGTTTCACGACCTTCGCACGCACGACCGTACCTTTGAAAAGGTTCACGGTTGGAAAGTAGTCGGGATCGAAGTGGTGGGTCGATGATATCGTCGCCAGTTTATTGGGCTGCGGCGTCCGGTTCACGATATTGATCGGGGCCGAATAAGTTAAGGTTTGGTAACTTTTAGAAAGCAAAGGTCCTGCGGTTTGGCCGGCAAGCTCGGCGTAACGGTTGCGGTACTGGTAAGTATGCCCGCCGATGTTGGCCGCATCTGGTTCAGAACCGTCCAGCGTATAAAGGATAGTGGCGCCGGGAACATTTGTTGAAATGGTAAGGTTGAAGGCCGAGGTGTAGAATCCACCGTCGGCAGACATGACCGGCTCCGGCAGGATCTCATTGAATCCGGTCGACGGGTTGGCTGCGGCCGGCGTGACGTTTACCAGGAACATGAACGGCCCGCTGCCGTTGGGTACGCGGCCCCACGAAATATCCGAAGCCATGGCGGGCATGACTACTTGTGAGACCTGTGTTCCGGCGGCATTGGAGAGCGTTATGGTCTCCCCGGCGGTACTGATTTTCCAGTTTGTGTGCAAAGGACTGCCCGCAGTGGCGCGGTCCTTATCGGTACACCATACCAACATATAGGAATTGGCGGGCATCGAAATATTGGGAAAAACCCATTTGAGGGGCATCGCCGGATCATCCGAGAGCCCAAAGCCATTAAGGCTCACCGATGCTCCGGAAGGGTTGTAAAGTTCTACCCAGTCGCCGTTCTCCCCATCCTCGTCCACGTTGACTGATGTATTGGAGGCCAGCACTTCATTGATCACGACCTGCGCATTAGTAGCCAGCGCCGTCAGGGCAAATGCGGCAACTGCAAAAAAGCGGGTAATTTTATTCATGGCATAAAATGTTGAAATTGAAGCGAAAGTAGAGATTTTGATGTTTTTTTTAATTTTAAATCGATGTATTGCGGTTTTTCACTTTGAAATGCAGGTAAATCGCTTTTTTAACTTTCGTAGAGTCAAGACCAAGTTTTTCTTTGAATACCAATCCTATTTCCATTAAACAAAAAAAAGGATAGTTTTACAAATTCAAATCCTGCTGTAAACCTTGAAACTATCGGTCGTATCCCCTGTATATCGGGCCAAGAAT